>Ga0315905_10001573_pt1 | contig 24465 bp, 27 predicted proteins | sample LakEriMetagenome_5_FD_203522 | JGI IMG/M metagenome (GOLD analysis project Ga0315905, IMG submission 203522) | Freshwater fungal communities from buoy surface, Lake Erie, Ohio, United States - Buoy 4 MA121 | ecosystem: Environmental > Aquatic > Freshwater > Lake | place: USA: Lake Erie, Ohio...
TGAACTCCTTGTAAAATTTCGTCGCGCCATCAGGTGGTTCGCCATCGCCCCAAGTGCTGACCACAACCAGCAGATTCGCGTGTTTTTTCAGATCGGCTGGGGAAAGATCCGCCATGTTTTTCACCGTCGAGGTGATGCCCTTTTTTTTGGCTTCCTTAGCCGCGCGGTCGGCCAGTTTTTCCGAGTTCCCGGACTCTGTGCCGTATAAAATCAAGGCCTTGACCGTGCTGACTGGACTGGCAGGGGCCGCGGCGGCCGGTGCAGCAAGGAAACCCGAGAGCCAGGCGCGCTGGGTGGAATCAAGTCCGGCAATGGCGGAATCAATAAGGCGGCGGGTAGTTTCGGAGAAAGGAGCGTGGGCTGGAAGCATAACCTTAGTTTGTTGATAAAGATACTAATGTCGGCGAGAGACTATTCCATCGGATCAATGAATTGGCAAGTGGATTTCTGAATTTTTGGGCAAATTTTTCGATTTTGTATTGAAGAATTCACCTATTAAAAGGCATTCAAAGGCAAGGAACGATCTCCGAGCGTTCCGGTGGGGGGCGGATGTATCACGCCTTAACGCAACCAACCTTCACCCCACGGACTCGTTCGCAAGGGCAATCAAAAGGCAGGGAACGATCTCCGAGCGTTCCGGTGGGGGGCGGGTGCTACACGCCCTATGGCAACCAACCTTCACCCCACGGACTCGTTTGCAAATAAAGTTGGTGAGCCAGGAAAAACCATCGAGAGTTATGTATCCTGCCCCCACCGGAACTTTCGGAGAAAGTTCCCTGCCTTTGACCTTGAGGGCGGCCTATCGCTTTTAGCATTTGCACGCAACCTACATTCACCCCACGGACTCGTTCGCAAATAAAGTTGATGAGTCAGGAAGGGCCATTGGGAGTTATCAATCCTGCCCCCACCGGAACTTTCGGAGAAAGTTCCCTGCCTGAAAGACCGCAAAAGTCTGGCTTCAGGGCCGCGGTGAAATTGCCAACTTTTGACCCGATTCATCAACGTTCACAAAAGTCACCCGAGTGGCAAAGAGCGGATTCGCCTGGGCATTGCGGGTGTCGTTCACACTGATGTCATACGTTGCTGATGTGTCGCCCTGTTTGTGCAAAGTTGACTCAATTGTTAGAATCGTTCCCTCGCGGACGCTGTGATGAAAACGCACTTCGTGCATCGCCACCGTGACGAAGCGGCAGTGCGGGAAATCCAAACTCGCGGCGATCCACGATGCTTCATCGATCCATGCCAGCAATCGGCCGCCGAAAAGAAAACCATAATGGTTCAGGTCGGCGGGAAGCACGAGTCGCTGGGTTTGCATGGCGGGAAAACAACAGGCGCTATCTAACGGAACATGCGCTTTTTCTCCGAAGAGAATCGCGCATCGATCGCATACCGTCCCGCACCGCTGATCAGCAGCACTAGGGCGGCGAGAAGATAAAACAGGGCGAGCTCTTTTTTCTGGAAGGGGGCGTCGCGCGACACGACAAAGGCGGCGATGGTCATCGTAAAAGCCAGCACTGCCGCAGCAGGCCGGGTGGCCAGGCCGATGATGATCAGCGCACTGCAGACGACCTCGGCGAAAATTGTTGCGACCAGGCTTGTGCTATGATTCATCCAGCTTTCGAGAATCCAGGTTTTGGGTATTGGAAAAGACGCCTTCATTTTATCGAAGGACTGGAATTTCGCCCAGCCATGACCGAGCAGCATCATTAGGCCGGTGCCGACGCGGAGAGCGAGCAATGCCAGTGACTGGATCGGATTGGCGGGACTGTTGCTCAATAGGAATCGTTTCATGATCTTAGCTCGATTTGAGTGACAAGGTGATCCGTTTTAGCCGAGACGCACCATCGGGCGAGTGGGCCTCGATCTGTGGGTCGTCGAGCACTGCCTGATACACCAACCGACGGTAGTAGGCATTGAGTGGTCGCATGTGGAAGGATTTCTGGCTTGATTTGACCTTTTCGGCGACGCTGCGCACCTCCTCCTTGAGCTTTTCCTCATGCATGCTGCGGAAGTGGCCGCAGTCCACCTTGACCCGTGGCGCATCCTCGTAATGCTTGCGAATCAAGCGGTTGACTAGATATTGAAGGTCGTCGAGGCGGTCACCATCTTCGCCGATAAGTAACTCCGGCTGCGCAGTGGTGATTTGCAAACAGGGCCCCTCGTCATCTTGCTCCAGATCAACGCTGGCGGCGAATCCCAGATGACCAAGCATGGTATCGAGAACTTTTTTCGCAGCATCTTCAGCTTTCATGGGTCGATACTAGCAGGAATGCGGTCAGGGGTCAACCCCCGACAAAAAAACTTCCCGCATCTCATGAGAAACATCGATCAGCGCCTGCTTCTCCTCGCAGGAGAAATCGTACGGACTGACCATGCCGATGCCAACCACGCCGAGCACTTCAATGCCATCGGCGCTGAAGACCGGCACCGCGAGCGAGCCGGAAACATTGGTTTTCCTGGCATCTGGACGCGCCACACCGCCGAGGTCCTGTTGCAGGTTGCACAGTTCCACCGGTTCGCGGCTCTGCGCGGCGGCACCGGCGATGCCCTTTCCAAAAGGAATGTGACTAATCTTATCGAGCAGCACCTCCGGCACGCCGATTTGTGCGAGCAGTTCCAGATGCTGACCGTCGGCCGTGGTTTGATGAATGGTGCCGGTTTGACAGTGGAATTGATTGAGCACGGCGGTGAGCCAAGTGTTGAGATCTGCTTTCATGTTGATAGACTATACGATGATATCACAATATTTTCGAAAATATTTCTTGCGAGCAAGCTGAAATCGTGTTTTGTTCTGACGAACACTGTTCATCAGATGAGCTCAAACACACTAACAAAAAGACAACAGGAGATCCTATCCTATCTAAAGGATTCGCAGCGCAAGACAGGCATCATGCCATCGACGCGTGAGTTGCAGCATTATTTTGGCTTTGCCAGTCAGACGGCGGCGATGAGCCATTTGAGGGCCTTGGAGAAAAAGGGCGTGATTCAGCGGCTGCCTGGTAAGGCGCGGGCGGTGGCATTCCCTGATGAACTGGATCGCGAAGAAATTTTTGACATCCCCATTTACGGACGAATCGCCGCAGGTTATGGCGACGACACCGTACCGGAGAAGGAAGGCTGCCTATCGATCGACATCCGTTCGCTCGGCATCCAGCGCACAGCGAGAACATTTGCTCTAAAAGTGCGTGGGGAATCGATGGTCGATGCCCACATTTGTGACGGTGACCTGGTGATCATGGAATTCCGTGAACCGCGGCATGGCGACATCGTCGCGGCCTTGATCGATGGCGAAACTACCTTGAAACGATTCCTGGTGGAAAAGGGCAAAGTATTTTTGCACGCGGAGAACAAAAATTTTCCTGACCTCATTCCTGCGCGGGAATTGATCATCCAGGGGGTACTGGTTGCCCTGCTGCGCCAAGCGGCGTGAAATTTTGCAAATTTCGCGCGACTTTTCCCCCCAGCTGCGGTTGAATCGTGAAGAGAAGACAACGATGAGCACAAACCAACGCGACACAACTGGAGAGGATGAGCTGACAAGCGATCCCGTCTGGGATTTGTTGCGCAAGTCTGCCTCTACGATGGCAAACCCATCGTTCGCAAACCCATCGTTCGCAGATCGTGTGCTGCGCGCTGTTCGCCAGCAGGAAAAGCCTCAAACCTTGTTGCAGCGGCTGTTTGCGCCACCCGCTCTCTCGTATTCGCTCACTGGACTGGCAACGGCTGCCGCAGCATTGGCACTAGCCGCCGTTTTCTTCGTAAAACCGCACGTCAACTCAGGGACTGCGAAAAGCAAAATTCCGTCGATCGATGAGTTTGCGGATCTCGACGAAGTGGCCAGTCAGGAAATGCTTTCTGCAGCGACGGATCACCTGAATGAATTTTCCGACACAGAACTGGTCAGCCTGATTGGTTTCTGAAATAATTCACGCTGTGAGCGGATGGATTTTTGATTTGGATGGAACCTTGGTGGACTCTTTGCCGGGTATAGCCGCAAGCCTGAATCGCGCGCTCGAAACTGCAGGGCAGAAGACCCACTCAACGCAGGCAATCCGGCGATTCATCGGCGATGGCGCGGTGATGCTGGTCCGCAGAGCGCTACCGCCCGGAGACGATGCCCTGCGCGACCGGGTGCTGGAGGTTTTTCGCGAGGATTACGCCGCGACGTGGCAGCACTGCACCGTACCCTACGACGGCATTCCCGAATTACTCGGACTTCTGCGCAACCAGGGAGTGAAGCTCGCGGTGTTATCAAACAAACCGCATGATTTTACTACAAACATAGTAGAAAAACTGTTTCCGGAAGTGTTCGATGTGGTGCTCGGCCAGCGCGACGGCATTCCTCACAAACCCGATCCTGCGGGACTGCGGCAGATTCTGAATTTGCCTGGCTGGTCCGGTATTGAAAACTGCCTTATCGGCGACAGCGTGGTTGACATACAGACCGCCCGCGCGGCGGGAATCGATGCCATTGCCGTGAACTGGGGTTATCACGATCGCGACGTGCTGCACGCGGAAAACCCGGCTCAGCTTGTTGAATCGGTTGCCGAGCTTAGGGATTGTATTCGAATGAAAATCCCGTAACCAGCAGGAATCTTTTCTGTTTCTTGCTTGGAATCCCTTCGATGACAGTTCAGGCTGCGCGCATGACAAAAGTGTTGTTGGTAGAGGACGAACCTGCGATTGCCGACACGCTGGTCTATGCGATGGAAACTGAGCGTTTTGAGGTCACTCATGTGCTGACCGGACGTGACGCCCTCGCAAAAATCACGGCGCATCGCTACGATTTCATCATTCTTGATGTCGGTCTTCCCGACATGACCGGCTTTGAGGTTTGTCGTAAGCTACGCGAAATCAGCAGTGTGCCAGTCTTGTTTTTAACCGCGCGCGACGGCGAAATTGACCGCATTCTGGGACTGGAGATTGGAGGCGATGATTACGTTACCAAACCGTTTTCACCACGCGAAATCGCCGCACGGGTCCGCGCGATTCTGCGACGAACCATTCCAAGCGAAGCGCCGTCGGCACCGGGGGCGAAAACATTTCAACCCAACGGCAGCAAGACACTGGAACATGATCCCGCAGCAATGAGAATCCATTGTCATGGAGCCTGTCTCGATCTCACCGCGCACGAATACAAACTGCTACTGGTTTTGTTAGAAAACAAAGGCCGGGTCCTCACCCGTGATCAATTGTTAGAAAAAGCCTGGTATGATCCCGGCGCGGTGACGGATCGAACCGTCGACGCCCACATCAAAACCTTGCGCGCCAAACTGCGCCTCTCGCACAAGGGAGCTGAAGACATGATCCAGACTCGTCGTGGTCTTGGTTACGTGCTGGCGGTGGACTAACGGAAATTCGCACGATGAGATTGACACGCATCACTCTGCTATTGATCACTTTTGTCATCGCATTGGGATTTTTCCAACTAGCACGCTACCTGATGAACGACGTTCAACCTCAGGTACTGCAAGCGACAGAAGAAGTGATGGTTGATGCGGCCCACGTCTTTTCAGAGCTGGTTGAGCATGAAATGAAAAACGGCAGACAGGACACCGAGCGACTACGCGAGATTTTCACGGATGCGAGAAAGCACCAGTTCAAGGCACAGATTTTCGAATTGCGCAAAGAGCGCATGGGTTTGAACATCTATATCACCGACACCAAGGGCAATGTGATATTTGACTCCGAGGACGGACGTCGCGAGGGGCTTGATTATTCGGTCATGAACGATGTCCGCCTCACACTCGCAGGAAAATACGGCGCGCGCAGTAGTCGTGAAAAGGAAAGCGACTCCACGAGTTCAATCATGTATATCGGTGCGCCCATCGGACCAGTGGACAAACCCACTGGTGTTCTAACAGTTTTCAAAAAACAGGCGGATGCTCTGCCGATGATTACGGAAAGACGCAATGTCATCCTGCGCTCGATCATCAGCATCGGCTTCGGCATCGTTCTTCTGATTGCCTCATTTTTCTGGTGGGTTTATCAGCCGTTGGGGATGTTGACTGATTACGCACGATCTGTCGAAAAAGGCCAGCGCCCGCCAAAGCCGAAGCTCGGCGCGGGTCGCGAGGTGAACACCTTGTATCACGCCGTGGAAACGATGCGAGAGTCACTCGAAGGCCGACGATACGCCGAGCGCTATACTCAGACCCTGACGCACGAAATGAAAAGTCCGCTTGCGGCAATCCGCGGCGCAGCGGAATTATTACAAGAGGACATGCCGCGAAAAAACCGCGACCGATTCTTGGAAAATATCCGCGCGGAAACCTCGCGTGCTGAGCGCTTGATCAGCCGCCTGCTTGAGCTTTCGACGGTGGAAAGCAAATCTCATCTCGACGCGGTGGAAAGTATTGATTTTTGTAACGTGGTCCGCAAGGCGCTGCTGCAGGCCGAGCCGATTGGTGAAATTTGCCGCGTTGTGCTGAAGGCGCATCTGCCTGACCGACCGATGCCCGTACTCGGCGATGATTTTGTTCTGCGCGCAGCAGTGACCAACTTATTAGAGAACGCCATCGATTTTTCCGCCGCTGGTTCGTCGGTGATCATCGATCTATTTCCCGAAGCCGACACGGTGGTTTTGACCATCGACGACAGCGGACCAGGGATTCCAGATTATGCTCTGGACAAGGTGTTCGACCGATTCTATTCGCTTCGTCATCATCAATCGGGCCGCAAAGGCACTGGGCTAGGATTGAATCTCGTCAAGGAAGCGGCAGAGCTGCATCACGGGTCGATCACCCTGCAAAACCGCCCCGAGGGCGGCGCGCGGGCGACATTGAAATTGCCTGCGCAGAAATAACATTACGCCGATTATTTTTCGAGCATCTCCGCACGTTGCAACAGCGCCTTGGCGGGTTCGGCATTTTTTCCTTGTTGTTGCCACCAAGATGCAAGCAGTCGCATAGCTGCCGCGCTTTCTTTTTTTTCTTCCGGCGGGTATAGTTTGATCGCCTGGCGCAGCTGGCTCTCGGCCTGAACATAATTTTTTGCCTGCCAAAATGCCTCGGCGGCTTCTCGGCTGTACATTGGATTTTTGATTGGTTGCGAGCCGCCGAGAGCTTCGGCGATGCGGAACAATGCCGGGGCACGACTGGCAGTTTCAGGGTCGCGACGCGTTGCCGAGGCTAGCAAATAGGCCAGCTCCACATCTTTGGGATAATAGAAGCAGGCTTTTTCTAACAAAATTCGCGCGTTTTTGTGCTGACCGGCATCAGTCCATTCACGACCTAGTTGGCGAAATTCTTCGGCATCGCCGCCGCGAATTTTTAATACTTCGGCGCGATGCAGCCGCGCATCTTCCGGTTTGTTCTGCTTGTCATAAAGTTTGGCAAGTGTCTGGTGAGCAAGAATCAATGACGGGGCAATCCGCAGGACCTCAAGCAAGGTTTTTTCGCCCTCGGCCTGTTGTGCGTGTGACAGTTGCAGGATGCCGAGACGCACCCGCAGATCGAGCGATGTCGGGGCAACATCGACGTGAAGTTGCAGCATCGTGATCGCCTGGTCGAGTTGCTTCGCAGTTCGGAAATGTTCCGACGCGGCTCTAGCGAGAACAGAATTTTCGGGTGCTTTATTCATCCGGTCCACGAAAAGTCTGTCGATTTCCGCATTGCTTTCGGCATCGTCGGCATCAAACAAAACTCTGGAAAAATTCTCTGCCACTATAGGATCGGCACCAACCTGTGAGAGATAATTTCTATAAATCGCCAGAGATTTTTCCCGCTGGTTTTTCTGTTCGTAGAGGCGGAATAGACGTTCGAGTATTTGCGCATCTCCGGGAAATTGAGGCAGTGCGTTTTCAAGAGTTTTCATCGCTAGGCCGAGTGCGAAATCATCCTCCTTGCCAGTGCTGCGGAGGAAATCGGCATACAGCAATTGTGTGCGCAGCGAATCGGCACGAGCGGCGGCCAGATCGCGATAGATGGTGGACGCACCTTTGACATCGCCCTGTTCGAGCAGGCGCTGTGCCCTGCGGCTTCCCAAGAGCACGGCAGTAGGATGGGCGATCCGCGCTGCCTCCTCGTGTTTTGCCTGCTGTTCGTCGTCACCGCGCATGGATGCCAGCACGGCCCGCGCGAACTCCCGACGGCCTAAGGCGGTATCTTCGGCGTGAAGGAGCGCTGAAAAAAAGCAAGCCAAGGCAATGGCGCAGCTAAGCATGCTTAAGTTATACTCGTCGGTTGACGCGACGACAAGAGCACATTTATCAACAACGAACGAAAAATTTTCATCCTCAAATATTGTGCGATCCATTTTGATTCCCGTGATGCAATTATAGCACGGCAAGTTGGCTAAATTGTTTTACAAGGCTGTCTGGCATGGAATGCAACGATTTCTTGTTCATGCGACTAGCCTAATCGACTGTCTGAAAAATGCGTCCAACGGTTAAGAACAAGCTCTGGAATTTTATCACGCCAACTCCGTGCAATGTTGGTCCTATCTGCAAGTGCTGTGCCTTGTTTATAAAAAAACGGTAAGAAAAAACGCCTCAAGGACATCGGGGAAATTATGAAGATTTTGGAATATCACCTTGGCCAAATTTATTACTGGGATGGATGGGGTACGGAACCTTCTACCTGCAAAATTTTTCCCACCTCTATGTTGCGCATTCCCCGCAACCACAGCGCTTGCACGTTGGGAAAGTTTTTTGCAGCCAGCAATTAGCTTAAAGGCATTTGCTTTTCTGAGACTGTGGCGAATGCGTGTTCGATCAGGACGCGTGAGCTTGTGTTGCAAAAGATTGTTTGCTTGCATTTTATCAACGGCTTTGTAGATTCGCTTTGTTACCCCACTTTTTTTTGTGAACGATACCGCCCAGGCCAATAATCAGCGGCTCGAGCAACTGCTCGGCATCGCGGCGCTTGTATTACTGCTGATCGGAAGTTTTTACATTCTCAAACCTTTCGTCACCGCGATCATGTGGTCGGTGATCTTGGCTTTCTCATTGTGGCCGATCCAGCAGCTGCTGACTAAATGGTTTCGGGGTCGCCGCACGCTGGCTTCTATCGTTCTCGCTCTGACAATGAGCCTTCTTTTCGTTGGTCCGATTGTCCTTCTTGGTGTCGGCCTTGCCGATGATGCTGCCTTGCTTGGCAATACCACCAAACGCTGGGTGGAATCTGTTTCTGATAAACCGCCTGCCTGGGCATCGAACATTCCAGTGGTTGGCGAGCGCGTCGACGATTACTGGGATCAATTTAGCGAAGGTCGCAAGCACTGGATGGAGCAGATCGACAAAGGCATGAAGGAGCAGCCGCCAAAAGCGACAATTGTTGTGCCGGATTCGTCGATTGATACCGACAGTGTGCATTCTACGCCGGCATTGATCGAAGAATTGAATCGTCAGGTTACATCGTTGGAACCAGAAAACAAAGCGATCGACGATGCGCGGATTTTTGAAACTCTCGGAAAATTGCTTGCTTGGGCCCGTAGTTGGTTGGTGGGCGTTACTCTGGGTGTTGGTAAAGGTATGTTTCAAATCGGCCTGAGCATCATTTTGACATTTTTTTTGCTGCGCAACGGCCAGAGTCTCGGAGCGAGGGTTGCTGTTGGTGCGTCGAGGATTGCCGGGCATCATGGTCAGCGTTTGATCAAAGTCGCCGGCAATACTGTCCGTGGCGTGGTTTATGGGATCATAGGCACGGCAATAGCGCAGGGGGTGCTTGCAGGTCTTGGTTTTGGGCTCGCAGGTGTTCCCGCAGCGGCTTTGTTGGGTGTATTAACGTTTTTTCTTTCCGCTGTTCCCGTAGGACCGCCTGCTGTGTGGATTCCCGCGACGATCTGGCTATTCAGTCAAGGTCAAACCGGATGGGGCGTTTTTATGTTAATTTGGGGTATGTTCATCGTCAGCGGTGTTGATAACATCATCAAACCTTATCTGATAAGCCATGGTTCGAAAATACCTTTTGTGCTGGTATTCATGGGCGTCATCGGCGGTGCGCTCGCTTTTGGTCTAGTCGGCGTTTTCTTGGGGCCAACACTTCTGGCAGTTGGTTATCGGATTGTCGAGGAGTGGTCATCAGTGAATGCCTTACTTAGCGCCACAGCGCCAAAGCAAAACGATCAAAGCGAAGCCGAGATCAAAGTTGACATCAACATCGACGACATTGCGATCGCTGAAGCTAATCGGGCATAATTGCGTCAACGATGCAGCCAATCTCCCGAAGCGATGATTTTTTTTCTTGCTGTTGGAAGGACATATTCCCAAATCCAAGCTCCAATGACTTCATGTTTTGTAGTAAGGGTATTCACCTTGACTCGTCGATATTCGGATCCTTCAAAATCATCCAGTTCTGCGCGGAGATTGTCGGGCACCTGATATAGCTCGCCATGAATTCTCGTGCGCTGTTCTTCATCAAGCACCGCGCCAGGGTACCAATCGATTTGATAGAGTTGACCTGAAACAGTTGCCTCCGAGAGAAAAACTGCTTTCTTCATTCGCTCGTGTTGAGAGCCGCCTTTTCTCAAGGTTCCATATACAAACAGCGTATGCATGATGAAATAATCAGTTCGAAATAAGTTTTGTCATTGGGGATTGTGAAAAAAGTTCTCAAAATTGGTAACAAGCTGTGAATATTCGTCTGACAAGTTCTCATGTTTGCAATTGATTCTACAAATTATCAAGTTTTCCCTTGGAAATTGACAAGTTGTTATCGCCGTGGAACCCGTTTTACTATCCCATGGAACAGTATTTTTTTGCATTTATTCACATGAAGAAGATGAAGGACTTATTTCGATATTTTAAAAATTATCATTCATCCATGTGAATAAATTACTAACTTTAATCCTAGAAGGGAATATGGAAAGTGTTGTAATACCATTTTTTACCACGGATTTCACAGATAAAATTGGCCTGTCTATCAAATCTCAGGCTCACTTAACTGATGAATGCTATGATATTCATAACTCACTCATTATCCAAGCAATCCGTGCAATCAGTGGTTTCTATTTTCCTATCCAGGTTGTTGCTTTTTATACAACAATGCTTCCCGAGAAAGAAAAACCGCCTGCTCGCGAGAACAGTCGGGAGACTCGGAGTAACCTTATTGGTTGATCAGTTGGCTGCTACCACATTCACGCGTGTGCCGTCCTTGTCGAACAGAACACGGCCTGCGCTCAGTGCGAACAGTGTGTGGTCGCGGCCCATGCCTACATTGACACCTGCTGTCCAGCGGGTGCCGCGTTGGCGAATAATGATATTACCAGCAATGACTGCTTGGCTGCCGAATTTTTTCACGCCGAGACGTTTGCTGCGTGAGTCGCGTCCGTTTTTGACAGATCCTTGTCCTTTTTTATGGGCCATGACTTATGGAGTGTTAGTTGGTTGAGAGATTGAATCAAGCGGTGATTGCGGTAATCTCAAGCTTGGTGAGATGGCGGCGGAACCCGATTTTTTTGTGGAATCCTTTACGGCGTTTGAACTTGAAGGCCACGCCTTTTTCGCCGCGGTGTTGTTCGATCACGCGTGCTGTTACGCTAGCGCCGTCTACTGTTGGTTTGCCGATGGTCAGCGTTGAGCCTTCGCCGATGAGTAGCACATCAAACTTGGTCTCGGTGCCAACATCGAGGGCAAGTTTTTCGACGTCGATTTTATCGCCTTGTTGCACGCGGTATTGTTTACCGCCGGTTTTGATGACTGCGTAGCCCATGATGATGAGATGGTTGTGCCCAATCGGGCGGGGCGCGAACTTCATCAGAAAAGGTTCGATATGACAAGTTTTTTTTTGAAAAAATATTTCCTTTTTCCGTTTCATTTTATTTGTTGTGATCGACTTCATGGATCGAGAGCACGAAAGCCCCATAGCGTGGATGATTAAAGACGTTGCTGCTATGGAACAATGTGGTGAGGAAATTGGGAAAGTAATCGCGGAACCTGGATTGGTTGCATTGGTCGGGCCGATGGGTGCTGGAAAAACACATTTTGCTAAGGGATTTTCCCGTGGGCTAGGGTATAACGGCGAAGTCAGCAGTCCAACATTTGCCCTAGTTCAAGAGTATTTCGGTGGACGCTGGCCGATATTCCATTTCGACTTCTATCGCATCACTTCGGCTGCCGAAGTTCTAGCGATTGGTTGGGATGATTATCTTGATCAACAAGGAGTTTTGCTTGTTGAATGGGCTGATTTATTTCCTGAACTTTGGCCGCAAAATCATCGTCTCGTTCGGATTGAAGTCTGCGGCCCCACAAGAAATATTCTGTATCAAAATATATATCAGAATATTGTGCGTCCCAGACTTTGAATTGTGCGCCCACCTGTTTGTCCCAATCCTTCCAAAAGTCCGCAAGAGGGAAGCAGGGAAAAAAGTAGCAATAAGCAGGCGTAGAGCGCGATTTTTTTCATCGACACAAAGTATGCTTCAAAGAATTCTGCTGTCCAGATTAATGATTTGTCCTGAGGTATGGAGTAAATTTTTATGGAGTAGATGGATGAATTGGGCAACTTGTTTTTCGGTATTGAAATGTCCCAAAACATGGTCGGAGAGAATTTGTTCCTTGCGAGTGAGCGGCACTGCTGCAGTCATGGTATTTTCCATGAATCCTGGCAAGATAGTATTGACGCGAATTTGCGACGAGCCGTATTCGCGTGCCAGGGATTTTGTTAGACCAAGTAATCCTGCTTTGGCGCTGGCATAGGCGATTTGTCCCATAGGTGGATGGATTGCTGAATAGCTAGATATGAAAATGATGTGGCCTATACCATTTTTTTGCATGGATTTTATCGCCTCACGTGCGCATAAAGCCGCACCATGAAGATTGGTGGCGACGATCTGATCCCAAAGAGAAGTACTTGTTTTTGCAATTAACCGGTCGTTGATCTCTCCGGCAGCACAAACCAACAGACTGCAAGGGTGATCGCTCATGTATTCAGCGATGCTTGCTTCACAAGTAACATCGAGTTCCTGTCGCGAAGGAGTCCAAACCGTGTCACTTGGATCCTGGTCGAGAAAATATCCTGCGATTGCTGTGGCAAGACAACCGTGCCCGCCAGTGATGAGAATGGAATCGGCCACGCAGGATCCTTACGGTGTTTTTAGTGGAGTGATCACGATAGCGTGTTCATCATGGCTTGCTTTGCCATTCGCGGTAGAAAGAATGTATTTTAGTACGGCCGCTGCGGGAACGTTCTCTAATTTCAGGGTGATCTTTTGATTTTTCCAGGTCTGTTCCGAATCCCTGATGATGAAGTTTGGCGAAAATTTGTTGCTGGTTTGTTCTTCGATTAACAAAGAAAGAGCCGTCAGGCTTTCGCTCATACTGGCATCAATGAAGTCTATTTTCTTGATGGTGACCTTGCTCATCATTTTTTCCCGGTAACGAGAAGCGATTTCATCACGATGCAAGATCAGGTAGTTGAGCTGATATTTGGCAACCGGATTGTCAGGCTGCAGTTTCAGGACCGCCCGAAGATTGGCTTCGCCCTCGATAACTTTGCCCTGGGCAATAGCATTGATGCCATTGTTATAGAGTGTTGCGGCATCGACAGGATCCACTTTTTCTGCCGGTTGACCGTGTAGGCATAGTACTGACAGGGAAATAACTAGTAGGTAGGGTTTCATCGTGTCATGAGAAAATGTTATTTTCACTTTCATATTGAAACTCCCATAAATTTTCCTATCAGGCAAGCGGGAAATTTGATTCCGGTCGAAAATGGCGCTGGATTAGGATTGTTGATCGGCCTTTTGTTCGCGCTCTCGTTTTTCCAGCCAGATTGATAGCAAAGCAATGTCGGCAGGGGTGATGCCGCTGACCCGAGCGGCTTGGCCGAGGGTGAGTGGTTTGATTTGTTGCAATTTGATTTTCGCCTCTGTTTTCATACCGTGCAACAATGAATAGTCCACCCAGGCTGGAATAGATTTTTGCTCCTGTCGCGCCATGCGGTTGACCTGAATTTGCTGCCGTTCCAGATGACCTTCATACTTGAATTCGGTTTCGATCAGCGGCCAGAGTTTGGTATCGAATTGGCTTAGAATTTCTGCGGGCAACATCGGCCAGGTGTTTTCCATCCGGCGCAGCCAGAGGTCGAGCTTCACCCCTTCGTGGTTAGTTTTGCGAATAAAATGCCCAGCGTGCTGCAGTTCGGAAATTTTTTGTTCGATACGCCGCACTCGTTCTCCCGTAGCTAGTCCAATTTCCGCAGCTTTGGGCGTCAAGCGCAGGTCGGCATTGTCCTGGCGTAGGAGCAGCCTGTATTCGGCGCGGCTTGTGAACATACGGTATGGCTCCGTGCAGCCACGGGTGACTAGGTCATCGACCATCACCCCGAGATAGGCCTCGTTGCGGGCGAGAATGAACGGGGGACGTCCTAGCGCCTTGAGAGCTGCATTGGTTCCCGCGATCAGTCCTTGGCCGGCGGCCTCCTCGTAACCCGAAGTGCCGTTGATTTGTCCGGCAAAATACAAACCAGAAATCCGCTTGGTCTCCAGGGTCGGATAAAGCTGGGTCGGAGGGCAGTAGTCGTATTCCACTGCGTAACCCGGTCGTAGCATTTCGCAGCGCTCTAGTCCGGGAATCGTGCGCAGAAAAGCAAGTTGCACCGAGTAGGGAAGGGAAGTCGAAACGCCGTTGACGTAGAATTCGCCCGTGTGTCGGCCCTCTGGTTCGAGAAAAATCTGATGGCGTTCCTTTTCGGCAAAACGCACCACCTTGTCCTCGATCGAAGGGCAGTAGCGTGGACCCACGCCCTCGATGATGCCGCAGTACATTGGCGATTGATCGAGGTTTTGGCGGATGATATCGTGAGTGGTCGGGTTTGTATACGTGATGTAACAAGGCATTTGTTCCACGTGGAACTTTGGATCGGCCCAGTCATTCAGGGTGAAGATGTCGTTTTCGCCTTTTTGTATGGTGTCGTAAAGGAAACTGAAATGTGATACTGGGGAGTCGCCATTCTGAACCTCGCAGGCTCCGAGGTCGAGCGAGCGACCATTCAACCGGCAGGGTGTGCCGGTTTTGAAGCGCGCAACTTCGAAACCCAGTGCTTTTAGGCTGTCGCTGACCGTAGACGTGGCATCACCCATGCGGCCGCCGGCTTCGTTGCGAAGTCCGACATGCATCAGGCCGCGCATGAAGGTGCCTGCACTGAGAATAACGGATTTGGCTCGAAACTGCAGGCCCAGGCTGGTGGTAATACCGGTGATTTGATTGTCATGCACCAGCAACGAGCCGACATTGCCCTGGTGCAGGTCGAGCCCCGGGGTGATTTCGAGCAACCATTTCATCCGAAATTGGTAGGCTTTTTTGTCGCACTGGGCGCGCGGCGCGCGGGCACTGGGTCCTTTGCTAGAGTTCAGCATGCGCCACTGGATGGCCGTTGCATCGGTATTGAGTGCCATCGCCCCGCCTAGGGCGTCGATTTCTCGAACCATGTGGCCCTTGGCTAGGCCGCCAATTGCGGGGTTGCAGCTCATCTGTCCGATGGTGTCGAGGTTCTGGGTCAGCATCGCCACCGAGCAACCAAGTCGTGCTGCCGCCAATGCCGCTTCGATCCCGGCATGGCCGGCACCGATTACCAGAACGTCGTATTCTTTCGGGTGCACAAACATAAGCGGCGAGGGGAATAGCGTATCTCCGACCTCTTGTCGAGCCCATGGTTTTTTTTGAACGAGTTTTGTTCCACATGGAACAATGACTCAGCGGTCGAGGATGCCTGCACTGCTGCGCGGCAAGAGCTCATCGAGCCGGAAAAAGATTTGTTCGCTGCGATTGCAGAGTAGGATTTCCTGCACTCCGAATTCTGCCATGACCTGTCGGCACGCACCGCAGGGCGACACCGGAGTTTGGGTGTCGGCAACAACGACAATTCGGCGCAAGGATTTGCCGCCAGCCGCAATAGCAGATCCGATGGCTACCCGCTCGGCGCACATGGTTAGCCCGAAACTGAGATTTTCGACATTACAGCCGGCAAAAATTCTGCCATCGGAGCTTTCCACTGCTGCTCCCACGGCAAACGAGGAGTACGGTGCGTAGGCCTGCTTGCGGGATTCCCATGCGCAAGCGATCATGATGTTCCAATCCATGGCGCGATGATAGCGCCAATTTATTCAAAGGAAATGATGAAATTTCACTAGCAATCGGCAGAGATTCATGGCAATCCTATGCCCATGAACCGCATGGTGTCGATGATCCCGCTGCTGGCCTTGCTGCTGCTTTTCCGCTGCCTCGGCGCTTGGCAGGGTTGGGCGAATTTTTCTCCCCTGCCCGCTGTGATGCTTATGTCGTTGGTCTGCTTGCAGGGATGGCAACGCTGGCTGGTGCCGTTGCTTGCTTGGGTGTTGTCTGACCCCTTGCTCAATCTTTGGTATGGTCAAAAACTGCTGGTTTTGGATCAGTGGGGCATGGTTTTGGGACTGGGATTGATGTTGCCGCTGGCGTTTTGGTTGCGACGGGATTTTTCCTTACCAAAAGCGCTGCTGGGTTTGTTGCTTGGCAGCTTCTCCTTCTATTTCGTAACCAATACGGTTTCATTCTTTGCCCTTGTGGATCTTTATCCACGCAGTTGGCAGGGATTTGAGCAGGCGCAGTGGTCGGGTCCGGTGGGCTTCGGTCCTACCTGGATTTTTCTGAGAAATTCCTGCTCTGCCAATATTCTTTTTGGCGCAATCTTTCTGCTTGCGATCCGACCTTTTTCTTCGTATCTCCCCGCGCGCCGTACTTCGTTGATCGAAGGTTGATTTTTTCCTCATACCGACCTAGCCATGTCTTTTGCCGACTCTCAATTCTCCCGTTTGGATTTTGCCGCCTCGCCGATCAATCAAACGCTGACGGCTGAGAAAAAAATCAAGATGCTTACGCAGATGATCCGCATCCGTCGTTTCGAGCAGGCGGCATTGAAGTATTATAACGCTGGGCGCATTGGCGGCTTTTTGCACCTCTACATCGGCCAAGAATCGGTGGCAGTCGGCACGATTTCCCTGTGCACCCCGTATGACCACAATATCACCGCCTACCGCTGCCACGGTCATGCACTGGCAAGTGGCATGAATATGAATGAATGCATGGCGGAGTTGTTTGGCAAAGCGACCGGTTGCGCGAAAGGCAAAGGTGGTTCGATGCATTTTTTTGCGCCCGACAAGAATTTCTGGGGTGGCCACGGGATCGTTGCCGGACAAACGCCGCTGGGACTTGGGCTGGCCTACGGATTGAAATACAAGGGCATTCCTGGCGCTGCTCTTTGTTATATGGGTGATGGCGCTGTGAATCAGGGCGCCTACCACGAGTCGCTCAACCTTGCTTCGTTATTCGAGTTGCCGGTGGTTTATATCATCGAAAACAACGGCTATTCGATGGGCACCTCTCAAAAGCGATCCTCGGCCTACCGCGGTTGCTTGGCCCAGCGTGCCGAGGCTTACGACATGGAATGGGACATGATCGATGGATCAGACATCTACGAAGTCCGCGCAAAAACGCAGATCGCACTCGAACGGGCACGCAGCGAGAGCCGTCCGACGATCCTAGAAATTTCCACATATCGATACTACGGTCATAGCGTTGCCGATGCCAATGCCAAGAAATATCGCTCTCCCGAGGAAATTGAGAACTACAAAAATAACCACGATCCGATTAACGCCTTCCGCAATCGACTGATCCACGAGGGCGTGATCAGTCAGGAGCAAGCTGATGAGATCAACAAAGCGGCGGCCGACGAAGCAGCGGCTGCGGTGGTTTTTGCCGAACAGTCGCCGGCTCCGACAGTTGAATCGATCATGGACGATGTCTATTGGGAGGTTGACAACAAGACCGCCGCCGGCGCGACTGGTCGACATTTTTTCAATGACTGATTCTAATTACTATAAACATAGTAATTTAGACACTCTGCCTTTCCTACAATTTTATTCCATCATTCAGCATGCGCACATTGACATACAGAGAAGCACTCCGCGAGGGACTCGACGAGGAACTTGCCCGCGATGAAAACGTCGTGATCATGGGCGAGGAAGTGGCCCAGTATAACGGAGCCTACAAGGTGACCGAAGGGTTATGGAAAAAGTGGGGTGACAAGCGGGTCGTTGACACACCGATATCGGAGGCGGGATTCATCGGCATGGGCATTGGCGCATCGATGCTGGGCGTGCGGCCGGTCATGGAACTGATGTTCTGGTCCTTTCATTCGGTGGCTTTCGATCAAATGGTCAACAATGCCGGTTGCGTGCGCTACATGTCGGGCGGCCTGATTCATTGTCCGATCGTAGTTCGTGGTCCCGCCAACGGTGGAACGGGTGTGGGCGCGACGCACTCGCATATACCCGAAGGACTATTCGCTGCTTTCCCTGGCATCAAGGTAGTGGCTCCGGCGACGCCTGCGGATGTGAAAGGCCTGATCAAGGCATCGATTCGCGACAACGACCCGGTGTTTTTCATGGAGAACACGCTTCTTTATGGAACCACTGGTGAGGTGCCGGATCAGTCGGAGGGTGATTTTGTGATTCCTCTTGGTGTAGCGGATTTGAAACGCAAGGGCACGGATTTATCATTGATCGCTCATGGACGGTCGGTGCTGCACGCCTTGGAAGCAGCGGAAACACTGCAAAAAGAGCACGGGATTTCCTGCGATGTGCTCGACCTGCGCACCATTCGTCCGCTCGACCAAGAGGCAATTCTGACCAGTGTCCGTAAAACTCATCGGGCTGTGCTTGTTGATGAATCCAAAGCTTTCGGTGGTGTTTCGGCGATGGTGGCCACCTTGATTCAGGATCACTGTTTTGACGACCTCGATGCTCCGGTCAAGCGGGTTTGTTCGATCGATGCTCCGGCGATTTATTCGCCCTTTGTGGAAAATGAGCAGCTCCCCAATGCCCGCCGGATTATTAGTCAAGTATTGTCGATTGCCTAAGCGAAAATGAATTTTTTGGGAAATCATTTTTATCGTTGACCTGCCCCGCCCTTTATCGATTACATTCGCGTTGACATGAAAAACCATTTTCTCTGCTCGCTTCTCGCCGTCACCACTCTTGTTCTCTCCTCGTGCTGCTGTATTAGTGGCGGCGACAACGAAACGAAGTTGTCCAGTCAGGGCAGCACAGGCAGTCCGCATGTCGGCCTGTTGCCAACGATGAAGGTGCTCACACCATAATCTGTTTTTTGGCAATGCGTTCTTTTCACACGCACGGTCTATGCCGTGCGTTTTTTTGTGCAGACATCTAAGGCAAGGAATTTTCCGTCAAGCATTACGTGGAAACCGTCGCGGGTCAGTGACAGGACCGGTAAATTATAAACCTAGAAGGGAAAATGGAAAGGGTTTGCAATGCCGTTTTTTACCGCGGATTTAACGGATTGAAGTGGATTTCACGGATAAAATGGGCCTGATCGATCAAATCTCAGGCTCACCCAACTGGTGAATGCCATGATATTCATAATTCATTCACTATCCCTGCAATCCGTGGTTTCTATTTTCCTATTCAGGTTAAAGACCGCAACTCAATCATTAGATAACGGAATAGTGTTCTTCGCAGATCTAATTTTTCATTCCGGATTTGTGGGCAACTCAGCAGTCAAACTATCCATTTGAAAGAGCGGGCGCATTCGACAAATTCAATAAAAATCGAAGAAAATAAACGCGAGCTTAGAAAACAACCGCCACGCGATATTAGCCAACTCTTCTGGTGCAGAACAATTTAAATCCTGGAGCATCGGCCGATGCTGAGAGTGGTTTTACCAGTTCTCAAACATTCGGCGCGAGGCAGGGGACCATCAATTGGCCGCGCGAGTAGCGCTCTTGGAGATAGCTCCGCCGGCTTTTTGCACATCCTCACCGAGACCTTGGACTGTGCTGCAGGAGGAGGCAAGAAAAGCAATGGCCGCTGTTGTAAGAAGAATAATGATTTTTTTCATAAATGTTCCCGTGGTAGGTCATAGTCTAGGCTGACTTTTTGGTGGGTCAATGCCTTTTTTCCGTGTTATTGCATTGATGAGATACCGAACACCCTACTTTTTGCTTGCCATTTCGGTATTCCCTGGCATAAGTTGCCGCTGAAGAAGCTTCCGACGAAAGAAAGGAGTGGGTACCATACCCACTCCTTTGTGTCTCAGGGTGCTTCGTGTTATTTTTTTTGAACATTGAAGTGAACCGACAACCATGACTAATGACATCGTAGCCTTGATCGATTACTACGAAAGGGAGAAATCCATTGACCGCAATCGTGTGATTGCAGCGCTGGAGTTCGCATTTTGTGCTGCTTACCGGAAAATGGTTCCAGGTGCCGAGCACATTGAGACCCTGCGAGCCGAAATCAATATCAAGAAGGGTGAGACAAAAATTTACGCGACACTCACAGTGGTCGCCGATGACGATTATCAGGACAAATTCAACGAGGTGCCGCTCAAGGTGGCTTTGAAAAAGAAAGAGGACGCGGTTATTGGTGACACGATTGATTTCAACGTTACTCCCAAGGACTTTGGCCGGATTGCAGTGCAGACGGCAAAGCAAACGATGCAGCAACGGTTGCGCATGGCTGAGAAGGAAATGCTTTTCGAGGAGTTCAAGGATCGTGCCGGCGAGATTGTCTCGGGCGTGGTGCATCGCTTCGAGCGTTCCGATGTATACATCGATCTGGGCAAATTTGAAGCGGTTATGCCTTCGCGTGAGCGTGTTCAGACCGAGGAATACAACATCAACGACCGGATTAGAGCTTATGTGGTGGCCGTCGAAAACGAAGGCCGCGGCCCGGAAGTGATTCTTTCACGCAGTCATCCCCATTTCGTGCGCCGGCTTTTTGAATCAGAGGTCAGTGAAATCGCGGATCACACGGTGGAAATCCGCGCCATTGCAAGGGAAGCAGGTCATCGGACCAAGATCGCAGTGTGGAGCAAGGACGACAAAGTCGATCCCGTGGGTGCCTGTGTGGGACTACGCGGCGCGCGCGTGAAAAACATTGTCCGCGAACTGAACAATGAGAAGGTCGACATCATCCGCTGGAGCGACGATCCCAAGGCACTTGTCGAGGAGGCGCTCAAGCCTGCGACTATTTGTTCGATCACGCTGGACCACGAGAAGAAGATCGTGCACGTGACGGTATCGGAAGAGGACCTCAGCAAGGCGATCGGGCGGCGCGGACAAAATGCGCGGCTGACTTCCCGGCTTATCGACTGGGACGTGCAGGTGCGCCGGGATGAATCGCAGCAAAAGCGGTTTGATGATCGCATCAACAATGCGGCCCACGGACTGGGCGAACAATTGAACCTGAGCGACGAGCTGGCGGCTAAACTTTTCCGTGCTGGCGGCATCACCCTGGAGTTGGTGTTGGAAATGCCTGCAGATTATATCGCCTCATCCCTCGAAATCTCGGAAGAGCAAGCCAACGAAATTCTTGCCAAGGTGCAGGAATTGACCAATGCCTGACACCGTATGCAACCGCAATCGAATTTTTGAGATCTTCCTGAAACGCCTGAAATCCACTGATGCCATCCAATAGCGAAAGCAAGCCACCAAAGAAAAAAGTGCTGGACCTCATTGAGGACCAGCCCAAGCCTTCGCGCCGCGAACGCCAGCGCGAGCAGGCGGCAGTGAAACAACCGATAGCTGCCGTGGTCCCGCCTCCATCAGTGAAAAAAGCGGCGTTGGATATTTTCGAAGAGAGTGGCAAAAAGAAAAAAAGTACGGGTGTTCGCAAGACCGACAAATCAGGAAAGGCAGTTGTTCCAACGATTTCCAAGGTTCTGGACAAGGAGGACGCCGACCTTGCCGCGCCGCCTCTTGCCTTGCCCCCGCTGGAACAAATTTTAACCGGAATCAATGCTACGGCATCTCCCGCAGTACCGTCTGAGACCCCGCTCGCTGCGTCTGTCGAAGTTGCAAGCACCGCCGAAAGCCAGGACAAGATGATCAGCATCAAGCCGCCGATCATCGTCGGTGAGCTGGCAGCAAAGATGGGTCTCAAATCATTTCAGTTGATGGCAGACTTGATCAAGCTCAACGTTTTTGTCGCACCAACCCAGGCGATCGAACCTGAGATCGCCGCCAAGGTGTGTGAAATCCACGGCTTCACTTTTGAACGGGAAAAGCGGGAAAAAGGCGGCGGTGTGCACAAGACTGAGGAAGTCACCATCGAGCCCGAAGCTCCGGTCGAGGAACCAGAGGAACTGCTCAAGCCGCGCGCACCGATCATTACGATCATGGGTCACGTGGACCATGGAAAAACTACGCTGCTTGACACGATTCGCAAAAGCCGCGTGGCCAAGTCCGAAGCCGGGGGCATTACCCAGCATGTCGGTGCCTATCAGGTTTTCCATAATGGCATGCCGATTACGTTTCTTGATACTCCGGGGCATGCGATTTTTACCAACATGCGTGCCCGTGGTGCGGATGTGACTGACATTGTTGTCCTGGTTGTTGCCGCAAACGACGGGGTGATGCCGCAAACGAAGGAGGCGATCCAACATGCGAAGAAGGCTGGGCGCACGATTGTTGTTGCTTTCACCAAATGCGATCTTCCCGCCGCAAATATCATGCGCGCCAAAACACAGCTCGCGGAACTTGCTTTGCAAACAACCGACTTTGGCGGCGACACCGAATTCGCTGAGGTTTCCGCCGTGACCGGTGCGGGGATGGATCATTTGCTCGACTTATTGCTATTGCAGGCTGAAGTGATGGAATTGAAGGCCAATCCCAAAGGTCACGCTCGGGCCAGCATCATCGAGGCCCGTGTGGTTGCGGGTCGTGGTGCCACAGCCACAGCCATTGTCGACAGCGGCACCCTGAAAGTAGGCACTCCGTTCATCTGTGGTCCTTTCGCTGGAAAAGTCCGCACGCTAGCCAACGACCTGGGCAAATCGTTGAAAGAAGCCGGTCCGGGAACACCCGTTGAAATCATCGGCTTCGAAGACATGCCGCATGTCGGTGACGAACTGGTGGAAATGGAGAGCGAACGCGCTGCAAAACGTCTCGCCGAAGAGCGCCAGGCCGAGCGCCGCTCCTCCCGACTCGTCAATCCACTCAAAGTTCGCATGGAGGACATTTTCTCCTTGGTCAATGATGATGCAGGCCGCCAGAAACTCAAGGTGGTCCTCAAGTGCGATGTCCAGGGTTCGGTGGAGGCCATCAAGAACGCATTGGAAGCAATCGAATCGAAAAAAGTCGAAGCGCAAATGTTGGTTGCCGCAGTGGGCCCGATCACCGAGTCCGACATTCTCATGGCCAGCTCGGCCAACGCCATTGTGATCGGTTTCAACGTCAAGGTTGAAGCCAAGGCAGTTCGCTTGATCAAGAATGAAAATGTTCAGGTCAAACTGTATTCCGTTGTTTATGAATTGATCGACCAGGTGCGCGATGCGATGCAGGGATTGCTGCAGCCGTTGTCCCGCGAGGTGCAGGTGGGCTTGGCCGATGTGAAAAAGGTTTTCAAACTCACCAAGGGTGTTGCTGCTGGATCGTATGTCAAACAAGGCAAGATCCTGCGCAAGGCTCATGCTCGGGTGGTGCGCAATGGCGTGCCGGTTTTCGATGGCAAGATGTCCACGCTGCGGCGTTTCCAAGACGAAGTCGACGAAGTCAAGGTGGGTCAGGAATGCGGCATCCGACTCGGCGAGTTCAACGAATATCTCGAAGGCGACCTGATCGAATGCTATACCCTCGAAAAAGTCCCTCAGGAACTCTAAGTAGGTCAGGCGTATTCTCACGCGCCGACTTTCGAAGCAAAACATCTCCACGCTAATGTCACAACGCCAAGATCGAGTCAACGAACTGCTGCGCAGGGAAATCAGCGCGGTGCTAGCAAAGGATTATGAATGGCGTGGCATGCTGGTCACAGTGAGTGAAGTCGACATCACTCAGGATTTCAAGGAAGCAAGGGTTTGGATGAGCGTGCTAGGCGGCTCGCCGCAGATCGTGCTCGAAAAACTCAATCGCGACCACGGTCGCATTCAGAGCAAGGTGATGAAGCGCGTCGTGCTCAAGTCCACTCCCAAATTGAGCTTCCGGCACGATGATTCCGCTGTCCATGGTGTCAGCATGGTGAATTTGTTGGAGGAGGTTGACAAGCTGCCCAAAGCGGTGGATGCAGATTCGCAATCGGAGCCTGTTTGAACTGGCGAGCGCGTGCTCAGCGGTTATTGGGCGCAAAAAAACCACCTGCCCCTCACGGGAGAGACAGGTGGTGAAACAACAAAAAGACAACAAGGAAAGATTTGAGCCGCGCAGGGTGCGCAGCAGGGTCACAGCTTTGGTTTGGCGCTGCGACGTGTCTGGGCGCCAAAGCGTTTTTGGAATTTGTCAATTCGGCCTTCTGTGTCGACAAATTGCTTCTGCCCCGTGAAAAATGGATGCGAATCGGAGGTGATGCCGACAGTGATCAAATAGTGCTCAACGCCGTCAATCACTTCCTTGCGGTCGGAAGTCTTGGTGGAGTTGGTCACGATGCGGGCCCCCGTGGTCATATCAATGAAAACGACGGGATTGTACTTGGGATGAATATTCTTTTTCATGTTAATGATCCTAACGCGGTTCCAACCGTGCGGGCCTTGCATTCTAG
>Ga0315905_10001575_pt1 | contig 24424 bp, 14 predicted proteins | sample LakEriMetagenome_5_FD_203522 | JGI IMG/M metagenome (GOLD analysis project Ga0315905, IMG submission 203522) | Freshwater fungal communities from buoy surface, Lake Erie, Ohio, United States - Buoy 4 MA121 | ecosystem: Environmental > Aquatic > Freshwater > Lake | place: USA: Lake Erie, Ohio...
CATACCTGACCGGTACAAGCTTTAACGGCTCTTCTGCGGTTACTGCCACGGTTGATGCTACATCAGCTAATACAGCTTCTAAAGTTGTAGCGCGAGATGCCTCTGGTAACTTCTCCGCAGGAATAATTACAGCAACTTTGTCAGGTAATGCCACTAACGTATCAGGCACGGTGGCTATTATTAATGGTGGTACAGGTGAAACCACTCGTCAAGCTGCGATGGATGCGCTTGCAGGCGCTGTCACTTCGGGTCAATATTTACGTGGCAACGGCTCAGATGTGGTGATGTCCACAATCCAAGTTGCAGATGTACCGACACTCAACCAAAACACTTCGGGTAACGCCACTACAGCAACGACTGCTACAAACTTGGCTGGTGGTTCTGCGGGCACTGTTCCTTATCAGTCAGCGGCTGGTACTACGGCTATGTTGGCTGCGGGTTCTTCTGGACAACTTTTGCAATCAAACGGCGCATCAGCGCCTTCATGGGTTGCGGCCCCCGTAGCAAATAACGGCACATTGACAATGGCTGTGTCCGGTACGGGCCTGTCTGGTTCTGCTTCGTTTACTGCTAACCAATCAACCTCAAGTACATTTACTGTTACCTCAAACGCCACATCTGCAAACACAGCATCTACTATTGTTGCTCGTGATGCGTCAGGTAACTTCTCGGCGGGCACGATTACAGCCACGTTGTCAGGTAATGCTTCTACGGCTACGTCAGCCACAAGTGCGACATCTGCAACTACTGCGACCACTGCTACAACAGCTAATGCTTTAAACACCGGCAACAACTACCAAGTTAACTCATTGGGTGTTGGCACAGGGGGTTCTGGTACAGCCGGTGAAATTCGCGCAACAAACAACGTGACTGCGTACTACTCTTCTGACATTAAGTTCAAAGAAAACGTGCGTAACATCCCCAACGCAGCGGCTACGGCAGCGGCTATTGGCGGTAAGTTGTTTGATTGGAAGGCCGAGTACATTGAAGAGCACGGCGGCGAAGATGGCTACTTTATTGTCAAGGCTGACTTTGGTGTTATTGCCCAAGACGTATTGGCTAAGTTTCCTGTGGCGGTTCGCACTCGACCAGACGGCTCATTGGCGGTAGACTACGAGAAACTCAGTGCCTTGGCTCTGGCTGCAAATGCTGAACACGAAGAGCGCATCGCCAAACTTGAGGCGCTGGTCGCCACACTCATTAAGGGTTAAAAATGTCAAACACGTATTCCAACCTAAAGTTTGAGATTGTTGAGGTCGGTGGCAATGACGGCACATGGGGGCCGATTGTTAACACTAACGTAGGTACTGCAATTGAGCAGGCTATCGTGGGCATGGCTACGCTGGTCACGGGCGACTTTACCTCCAACGTCTGCACCTTGACGCTGACTAATACAAACGCAGCACAGAACGCCCGCGCAGCATGTTTAAACATTACAGCCACACTGAGCGCAGCAGGTACTTTAAACGTACCAGCAATTCAAAAGCCCTACATTATTCTGAATAACTCCGTGGGTGGATTTGCCGTCACGGTCAAGGTTAGCGGTCTAACAGGCGTTGCAATCCCTGCTGGTAAAGCCTGCGTGGTCTATAACAATGGTACAGACGTAGTTGACGCAATCAACTATATGTCCTCCCTGACGCTTGGCACAGACTTGGCAATTACAGAAGGCGGCACAGGATCTTCTTCAGCATCTGGTGCACGTACCAATCTTGGTGCAACTACGCTAGGTGGCAATCTCTTTACCATCACAAACCCAAGCGCAGTTACGTTCCCAAGATTTAATGCAGACAATACCGTATCAGCTTTAAACGCAGCCGACTTCCGCACAGCGATTGGCGCAGGTTCAGGCGGCGGCACAGTTACTTCAGTCACAGCTTCCGCTCCTTTGGCTTCCTCTGGTGGAACAACCCCGAATATCACATTGAGTGGTGCATTGCCTATTGCCAACGGCGGTACGGGTAACATTAACGGTATTGCAGTGTCTGCGCCTTTGTTGCAAACAACCAACTTCACTATCTCTGAGGTTGGCGGGGTCTTGGTTTTTAAATACGGCGCTACTACAATTGCCAGCATGGACAGCACAGGCAATTTGACAACATTGAACAACGTGACAGCCTACGGCACACCTTAAGGATTACACATGGCATTGAATTCTTCTGGCCCAATCAGTCTGGGCGGTACAACCGCAGGGCAATCAATTGCCCTTGAAAACGGCGGTTCTGGCACATCTCAAATTTCTTTGAATGACGCTGCGGTTCGTGGGCTAGCGGGCGTTGCTTCTGGCGCCATTACTATGCCCACCGACTTTTACGGCAAAAGTAATGCCGTATATTTCTTTTGTTATTACGGCAATAGCGCCTTATATGCTATTACTTCGGATAGCTCAGGCAATATATATGTGGGGGGAGAATTTGCTAGTGGGGGTACAGTTAGCGTTGGGCAAGTCACTGCTGCAGGTTCGGCTGTAACTACAAAGAATTTTTCACTTGCCTTTAATACCGGCGCTTTATCTTGGCTTGGGTGGAGTGCGGCTACCCCTACCAATATATTTGGTGGTACTTTTTTTACTGCATTGAAATTTACAACCACCGCATTTACTTATGTTGCCCCATCTTATCGTGTAGACAATTATTCAGGTGCGCCTGTTCCCGCACCATATGCTCCTAGTGGCGCGCCTTTAGGTTATGGCGGTCGTCAACTACCCAATGGAAGTATTATTTTAGGCGGTCATATAAGTGGCACTTACTGCTGTTCTGATATTGTTTTATCTCAATGGCGTTTATATAATAGTTCGTATGGCGTAATTGCTGGTAGATATTCTACATTACAAGGCACTAGTGTAAAAGCTGTTGGTACAGATCCAAATAGTAATTTTTATCTTGGTAATCTAACAAACAGTTCTAGCAATTATTACCCACAGGCTGTTAAATATAATAGTAGCGGAAGCTATTTAGGTTCATATTCTTTACAGTACCCTAATGGTGAGTGGACGGGTCTTGTAGGAGATTCGTCTGGGAATGGTTATGGATGTGTATCTGCAAGCAACCTTGGATTTGTAGTTAAGTGGAACTCATCATTTACAGTTCAGTGGAAATATATATTTAATGCTTCAAACAGTAGTACAAATCAGTTTAATCCTAGGGCTATTGATATAGATAGTTCTGGAAACGTTTACGTTTGTGGCATAAATTATTATAGTTCTGGTAATTTTATTAAAATTGCAGTTATAAAATTTAATAACGCCGGAACTTTGCAATGGCGGCGCGAGTGGATTTCAAACAGTTCTAACTATTTGACTCTACAAAGAAATCAAGGTCTAAAGGTATTACCAAACGGCTCAATTGCCTTCTGTTATAAACAGGGTACTAGCGGTTCAAGCGGCGGTTTTGCAGTATTTCCTGCCGATGGTTCAAAAACAGGTACGTATACATCAACGCAATCCGGCACATGGACATGGCAGGCAAACACAAGTTTTACTATTGAATCAAGTTCGTGGCCTGATATTTCTCTCAGTGATCCTTTTAATGGTTCCTTTACAAACGGCCCGAATCCTACCCCAACTCAAGTGCAAAATGCCGGTACGCTGCCTGACGTTAGATTTATATGACAACTCAATACATTAAACTTTCTACCCTGCAGTATCCTCTGTATGAGGGTGATATACGTCTTGAACATCCTGAAATACGGGAAGACCAAACGCATCCAAATTTTCCGTGCCCCAACACTTTTGCTTTGGTTGAAGTTGACCCAATGCCGGATTTTGACCCTACAACACATCACACAAAACAATTACCCCCAGAAAATATTAACGGAACTTGGAAGGTGCGGTGGACGGCTGTACGTGAATTGACAGATTCAGAAAAACAATTTCGTCAAAGGCGGCGCATATTAGATGAAGCCGTCCTTTTTGGAGGAAATAATTCGCCATTGTTTGCAAATCTTGACTCTCCCGGAGAAGCGCCAAATGTCTTATGACAATATAGTTCCACCTGAAAAATTGGCAAAACCAACTCCGTTGGAAAACATGGGGGATTTGCGTGGGACAATTTATGATTTTGCAAAAGCCGGTGATTTAGTGGTTAAACATAATCACACCGAAGACAATGTGCATATTACTATTGTGGCTAAGGGGGTAATTAAAATATATTCCCACGATTGGGAAGTTATTGCGCCCGCCGGTAAAGTGGTGGACTTTAAGCCAAATCAACCGCATGAGTTTATGGCGATGGAAGACGACACTCGGATTGTAAACATTGTTAAAAAGCTTGGTGGCATTTCTAACGATTACGCAGATGTGCAACAGGCAGAACAACTTGCGCCCAATATGGCTGACTTAAGCCCCCCGCAAGATATGCCGGTTGAAATTACACATATCTAACCATGAAAGATTGGGCTGAAGCATTCATTGCCGCAGCCTGTATGGTGGCCTTCGTCATTTTTGGCACGTACATAATTGCTTGGACTTTAGTGTGATTCCAATAGACCCCATAGCAGCACTGGATGGGTTGCAAAATGCTATCAGCATGGTCAAAAAGGCCAGCAAGGTTGCCAATGATTTAGGTGGTCTTGCCCCGATGATCGGCAAGATGTTTGATGCTAGGAGCACCGCTACCAAGGCGATGATCGAGGCCAAGCGTTCCAAGAAGGGTTCCAACATGGGAACCGCGCTACAAATTGAGATGGTGCTTGAGCAAGCCAGAGCGTTTGAGGAGGAGTTAAAACTGCTCTTTATGACTACTGGCAAGATGGACGTATGGCAGAAAATTAAAGCACGGCAAGCCGCAATGGACTTGGCAGATGCCAAAGAGATGAAGGCGCTACGGCTTGAAGAGAAGAAGGCCAAGGAAGCTGAGGAAGAACAGACGGTTTACTTGGTAGCTGGATTGGCAATTGTTTTTCTTGTAACGCTGATTGCTTTTGGCTTGACTGAGTTGCAAAATATGTGCGGCAAAGCAGGATGTGGGCGGTGAATGAGTACCAAAAGCAATTTGACCTCTTCCTTAAAGTCTTTGTGCGGTTGTGCATTGCTTGGTGGGTGCTTGGGTTTCTCCAGTTCCTGCCTGATGACTTGTCAAATAAGATTGTGAATAAACTACTTGGAATGATTGGACTAGGATGAGTGACGAAAAGCCAGCAGACATACTAAGCAAGGTGCTGTCCTATGTGGATAGCCCGTTTAAACTGTTCGCGCTGATACTCATGGCGGTGTTTGCGTTCTCTGGGTACTTTGTTTGGCAGAACCAAGAACTGCTAATGGGTGCGTACAAAGAGTCCAAGAAGATGCCAAGCATTGTCGAGGACAGGGTAGAAGATGCCGCCGCTCACTTGTTTAAAACCACCAACGCTACCATTGTTGCCGTGTTCAAAGTGAATCCTATGTTTGGAACTAGAGTGCTGTACCGCGCTTACACCAAAGAAGGCCGAGACAAAACCAACGATGGGCTGGATGTGGGCCTGTTTACACAGAACGCAGGCAACAATTCGGATGTAGTTAAGTTAATGGCTGGCGAGACACCTTGTGGTGAGTACAAGTCAGCGCAGTCCGAGATGGGCTTGTGGTACATCGCCAAGGGTGTTACTTACACTTGCAGAGTTAGTGTGCCGCCTGACCCAAGCAGATTTGTAGGCCAAATTACTGTGGGATGGGATAATGAACCCGCCGACATTCAGGTAGCAAAAACCATGATGGATATTGCGGCAACCATGCTTTCAAGGAGTAAACAGTAATGGCGCAGTTTGAACCAGCCTTTGAGCAGATGATGAAAGACGAGGGCGGCTATGTCCTCCATGAAGTACCCGGCGACACGGGCGGTATGACCTACGCTGGTATTGCTAGGAACAAAAACCCGCAGTGGCCCGGCTGGGCGCTGGTAGATAAGAAGGAGTTTGGTGGCTCCCTTACGCCTATGGTGCGTGAGTTCTACCGAGTTGAGTTCTGGGACAAGATGCGCGGTAATGAGATTTCAAACCAAGATGTGGCTAATACCATCTTTAACTTTGGCGTAAACGCAGGCATGGGCATGGCTGTGAAACTGGCTCAGTTGATTGTTGGTGCTACCCCTGACGGCGGCATCGGCGCTAAAACTGTAGAGAAACTTAACCAAGTTACAGACGGTCAGCAATTTAAACAGGCATACGCTTTGGCAAAGATTGCCCGTTACGCTGAAATTTGCAACAAAAACAAAACACAGTCAAAGTTCCTGCTGGGTTGGATTAACCGTACGTTGAAAGGTCTAGCATGAGCTTGCTTGCCGTTGGATCAATTATTGAAGCTGTTGGTAAGGTGGCTGGTGATCTGGTCACTACCGACAAAGAACGCATGGAGATGGAGATTGAGCAGCGTAAGCTTGATCTTGAAGAGAAGCGCATTGACCAAGCCACAGATTTAGCCCAGATTGAAGTCAACAAGATTGAAGCTGCGTCTTCTAGCGTGTTTGTCAGCGGCTGGCGCCCTGCTATCGGTTGGATCGGTGTAGCTGCTATGGGCTATCAGTTCCTACTATATCCGCTGTTACAGTGGGCGTGGAAATACCTACAAGCTATGGGCTGGGTTCCTACTGGTATGGATCCCCCTCCGGTACTGGACGCAGACCAACTTTGGGTGATATTATCAGGCATCTTGGGCATTGCCGGTATGCGTTCTTTTGAGAAGACCAAAGGCGTTGCCAGTAAATAAAGGTTGCTAATGCCGTTAAAAAAGATTCTATTTCGTCCGGGGGTTAACCGCGAAAATACACGGTACGCATCCGAGGCTTTGGGGTCTGTCAATTCTGGCACAAACGTAGCGGGCGGTTGGTATGAGTCTGAGAAGGTGCGTTTCCGTTCAGGAACCCCTGAAAAGATTGGTGGCTGGGTTCGCATATCCGATGAAACCTACGAAGGTGTGTGCCGCTCACTATGGAATTGGGTCACACTGACCGGAGCCAACCTAGTAGGTGTAGGCACTAACTTAAAGTTTTACATTGAATCCGGTGGGTCATACAACGACATCACGCCCCTGCGTGTAGTTCCTGCACCTACCATCAATAACAACCCGTTTGCGCTGACAGCATCCACCACAGTCACGGTCACAGATACGGCTCATGGTTGCGTGACGGGGGACTTTGTAACTTTTAGCGGAGCAACAACTATTGGCGGGGGCGGAACCAACGTCACGGCTGCTGTTCTCAATCAAGAGTTTCAAGTCACTGTAATTAACGCTAACTCGTACACAATCACAATTTCAGTCACGCCAAACGCTACGGCTATTGCAGGTTCTCCCGGCGGCGGGGCTTCTGTTGTGGCTGCCTATCAACTTAATGTTGGCCCTGAATACGCAGTTCCACTTACAGGCTGGGGCGCTGGCGCTTGGGGTGCTGGCCTCTGGGGTACAGGTGGATCTTCTACATCTTCCCTTCGTCTATGGAGCCAATCCAACTTTGGCGAAGACTTAATCTTTGCCCCCCGTGGCGGTGGTTTGTACTATTGGGATCAAACAAATGGTTTAAACACTCGTGGCGTTTTAGTGTCTAGCATTATGGGCGCAGACGCAGATGTACCTTCGGTTGTTTTGTCTACATTTGTATCTGACGCAAGCCGGTTTGTGTTTGCTTTTGGTTGCGATGACTACAGTTCATCCACCTTAAACCCTCTGTTAATTCGTTGGTCAGATCAAGAAGACTTTCTTGTTTGGACACCTGCACCTACAAACCAAGCGGGTAGCTTACAGTTGTCTCACGGCTCTGAGATTGTTACCGCCATTCAAGCCCGTCAAGAGATAGTAGTGTTTACAGACTCTGCCCTTTATTCGCTTCAGTATGTAGGGCCGCCCGTGGTTTGGGCTTCTCAGTTGCTAGGTGACAACGTATCAATCATTGGCCCGAACGCAGTCTGTCTGGCTTCTGGCGTGGTTTATTGGATGGGCGTAGACAAGTTTTACAAATACGATGGCCGTGTTCAAACTTTGCGCTGCGACCTGCGCCAGTACATTTTTAGCGACATTGATTTGACGCAAGCAGCCCAAATATTTGCGGGAACTAACGAAGGTTTTAACGAAGCTTGGTGGTTCTATTGTTCTGCTGGTAGTAACACCGTGGACAAGTACGTGATCTACAACTACCTTGAAGACATCTGGTACTACGGCACAATGGCACGATCTGCGTGGCTTGATTCAGGTTTACGCAACTATCCTTTGGGTGCAACGTACATTAATAATCTGGTTAATCATGAGCTTGGCGTGGACGATAACTCTACAGCCACAACTACAGCTATCCCAGCCTTGATTAGCTCCTCTGAGTTTGACATTGATGACGGCCACAACTTTGGTTTTATCTGGCGCGTCCTGCCTGACTTGACTTTCCGTGGTTCTACCAGCGGAACGCCTCAGTGTACGATGACGTTGATTCCGTTTGAAAACTCAGGTTCAGGCGCAACTGATCCACGCTCAACCGCAGGGACAAGCAACGCTTCTATTCAGCGTATTGCAACAGCTCCAATTGAGGAGTTTACGGGTCAGGTCTACATTCGCGTTCGTGGTAGACAGTTAATATTCCAAATGGAGTCCACCCAAGTCGGCACTACTTGGCAGTTGGGTGCACCTCGTATTGACATTAAGACAGACGGCAGAAGGGGTAACTCATGAGTTTTATGCAGGATGCTCCACCGCGCTTACCGGCTCCACCGCCAGAGTATGACGCTGCCTACATGGGCCAGATGTTGAATGTGTTGAACTTATTCTTTCAACGTTTAAACGCTATTCAGCCAATCAATATTGCGCAGTTAAATATCAACATTGATACTTTGCCAACACAAGCTGACTTGGCTAATTTGCGTGTGGGCGAAGTGTACCGAGACACCGCCGACAATCGTTTAAAGATTAAGGTTTAATATGGCCATTGATTATTTTTCGCAACAGTTTGGTGAAGACGTATTTGAAAATACGGCACCAGCTACACCAGCATTTTCAAATGCCGATATTAATGCTTATGTTCAAGCAAATATAGGCAATCCACAAGCTATTGCTGATGCAGCTCAACAATACGGCGTATCGCCAGAGCAGCTGTCGCAGGCAACTGGATATGACGCTAACACTGTTAGTAACTACTTTAGTAATGCCGGCATTAATTTTGGTCAAACATTACCACAGCCACAGCAGGCTGTAGATGTTCAACCTCCAGCCAATTTACCGCCTCAAGAGCTAACTTACCAACCTCCTGCCCTACAAGAGTTTGCACAAGATGAAGTTCGTACCCCGCCACCGGGTTCTATGGGCGCTGGTGTTTCTGGCGGTATTGCATCGTTAACTCCACAGGCCCAAACGTTACCGCCTGTTACACCGCCTCCTCCAATTCCCCCTGTAGGCACACCATTAAGCTACAACAACCTACCACCGGTAGCGCCAGAAGAAACCAAGTACGGCACAGTTACGCCATTTACCACAACTCAGATTCGCGACTATGTGTCTGGTGTTATGGGTGATGCCAGCCTTTCGCCTTTTGAGCGAACCAATAAGATCATGGAAGCCGCCCAGAAAGCAGGCATTAGCCAAGGCGATCTGACGGCCATGTATGGCAAGGATGTTGTAGACCCGTATTTAAAAGATTACGGCACCGGCATTAAAGATTACATTACCAACACATTAAACGATAAGACCAAGTCTGATTTTGATAGAGTGGCCGCAATCAATCAGGCCGCCAATAAGTACGGCCTAGATTCCAGCGAAATTGCTCAGTACTCAGGCTTGAATAAGAAGGGCGTAGATCAGATGTTTACGGCCTTTGACACAGGTCTGGCCAGCATTGTTAAGGGTCTATCAGCTCCTACTGTTAGTGACTTAGATAAAACCAAGGGAGCTCTTGCGCTTCAACAAAAGTACAGTATTACGGATGACCAGATTGCCAAAGCTTTAGGCGGCAATATTACTGGTAAAGACGTAACCGCCTATCTTGCGCCTGTAAAAAACTTTGGAGCAGATCTTCAGACCCTTACATCTGACCCCACAAAGTCAGCCAAAGATCTTCAAGCATTTGTTGATAACGCTAATAAAGATCCAAGACTTAAGGGTTTATACGGCCTAGCCCTTGATAAAGTTCAGAAAGCAGTTCCAATTCTTGGTTTGCGTGACTCTATGGCTGGTAATGGTACGCCCGAAGATCTGACCAAAGGCTACACAGACTTTGTGGCTGCTGTTAATGCAGACCCAGCTTTGCGTGAAAAGTATGGCGCTCAAGCTGATGCTATTGATAAAGTGGCCAAGATGTCACAGCGTATTGCTGACGAAAAGTTTGGCGGCAAACTCCAGCCCCATATGTTCCAGACATTCATTGGCCTTGATCAAAAGACTCTTGGCGATGTTCCTAAGCAACTTGAAGTTGGCAAGCCAGAGACTAAGACCTATACGGACAGTGAAGGCCAGACCCAGACTTACACACTGCCGGGTCAGGTTAAAGACACCAAGGGCTTAGAGCCCGTCTACACTACCACTGGTAGTGGTGAAGACCAAACCCAGCAATTGTCTGGTTACACAAAACCAATCAAGACTGCAGCTGGTGTGATTGTTGATGCTCAATACGATGCAAACGGCACTCTAACCGGCTACCGTGGCAGGCCTGAAGACAAGGTGTGGCCACAGCACAGGGTTGGTGTTACTGGTGTTTGGGACGCTGATGGAAAAGCCAAGCCAGAGCAACGTGTAGAAACGGTTGGATTTGGTAAGAATTTAATTAAAGACGTAGCGGATCTTGGCCCTATTGGCCAGCTTGCAATTGCGTTTGCTACAAGCGGTCTTGGATCTCTTGCGGCTGGTGCTTTAACCCCGGCTTTGGGCGCAACTGCGGCAAAAGTTGTTAGTTCTGGCCTTATAAACGGAGCTATGGCCGAAATGGGTGGCGGTAAGTTTGGCAAGGGCTTCTTGACTGGAGCTGCTGGCGCTGGAACAAATGTGCTTGCTCAAAACTATATGCCAACGATTGATACTGGCAATGCCTTTGCAGATCAGTACTTAACCAAAGCGCTTCCAAACCTTGCTACGTCTACGATAGGTGCGGCAATTAACAAAAAAGATATAGGCGAAGCTGGCTTGTCTTCACTGTTAAATACCGGCACAAATATGGCTACAAGCAGCTTGATTAACAGTGCTATGCCCGATACACTGACGCCTGATATGCAGAAGATGTTTACAGGGGTAAGTGGACAGCTTTTGTCAAGCCTATTACAAGATAAACCAATAGACTTACAAAAGTCAATTATGAATACGATTATGCAAAACGCGATGAGTCCATCTAAGACCACCGCTAAAGAAAAGGGGTAAGCCATGGAAGAATTTGATTTTGGCAGTTTAGACGCTGGCGAAGGTGCCTTTGATATTTCAAGTTTGCTTGGTGGAGACAGCGGTTCATCTGGAATTGATTTGTCTGGCATGGATTTAGGCCCAGAAGCTTTTGACATTTCAAGCCTGCTTGGTGGCGATGGTGGCGGAATAGATTTATCTGGTTTAGATATGGGCCCAGAGGCCTTTGACATCTCTAGTTTGCTGGGCGGTGGTGACGGCAGAGAAATTGACTTTAGCAAAATTGCAGGTGACTTTGGTGAAAGCCTTGGTATAGACACTACAGGACTGGATGCTGGCGAAGGCGCGTTTGATTTATCAAAGTTAACAGATTCAGGGGATGGAGAATCTTTAAGCCGTAGTCTTGGCTCAAAAAGAATTAGCCTTGCTGATCTTGAAAAAGATACAACTGGCGGCACTGGTCTTAAGTCTACGGGTCGTGGCCAGCTTTCGATGTTTGATCCAGTCACTGGTGCAACAGGCATTACGGGCGAGGGATTTAACAGTCTTAAAGACTTGCTAGGCTCTGGTACGGCAGAAGAAATTGCCCGTTATTCACCAGAAACGGTTGACTATGGTTTGAGATCTGGCCTTGAAACAAAAGACGGTCAGGGCTTGTCTGGAGATTCAACGCGCGGCATGGGCCTTGAGCAAATGGGCGGTGGACAAGGCTTAAGCAAGTACATTCCGGCTGAGTACAGTGAGAGTGCTTTAACCAGTTTGGTTAAGAACAACCCCGGCGCATTCCCTGAGATTGAGAAGTACCTTGACTCTCAGTACGATAAAACAGGCTTGACCCCATTCAAAGGCACTGGTGGGACATTAAGCGAAACAGGCTTCTTGGCTCAGAGCAGTAAAGCCAATCCACTAGGATCAATGTATTCAATTGGTGATCCGAAGTCTTTCATCAATAACCCAACCATTACAGGCCAGCAGTCTGTTGTATCGCCCGGTCGCACCATCATTGATAACAAAGATGGCACATACAAGGTTGTTACCAATACTATTGACGGTACCAAAACTATCACCACCAATAAAGATGGCGTTGATAAGATCATTCGTGAAACAAAAACGATTGACAATACCAAGGCAAACCAAGGCGCTAAAGCGGCTGCTGCCGATAAAAAAGACAACAATATGTTGATGATGTTGTTGGCTCTTATGGCCATGATGAATAAGGGCGGCGGTGACTCTAAAGGTTCTGGCGCTGTTATCCCCTCGTTGTCGGCTGATCGCAAGCAATTACCTTACGGACCAACGTCTGGCACAAAAGCTCGTCCCGGAGCTGGTGGCGTTAATTACTTCTCACCAACAACCTACACGCCAAAGGCTGCAGGAGGTGGAATGATGTACGGCGGTGGTGGCATCTCTGATTTGGGTAGTTACTCAGATGGTGGCCGCTTACTCAAAGGCCCCGGTGACGGCGTGTCTGACTCAATTCCTGCGACAATCGGTGGTAAACAACCGGCCCGCTTGGCCACAGGCGAGTTTGTCGTACCAGCAAGAGTTGTTTCCGAACTAGGCAACGGCTCTACAGAAGCAGGCGCTCAGAAGCTTTACGCCATGATGGATCGCGTCCAAAAGGCGCGCCGCAAAACTAAAAATGTTGCTGCTGATACAAAAGCGCACAAGTATTTACCCGCTTAAGGAGCTGATATGGCTGGAGAAACTCTACCGTCTGGATCGACAAATACCCAAGGCCTAGCCGATTGGGCTTCGCCGTACATCACAAACTATCTTGGTAAAGCACAAGCTTTATCTGAGACACCATATCAGGTCTATCAAGGACCACTGACAGCTGGCGCATCTAACCTACAGAACAAAGTGTTCAGCGGTCTGGCTGGGCTTACGTTCCCGTCCAACTTAGGTCAAAGCTTTGCTTCCCCTATGGGTGGTCAGCCTGCGGTAATGCCTCAGCAAGGTGGTGGCCCAGTTTCTGCTGGCCCCGGTGTGGCCTACACAGGCAATGACTTTGGTGGGCCTTTAATGCCCGCACAAGGTGATGGTTCTGTTTCCAACATAATGGGTAATTTGGGTATTGGTAGTGATTACACTAAAAGCGATATGTCACTGCCCACCGGCTATAACACTGGTACAGCACCCGCAGGTATTGCAGGTTTGACGCCGCCCCAAACATCTCAGCAGCCTAGCAACATTGCTCAGTCGTACATGAACCCGTACTTGCAGAATGTGCTAACCCCACAGTTGGATGAGCTGCGCCGTCAAAATGAAATTACCAATGCGGCTACAAATGCCAAGATGACTCAGGCCGGTGCGTTTGGTGGTGGCCGTCAAGCCATTATGAACGCAGAGAACTATCGTAATTTAATGCAAGAACAGAATAAGACTGTTGGCCAAGGATACGCAAGCGCCTACGACAAGGCCATGGCTCAGTTTAATGCGGAGCAAGGTCAGGCTAAAGATCTGGCTAACCTCATGTCTACGCAAGGCGGCATTGAGCGCGGCATTGAGTCTGAGGGCATCTCTGCTGATAAGGAAGAATTTGAAAAGCAACGCCAGTATCCGTTCCAACAAGTGCAGTTCCAGCGTGACATGATCTCTGGTTTGCCTACTGGCTCGGTCACAAACAAAGCCGGTGAAATGTCTGGGATTGGAACCTTGCTGTCGGCTTTAGGTGGCGGAGCTGCTGCGGCCAAAGCGTTTGGCTACAAAGATGTTACTGAGTTATTAAAAGGCCTCGGACTTACTACTGGATCATCATCATGAATCTGATTCAAATCCAAGAACACCTTAAGGATCTGCCTACACAGGCAATCATGTCTTATGCTAACGGGCAGAACCCACAGGTTCCCCCATACATGGCTCTTGGCGAGATGAACCGCCGTAAGTCCATGGAGCAACGTGCAGCTCAAGCGCCTGACTCTTCTGTTAAAGAGAAGCTTGAGAGCGAGTTAAGCCAGCAAGTAGGTTTACCGGGTATTGGCCAAGGTATGAACATGAGGATTAACCCAGCAGGGATGCCTCAGCCTATGCCTGCTGCACAACCCCAGATGGCTCCGCAGATGCCCAAGATGCCTACGCCCCCTATGGCTCAGAAGATGCCTCCACAGCAAATGGCTAAACCCGGTAGCATCCCCGCAGGCGCACCCGGAATGGCCGCTGGTGGACTGGCTGAGTTGCCTGTTCGCAAAGACATCTTTAACTACGCGCCCGGCGGTATCGTGGCGTTTGCTGATGAAGGCTTGGTTCCTGCGGCGGTATCGGATGAATCCGTTGCATCAGGTGGTGCAGCACCAGACGCATCTGTTGGAGTTGATGAATTGCCTGTAGGTTTGGCTAATAAAATTCTGACTGACCGATTGATGGGCAAATCAAATCTGCCACAGCCAGTTAGCAGAGATCAAGCGCGCGCTGAAGTCTTGGCCCAAAAGCCAGAGCTTGCGGGAATTATTAATAAATTACCCGGTGAAGCTCTTGCAAAGTTGGCCACCCAGCTTGAAGAGCAAAATCTAGCTCAACGAGCAAGGTTTAAAGAGGGAGAAGGTAGTCAAGGTCTTGCTGCTTTGTCTAACGCTTTAATTGCCGCTGGTGAAGCTACCCGTGGCCAGAGGGGTAGGGGAGGTATTGGAGCTGCTTTTGGTGGCTTTGGTAAGTCTTATAACGCCGCTACTGCCGCACAGGAAGAACGTGCCGCTAAACAGCAGGCCTTGGAACGTGCTCAGACCATTGAGACAATGAAGCTCCAAGCGGATATTGAACAAATGCAACGTGCGTTTGCTGAAGGCCGTGTTGATGAGGCTATGAGACTTAAAGATCAAGTTAACGCCCGTCAAGCTAAGATTGAAGAGCTCAAAGGTTCTGGCGCCAAAGAAGTTTTGGATGCGGCTGACAGAAAAGCCCAGCGAGCAGCTCAAGAAGCGCGTTACAAATCACAAGAAACGCATGAAGGCCGCATGTATGAGCAGGCTAAACGCACTGCTGATTTAGCTGCTCAGAAAGCTGCGTATGACCGTGAAGACCGTCCTTCAGCTGAAGACAAGATGCTGACTAAGATCCAAGCTAACGTTAATAGAGATCCTGCGTATCAAGCTGCAGCTAAGAAACTGCAAGATGCTGAAATTGGTAGTGATGAGTATTACAAAATCTTAGAGCATATGCGTGAAATTGCTTTGCCTTACTATCCTGTAGATGCAAAAGGTAAGCCAAAAGTTACACCGCCACCAGCTGTTAAACGTACTCCTGTTGCCGAGAAGCCAGTTGAGCAAGGTTTCTGGGACAAATTTTTAAATGGACCCAAGCCACCCCCTAGCCCTGTGAAGCCAACTGCTGTACCATTCGACCAGCTGCCAAAATAAGGGGTAAATATGGACGTCTTGATGCCAGATGGCACCACGATTACTGGTGTTCCAGAGGGAATCACGCAAGCTGAGTTGCTTGCTCGATACGGTAAATTTTCAGCGCAGGCGGCTCCAGCTCCTGCCGGCCTTGAGTCTATAGCTCCACGCGCACCAAACACAATGACTGCGGACGAGTACCGCGCTCAAGTTGCGGCCAGAGAAGCGCAGGGATACGACAGGACAATAGGCGGTACGGCCAAAGACGTTGGTATAACATTGTTAAAGGGCGCTATTGGTTTGCCCGAAGCAGCTGTTGGTTTGCTTGATCTACCCACGATGGGTTATGCCGGTAAGCTTCTTGAGCAGGCTGGCTTTAAACCCAAAGAAGCCAAAGAGATTCTCGACACATATTTGTCTGAGGCTCAACAAGCGGCTAATCGCAAAGTTAGAGAAGCCCAAGGTTTCTTACCCACAGCTAAAGCAGCTCTTCAAAACCCTAGCACGATCTTTACGACAGCTGGTGAGTCAATACCACAAATGCTTGGCGGTGCTGGTATTGCTCGAGGCTTATTGCAGGTAGCTCCTAAAATTGGCGCTGTAGCAGCTGGTGCCGCAGGCGAAGGTTTGATTGGTGCTGGCGCGGCTGCAGAGCAAATGCGTCAGGAATCCAAAGACAAGTTGTTGTCTGGTAAGCAAGTTATATCTGCCGTTGGTTCTGGCGTTGGTACAGCGGCGTTTGGTGCGGCTGGCGGTAAGCTGGCTAACAAGCTTGGCCTTGATGACATTGATACATTGTTGGCTGGTGGTGCAAGCCAAGCCGCCGGACAAGCCAAGCAAGGCGTTGGCAAATCAGTAAGAGACTTTGCTCTAAAAGCTACGGGCTCTGGTATCTCTGAGGGTGTGTTTGAAGAGTTACCACAGTCAGCGCAAGAGCAGATGTGGATGAACTACGCCATGGACAGGCCACTCATGGATGGCGTTGCTGAAGCATCCGCCATGGGCATGTTGGCCGGTGTGGGCATGGGTGCGTTTGGTGGTGGTATTGGTAGCCTTCGTAAGACTGGCCAAGCACCAAGCGGCCTTGAGAGCTTGCTTGCAGAGAACAAACAAATACTTGGAGTTCCCCCAGATGAAGGAGCTCCCGCTGGTATAGCACCAGCACCAACAACTCCTCCGTCCACTAGCCCAGTTGTCGGCACCATGACAGTTGATGTTGATGGAAAGCCTGTTACTAAAGTCACTCGACAGGACGGCAGTGTAGACATTGATGGTGTGCAAGTTACACCGCCAACTGCAGTCGCAGAACCAGTAGTTACTGAGCAGCCACCAAGCACTGAGTTAATTCAGCAAGTTTTGGATGAAAGCCAAGACACAGGTCAGATGATGGGTGAGCTTGAGGGTAAACCCGTAGAGCCAACTGTACAAACTCCTGAAGCACCTGTAGTAACTGGTGGTCCAACCGCGCCTGTAGTAGTCAAGCCAAAGCAGCCTACGCCTCAAGTCTTTGAAAAATCTAATCAGTTGATGAACGATGAGGTTGCAAAAATTGATTCTGCAGAAAGACTGGCTGTTGAGTATTCAAACATCAGGCAAAGAAAGAACCCTCTTTCAGTTAATACGCAAGCAGATCCTGTTGCCATGCAAGGAGCTTTCCTTGAAAGGCTTGCAGACAATCAACCAGAAAAAGCGGCTGAGTATGCAGCAGAGTTGCAGGCCAATGCTGATAAGTACTCTGACTTGTCAGGCATTTCACCCGATTCCGTAAAAGCAATAGCCTCACGAATTACTCAACGCCTTGCATTTAATCAAGAGAAAACTGGTAAAGCCCCTGAAGTTACAGGCGGTCCTGCAGCTCCAGAAGCGCCAGCCATCTATAACAATGTTACAGAGCCGTTCGTAACTAACAGGCGTGTTGTTGTTGTTAAAGAGGTTAACGGCGTTAAGGTTCCGTTCTATATCAGCACTGGTAGTGGCGGTAAAAAGAATGTGCCTACAGGCCAGTGGTATCCATACTTTGGTAACGGCCCAGATGGTTGGTTCAATAAGGGCAGTGAAGAAGACATCAACAACTTCTATAACTCGCCCGAACTAAAGGCGGCTGCGGATGAGCTGAACACCACCATTGGAGACATTCGTTCTCAAATGGGTCAACTGCCCACTGCACAGGCGCTAGGTATAAACCCTAATGAAGGGTTATCTCCTGCAGCCAATGGTGACGCAAAGGCCGTTGAGAACATTCGCAATACGATTGACAGGATTACCAAGGGTAGGACTGTAGAGAAGACTCCAGAGGCACCGGTCGAAGAGAAGCCACCAGAGGAAAAGCCCGTTGATGTTGTTGAACAGCCAGCCGAGGAAGCGCCAGCGGAAGAAAAACCCGCAGAAGAAAAGCCTGCTGAAGAGATACCTACAGAAGAATTAGTAAAGCCTGCAGAGGAGAAGCCTGCTGAAGGTGAACCCAAGCCTACAGGCGGTCCATCTGCGCCCGCTGGAGGCCCGTCTGAGCCTACTGGTGAAGCCCCTACTGGTGGTGCTAAAGAGCCCAAGCCACCCAAGGTAAAGCTTACTGAAGAAGAGAAGACTAAAGCTGCTGAAGAAAAAGCCAAAGCTGAAGAAGAGAAGAAAGCCGCTGACGAGCAAAAGAAAAAGCTCGAGGAATTTAACAAGCAGCCCATGAAGGTTGCTATGGAAGATGGCAATGCTGATCAGGTTTCAACTTTACTGTACGGCAACGCTGTAGCAGAAGACCTTTTCCCAATCATCTTCCCCGCAGAAGGTCTGTTGCGTATTCCTGTGGACTTGCCAAATGTTTCTAAGATTGAAGAGGCATTAACTAAGTTTGGCTTCCGCATTACTGATCGTTCTATCCCTTCTGCTACGGATGATCCATCCTACACAGGCCCAGAGCGCGTCACTATATCAGCGTTATACAAGCCTGAAAAAATAAGTATTCAAGGTGGTGGTGCTGAGTTTGTAAAGAACCGCAAAGGTAAAGTCACAGCACCCCCAGCTCCTAAAGACGCTACAGACAGCCAGATTTCTAAGATGTTGGCGGCTGTTGCCAAGGACACGCTACTTGACATTGACTCAAACAAAGACAATTCGTTTGGCGCAATGATGTACAAAGAGGGCATCGTTAGTTACATCATGTCGCCGACTGACTACATGTTGAAAGCTTTGAAAGAAGCTAGAACTGTTCGTGTATCAGATAGAACTGGTGGCCGACAAGCCATTAAGATGGCTCTGGAAGAGGGTAAGCAAGAGGAAGTGCAAAAGCTCCTTCAGAGTTATGTTGATGCACTCCAAGGCTTACAGGCAATTTTTGACGCGCATGGCCGTATTGGTAATTTAGATCTTGCGTTAAAAGAAAAGTACATTAAAGATGCAGACGCCTCCGCTTCGTTTGCAAAGTACACCCAAGATGGATTAGATTTACGTAACAAGATAGAAGCCAATAACATAAGCGCACTCTTTAACAAGATGTTCCAATTGTTTGGTGCTAACGAAGATTCAACCGATCAAACCAATCGCGTTGTTAAGAAAGAAACCGAAGTACCACCAGAGTTAGGCAACATTGTTCGCCGTGGTATGCGTGACCACCGACAAGGGCGTGACGTTGATACAAATGATTTTGTAACTACGTTTGGGTTCTTCCCGGGCGGTATTGACTTTGGTAACTGGGTTAACCAGACTGAGCGAGCTGCTCACCTTAACGCTATCTATGACGCCATGTATGACTTGGCGGATGTCTCTGGTATCAATCCAAAGATGTTGGGCTTGGGCGAGAAGCTCAAGATGGCCATCGGAGCGCAAGGTCGTGGCGGCAAAACTGCAGCTCATTACTATCCCAAGCTTAACGAGATCAACCTAACCAAAACCAAAGGTGATGGATCACTTGGACATGAGTGGCAGCACGGTTTAGATTGGAACCTTCAACAAACGCCAAACGGCAAGTTGTTAATGTCGGGCACAGTCTCGCGTCTTAAGAAACAGATTGAGATTGAGACAGTAGAGAACTACTTAAAGGGTGTTTTGCGTGATACAGCTGGTAGCACAGACAACCGCAATCTTCCTCCAAAGAAAGCATTCTTTGCGGCCATCTCAAATCAAGGCTACTGGGGTACAGCCCCTGTTATCAGAGATTCAGACAAGCAAACGCAATACTTTAAAGACGCACAGCAGTTAGACCAAGATGAAGGCAGAGAGCCACGTTACTGGGGCACAGACGTAGAGCTGTTGTCTCGCGCGTTTGAGGCTATGCTGTTTGACGCATCTAAAGGTGGTAGCCCATACCTTGTGGGTCCTTCGGTTGCTGATGGATACATTACCAAAAAGAATGGTTATGGCGGCACCATTTACCCACTAGGTAAAGAGCGTCCAAAGCTCAATGAAGTTTATAAGCAGATGCTTACTCAGATTGACCCAGAGACTCTGGCAGTCAAGACCTACAAGATGGACACCAAGATTGTCGAAATTGAAGATCTGGGTTATGCAGTCCTAGACCAATACAACTTGGATTCAGGTACGTCTGGTGGTTTGGTTTGGTTTAAAACTGAAGACGAAGCCAAACGTACTAAAGCAGCGCGTGATGGCCAAGAGCGAGTCTTGACGCCAACTGACATGCAGATGAGCAAGGTCAACCAGCACATCATTGACATGGCCAAGCGTATTGACGTCATCATGGAAGAGATGGGTCTGTTCAAGTGGCCTGAGATTAAGAACGGCTCAATGGCTGAGTCCATGTTCTATCACATGCGTCAGGGCTGGTGGCCAAAGAACAACCGTGAACTGGCTGAGTACGGCATTAAAGCTTACTTACAGAATCCAGAGTTGCTTGGCTTTAACCCAGCTAAAGACCAACGTGAGATTGAAAGATACAAGATTGCTGACTTTGAGGGTGATCGTGTTAAGCTTAAGCAAACTCAGGAAGACTTTGAGGCAGCAGCTACACGCTACATCAGCCAAGTCATTACTGACATGCGAGCGCAGGGCTCAGATACAAAAGCCATCTACGAATACATCGTTAACCTGTATCAGAACCAACCCACGCTGGACGTTCAGTCTGTACTGAGCAAGAGCAACAACGCCTACTCTACGCCGCTGCCTATTGGCTTCTTAGCAGGTATGCTGGCGCGTGTTAAGTCCACTACAACAGTGTTAGACCCAACAGGTGGTAACGGCATGTTGGTGGTGGCGGCTAACCCACAGAATGTCACAACGATAGAGTTAGACCCACACCGTGCAGAGAACATGCGTTTGATGCAAATCGGTAACGTGATTGATGGTGATGCGTTTGAGAAATTAAAAGACCTAAGAGATCAAGAGGTTGATGTTGTCTTGGCAAATCCTCCGTTTGGAGCTTTGTCTACGCCTGATAACGTCCCGTCTTGGAATGGCCAGAACTATAAGATTGGTACGCTTGATCAAGCGATTGCTGCCAAGTCTTTGCGCGCCATGGCTAACGATGGCCGTGCTGTCTTGATCCTTGGAGCTCACCCCAAGCCCGGAACAATTACATCCACAGATCGGGTGTTCTTGAACTGGTTATATGGCAACTATAACGTAGCGGATCACTATGAAATTGCTGGTGGCTTATATCGTAAACAAGGCGCGAATTGGCCGTTGCGCGTCTTAGTTATTGCCGGCAGAAACCAAACGGACAACGTTTATCCAATTGACTCAACAGTTGATCGGATAACTACATTTGATGAACTTTGGAGCAGATATGTTCAAACCAGTGATCGTAGCGAACAAGTCGTGGTGGGTACCGGAAAAAAACAGCCAGCTACTGGCGGTGCCGATCAACCAGCCGGAGGAGTACCAACAAGCGGTGCGGTGGAAGATGGAGGCACTGGCGCAGGAGTGGGGACTACAGAGGGCGGTGGAGTCGGCGAACAACTACCTAAAACAGGACGGGGCGCTGGAACTACCGCTGGCGGAGGACGAGGAACAGCTGGTGGAGCTGGTACTACTGAACAGCAGCCGGATAGCGGAAAAGGTAAACGAGGGGGACCCAGCGGTGTCGAAGCCGGCGGAGCCCAAACTGGCGGAGTTAGCGGCGAAGGATCAGGAGGTGAACTGGGAGGACTTTCTGACCTAGACCTAGACAACATCTTTGATGATTTAGGTAAGCCAGAGAAAGTTAAAGGCGGTCCACGCGCACCCAAAGGTCCAACCAAAGGCGCACCAAGAGCGCCCAAGGGTCCTGTAACCAAAGGTCCAACAGTCATTCCAAAAGAGTTGGAAGGATTGGGACTAGAGTCATTGTTGGATGAGTTGGACGCCGCGCTAAACGGTAGTGCTCCTGCAGTGCCTAAAGAAGTTACACCAGAAGACAGCCCAGAGCGCTTAGACAAGCAAGCCGCCGAAGCAATGGGTCGTATTGCCCAAGATACAAAGAACACCAGTGATGACAACAACAGTGGTCAGTACTCACGCAAGGGTGATCAAGACTACGCCAACGTACAGCCAATCATTGAAAAAGTATGGAAAGCTGTCGGTGAAAAGATTACTGACGTAGCACAGCGCATTAAGCAGGTTTATGCGTTGCTAGTTGGCAAGTTTGGTGAACCCATCAAAGCACACTTACGCACGTTTGTGAATAGCTTACGCACCGTAATACAAAAGCGCCCAAAGAACCAGACCCCTGTTCAGTCTGAACCTATTGATACAGAGTCACGGGTTGTCTATCTTGGTAAGTCACGCTTTGCCAGCGATGGTATTTACTTACCACGCGCACAGTCTCAGCATGCTTACTCTGCACTCGAGAACCTAGAAGCACAAGTTGGCAACATTGATGAGTTTGTTGCTAGTGAGCTGGGCTACCCATCGGTAGAGAAGATGGCCAAGGGACTGGCGGGCTATCAGATTGATGGCTTGGCTTTGGCCATTCAGGCTAACAAGCTTGGTAAAGGCTTCATCATTGGTGATGACACCGGCGTAGGTAAAGGCCGCGCAGCTGCTGCCATGATTGTCTGGGCTAAAAAGAACGGGAAGATCCCAATCTTTGTAACTGTTAATGATTCAATGTACACATCTATGTACGAAGATTTAATTAACATTGGACACGAAGAGTTCAAAATTGGCATGACCAATAACAACGCCATCATCCAGCGCAATATGGGTGGTGGCAAGATTAAGACTGTATTTGAGAACAAAGGTAAGGCCGGTCCTGATTTGATGGCTTACATCAAGAAGAACGGTGAATTGCCAAAAGGCATGGACGTTTTGTTTACGGCCTACTCTCAATTGAACGGCGGAGCTGGCTCTCCTCAACGTCAAGACGCTATTGCATCTTTGGTTGCCCAAGGCAAAGCTGTTCTGATTATGGACGAAGCGCATAACGCAGCTGGCATCCCGTCTGATTCAGACTCTAGGGGTCAGAACGCATTCTTTATGTCATTGCTGACGGGCATAGACTTGCTTGGCAAAGACGTTGAGACTCCAGAAGATTGGGTACCACCACCAGCGGTTTATTTGTCTGCTACGTTTGCAAAGCGCCCAGACAACATGCCTCTGTACATCCATACCAACTTGCGGTATGCGGCCAATACACCAGAAGAGTTGACCAACTTGTTTGGTAAAGGCGTTAAGACTGACGTCCTGCAACAGGTTTCCTCTGAGATGTTGGTAGAGTCTGGCTCCATGCTACGCCGCGAGAGATCGTATGAAGGCGTGAAGATGGACTTCGTCACAGACGATGCAAACGCACCACGCGACATCCGTGAAGTTGACAAGGTTACAACCATTCTTAGAGCGTTGGTTAACGCTGACCGTGCTCTTAAAGAGTGGTCAAAGGATCCTTCTAATCAAGCTTTGATCATTAACACGCTTGGCCCACCCGGCTCCATGCTGGGTAAAGAAGGCCCGACTGCCTTTGCTGAAGCCAAAGGTAATCCATTCACCTCTGTAGTCCACAACTACATTGGTACGCTACTGCTGTCTGCTAAGACTCAGACTGCCGTAGACATGGTGATCGACAAGATGAACAACGGCGAGAAGGTTGTTGTTGGTCTGCAGAATACCAATGGTAGTGCGCTAGATGACTTTGTTGCAAAGAACGGCATCAAGATAGGCGATGAGATCCCTAACTTTGGTTGGCAGACTTTGCTTCAGCGAGCGATTGATTCGACTAGAAAGATCACGCTGAAGTCTGCTACTGGGAATCCAAAAGACAACGTCAAGGTTGAGATCCCATACTCTTTGATGCCTCCATCAATTAGGGCGGGCTACGACAATCTGGCAGACATGGTCAAGGACTTCCAGTCTGATTTGCCTGTGGCTCCTATTGACTACATGCGTACACAGCTTGAAGGCAAGTACGTGTGGACAGCTGACGGTAAGACTAACGTTGGTGATGCACCTCCGCCCGGAGTTAAAGCCAGACGTTTGGTGGTCAAAGAGATTACTGGCCGTAACACAGCGGTAGATTACAGTGGCGATAAGCCCAAGTACATGGCTCTGAGCAATCCAGAGCGTACTGAGATGATCTCTTCATTCCAAAACGGTGAAGAGTCAGAGAACGGACCAATTGATGTATTGATCATTAACTCAGCTGGTGCGACTGGTATTTCGTTACACGCATCTACCGAAGCTTTTGATCAGCGTCCACGCCACATGGTGGTGCTCCAGCCTCATGGAGACATTAGCGTATTCATTCAGTTGTTGGGTCGTATCCACCGCACTGGTCAGGTTGAGTGGCCTTCATTCACCATGTTGGCTACCGGCATTCCAGCCGAGCGCCGTATCTTGGCCATGCTTCGTAAAAAGTTGTCAAGCTTGAAGTCCAACACATCGGGTGGCTCTAGCAGTACCAAGG
>Ga0315905_10001577_pt1 | contig 24406 bp, 14 predicted proteins | sample LakEriMetagenome_5_FD_203522 | JGI IMG/M metagenome (GOLD analysis project Ga0315905, IMG submission 203522) | Freshwater fungal communities from buoy surface, Lake Erie, Ohio, United States - Buoy 4 MA121 | ecosystem: Environmental > Aquatic > Freshwater > Lake | place: USA: Lake Erie, Ohio...
TCTTGTTTCACCCGAAGTGAGGTCACCGACAAACAAATTGCTCATGCGACGTCCATTCAAATCGAACGCATCAACTCCCCAGCGGCCTGATTCGTTTGCGGTAAACTGAACATTCAATCGATCAGATGAAGATTGCCAAATGCTCATTTGAGGTTGTTCAGGTGTGAGTCCTGCAAATGGCTCATCAAAATAAATGACCTGAGTATGGCAGGTTTCATTGCCGCTGCAATCAATTGCACACCAAATACGCTCATAAATAGGGCATAACGTTCCGGCTTCACCCAACTCAGTGAGTGTTACTTCCACGACACCCGAGCAATTATCTTCTGCTGTTATTGCAGGTGCGACAGGCAGTGGATCTCCGCAAGTCAGATAAATAGGCTCAGGATATTCACTCAACACTGGATTGGTTTGATCGATATAAGTAATTACTTGAACCGCCTGAGTTAGGTTTCCGCATTCGTCTTCGGCGGTCCAGCGGCGAGTTAATACCATCGTACAGCCAATTGATTCCATGGTTTCAGACAAGCTAATTAGCGGTTGCGTTGTGCAATTGTCTATTACGGTTACGTTGGCATTTGGCACGGCCTCTCCGCAATCTAAAACTAGGTCGGCTGGAACACCTAAAATTTGCGGACCTTCTGTATCACTAATGTTCAGCGTGTAGCTTTGGCTAACTGTATTGCCACATCCATCGGTTAGCGTGCAGGTGCGAATGGTAGTATAGCTGTTCGGACAATCACCTTCGATTATCTCCTCACTCCAAGCTACTGTTACTTCCGAACAATTCTCAGTAAACTCTATGTACGACTCTTCTGCCGGCAACACCTCATCGCAAGAGATGGATGCAGAAACCGGGAACGATACAAATACAGGTGCAACGGGATCGCTAACTATGAGCGTTTGTTCGGCTATAGCCATATTTCCGCAAGCATCCACTGCAGTATAAACTCGAGTGCGAATTCCACAAGATCCTTCCACTAAATTATCGGAATAGGTTACCGTTACGTCGCTGCAATCATCAAATGCGGTTGCCAGTGCAACAGATGCGTTCGAGCATGAAAGCTCTACTTCTGCATCAAACTCATTGAATACAGGAGGTACATTATCAATAACTGAAATTTCCTGAACGATACTGGTGGTATTGCCACAGGCATCCGAAGCCATATACACACGTAGGACAGTAGTTCCACAACTAGAAGGGAAAACCTGCTCATCAACAAACAGGGTAATTTCATCTGCGCCGGAGCAATTGTCGACAGCTGAAGTTGAACTCACCGCAGGTAACGGATCGCCACAAAAAATAACCGTATCTGCCGGAACACCTAACATTTCCGGAGCTACTTCATCGACAACATAAATTATTTGAGTAGCAGAGACACTATTGCCGCATGCGTCGGTTACTGTGTATGTGCGCTCGATGTTGTAACCACCGGAGCATCCTCCCGGAATAAGAACATCACTCACTGTTGCAACAGCCGAACTACAATTATCTTCAAAGGTTATAGCTGACGCATCGGCTACAGGAACCTGATCACAACCTGCTGTCTGATCTTCGGGGAATGAAAGAATAATGGGGGCAGAATTATCAGCATAACTGATTTCCTGATCATAGGTCGAAGCATTACCACAAGCATCAGTAGCAACCCAATGGCGTATCAAACTACCTGTACAACCTTGCCCTTCCACTGCCTGATCTTCAAAAGTTATAACTACCTCCGAGCAATTATCCTCTACTACAGGCAATGAATTATTGCCGGAATCTGCACCACATGCAGCAATTATATTTTCAGGGGCAGAAATGAATACCGGAGATACAGTATCCTCAAATATGATTATTTGCTGGGCCGATGAAGAATTACCGCAACCGTCTGTAGCCGTATAATTTCGAACAAGGACTGAACCACAAACAGAAGGGACTTCCGTATCAATTGACTCAAGTGAAATGACCTCTGAACAAGCATCTGTAACAACCGGCAAAGGAATATCCAATAGGCTCACATCATCACCACACGATGCGTAAACGGTATCGACGACACTTTCGAATTGAGGCGCCACATTATCGGTAAGCGAGTACGTTCTTTCCTCACTAGTACTATTACCGCAATTATCCGTAGCTGTCCATGTATATGTTACAATGTTTCCGCAATTACCAGGAATCGTAACCTCGGTGAAAACAACAGTAACATCAGAATCGCAGTTGTCGGAAGCTACTACGTTTGCCGCTACAGGCTCACTTCCACAAGCACCTTCACTGGCAGCAGGAATTCCTATCAAAACGGGAGCCTCATTATCAACAAGGGTAACCGTGGTTGACTCTAACGCCTGATTTCCGCAACCGTCAAATGCACGCCAAATTCGGATGTAACTGCCCGCGCAGTCGAACAACGGCTCATCGGTCCAGGCTAATGTTACGGGTGAACAATCATCGTTGACGATTGCTGTGTCGAGCACAAACTCCTCTCCGCAAGAAAGTGTAACAGATTCAGGTATAAAACTGTATTCCGGATCAGCACTATCAATGAAACTAATAACTTGTATTGCTGATGAAGAATTGCCGCATGCATCGGTTGCAGTCCAGGTTGTTGTAGTGATATAACCACAAGCCTGATCTTCAGTTAACACATCAGAGATAAATTCAAATTCACTGCAATTATCGGTAGCCGTTGGATTACCGGATGGTACTTCATCACCGCAATCAAGATCAGCACTTGCAGGAACATTGGAAATTACAGGCGCTTGTGTGTCGGAAACCTGAACAGTCCAAACTCTAGAAATACTGTTACCGCAGCCATCGGTAAGGGTGTAAGTGCGCTCGAGCGTGTAATTCGCTGAGCATATTCCAACGGTAATTACGTCAGATTGAGTGAGAGTGGTATTAAAGCAAACCGCTGAATACTGAACAAGTGGATTCAAGTCAATCTCATCCTCACAACTAACTTGAACATTTACCGGGAAAACAGTAAACTCAGGTTCCCCTTCATCGATGAGATAAATAGTTTGCGATACCTCAGCAGTATTACCACAGCCGTCGGTCGCAGTATATGTGCGATTGATAATTCCCAGACAGCCCGCTTCTACAATCTCATCCGTGTAGCTTATAGATACACTTGAGCAAGCATCTGTTGCTGCGGCATATGTGCTGTCTGCCAGAGCACAAGGCACAAACAATGTGGACTCGACACCGGAGAATTCAGGAGCAACATTATCAGTAATTGTTATTACTCGAGTTGCAAAAGCAACAGCACCACAGGCGTCTTCAGCACGATAGATATAGGAATACTCTGTAGCACCGCACTCCTGCTCAATGGTGCTGCATGAACGATCAACATTTACGTCACCATTACCCGATACCACATCGCCGTTGAAAGTTCCGGAATACGAAAACCAGCCGCTCATTCCATCATTTGCATTTTTATTATTGGATGCAACTCCTGACTGAAAACCGAAATAAAAGTTGGAAGGCAAATGTTGCAAACTAAGTTCTGACCCTTCCAGCAGACCAATACCGGATATGTGAGAAAACACAGGTTTCAATTCATAGTAAACCCAGTTCAAATAATTCGTTCCGGCCAACCCAAGATCATTCTTATAACTTCTTCCTAATGCCGACCATTCCGTCCAGTCGCGACCATTTTCAAAATACATATCGACCGTCATTTGCCATAAAGGATTCGCAGAATTCTGAATAGTGCCAGTAAGACGCCCCGTTCCATTAGCGTAAAATATCAATGACTGATCACCTGTAAAATTCCAGGCCACTGACGGAGCGTTGAGCAAAGGAAGCCAAACCGCCCAATCTATACCAGGACCTACAGCGGTTGAAACCGCGCAATTATCGGTAATTTGACCGGTTTCTGAAACAAATAGGTCAACGCTTACCGGGCCTTCGCAATCGCTGGAAGCTTGAACCCCTTCGGAGGAAGGAAGATCTTGACCACACGCAATCGTAACATCAGTTCCGATATTCTGAAATACCGGTTGTGCCTGAGCATTGGAAAGTGAAAAAACAAACAGAGCCAGAATTGCAGCGCTATGCGCCATGGAGGCTCGAAAAGTGCGGTTAATAGAATACATGTCGAAAAAAATTAGGGTTGGTAAATGGTCGGTCTATGGGGATTTCCCAATAATCCGACATTCAAATCAACCTCATTATTTCGAATGGTCAAATGACCAAACACCAATCTTATCAACTACACTCGTCAGTGAAATTCGGTCAATGTTTTCAATAGGGCGCGTTATTCAATGTTCAATACTTGATATTTTTCATATTTCAGCCTATATAAAATAGAGGCAAAAACGTCCCATAAAAAAAGCACCCCAAAATGAGGTGCTTTCTTCACTTTATCAGTTACGGCTTACGCCTTCTTTTTATCGAGAACTTCATCAATCATTCCGTACTCCTTTGCTTCAGAAGCTATCATCCAATAATCACGATCACTGTCTGCCCATACCTGATCGTAAGGCTTACCGCTGTGATGAGCAATGATATCGTACAGTTCCTTTTTCAACTTTTGAATCTCGCGAGCTGTAATTTCGATATCACTTGCCTGGCCTCTCGCTCCACCCAAAGGCTGATGTATCATTACGCGAGAATGCTTCAAGCCTGTGCGCTTACCTGCTTCACCTGCGCAAAGCAAAACCGCGCCCATACTGGCAGCCATTCCTGTACAAATAGTGGCAACGTTGGGGTTGATGTATTGCATCGTGTCATAAATACCCAGGCCGGCATAAACACTACCTCCCGGCGAATTAATGTATATCTGGATATCCTTTTTTGAATCTGCACTCTCAAGGAACAACAGTTGTGCTTGGATAATGTTGGCGATATAATCATCGATTTCAGTACCCAGAAAAATGATTCGATCTGCCATGAGTCGTGAAAAAACGTCAACCTCTCGGAATGGCATATTTCGCTCCTCAATAACTGTTCTTGTCATGTTCTCGGCACCATAAACATGGCTTATTACATCATCGACTACTGTCCCACTAATGCCGTGGTTACTCGTCGCATATTTTCTGAATTCCTTTCTGTTAATCATATCTTGCTATAATTGAATTAGGCGCAAATTACAAGACCTTTCGATTTGAACTGCATCGAAAAAGACAAGATGTTCACAATGCCTTGAGAACTTTTGACCTCGCTTGTTCCATATCAGTTTCACCTATGACAATCCTTTTTCTTTTTACCTTTCGCACATGAAATTCCTAACTATTTCATTGCTTCTCGTCATATCTGTGCATACCCATGGACAATTTGTGCCCATAAATCTCAAGATGGATGCATCAGCAGGAACACATATTCTTCATTCACAGTTAACAGACGGCTACAAGCTTGAGAAGATAATTCCGCACAACTATGCTTTTGGTCTTAACTATCTTTTAAAAAGCAATCTGCATCTCCGCGGGGAAGTAGGTGTCGACTTGAACAGACCCGCCGAAGGTTCCCTCTATTTCCGAAATGATTATTTCAGAACAACAGCCGGTGTATCGACTAATTTGTTACAGTTGCAGCTACGCAAAAAATCATCCGGGCAAAGAAGCGCAGTTAGGCTATGGCAAGATCGATTTAAACTCTATGGATTCGTTGGCATAGGCGTTAGTGCTATGATCAACAAAATGAAGTTTGCAGCCGATTACGACAAGCGAATCTATGTCTATGATTATATGGCCAATGTTTGTGCTGCTCTAACACCAACTTTTCAGATAAACAGGTACAATGCGGTTTTTGTGAGAGCTATGATGATTGGTCATATAAGACAGGCTTATAACTTTGATTTAATGGCTGCCAATGACAACCGTGGGTTCGATGGTGGGTTCATGACTATCAATGTTGGATACTCATTCACGCCTTTCCAATCGATGGCAGGCACACGCACGGTCAATTAATGATGCTTCAACCGTTCCAATGCCAGCCATGAAAACACAGCTCGCCATTGATCGCGGAAACACTCTTACCAAAATTTCGATCGCGAGCGATGGAAAAATTGTATCGGTTCATTCGTTTTCAGATGTCGATTTGACGAATGAGCTAGCAGCTATAGCATCACACAATGAAATAGGTAGTGGAATCATTGCCAACGTGCGTGATAGCTTTTCTCCCGAGCAAATTGAGCCGCTCAAAAGAGTAAAATGGTTGAATATGTCGCCCTTACTCAATTTCCCGTTTCAGATTCACTATGACACCATCGAAACGGTTGGTCACGACCGGCTTGCCAACATGGCTGGTGCCGGCATGCTATACCCCCAGGAAAATGTGCTGGTAGTCGATTTAGGAAGTTGTGTTACCTATTCGCTATTGACAAACCAAACTTTTGTTGGCGGCAGCATCAGTCCCGGCCTTTTGATGCGATTTCGGGCACTTCACGAATTCACAGGCAAACTACCCCTGATAAATTCAATAGAGGGGATGCCGGGCTTACTTGGCACATCTACGGAGGGTTCCATCCTCTCCGGTGTTCAACACGCAATGAACCTTGAAATCGATGCTATGATATCCGAATATAGCAGCCTTTATAACAATTTGAAGGTAATACTCACAGGCGGTAATTATTCCTTTTTTGAGAACTCCCTCAAAAGTGCGACTTTTGCATGCCCTCAATTAACCCAGCTCGGCCTTCATGAAATTCTTCGCATCAACTCTTAAATCACTTATCGGGGTCGTTCTATTAGTCCTTAACGTTGAGCAACTAAGTGCTCAATACAATCCCAATTCGGTCTATTCCCGTTTCGGGCTTGGGCTTTTGGATAATCCGGGCAACGTGGTGCACTACGGAATGGGAGGCATTACTAGTCCATTATCCGACCCAGTGTCCCTTAATCTTGCAAATCCGGCATCCTATTCCTTCCTGGAAGTAACCAATTTGCAAAGCACCATAAAGGGTTCCTTAACTCAATCCAGCTATCAAAACAATACATCTGAACACATCAATGGTCAAATGCATGAACTGAGCATGGGTTTCAAAAAACCCAACTCAAAATGGGCTATTGCATTGGGGCTAACGCCATACAGTTCTGTAGATTATCGTTTCAGTTCGAAAGACACATTGAGTGACACGCTAACCGCCAGCTACAATTACACAGGTCGCGGCGGGATAAACAAAGCCACGCTGGGTGTTTCACGACTTTTTCGCATGGGCGAAAACGCCAACACAGACAGTTCACAGCGACGTTTGCACCAGCTTTCCATTGGCTTCAATGGACATTACTTGTTTGGAAATATCACCCGTGAAAACGTAGCTGCATTCAATCAGTCAGAGCATTATTCCACCGTTGAAAATCACAACCTCTGGGTAAAGGGCTTATGCTGGGAGGCCGGCTTGCAATACAAGTTAAACCTAACCACGCGCCGCGACCAACAGAAGCGGATAGTCGGAGGTTCAGCCATTCAGCTCGGATTAACATACACCTTTAACGCCGATTTATCGGCAGAATACACTGAACTACTCTACAGCATTCGCATTGTTTCGAATACGGCTCTGCGCGACACGGCGAGCTTTACAGACGCTATTGACGGAAGGTTGCGTTTGCCACAAAAATTACAGGCAGGACTGGCATATAAGATTTACAACAAGAAGTGGGGAACTTTCATGCTTGCAGGAGAATACAAAATGCAGGACTGGTCTAAGTACAAGCTAGCGCTCAATGAAAATGTCAATCTCGACGCAGGTCTTAATGCCTCATCGGGTTGGGCTGTTGGATTGGAATACAAACCAACCACCGATGTCAACAACAACTTCATTAATCGACTAAACTATCGCGTTGGCTACCGCAGCTATCAATCGGAGCTCTCCCTGCGCGGCATTCAGATAGTTCAACAGGCAACAACTGCAGGAATCTCTATTCCGGTCATTCGATCGCAGACCAAATTTCATATGGGTGTCGAATGGGGCACACGCGGCACAAAAGAATCCGGCTTAGTTGAGGAAAAATATGTCGGTTTCATGATTGGGCTATCCCTTTCTCCTTCAGCCTTCGACCGTTGGTTCAGACAAGTGAAATACGACTAATGAGTGAGCGTTTCAATTTTGTTTTCCTCGCATTGATTATCCTACTGTGGGGTTGCGATAACGACATCGAACAGGTTCGTGCGATTACAGATAAAAACACTCACCCCGTTCAAACAAGTCATAACGCCGTTTATTCATTTTCAGAAAAAGGCAAAAAACAAACACGGCTCGAGGCCACGCTTCTTGAACAATTCGAAGCAGAAGGGGATGATGATTATCTATTGGTAAGTAATGGCTTTACCATGATATTTTTTGATTCGCAGCAGCAGGAGGAAGCTCGCATTTCTGCACGCAGCGGCAAGTACGAGGAAAAAAAGAAATTACTTACCGCTTGGGACGCTGTATTACTAACCAATAAAGCCGGAGAAAAGCTGGAAACGTCGGAACTGATCTATATGCAAGACAGCGCTAGAATCGTGACCGACAAAGCAGTTACAATTACGCTTTCAGGTGGAACCGTTTTACATGGAAAAGGCCTGATTAGTAATGATAGTTTTACGCAATACCGCATTCTACAGCCCACAGGAGATATTGTTGTACAGGAAACACAGGACAGCACAAATGGAAAAAACCAATAAAATCATCGAGAACTTTTGGCTCGTATTCACGATTGCCTCATTTGTTTTCGCTTGCTACTCAATCATTGCTTTTGAACCGTGGCGGAATGAAATCAATAAGTTCTTTATTCCAGGCATCTCCTTTTTTTGGTGGATGTTTCGCAGAAAAATGCGCCTTCGTTTAGAGCGCAACGGCGGCAACCGATAAATAGCGTAACCTCATTTTTTCAATTCACTACATTTGCTCAGACTTCATGGGCGAGTTCAGGATTCACAATTCCCTGCTCTGCCGAAAATTGAATGGATTCATATTGGCCTTTTATTATCTTTTTATCGTTGCTGGCATCGGCTTTTTCCAGTGGGATGGAAATAGCATTCATTACTGCCAATAAGCTTAAAATCGAACTCGATAAAAAACAAGGGGTATTCGCCTCCAACATTATTGGCCACTTCATCAATAAGCCAAAATTGTTTATTGCGACTATGCTCATAGGCAACAATGCAGCGTTGGTCGTTTACGGCTTATATATGGGTGAGGTCATTGAGCACTCCATTCAACATTACCTCCCCGCCTTTACAACCGGTGTAGGAGACTTTGGCGTTGTCCTCTCTCAAACCATTCTTTCTACGATTATCGTCCTCGTCTTTGCCGAGTTCATTCCGAAAGCTATTTTCAGCATCAACCCAAATCGCTGGTTAAATATGATGGCAATACCTCTGGCTATTTGGTACGGAGTGTTGTATGCTTTCGCCTGGATTGTAACCGGCATATCAGACCTATTCATTCGCCTCGTGGTTCGAAAGGAGATTAAAGACGAGGAAGTTGAGTTTGGTCGAATCGATCTTGACCATTACCTGGAGCAAGCAACCGGCAACATTGACCAAAGCAAAGCCATCGATCACGAAATTCAAATCTTTCAGAACGCACTGGATTTTTCAAATCTGAAAGCGCGTGATTGTCTTATACCACGCAATGAAATTGTAGCAATTGAAATCACAGACTCTATCGAGAACGTGAAGAGACGCTTCATAGAAACACGACTCTCAAAAATTCTGGTCTATCGTGAGAACATTGACCACATCATTGGCTATGTACATTCCTATGAATTGTTCAAAAAGCCGGCACATATTCAGCACATTCTCCGCCCGATTTCCATCATTCCTGAACCCATGCAGGCCTATGAGATTCTGGAGCTTTTTATCAAGCAGAAAAAACAAGTTGCCGTAGTGGTCGACGAATTCGGAGGAACAGCCGGCATGATAACAATGGAAGATATTGTTGAGGAGATCTTCGGGGAAATTGAAGACGAACACGACAAGGAGGAAACAACCGAGATACAGCACGCCGACGGGTCATTCGATTTTTCCGCCCGACTGGAAATCGACTACCTCAACAACAAATACAATCTCGAACTCCCCGAAAATCAGGAAGCTTACGACACCCTTGGGGGGTTGATTCTTTATTTACGTGGCGACATTCCGGAAGAGCTCGAGACCATAACCCAGGGAGCTTACACCTTTACCCCCCTCAAGGTGAGCGAAACCAAAATTGAGCTTGTAAAAATCACTATTCAGCACTGATTATTGATGACCAACAAACAGTTGAACCGCTCATTTTCAGCTGTTTCTGCCATCTTGCACATTTTCTAAATGTTGAATGTCAATTATTTAAGTTCATCCGCTTGAAGTATGGCGTCTATTTACGATATTCGCACCCCAAAATTTTAGATAAACTGACTTATGGCAATGATTGAAAAAATCCGACAGCAGCGTGGTTTGCTGTTGGTAATGATAGGTGTGGGCCTTCTCTCCTTCCTCATCCCTTACGACGCGGTAATGTCGCTGTTTGGTAACAGCAATTCAGCAATCGGAGAAATTGATGGTCAATCTATCAGTGCTCAAGAATGGCAGCGCGCTTTACAAGACAGAGAGCCGCTATTCCAGTACCAGGGCAACGAGCAAAGTCTCTCTAACGATACCTGGAATCAGCTGACAGAAAACATCGTGTACCAAGATGAATACGATGCTCTTGGAATTGAAATCTCAGATGAGGAATATGAAGAAATCACCTTTGGTGAACTTCTCTCACCCTTCGTAAAGAGTACTATTTATGGCGGCAAGGACAGCACCTCATTGAAAGAACAAGTTCGCAAGAGCTTCGATGGTATGGATGCTAAAATGGCCGAAAACTGGAAGAAACTAATCAAGCAAAAGCGCCAGAAAGAAAAGTATGATATCATGCTTCGTAAAGGTGCTTACGCAAATAGCATTGATGCAAAATGGGCTTTCAAAGCGGCTAACGATAAAGTGAACGTTGACTTTGTTGTTAAAACATTCGCTGAAATTCCGGATAGCACAATTACCTGGACCGACAGTGACGTTCGAGCTTACTACAACAAGCACAAGAATGACCGTGAATACCGTCAGGAAACAAGTCGTTCGGTGAAATACATCAACTTCCCGGTGCAAGCAACTTCTGTTGACAGCGCATCACTTCGTGAGAGTCTTGAAAAGCTAGCCACAGAGTTCCGTTCGGCAAAAAGCGACTCCACTTACGCAACCAACAACGCTGGCAGCCCTGCAGAAGCCTATACCAACTACACTGACGGCATGTTGCCGGCTGATGTTGAAGCGAAAATCAAGACTGATTCTTTGGGAACTGTTATTGGGCCATTCGCTCACAATGGTCGTCTATACCTTGTGAAGTCAAGTAAGCGTGGCATCGATAACAATAGTGTAGAAGCACGCCATATTCTCATTAAAGACAAGGCTACAGGTAAGGCTAAGCTCGACTCTCTGAAAAATGTAATTGCCAAAAGCAACAACTTCGAAGAAATCGCGAAACAGTATTCTGAAGATCCAGGCAGTGGTGCTCAAGGTGGCACACTAGGTAAATTCGGACGTGGTCAAATGGTAAAACCTTTCGAAGATGCATGCTTCAGCGGAGCTGTTGGCTCTCTTCAAATTGTAGAAAGTGATTTCGGATGGCATTTGATCGAGGTTACAGGTAAAAACTTCCCTTACACCAAGATTGCTCAAATCGATCGCACCATCGAGCCGAGCAGTAAGACCGTGAAAAGCGCTTACGCTCTTGCTAAAGAATTCTCACTGAATTGCTCAGATACAGCTTCGTTCCGCCTAGCAGCCGATACTCTCAATGGTGGAACAAAACTGATCGATGGCAAAAACATCAAGCCAAATGCTACTTCAGTAGGCAGCCTTACCGACGCAGGTGAACTGGTGGGTTGGGCCTACTCAGCCGAACCAGGTGAAGTTTCACAACCAATGATGATCGGAAAAGAGTACGTTATCGCGGCACTCACAGAAGTAAAAGAAAAAGGAGTTCCTACTTTCGAAAACGTGTACGATGTTATGAAGGTGGAAACAATCAAAGAAAAGAAAGCTGAAAAATATGCAGCGATGATGAACGAAGGCGCATTAACCGATATCGCATCGCGCATTGGCAGTGAAGTAAAGAAGGCGGAAAACGTTACTATGCGCAGTTCCAATTTACCTACAAGTGGTGTTAGTATGCCGGAAAACGCCGTCATCGGAGCATGCTTCGGCTTGAACACCGGAAGTATGTCAAAGGCAATTGTTGGAAAGGGTGGTGTATATGTGATTCAACGCTCAGCAGATATCACTGCAGGCGAATCAGTGGATAACTACCAGGCTGATATGGATCGCACAACCGCCACGTATCAGCAAAAAGCAGCGAACAGCGTCTTCAACTCATTCAAAGAGGCTGCTCAAATCGAAGACAACCGATACGAACGCCGATAACATTTAAATGCAATACTTGAAAAGCCCGACTTGTTCGGGCTTTTTCATTTATAAGCTTTCGATAAAAGCGAGTGAATTGTTGATTGTTAAAGGGTGTTTCATTCCTGTTGAATTCATGCCCGAGTTTACATTTGTTGCATGATTCAACAGCTTTCACCCGAAGAAATCGTTCGTCGCGAATCGATTGACAAATTGCGAGCCCTTGGTATTGATCCTTTTCCGGCCGCTGCATTTCCAACGAATTCAACAGCACAGGAAATTCTCTCGAATTATGAGGAAGGTAAATCTGTAACCATCGCCGGGCGTCTTCACAACATGCGCGATATGGGCAAGGCCAGCTTCGCTCAACTACAGGATTCTACAGGAAAAATCCAGATATACATCAGTATCGATTCGATTTGCCCGGGTGATGATAAAACACTTTATAAGGAAGTCATAAAGCACCTCATCCATTTCGGTGATTTCGTAGGTGTAAGCGGAACATTGTTTACCACCCGCATGGGTGAAATTTCTGTGCACGTAGAATCATTTACCCTCCTGGCGAAATCCGTTAAACCACTGCCGGTTGTAAAAACCGATAAAGAAGGTGTGATACACGACGCATTTACCGACCCCGAACATCGCTACCGCATGCGTTATGTCGATCTCGTGGTCAATGAAAAAGTGCGCGAAACCTTTATTGCACGCACCAAAATAGTAAATGCAATGCGCAATTTTTTCAATGCGCAAGGATATCTAGAAGTGGACACACCTGTCCTACAAGCCATACCGGGCGGAGCGTCTGCGCGTCCATTCATCACCCATCACAACGCACTCGATGTTCCAATGTATCTGCGCATTGCCAATGAGTTGTATCTAAAGCGCCTCATCGTTGGTGGTTTCGAAGGTGTGTATGAGTTTAGCCGAAATTTCAGAAATGAGGGAATGGACCGTACACATAATCCTGAATTCACTGTAATGGAGATTTATGTTGCCTATAAGGATTACTACTGGATGATGGACTTTACGGAGTCCATGATACGCCACGTCTGCAACGAAGCTTTACAGACAACCACTGTTCAGTTTGGCGATCGAACCATCGACTTCGGGAAGCCATTTCATCGTATTACGATGACCGATGCGATCAAGCAATTCACCGGGTTTGATATCACCGGAAAAACAGAAGAAGAGTTATCCGAATTTGCAAAAACCATAGGAATCGAAGTAACCGAAGCAATGGGAAAAGGCAAGCTCATCGATGAAATATTCGGTGCAAAATGCGAGGGTAATTTTATTCAGCCTACGTTTATCATGGACTATCCGGTTGAGATGTCTCCTTTGTGTAAACGCCATCGGAACAATCCGGAACTGACTGAGCGTTTCGAATTAATGATCAATGGAAAGGAAGTGGCGAATGCGTACAGTGAGTTGAACGACCCTATCGATCAGCGTCAGCGATTCGAAGACCAGTTGAAACTTCAAGAACGAGGCGACGACGAAGCGATGTTTATTGACCAGGACTTTCTTCGCGCGCTCGAATATGGAATGCCGCCAACCTCCGGAATGGGCATCGGTGTTGATCGCCTGGTCATGTTTCTAACCAACAACGAAGCAATCCAGGAAGTACTGTTCTTCCCTCAAATGAGACCTGAAAAATTCCAGTCAGGACCTAATCCTCAGGATTTTATTGAACTCGGTATTCCGGAAGCGTGGGTAGAGCACATCATTAAGGCTGGCTACGACTCTATTGAAAAATTAAAAAGCAGCAAGCCTACCTCAGTTCATCAACAGCTAAACGGTTATCGGAAAAAAAACAAGCTCGACATAACTGCGGTGCAACTGGAAGAAGTACTGGCCTGGCTGGCATAAGGCACTGCACATTGGGTAGTTCAAAACATTCAGGTCTCATCGGACCCGGAATGGTGTGTTGATTGCATTTTTGGGTGTAATCTCATACCCATCATGAAAAATATTCTGATCGCCGCTATAGCAGTAACCGTTTTACTCAGCAGCTGTGTACCACAGCGCAAATTCGCTGAGATGGAAACAAAGAAAAACACCTGTGAAAAGGATCTCGAGGCACAAAAAAAATCAAATGAACTTCTCGAGGCAGGCAATAAAGATTTACAGAACAAAGTAAATGCGCAAGACGAGCAGATTCGCGAGCTATCAGCTGATACCATGCAGTTCGGTAAAGAATACCGTCAGCTCAAAACACAGTACGACAAGATAAATGAATTGAATGATATTCTCTCTAAAAAGAGCAGTGAACTGCTTTCTCAAGCCACAGGAGAGAACAAAAAACTTGTCGAAGAACTCAACCGTACCCAAGAGTCATTGCAGAAAAAAGAAGACATGCTAAAAGACCTGGAAAAGGATCTGAATGAAAAGCAAGCTGCAATTGACAAGACAACCTCTGAGCTTACAGAGAAACAAAAGCGCCTCGATGACCTGGAAAAACTTTTAGCTGACCAACAAGCGGTAAGTGAAGCGCTGAAAAACAAAGTTCAGGCAGCGTTATTGAGTTTCAAAGACAAGGGACTTACCGTCAGCGAAAAAGACGGAAAGGTTTATGTGAGTATGGAAGCTCAATTACTTTTCGCTACCGGAAGCACGGTTGTTGACCCCAAAGGAAAAAAAGCACTTATTGACCTCGCGAAAGCAATCGAAAATGATAGCGATATGGAGGTACTGGTTGAAGGCCATACGGATAACGACAAACTCAATGCTCCGGCATATCCAAAAGACAACTGGGATCTCAGCGTATTGCGCGCAACAGAAGTGGTTAAAATCATTCTCGCCAATAGCGCCGTAAAACCACAAATTTTAAGTGCGGGAGGCCGTGGTGAGTTCTATCCGGTTGATGTGGCTGATAAATCAAAAAACCGCCGCATCGAAATAATTCTGCAGCCCAAACTTGACGAGTTATATAAGTTGATAGAAGGCGATCAGGACTAACGAATAAGCGTTACAAATCCCTTCGCTGTTTTTTCAGTGCTCAACGCTCCATTCTCCTCTACCACTTGATATCGGATGATGTAAGGATAAACTTCAGAATCGACATATTGATTGCCTTCGCGGCGTTGCCCCATCCAAGGCTTCGATAAATCGAAGCTCTCATAGAACATCTCTCCCATACGGTTATATAGCTGCAAATGGTAGTTCACGATATTCACCCCGTAAACAAACCACGTGTCATTGATGCCATCACCATCGGGCGTAAATGAATTCGGCACAAAAAGAGCTTCAATACACTCTTGCTTAACCTCTGTTTCGAACTCGGCAAGACACCCAAACTGGGTGCTGACAAGCACACTATATACACCGGGCTCCTGAATAATTAATACCCTGGAAAGCGAATCATTGCTCCAGACATACGAGGATCCGGCATTATCAGCATCTAGAAAAAACGATTCGCCGGCAGCCTCAAAGCAAAACTCATATTCAGGTAAAAAAGGTTGTGCCGGTAATGGATTAAAGCTCACTTCGACAGTGTCTGCCGACGAACAATAACCATTGGATATCTCTACCGAATAAACCCCTTCCTCTGTCACATAGATCTCACGCGAAAGTTGACCGGTATTCCACCAATAACTCAACCCTGGATCTCCCGCCTGTAACCGCACTTCTTCGCCCTGGCAGGCAGCTGTGTCATTACCTAACTCAAGCTCAGGATAATCAAAAAACTCCACAAACACCTCATCTTCCGCAATACAGCCATCCGGAGCTTGAACCAAAATAGAATATGTGCCTGAAGTGGTAACTTCTATAGAGGAAGAAGTTGAACCGGTACTCCAAAGCAATTGATAATCGCTTGGCCAGTCAACACTCAACACATAAGTCTCTCCTATACATAGGCCTATGTCAGATCCTAGATTAGTCACCAACGGCAAAACCTCCAGTGTAACACTGGCCGCTGCTTGACAGCCGGCTGCACTGGTAGCTGTAACCGTGAGCAAACCTGAATTTTCTGAAGTAAGTTCTGTATTCTGAAGAGATGAATTTGCAACCCAATCCGCAGGCGACCACGTCCATTGAAGAGGCTCATTGAGAGTTGCATCCGCACCGACAACAAGCCCGGCGGCTGCGCAGGTCTCAACATTGGTAGGATTGGCTGTAACAGTGAAAATCGGAGTTACGTCAATCGCAAGCTGCTGCTGAGCTTGACAACCCGAAGATTCCTGCACTGCCAAACAAGTAACCGTTACATCCTGCTCCGGCGTTATCGTAACAGCATTTGTCTGCAAACTCAGTAATTCCGGGTCACCACTCCACTGAAACGTAACTCCGTCTGCCTGTCCACTCAGCGCTGCCGTGATAGTAGCAAATTCTCCTGCACACAGTGAATCCTCGGAGGCAATTAAATCTAGTTCGAACAAAGAACCCAGAGTGACTAAAATTTCACCCTCTGCCACGCAACCATACTCGGAGGTTGCTATTACGGCGTAAACCTGTGTTTGTTGAACATTGGCCGTGGGGTTAAATGCAAATGAGCCTTGCATTTGCGTATTGGGTGACCAGGCAAAATCGTAATTACCCGGCTGGTTCGTTGTAGCCGTTAGAAGAACATCTTGCGCGTAACAAATTACTATATCATCGGGCATGATTAATTCGAATGACTGCCCCACTTCCACAAGAACAGAATCAATGTAATCACAACCTGTAGCCGGGTCTATCGTGGTAACATGGTAAAGCGTTGTGACTAATGGACTCGCTGCAACCTGTGTTCCAAAAGGTGTCGACAAACTTCCTTGGGGTGTCCAAGCGCAATTGAAATTGGATGTTGCAAGCTGTCCAACATAGGCATTTTCGAGTACCCAGTTATCTTGGTTTGTTGTATACGAACCGGATTGACGCCATCTCAAACGTGTATTCGGATTAGATGCGGCCAGCGGCAGAGGGACTGATACAGCTATGAAATCGGGATATGCCGACTCATAGAATGTTTCAATGGCAACCCAAGCACCCCCATTCACAGAATATGACAAAACCACATTGTCACCGGGTTCGGCATCATCGCAGGGAGCGCTGCCATTGGCGATTTTGAGCGAGAAATAAACCGTTCCTCCAGCGGTTAAATCGAGTGGTTGAGTTATGGCCTCCCGGGGTGAGGCTCCATTGAAATAAAGCCCATTTCCGGAGACAGTACCACATATATTGCTCTCATCCCCACCATTAATCGTTTCCCAGTCGCCCCATGAAATAGCAGGATCGAAGTTATCACGCCATATAACTCGCTCGACTTCTACAGCCAAATCAACAGATTGGCCGGCACAGATTTGATTCTCGTCATTTAAAACTTCGAAGCGCGCAACATCACCTTGTGTGATAACTATTGTAGTAGATGCAGACGACTGTCCGCAACCAGAGGGGGTTGTCAGGATAACAGAATAATCCACATTTTCCTCTGCCTGCACTTCTACGCGCGAAGGGTCATTATTAACGATGCTTGCCTCGGGTGTCCATGCATAGTTGAATATGGCATAGGGCTGCGATGTCACCGCAGATAGTGTCACTGTTTCAAACGAACAAACACTCAGTTGATCTTGGACAATGGAAACCGGGACAGGGTCAGGTGATTCAACGCTGTAATAAAAAGTATCTACGCATCCCGAAAGCACATCAACTGCGCGCAATTCGTAAGCGGCATTCTCAATAGGCGCAGGAATAGTGAAGCTCGCCTCGGTCGACAAAATCAATGCATCGTCCACTGCATAATACCATCTCGGTGAACTATAATTAGCCGGCACGTTCAGTTGAACTTCCGCAGAAGAACAAATGGTTTGATGCCATTGTATCGGTGGCTCATAAATATCCACGGGAATTGGTGCCAAGTAACTAGTTGTAATCGTTCCTTCATCAGCAATACCATAAACGAATCCGGAAAAACCTGATGGACAATCTATCGTGTGACTTCCCGGAAGAAGTGCTCGCGAGCAAATCAAATATTCAGCGCATGAACCGGCCTGTGAGAATTGAGCAGCAGGAATCAAAACACCATCAATACGGCAGTTTCCCAATGCTGCGGGAGTTACAACAAGATTAACATAATGAGTATTGATTACCTGTGAATTCGGAATATCAACTAGCGCAAATGCAGTCTGATTAGTTACGGGATCAACTACAGCCATGGCAGGGTCACCATTTCCTCCACAAGAAATACCCTGCATATATTGAATAACCGATATAGGTTGGTTGGCAATTATGCAATGGGCCTCCGTTTCTCCATTGTATTCAATGAATTCGCCCGCTTCAAGTGATACAGCATTAGCATTATCAATGGATACCGTTGTTCCATTCAGAGCCGCCATTATTCTGAAGGAATAACGTGGATCCGCAATGGAGGAATAATCAGAACTAATATCAAAAGCAAAAGGAGTAAGAACATACTGAGTCCCCCATTTCTCCAAATCGTATAGCTGCTCAAATAAATGATCGCAAGCCAAAAAGCAATTGGCAGGAACGTTAGCGCAACCGGCCCCGCCAAAAACAGCAAAAGGTCTGCATTTGCCGCTCGCGGCGGTTGCGATTATTTGGGTGCCCGTTAAATCATTGGTGCCGGAAGCCTCCATTCGATAACACTCGCCACGATTGAGCTGCAACATAAAAGGCACTCCCGCAGAATTCCCTGCGCTGGTTGCAGTTGAGGGAATGATTTGCATTTCCGTGCCATCCTGCGTAGCTACAATGAGCAATTCTGAGCCATTATCTACCAACCCTTGATAAGAGGCGGCAATATATTTCGTTCCCAGCAAGGCTTCGGGCAAAATTCGTGTGGCGTCGGCACTACTTTGCGCATAGTTAAGTGCCTGAACAGTTACCGGCTGTTCGCTTTCAATATGAATGGCCCGATCTTCTATAAACTGATCGGAAACGACCTCTGCCAAGTTATCTGGCAAAGCCAGTGTTACGCTAGATTCTGCGTTGACGTAAAAACTCTGACTCCATGATTGTCCGGGTATTTCAATTATGCCGGAAGTTGCAAAGCGGGAAGAAATGGTTACAGTCAATTCATCATCGGGACCATCTGTTGCATTGGACATAAAGCCTAGCCAAAACGAAGTACCGGAAGCAGGGGTTTGTGCTGTGCCCTCGAAAAAGGCAAACACAATAAGAAGATATAAAATCCTATTCCCGAATAATCTCATGATTCGAGTGTTCTTAGATGGTCCAGCGAAGGACACAAATGTATGTAATATCAGACAATTCAACTCGGAAAACGTTGCATTCAGAACTTTACCCGTGATAAACTCCGAAGCATCTAAGCGCCTTATACTGAACATACCGGCTTTTAGATACAGCAAACTCAAGAAATTAAACATTCGAGACCAATAAAAAAGGGTCGATAGCTCGACCCTTTTCTATTTGTATCTGAGATAAAATTACTCAGCCAATATTGTCACCTTATTATTGAAGACCTCAACCGTTCCTCCCTTTACATCAAAGCGATGCTCCTTTCCGGAGCTATCCTTTACACGAACCACTCCCTTTTTAAGAGAGGAAATAAGCGGTGCATGGTTGTTGAGGACGCCAAGGCTACCGTCGCTTCCGGGCAGAAACACGTAGGTTCCATCTCCTTCAAACAACGTCGACTCGGGTGTTATGATTTCAACTTTCATGTGAATCTACATTTCAAATTAACGGGCTGCTGCTTCTGCCAACATTTTCTTACCTGCTTCGATAGCCTCTTCGATAGTACCCTTCAGGTTGAACGCTGATTCCGGAATATCGTCGCAATGGCCATCCAAAATCATATTGAAGCCTTTGATTGTATCTTCGATAGGAACGAGGGTACCTTTGATACCGGTGAATTGCTCGGCCACGTGGAAAGGCTGCGACAAGAAGCGCTGCACTTTGCGGGCGCGGAATACAGACAATTTATCTTCTTCAGACAATTCGTCCATACCGAGAATGGCGATGATATCTTGCAATTCCTTGTAGCGCTGAAGAATCAATTTCACGCGCTGTGCACAACGATAGTGCTCTTCACCTACAATTTGTGGGGTCAGAATTCGTGAAGTAGAATCCAATGGATCCACTGAAGGATAGATACCCAATTCGGCAATCTTACGGCTCAATACGGTAGTAGCATCCAAGTGAGCAAATGTGGTTGCAGGAGCCGGGTCAGTCAAGTCATCCGCAGGAACGTATACCGCCTGAACGGAAGTAATAGAACCGCGCTTCGTTGAAGTGATACGTTCTTGCATCAGACCCATCTCAGAAGCCAGGGTAGGCTGATAACCCACCGCTGATGGCATACGTCCCAAAAGGGCCGATACTTCAGAACCTGCTTGTGTGAAGCGGAAGATGTTGTCAATGAAGAAAAGGATATCACGACCGCCCGACTTTTCATCGCCGTCACGGAAATATTCTGCTACTGTTAGACCTGAAAGGGCAACACGAGCGCGTGCTCCCGGAGGTTCATTCATTTGACCGAACACGAAGGTAGCCTGCGACTTCTCGAGCTCTTTAGGATCTACTTTACTTACGTCCCAGTCTCCCTTCTCCATGCCGTGCATGAATTCTTCACCGTATTTGATGATACCGGCTTCAATCATTTCACGCAACAAGTCGTTTCCTTCACGGGTACGTTCGCCCACGCCTGCGAAAACCGACAAACCGTCATATGCCTTCGCGATGTTGTTGATCAACTCCTGAATCAATACCGTCTTTCCAACACCGGCACCACCGAACAATCCGATCTTACCGCCTTTCGCGTAAGGCTCGATCAAGTCGATAACCTTGATACCGGTTAAAAGAACTTCGGTAGAAGTTGAAAGATCTTCATAGCGTGGAGGTTGGCGGTGAATCGAGTAACCACCCGCTTTGCTCACCTCAGGCATACCATCGATAGAATTACCTACTACGTTGAACAAACGACCTTTAATGGCATCGCCTACCGGCATTGTGATGCTGGCACCTGTAGCAAATACTTCTTGACCGCGCTGCAGACCTTCGGTAGCGTCCATCGCAATGGCGCGAACGGTATCCTCTCCAATGTGCTGTTGGCACTCGAGAATGAGGTCACCACCGGGGCGCTTAATCACAAGCGCATCGAGAATGTTAGGGAGTTTTTGGCCGGCCGGGAAGGAAATATCCACTACCGGACCGATGATTTGGGCAACTTTACCTGTGTTTTGAGACATCGTAATCGGTTAAAATTCGGGCGCGAAAGTAATGCTCAGAAGCCCAAGGAAAAAACTTTATTGCGAAAGTCTTTAAAACCCTGACCTATCAACTCACCAACACGACTGGAACAAAATCTAATCGTTAGCTAGCCAACAACTTAAATCCCTTTCCGTGAATATTAATGATCTCGACCGTGGGATCATTTTTCAGATGCTTACGCAACTTGGCAATGTACACGTCCATTGAACGTCCATTGAAATAGTTGTCGTCGCCCCAAATCGCCTTGAGGGCATAACCGCGCTCCATTATTCCATTCTTGTTTTTGCAGAGCAAATACATCAATTCATTTTCCTTGGTCGTAAGCTTTACCTCAAAACCCGGAGCTGCCAATTTCTGCTTTTGATAATCAAACGAGTATGCACCAATCGTGAATTGCGCTTCATCATCGGATATGGGCAGAGCGGCACTTCTCCTTAGAATTGCCTGAATCCGAGCCAATAATTCCTCCATGCTAAATGGCTTGGTCATATAATCATCACCACCCGCTTTGAAACCCTCCAAGGTATCTTCCTTCATGCTCTTGGCAGTCAAGAACAAAATAGGAGTGTGTTTATCATCCTGTCTGATTTCGGAAGCCAGCGTAAAACCGTCCTTGTGCGGCATCATCACATCGAGAATCAAGAAGTCGAAGGTGCTCCGGCGAAACATCTTCAGCCCCTCGTTACCATCAACGGCCAACTCGGTTTCAAAACCCTTTGCTATTAAGTAATCTTTGAGAAGCATGCCCAAATTGGGATCGTCTTCACACAGTAAAATTCTTGTTTTCTTTTTCATGTTCAATTGGTATATGAATGGTGAAGGTGCTACCCTTCCTAATTTCACTTTCAACATCAACCGTGCCGCCGTGCTTTTCCAGTACGCCTTTCACATAACTTAACCCTAAACCGAACCCTTTCACATTATGGATATTACCAGTAGGCACACGAAAAAGCTTGTCAAAAACTTTGCGTTGATTTTCCTTGCTGATTCCAATGCCGTGATCTTTAAATGAAATGGCAATCGCACCGGACTCATCATGTGTTTCAATCTCCACTAATGGGCTTCCATCACTGTACTTCATAGCATTATCAATGAGATTGTATACCACATTGGTAATGTGCAGCTGATCACCCTTCACAACGGAGTTTTTTGCATAAAACCGAGTTACAATTTGTCCGCTGCGCGCCTTGACCTGTATTTCGATATTGGATATAACGCCCAGCACAACCTGATGTATATCAAATTGCTGGACTTTCAACTTCATTTGTCCTTGTTCAAAGATTGATGTCCGCAATACATTTTCCACGAGTACACCAAGGCGCTTGTTTTCATCCCGAATCATGCCGACATAATTGGCAATGGCCTTCTCCCCTGTTCGCATATCGGGATCGCTCAATGCCTCGCAAGCCAATGAAATCGTAGCTATCGGCGTTTTTAGTTCGTGAGTCATGTTATTGATGAAATCATTCTTGATTTCACTCAACTTCTTTTGTCTGTAAATAGTATTAATAGAAAAAGAAAACAGTAACATGATCAACAACATTAGTATTGCTGATGTAGTGAGCATGGTTCCCATTGTACTAATTACATACTGCCTTTCTCTCGGAAACCAAACACACAGATAATTGGGGTCAGCGATAGGATCGTTCGGAAAAAGCTGAATGCGATAGCCTTCCTGGTGGATTATTTCTGAATTTAATCTGGATGCCGCAGAAATAATTTCCGGCTGCTGTAACTTATTGAATATCCCGTAATCATAATCAGCCCTTACACCCTGTGTTTGAAACGACCGTCGAATCATCGTATCCAAAACCAGCGTATCAATTCGATCAATGACACTGGAATAGATGTCCAATTCCAGCAAACCTCCCATAATATCATCGAGGATTCCTGATTGTGATAAAATTTTAGCATCCTTTACTCCGGCAGCAGACAAAGGATCAATTGACACGCTGTCACTGCCAAAGGTTGATTGAGGAACTACACTTACATCGCCTCCGCCGTAATTTATGACCAGACTTTCACGCGTTGGAGCACTCAAACTTATAGAGGACGCAGAGGGACCCGTGCTCGATTCTCGCTGCTCCAGTTCAGCGCTTATGGATTTTAAAGCTGAGTTTACATGCTCAGAAAACTCTTGTTCTCTCAGTGTAAAAACATTGCTAATCCAATATACCTGAATGGCAATCAAGCCAATAACAGCTATAGTGCTTGCAAACACTAACCATTGGATGTACTTGGTATTCATTAGCAAGGGCCAATTTCCTCAAAAGGTAAAAATCGGCCATGACCGATGTCAACAGATAGGAAACCGACAAATTTGAAGTGAGGAGGCTACTCATCTAGCCACCTTAACGTGATTTAACGAGGCAGCGCGATACCTGCGCAAGAGTCTAAAAGCGATTGTTCGAGCCGAACACTACTCCTTTAAAACCGATAGCGCACACTTAATCCACCGCTATCCCATTCGATGTAATGGCTACCCACCAGATTAATACCCGGCTTCCAGTCGACACTGAATTGCAGTGGAAATGACCTTAGATAGTAGGCTAAACCTACTATTGCGTCCACACCAAGGGCGTATGAATTCTCACGCAAAATATTATCTTGAAGAACACTATTCTTATTGAAAACCCAAGCATGAGCACCCGCCCCATAATAGTAACGAAGCCCACGAACGTCAAACATTTGTTCATGCGCTTCCGCGAGCAACGTCAAATTGGCCGCACCGAAGCGTTGGTAAGCAATTGCCTCAAATGCATTGCGGTTATTCGTGAAATGTTGGAATGAAACGCCCGATCCCAGACCCATTCGGAGACCCACTGCATTATCCAACATTCCTCTTTGAGCATTAAGTACCTGTGTGGCTGACACCAGTACAGCCCACAACAACATCATTTTCTTCATGGC
>Ga0315905_10001578_pt1 | contig 24392 bp, 33 predicted proteins | sample LakEriMetagenome_5_FD_203522 | JGI IMG/M metagenome (GOLD analysis project Ga0315905, IMG submission 203522) | Freshwater fungal communities from buoy surface, Lake Erie, Ohio, United States - Buoy 4 MA121 | ecosystem: Environmental > Aquatic > Freshwater > Lake | place: USA: Lake Erie, Ohio...
ATTACATTAGACCAAATTTTAATTTAAAGTCTAGTGAACATTTTAGTAGTTTTTTTGATGGAACAACTATAATAGTTGGTGGTGAACACAACGATCAACTGTTGGGTAGTGATACTGCAGAGAAAATCCACTCTAAGTATGGATTTGATCGTATGCACGAACCTTATAAAAATAAGTTAATGTATGAGTGGTTTATAGCCAATGATATCCCAAAGAATTGTGCTGATTGGTGGTTTGACATGTTGGTGTGGAGTGCTGAGCAAGCACCTTGTGAAATTAAATCTTTTTATGAATTGGCATGGTGGCTGAACTTTAATTTTAAATGGCAAAGTATATTCTTTAGAACTCTATTGAGAGTTGGTAAAAATTATAGACCAAATATCAATCAAGAATTTGTTGATCAAAATTATTTTCAATTTTATTCTAGTGAATATTTTCAAAAGTGGAGTATGTTAAATCCCAACTTAAAAATAAAAAATAGTTGGGACACTTACAAGTTTCATCCTAAAGAATTGATTTTTGATTTCACTAAGGATTATACTTACAAAACTAACAAGGTGAAACAAGGCAGTCTGGCTAATATCTTTATTTCTAAAGATACACCAGTTGGTTTATCCACCGATTACCAGTACCTTTATAAATTAGATAAATCAGAGTTGTATAATCCTGAGAATAGTTTTAAAGGAACACCTTCATGGAAATTATAAGTTCCTAAATAATATACTGGCTTGGTGGAGCCAGCACAAGAATCCACCATACACACAACTCATAACACACAAAGGAGATTTACTATGAGTAATATGACCCCGTTCGAGATTCGCCTTGAACTATTAAAAATGGCGAAAGACATGCTTAACGATGAATACTACGGTAAGCGTGAAGTGATTAGCAATAGTTGGCACGCAAAGTTAGATATTGCTAAAATCAATGGTGGAGAGTTACCTGAACATCCAGGATTCCCAGCTTATCCATCAGAGACTGAAATCATTGCAAAGGCTCAGACCCTAAATGGTTTTGTTTCAAACATCCCACTAGATACAAAGACTAGCAAAAAGTCCACCTGATAGGGATCGGAGTAACACATTCATTTGTGTTACTCTTTAACTGATTTAAGGAGATCGTATGCAAAAGCGATTATACGTTTTAGTAGCATTGTTTCTTATAAGTAGCGTTATTTTTATGAGTTCTACATTTTCATCTGATAAACTTATTGAGGTAGAGTATACTCAATTGACTAAAGATGCTAAGAAACAAGTTGATTGTTTAGCTGACAACATTTATTTCGAAGCTGGTCATGAACCAGAAAATGGACGTGTTGCAGTTGCATTTGTAACAATGAATAGAGTGCAAGATCCAAGATATCCAAAAGATATTTGCTCTGTAGTGAAACAAAAGGTAAACTATACATGTCAGTTCTCTTGGTTCTGCGACGAAGGTAAGAGAGTATCTAATTCACATGCATATAGAGAAGCAAGAAAAGTTGCACTCTTTGTTTATGCGAATTATGATAAAATTAAGGATGTCACACATGGTGCATTATTTTACCATGCCGATTATGTGAATCCAAAATGGCGTGGACTCGAAAAGACTACCGTAATTGGTAGACATATTTTTTATAAAGAAAGTAACAAACTTTAATGATGCAAAAACTAAATCTACAACTGAAAGAAGATTCTTCACAACACTCATTCTTTTTATTAATGGAAGAAATCACATTGGCTACTGCCAAGACTGCGGTTGAGTGGATTTTTGAAGCAAACTTTGCCGAAGAGCGACCAGAGTTGCTCAATCTTGTCATCACATCTCCAGGTGGTGATTTAAATGCAGCGTTTGCATTGATTGATGTTATGAGAGGTTCTGCTATTCCGATTCGTACAATCGGTCTTGGTCAGATTGCTTCTGCTGGACTTATGATTTTTATCGCTGGAGATAAAGACCAACGTATTCTTACACCAAACACTTCTATCTTATCCCATCAATATTCATGGGGTGCGTTTGGTAAGGAACACGAACTATTTGCAACGGTGAAAGAGTTTGACTTAACCACTAAAAAGATGATTGCACATTATAAAAAGTGCACTGGTCTTTCTGATGCAAAAATCCGAGAGGTTCTTTTGCCACCACAAGACATTTGGTTGAGTCCACCTGAAGCCAAAAAATTAGGACTATGCGATCATGTTAAAGAATTATCTTAAGCATTCTGGTCTGTGGGTAGGATTAGTTTTAAATCCTTACCACTGGAATTTTAAATTGGAGTTTAATCCTCCGCATGAAATTGATACATACATTTTTCACTTTGAATTATATCTTGGTTTGGTATGGTTAAGAGTGGTGATTGATGATGGATCTTGGTAAACTAAAGGAGTTTGTTATGAATGATAATGTTTTTACAGTTAGTGTTTTAATTGCAATCGTTTCACTGTTTGGTTCTATTACTTTTTACAAGTACAATGAATTGAAATCAGTAGAGCGAAATGTTGAATCAGCCATCGTTAAGGGTATTGACCCTGTTGCAGTTCGATGTGCCTATGCCAATGAGAGAGACGTTGTTTGTGTGGCTTACGCTGCATCTCATAATCCACAACCTTCCAATAAAAAGTAATCCCCTACATTGTGTAGGGTTATTTTCGACCCTAGATCCTCTCTACTAGAAGGGTTCTAGGGTGTTGTCTTTAATTCATAATTACTGTATAATATCTCTTATATCGTTGATTATGGAGATGTGAAAAATGGCTTTACTTACTGTTGGAAACCCAAAGTTGTTGAAGGGTCAAAAGAAGGGTTACTTATCCTCTGTCCTTCATCTTGCACCTGCTGACTTGTCTGGCAAAAATACCTGCCCAAAAGCCACAGCTGGATGCAAAGCTGCATGTTTGAATACTGCTGGTCGTGGTGGCATCTTCAAGAAAGGTGAGTCCACTAACGTGATTCAACAAGCACGTATCCGCAAGACCAAAATGTTCTTTGAGAATCGTAACACATTCATGCTTGACTTAGTGAAAGAGATTCAAGCCACGATTAAGAAAGCAGAGAAACAAGGATTGATTCCAGTCTTTCGTCTCAATGGCACTTCTGATCTCTCATGGGAGAAATATGAAGTAATATCTGGAAAAAATATTTTCCAAATGTTCCCAGAAGTCCAGTTCTATGACTACACCAAAGTTCTTGGTCGTAAAGTATCCCACATCCCAAACTATCACCTAACTTTCTCCAAAGCCGATGGCAATGACGTGGATGTTCGTCTTGCTGCAAGCAATGGCATGAATATTGCAGCTGTGTTCAAAGAGTTGCCAGAGAAATACATCGGTCGTCCAGTTATTAATGGTGACGATACAGATCTGCGATTCTTAGATCCAAAAGGAGTTATCGTTGGTTTAAAAGCCAAAGGTAAAGCGAAGAAAGACACAACTGGTTTCGTGGTGGGAGCATAATCATGGGTTGGACTGATAAACAAAAACAAAAAGAGTATCATGCTATTTGGCGAGCAAACAATCGTGATAAAGTGAATGGATATACTCGAGACAAATATAAGCGAACTCAAACTGATCCTAAGTTGTTTGTTTCTTGGATGCTAAGAATGATTAGACAACGAGCAAAAAAACATGGACATGAATTTGATATAACTAACGAATATCTAACTAAAATGTTTATTAAATCAAATGGTAAATGTGCTTTGTCTGGATTACCACTTACAGTTGAACGAAACAACCCTTTAATTGCATCAGTTGATAGAATTAATAGCAATAAAGGTTACATTAAGGGTAATTTGCAACTTGTTGCATCCTGTGTAAACCTTGCAAAGAATAAACTGTCTCAGAAAGACTTTATCAAACTTTGCAAATCAGTTGTTGACAATAATTCATAATTAAGGTATAATAGATCTTATGCAAATGCTACATACATCACTCGGAAAATCTAAGAAACGCAAGCCAACTACTAAGCAACGAGAGTTGCAAGCAAGCTGGGAAGCAATGATAAAGAAGTATGCCACAAAGACTGTTGTGAAACCCAAAACACAACAACTCAGTGACGTGTACTCACTTGGGAGACCTGCTTGTCGTGAGACACCTAAGATTCCAAGTCTTCCATTTACTGGTGGTGTCTGTGCTTTGAAACCCAATCCTGTTTACACTGGCGATAAGATTAAGGGTATTGGCACTATGCATAAGTCTAACGCAGTTCCTGTGTTTAGTGATGAAGAAGCCAGAGATATCGCCACTATGAGGAGAGGTTGATGAGTGAATTTTGTGTTAAGTGTTCTGAGTTAGAATCTGAACTGGAGTTGCTTCGAAAGAAACATTACGAAGAAGTGCAGTGTATGAAAGCAAAGATTGAAAAGTTGCGGAATGAGAATGATGCACTCATCATGGATGTTGCATTCTATGGTGGCAATTTAATTAACTTGTCTTGCAATAACAAATAAGGTATAATACATATTATGACGTTGATTGAAAAATATAACTCTTTGCAAATTGAGAAGATGAAACTGGATAAATTCTTTTCCATGTTTCTTGAAAAGTTTGAACGTAAGATGGATGCTGATAAAACAGATACACCTATCTGGAAACTTTACAAGACTAAACTAAAAGAGTATGATAAAGTGAGTCAAGAACTTAAACACACTCAATACTGGATTAAGAAAGAGCAGAATGACAGTTATATTTAAGAATGCCAACGATTTCTCTTTGCATATAGAGCAGATAGTTGCTAATTCTAACATTAGTTATATGGATGCTGTTCTAGAGTATTGTAAAGAGAACTATCTTGAACCAGAAGATGTTGCCAAGTTGATTAACAAATCGTTAAAAGATAAAATTGAGATGGACTTTCGTGAACTTAACTACTTACCTAAACAAGCACAACTAGATGTCTGAGAATAAACTTATAGTCATCGCTGTCATTGTATTCATCTGTGCGCAAGTTACTTTTATGTATTGGGCTAAGGATTCATTCAAAGGTATGACAGTTAGATATGATTGTAGTATTTCTGAAATTTCACCAGACTTTCCACCACAAGTAAAAGAAGAATGTAGAAAACTCCGAGCAAAGTATGGACGGATTTAAAGCATATCGTTATTACCTAGCAATTAAACTTCACTTTACCACTGACAAATTCAATGTTTTTGAAAACAGAGGAAATGTTAAGGGTACTCGTGAAGCATTTAATGCTAGAAATGACAGATACATATTCGAAAAGTTAGCCAGAAAGCACGAAGACGACAAAGAGATTATTCAGTTCTTTGTTTCCAACTTTGCTTATGGTAATGATACTGCAATCTATGCTGGAGCAGAAGCAGATGATAACTTCATGCAATGGAACAAAAGAAAACAAAGCATTACAAAAGTATTTGTAGATGATTTAGCAACATTACTAACTTATATCGAAGTAAACAAATTGAAACACTCTGCACTCTTTAATTTTACAGACAGTGAGTATCCTGTGGCACTATCATTGTTTGTTGGTGGAAAGATCTCCATCGAAACATTACGAATCATAGATGACATGCATCCTATTGTTGAAAAGTGGAATCAAAACTTATCAGTTAAATACATATGGGATAGTGAATTAAGACGCATTACAAAGTTGACTGGATTCGTAAAATACGATAAGATTAAGGTTCAAAAGATTTTTAACCATTTCATGGAAGAAATTGCAGGGTAACATGGGCAGGACATATCATAAGCAACCTAAAAGGTTTGAAGATGAGCAGACCAGTGGGCGATCTGGAAAGCACGCTAAACATTCGAATGGTCGAAAAAGTGGCGGAATGAAAACGCTAAATAGTTATGTAGATGAAGATTATGATTCATTCGATGACGAAGTCGAACTGACTGATGAAATTCAGATACAACATACTAAAAATACACCGTAATATTAATACAAAGGAAATACGATGGACATTCAAGCACTCCGTAAAATGCGCAATTCTGACTTCAGCAAAATCGCTGGAGAATTCGACAAGATTGCGAATCCCGAAACAGCCAATACCAAATCTTTTGCTGACGATCGCTTTTGGCGACTCGAAGGTGACAAGGCAGGTAATGGAACTGCAACACTCCGATTCCTACCACGTGTAGAAGGTGATGAACTCCCATGGGTTCGAATCTTCAGTCATGGCTTCCAAGGTCCAACTGGAAAGTGGTATATCGAAAACTCCCTAACCACTCTTGGTGAAAACGATCCTGTTGGTGAGTTGAACACTCAACTTTGGAACTCTGGTTCTGAAGCCAACAAAGAAATCGCTCGCAAACAAAAGCGTAAACTTTCTTTCATCGCCAACGTACTCATTGTTTCAGATCCGAAGCATCCTGAGAACGAAGGTAAAGTAGTTTTGTTTAAGTTTGGTAAGAAGATCTTTGATAAGATTATGGACAAAGCACGTCCAACTTTCGAAGATGAAAAGCCAGTCAACGTATTTGACTTGTGGGAAGGTGCAAACTTTAAACTGCGTATGCGTAAGAAAGATGGTTACGCAAACTATGATGAGTCTGTATTCAGCGAACCAGCTGCAGTTTCTGATGATGAAGACAAGTTGTTGGCAATCGTAAATGCTCAACACAAGTTGTCTGAGTTTACAGATCGTAAGAACTTCAAGTCTTATGATGAACTGAAGAAGAAGTTGAATGATGTTCTTTCTGGGGATGCCTTTGCTAGCAAATCTGCTGCAGAAATCTCTGAAGAAGATCGTCCAGTGGCACAAGCACCTAAGATCGCATCAAAATCTGCTCCAGCACCAAAGTCTGTAGCAGAAGATGACGATGAAGATGTTATGTCATACTTCCAGAAGATTGCTGACGAAGGTTAAACACTAACTCTGCAACTCGCTTGAGTTATTAGTTTAAAGGGATCGTAAAGATCCCTTTTTTTATGCTCGAGAGAATCTGCTTCCAATAAACCTAGACATGGAAGACTCTTGATTCCGAATCGGAGACTTAATTACTTGAGAAGTGTTATTGTTTGTAGTGACTGGAGCATTGACAACAGCAGTATTACCACCACCGCCACCAGAACTTGCTGCAGCTGCATCGGCATTTTGTTTAGATGCTTTTGTTACCACAGCACCATCTACTTGCATAGAACCACCTGCTGCAACGAAGGCAGTTGCTTTAAGCCATGGAAAATCATTAATAGCTTCCATTGTCTTTTTATCAATCTTACCAAAAGCACCCATGGCACTGCCAAGTTTTTCCATGCCATCTGCAGCTTTTTGGATACCCTCGCCACGATCTCCGATCTTGATTAACTGTTCTACTGGAGAATCAGAACCGATCGTTAATAGATTACCAACTAAAGAACCAAGTCCAGCCAGTGCTTGTGCACCACCAAATGCTACCATGGCACCAGACAAAGCCAGAAGTCCACCTGCTACTTCTAATAAAGCACCACCATCTATCTGAGCAAGTCTTTCGATACTTCCTGTTACAGCATCAATAATTTTGATAATAGAATCAGAAATAGCACCGATAACACCCATGATAACATCACCAACTGATTTGATGATTTCTGGGATCTTTTCAATAGCTGCAACAAATACAGTGCCAACCACTTCAGCAATTTTCATAAGAACTGGAGCGAATGCTTCAATGGCAGGTGCAGCTAATCTTAATGCTGCACCTAATCCAATAGCTGCGAGAGTTAATACACCAATAACTGGAATAGCTGGAGTTAGAGCGACTAGACCAGCAGATAATTGAAACAATCCTCTGCCAATGCCAGAAAGAATAGCACCTAGTCCTTTACCAAGACCAGTGCCAAGAGATTTTAATCCTTTACCCAATCCACCTAATAGCCCACCACCATCTTCTGCTGCAGGCTTAGCAGCACCAGCAGAATCTCCACCACGAGTGTTTTCTTCAATCTTCTGCAATAGGGAAGTTTGGGCATCCATTAACTTAGCATTTTCTTGTGCAGCTTCTTGTTGCTCCCCTGCAGATGCAAATGCCTCTGTTGGAGTTTTAGCTACTTCTCGTGCAGCAGGAGAAACCATTGATGCTTTATCACCAGATTTTAATTGAGCACCTTTATCGAACTGTGCATACTCATCAGCCAGTGCAGACTTTTTATCAAAAAGAGCTTGGTTACCTTTAGATGATTTGGCTAACTCCTCATCAGTAAATTTACCACCAGTGGCATCTCTTAGCTTCTGAATTTTTTCTTCATTCTTTGAAGATTCTTTTTTAGCAGATTAAGCACCTTCAAACTTTTTATTAAGATCACCTGTAGCACCAAGTGCTGTTTGTTCTTTAATAAACTTTTGTTTTTCTAATCGTTTATTATTAATACCAAGAACATTAGTAGACTCAAGAAAGTTCTTTTTAATGTTTTCACCAGAGAACTTACCTGCAAAACCCTTTACGCCATCACGCACACGTTCTAATGGAGACTTAAACGTCTTCATACTATCCATTAGTTTTTGAATATCCTCGTGTGCTTTTTTTCTGTCCTCTTCAGAATCTTCAAGAATTGTTAGCTGTTTCTTTTGAACAGTTAATGATTCTTGTTCTAGTTTTAATCTTTCATCGTCTTTAATGTTTGCTGTCTTTTCCATCAAACTTTGTATAGTTGATAGATGACCCACAGATAGTCTCTGTGCCTCAAGTAAGGATTTCATATCACTTGATGTAACATGAACTTGATAGTCTTTATTTTTTGCCATTTTATTTTCTCTTAGATTCTATTCTTTTCTTTTCTTCTTCCAGATACTCAATTAACATAAAGACATACACTTCTCTTTCAAACGGAATCATTTCCTCAAGTTCCGCAAGCGAGTATTTGTGGTACTGCATCAGAGCGAAATTCATTTTATAGTAATTCGCTAAACTTTCATGACAAAGGTTTATTAAAAAAAACTTTGCATGCCCTCCAGCATCTTCTTGTGTTGCTTTTGGCACACAGGGCAAGTATATTCAATTTCTTTCTTAATTCTTGGCATTGTCGCAAAGAATTTCTGGATCTTTAAAAATTGGTCAGATGTTAAGTTGTTTAAAAACTGTAACAGTTCTTCGTGTTTTTGTTCTTTTGCATAAAAGATTTCTTCACCTTGATAGATGTAGTCAACAGATAAAGCAACTACATCAAAAATCTTGTCTAGGTTATCTTCATCCAAAGACTCTAATTTTTTCATAATGTCAACTGTTGGATATTTCATCACAACACCAACATCATTGAATAAATCAATTTTCGCTACGTGACTAGGATCCTTTTCCACCTGCAACGTAGTTAAGTCAATAGAAACTTTAACTCTAGCCTTTTCGTTATCTTCACCATGATCGTTATCACATGGAAAGATTAATTCAATAATTTCACCAACAGACTTAGCACGGATTTGAGTAAACATGTACTCTAAATCAAATGTTGCTAGTTTATTAGCATCAATGTTATCCATAACGCAGGTTTTAATGACACTCTTAAGAGTATCAACCATAACCATTAAGTCTTCACTTTGTTGTGCGATTAAGAGTGCCTTTTCCTCTTTAACGAGAAATGGTCTAAACTTAACACTCACTCCACTCGAAGGTATGACCATATTATAGGTCGGTGTATTCATCATCGGCAATGCCATAATTATTCTCCTGTATTCATTTTCTTGATTAACTTATTCAATTCAGCAGTGCTACCAACAAAGATAGCATTGTTATTCGTAACCTGTTTAGCCTTTTCAGCTTTAGATGGTTCATCTAATTTTTGTTTCTGTTGATGAAGATCCATCAACTGTTGGTTCACTTCAGCGAGTTGTTTCATAAGATTACCCACTACTTCAAAGGCACGTGGGTGCTCAGATTGCATCGCTACATCGAGAGACTTCTGAAGTGCTTCCTGCCCCTGCTGTAATAAAATACGAAGATTGTTACGAGTTGTATCGTAATCTGATTCAATCTTTTGACTCGCTGTAGAAATAATCTCACCATCTTGTGTAATCACTTCTGTCTTTGGTAGTGTTTGAACATCAAACACTTCAGACAAACTATCATCTATTCTCATTCTTCATCCTTGCTATTTATTGACGAATTTGCAACTCCAGCTAGCTTCTCTTTACCACGACTCCATACAGCGATACCTAAAACAGCACCCATTGCCATATGGAATAATCCAGCACCCTCAAGCGTTAGAGGTTTCCATTGAGTGATTGGTTGCCCAGCACTATTTTGCAGCAGGTTCCATAGAACTGGAAAAATAATAAAGTCAGTTATACAAACGACCATGTACATCCACCCCATGGATGGACGCCATTTATTATTTAACCAACTTTCTTGTGCCATTAGAATTTTAACAATCTTGGAAGTTTAGTAACAACTGCAGAGCCCAAAGCACCTGTCACAAAATTACCAGCATTTTCACCGATAACTCCATTTAACTGTTGCTGGAATCCAGTAAAGTTTTGAGTCAATCTATCGATAAAGTTTGTTGGGATTCTTTGGTCATTTCCTAAAGAGCTAATTGGTGTAGCAGTCCAATATTTGTACTGCATAGTTACTGTCATTTTCATGAAATCTTTATTAGCATAATCCATCTGAATCGAACCAATGTTCTTTGGATAACATTCTTCCAGAACCATTTGATATCGTGTTTTGTTTTGAAGATCTTGAACTTCAATAGTCATTTTTGAAATATAATCATTATAGTAACTAAATGTTCTTGTGGTCGGATTTTGAATAATACCAATCCAGTCATCAAACAATGCTTTAACTTTCATATCGTTATCTACATAGAACGACATGTTTAAATTATCAAACAACTTTTCATATGGTGTTTCTCTAAACTCACCGAATGTTCTATTTTGAACTGTAGAGTAATTGACACCTGGAAGTTGAATTTGATCGCAGAACAATAAAACTTTCCTCAATGAACCTGGATTCACTCGAGCAGGTGGAGTAAAAATAACAGCATATCTGTTATTTCTAGCTAGAGAACCTTTTTTAATTTCTGATATAAAATCTTTAAGCATTTTATTTTCTCATTATCTTTCTGGACTCTGCCCAGATTTCTTGTTTGCTGGCTCCCACGAATCTTTCAACTGGAAGTAACATAGCGGTTGCCCAATCATTAGAGTTTATCTGTCTAAACTGAGATCTAACATGACCAGTAAGATATTGCTTCACGCAGGGTTTTGCTGCAGCGTATTTTGAGACTCCATCGATGAGTGCCCATGAATACTTAATTTTAGTAGTTTCATCTATCTTAGAGTTATTTTTAAACACTAATAAATTATCAAGAAGCGTAATACGTAATTGATATGGCAAGTAGTGTAAATTTAACCCAATAAATCCATCTGGTGTTTTACGAAATGGAAGAACTAGTGGAAACCTGTCATAATATGGGAGTTCTGCTTTACCCTTTGGATCATATGCGAACATATACAAAAATCCAGGCATAACTCTAGTTGTTAATTGATCTGGATTTCCCTGAAGAACTCTTTGAGGGGTGATTTGTTGCCTACTCATTATAAGTACTTGCTGTTCAAACCATGCACGAGACTTCTTAACTGCTGTTAAGAGATCGTACTGATTTCGCTCGAAAACGTCTTTTAGTTTTGCCATATTAGTTATTTAGGTGCCAAACCCAACTCGTGCTCAGTTATAATCTTAAACTCCCACCCTCGATCTTTGGCATACTCTACTGCAGCTGCCCATTTAGCTTTATTTTTCATAAAGGTTAAGGATTCTGTTAAATACCTTTGAGTCTGTTTTCCAGGATACACTGGAGCCACTGTCTGCTTTTGAGGTTTTACTTCCACCAGATAGGTTTTTAAAGAGGAGTCTTTAGATCTAACTTGGATCTTAAAGTCCACGAAATATCGATGAATGTTATTATCCGTAGGGCAACGATAGGGTATAATCGTTTCCTCTGAATTCCACTTTATAATACTAGGGTTTTTATCACACCAAGATGCGAACATAGTTTCCCAACTAGACCTCATAATAATGTTAGTTGGATCTCCTGTGTATTTTTCTGGAAATATTGGAGTAAACTTTCTTTTATGGAACATAAATAAGTAATAGGAAAATAAATAACACCACTCTTATTTAGGGTAAAGGACTAGAATGGCTATTAATCCAGAAACTGGAGAAGAATACACTCCACTAAAAGAAAATCTTTATAATAAACGTGGTGGTGCGAGTTCGATGAGTGACAAGTACTCGGTGAAGATGCACTCATATCCAGAAGATTTAATCTCAAACACTGGACAGTATGGTGGAAACTATGCTATTTTCTACATCAACGTGCAAACTGATTCCAAATTAGGAAAATCTAAAGATGAAAACGAATTCGTCAATGAAACTACTCCAAGAGATCGTGGAGATTTAATTGCACAAAATTTATCTGGGGATAAGTTACTAGCTACAAATCTTGGACTTATTGGTGGTGGTGCTATTTTAGGTAAAGCATTAGGAGTTGGTGCTGTTTCTGGACCAGCTGCAGGTTTGGCAGCAGTTGGTGCTGGTGCAACTGCCACAGTTGCTGCAACTGCGAGTCGTGCTCAAAGAAGATTAAAAACTGCGATTGCTTTACACGTACCAAATCAACTACAGATTCGCTACGGTATGCAGTACGGTGAACAAGATACTGGCACTTTTGCCATGGGTGCAGCTGCACTAGATCAAGGAATAGAAGTCGCTAAAGCATTGATGGAAGGTGGTAGTGCTAACAGCAAAGACGTCGGTAATCTTGCTGGTGCTATCGGTACAAATTTAGCATTATCTAAAGGTCCATTTGCTGCAGCAAATTCTGCAGCTACAGGTCTAGCAGCAAACCCTAAAAAAGAACAAGTATTCAGTGGTGTAGATTTTAGAACATTTCAAGTGGAGTATCAGTTCTTTCCTAGAAGTGCAGCTGAAGCTGGAAATGTTCAAAGAATTATCAAAGAGTTTAAGTATCATATGCATCCAGAATTTAAAGATGCTAATAACTTTGTTTACATCTATCCATCTGAGTTTGATATTTTCTATTATCAAAATGGTAGAGAAAACTTAAACATACATCGCCACACATCTTGTGTGTTGACAGAAATGAGTATCAACTATACACCCAACGGAGCATTCACTACATTTGATAACGGTATGCCAACGCAAATTAACGTACAAATGTCATTCCGTGAACTTGCTCTTCTCACTAAAGATAAAATTTTGGATGGTCTATAATGTATTTTAAAGATTTCCCAAAGTTTCTGTATGACTTTAACTACGATGCAAATACAAATAAAACATCTGTAGTCACAGACATAACAAGAAACGTAAGGTTTCGTAAAGAACTGTTGTCATCTATAACCTATTTTGATGAGTATGATATTGTTGATGGAGAAACTCCTGAGATTATAGCAGAGAAGATTTACGGTAATGCAGAATATCACTGGATCATTATGCTTGCCAATGATAGGTATGATTACTTAAGTGACTTCCCTCTACCAGAAGCTCAATTGGTCCGACATATTGAAAAACTTTATGGTACCAACGCTAATGGTATAAAACATTATGTTGATGCACGTGGGTTTACTGTAAACTCTGATTTTCCTGGAGCACTTCCTGAAACTTTTGCTACTCATGAGAGAAACATTAATGAAAGCAAACGAAAAATCAAGATTATATCTCCGCAGCTAGTTAATACAATTCTTAAAAACTTTAAAGATTCTCTATAATGCAATCAGGCGAGCAGTTAAAATTTGCTGGTGAAGTACTTCTTGACAAAGTCAGGATAATTACTCCATCAGGTTTTTATCAGGATATTGCTGGACAGGTAATTACTGTTCAGTTATATGAAGATTTATTTTCACCATTTATTACTGGTAGTTTAATTGTAAAAGAATCTTTAGACCTTATCAATCTATTCCCATTTATTGGTGAAGAATATCTAGAGTTAGAAATTAGAACTCCAACACTAGAGAAAAATAATATTAAAAATACATTCTACATCTACAAGATGGGAAACAGAGAGTTGCTTGGTGATCGTTCAGTTGTTTATCAACTACATTTTATTTCAATTGAAGCTGTTGCCGATTTAAATAAAAAGATAAGCAAGTCATTCACAGGAAAAGTATCTGACATGGTTCAGAAATTTGTTACTGACAAATATGATGGTATGGAAAGTACCAAATCAGTTAATGTTGAACCTACTACAAACTCAACAAAATATACTTCTAATTATTGGAGTCCAGTCCAAAACATTATGTATTTAACTGATACTGCAATTAATGTTAATGGCACTCCAGACTTTGTTTTTTTCGAGAACAGAGATGGCTTTTACTTTATAAGTTTGGAATCATTATATTCAAATAACGTATTTCAAGAGTTCACTTACGACAAGTATACTCGTGATGATCTTCCAGGTGGTGGAAGCGCAAGAAACGTGCAAGAAGATTATAAACGTATTTTATCAATTAGTATTCCAACTGGCTTTGATTATATGGATCGTATTCGATCTGGTATGTTGTCATCAAAGTTAATTACATATGATGTAACAAAGAAAACATATACAACTAAAAATTATGATATGTTTAAACGATTTGAAAAACAGAAACACTTAAATAAATTTCCCATCAATTCTAACAAATCTATTTTTAGAAACAACGCTTTAATCATGAATGAATATAAAGCATTTGCGAATCATTCAGGTTTTGGTGACGTCACTAATACAAGAATAATTCAGGAAAGAACTTCATTGATGAAGTTGGCTGAAGCCAATAAACTAGAAATTACAGTTCCAGGAAGAGCAGATTATACTGTTGGTCAAAAGATTGCAGTTGTGTTAAATAAGATAGAACCAATTTCTGACAAATCTGAAGATACCACTGATAAAATGTTTTCTGGTTATTATATTATTGCAGCGATTAATCACTATGTAGATAGAGAAAAGCACGAGTGTGTTATGGAAGTGATTAAAGATTCTTCACAAATGGATATGAGTAAAGGTAAATAATGAATTTTTACTATGGTGTGGTCGAGAATAGACAAGATCCATTAAGACTTGGTCGTTGCCAAGTTCGAGTGGTTGGTTTACACACTCATGATAAGTCACAGTTACCGACTGCAGATTTACCATGGGCTACTCCAGTTCAACCAGTAACTTCTGCTGCGATGAACGGTATTGGATATTCTCCAATCGGTCCAGTTGAAGGCACTTCTGTTATTATTATGTTTGCTGATGGTGAACAACAACAACCAATTATTCTTGGTACAGTTGGTGGTATACCATCAACACCGATTCCACCTGATTCTGATGATAGTGGTCCAATTGGTGCATCTCCGAAGATCGATAATTTAAAATTAAGAACTATTGCTGGACCAGTAAATGGCAGACAATTAACCTTCTATGATCCAGAGACAGGTTCAACCAGTTTAACATCAGCATTATCAGCAAACATGAAAGTGTTTGGCTTTGGTATTCCAGAAGGTGCGTTTATTGTTTCTATTGATAATGGAACACAAATCACTATTAGCACTGCAGTTACAGAATACGCAGAAAATATTATATCGTTTGACGAAGCACCAACCAATCTTGCTGCAGTAAATGCAAGTAAAATACAAAATATATTGACAAGTTCAGATGGAACTCCAGTGACTTCTGGAGATGGTACAGTTGTTACGACAGGCAGTGATGAACCAGATAAAGTAAAACCAACAGCAACTAATACTGCAATACCAACAATTCCTCCTTCAAAATCATCTCCTAATTCAGCAAAATCTGAAGCAGGTATTAAGGCATTGATTGCAGCTTGTGATAAAGTTGGATTAACCACACGTGAGCAAAAGTGTGCATTGCTAGGTATTGCTGGTGGTGAATCTCGTTGGATTCCTCAGTTAGAATCTTTTAATTATTCTGCTAATCGTATGAAGCAGATCTATTCATTTGCCACTCCAGAAGATATTGCAACATATTCTGATGCGACTAAAAAGGGAGTGACCCGTGAACAGTTTTTCTCTTGGGCATATGGTCCAACAAAACGTGGTAAAGGATTTCTTGGGAATACTACTGATGCAGACGGAGGAAAATACTTTGGACGTGGTTTCATTCAGCTAACTGGTAAAGCAAACTACCAGCGTTATCAAAAGTTGGCCAATGAGATGGGGTTAAGTTTAGATATTGTTAACAACCCAAATTCGTTAGATGACGACATTAACGTATCTGCTTTGGTTGCTGCGCTGTATATTAAAGATCGTGTTAAAGGTGTTGCTCCATCTGCACATCCAGGATTTTTTCTTGCAGCAAAGAAAGCTGTTGGCGTAAACTCACCAGATATTTCAGCGTTAAAACAAAACTATTACGAGTATTTTTACGGTAAAGCTGGTACTGGTGGTGAAGAAAAGGATGCTGGTGCTCCAGTCGCAACACCACCAGCTGATGGAGATTCTACACCAAGACCATCAGAAGAATCTGTTCGTTCAGGTGCAGACAATAATGGATTTAGAGATCCAAATAGTAAGTATCCGTTAAAGGGATATATTGGCGAACCAGACACAAATCGTTTAGCACGTGGCATTATTGAAGGTACAGTTGTTAAGAAAAAAGACGCTGTGCGAGTTCGTGCTGTTCCTCGTGCATTAGATCTTGGTCCATGGGATCAACCTGAAGCACCATATGGAGCAAAGTATCCATTTAATAAAGTGTTTGAAACTGAGTCTGGACATATTCAAGAGTTTGATGATACTCCAGGACAAGAACGTATTCATACATATCATCGCTCTGGTACATTCCACGAGATTGATACCAATGGAACACAAGTAAACTATATCGTTGGTGATAACTTTGTTCTTATGGAAAAGAACGGATGCATCAGCGTAAGAGGTGAGTGTAATATTACCGTTGATGGTAATACGAACATTTATGCAAGAACTGATGCGAACATTCAAGTGGATCAAAATGCAACTATTAAAGTTGGTAACAATTTAGACATTGGTGTTGGCACTGACGTTACCATGGCAATCGGTGGAGACTTTAAAGTTAAAGTCGCTGGTGACTATTCTATAGATGCTGCAACTATCAGTACTAAATCACAAGGTGGTTTAACTACACAAGCAGTCGGTGCTATGAACATCAAAGGTTCTACAATCAATCAAGAATCTGAAGGTGCTATGAACATCAAAGGTTCTACAATCAATCAAGAAGCTGCAGGCGAGGCAAATTATCTATCTGGTGGTATAACCAATATGGATTATTCACAAGGGCAGTTCGGTAATGGTGCTGCTGGTGCAGATGGTGCACAAGATGTTGCTGACGTACCATTAACTCCTCCAGCAGCAACTGTTGGTTTAAGTCCAGTTGTTCCTTTTGCAATTCCACCAGAACGTGAGTTTGAAGAAAAGACAACTGCTGAAACACCAGATGATTTTGAAACACCTGAAGGTCGTGCTGCATCTGCACAACAAGCTAGAACAGAGGGTGTGGTTGGCGCACTGCCACCTGTTGCTACTGAAGAAGCACCTGCTCCAAGTGGTGGATCTAAAACTGAAATTCCTGTCAGTTGTGATATTATTTACGCAAGAAAAGAGTTCTCCAACGATTTTAGAATGTCTAAGAACTTTACCCTTGGTATGTTAATTGATGGTGGTGTTGGTGGTCAGCATCGTCTTGTAGACCAGATGCTAAAAGAATCTAAGTCTTCACCAGAACGTATTTACACAGTTCAAGAAATTGTATGTAACCTTGCTCAGACAGCACAAAACATTCTTGAACCGATGTTAGAAATTCTTCCAGGTGGTATCGGTGGATATAAAACTCAGTGGAAGATTAACTCTGGTTATCGCTTGAAAGGTGTTGTTAAAAATGAATCACCAACATCAGATCACTGTAAAGGACATGCTATTGATATTGGTATTATGTTGCCAAACAAGTCAACATCTACATATGATATTATTCAAAAGATGGAAAAAAGTATTCCTTATGATCAACTAATTTTAGAGTATCGTTATCCAGGATCTGTTTGGATTCACGTTTCTTATAAAGCAAAGGGATCACGTAAAATGGCATTTACTATGGTTAATGATTCAACGTATAAACGTAATACATCAGGTGTTCCATCTGGATTTGTATTAGTCGAAAACATTCCACCTAAGAGCGCATAATTATGCCAGCAGTAAGTAGAATCGGAGATATGAGTACAGGGCACGGATGTTTTCCTCCGACTGCCTTAACATCTACACCAGTCTCTAAAACCTTTTTTAATGGTAAACTAGCTTCTGTTGTTGATAGCGGATGCCTTCACGCACCTCATACCTGCGGTAGAGTAACACATGCTGGTGCTACTAGATCTCCTTCTGCTGGAGCTAGTAAAACCTATATTGAGGGTAAATTGGCTGCAAGAATTGGCGATAGTATTGCCTGTGGCGATGCAATTGCTCAAGGCTCTCCCAACTCTTTTATAGAATAACCTAAATAAGAATATGGCAAGAAATACAAGACTTTTCTCAGATATAGACCTAAATTTCACTAAACATCCAGTGACTAGGGATATAACTCGCAGATATGACGAGAATGCTATTAAAGCATCAATTAAAAACCTTATATTGACCAGAAATTTTGAGAGACCATTTCATAGTGAAATTGGTTCTCCTATTCGATCATTAATGTTTGAACTTCCTGGACCAATGTTTGATGTTATGCTTCAACGTGCTATTATTGATCTTGTCAATAACTTTGAACCAAGAGTTGAAATTATAGACGTTAGAGTAAATGATGCGTCAGATCTAAATGCAGTTTATGTTACATTAGAATTTAAAATAGTCAATACCGAGAGACCCTTCACTCTCGATCTAGCACTAGAGAGAACACGATAAATGTCAATCAATAATAAAAGAATAACAGTTTCAGATTTAGACTTTGATACAATCAAAGCTAACTTAAAGACATTCCTACAGGGACAATCAGAGTTTTCTGATTATGACTTTGAAGGATCTGGTCTTTCAGTTTTACTAGATGTGCTTGCTTATAATACTCACTACAATGCTCTTTATACTAACTTAGCTGTAAATGAAGGTTTCTTGGACTCTGCCAGTAAACGTGCCTCTGTAGTTTCTTTAGCAAAAATGCTTGGATATGTCCCACGTTCTGCTAAGTGTTCATTTGCTTTAGTAAATGCCACTATTACTTTACCAACAGCTACTCCTGGAACAGTAACCTTACCTGCCAACCAACCATTTAATACTTCTATTGATGGTAATTCTTATACATTCTATAATAGATCTGCAGTCACTGTTGCTAGAAATACTGCAGGTAATTATACTTTTCCAAATCTACAGATTGTAGAAGGAACTCCACTTCAATTCAAATATACTGTTGCTGCTGGTGTTCGTTATGTTATCCCTAATGCAAATATGGACATCGATACATTAACAGTCCGTGTTCAGGAAACTGCCAACTCAGATTTATTCCAAGTTTATACTCGTGCTGAATCATTAACGCAAGCAACATCAACTACTAAAGTTTATTTTATTAAAGAAATCGATGATGGTTTATATGAAATTAGTTTTGGAAATGGTGTTATTGGTACACAGTTAGCAAACGGTAATGTTATCACTTTTGATTATTTCGTTTCAAATTTAGAAGAACCAAATACAGCCAGCAATTTTGTTTACGGTGGTGTTAATTTATTGGGTAGTACTTTATCAGTCACAACTGTCGCTCGAGCATCAGGTGGTGCTGCCTCAGAAGGTATCGACTCTATTAAATTTAATGCGCCAAGAATGTATGCTGCACAGAATCGTGCCGTGACACCAGATGATTACAAATCGATTATTTTAAGTGAGTTTCCACAAGCTGCATCAGTAGCAGTTTGGGGTGGTGAAGATAATGACCCACCTATTTACGGTAAAACTTTTATCTGTGTTAAACCTAAAGACGCAAGTAAATTAACAAATTTACAAAAAGAATTTGTGACTAATAACATTTTAGATCAAAAAAATATCGTCTCTATAACTCCAGAAATTATTGATCCAGAATATTTTAATATTAAGGTAACTTGTTTTGTATATTACAATCCAAGAGAAACTACAAAGACACCAACACAAATTGAAACTATTGTTAAGAACGCTATCTTAAATTATAATGCAACAGAGCTAGAAAGATTTGATGGTGTTCTGAGGTTCTCTAAACTATCAAGAATTATTGACTCTTCCGACCCAGCAATTACTAATAATACATCTCGTATTATGGTGCGTCGTCAATTTTCTCCTGTATTTAATATTAGTTCAGAATACAAACTAAATCTGATTAATCCAATTTCTCAAGATGGTGGTAAACAAGGTGATGTGTTTGCAAGCACTGGATTTTTTATTCCAAATAGCACACGTGTGCATTATCTTGATGATGATTCTGTTGGTAATGTACGTTTATATTATAATGGTCCAGAAGGTACTATTGCTGATAGGGTTATTGTAGACCCATCAATTGGTACTATTGAATATGAGGCAGGACGTGTGGTTGTTCGTAACCTAACTATTACTGCTCTTGATGACGTCATTTTTGAGATGCAAGTTAAACCAGAATCATATGACGTTGTTTCTGCATTAAATCAAATCGTTCAGATTGATCCAACATTACTAAGAGTTGAAGCAATTGCTGATCAAACAGCTAATGGCGATCTACGTGCAGGTTACAACTACGACTTCCAATCAATTAGATCATAATGTCAAGAACTAATCTTTCTACTGTCGTTTCAAGACAACTCCCTGAACATATCAGGGAGGATTACCCAACATTCGTTGCTTTCGTAGAAGCATACTATGAGTATCTTCAAGCACAAGGTGTTGACTTTAGTACATTCAGAGATATTGATAAAACTCTTGATTCTTTCGTAGATCAGTTTAAAAAAGAACTTGCGTATAATTTACCAAATATTACTGAAGATGAAAGATTTTTATTACAAAATGTAAAGGATCAATATCTCTCAAAGGGATCCCAAGGTTCTTATAAACTACTATTCAGATTGCTGTTTGGTAAAGAAGTTGAGTTGGTATATCCAGGTCGTTCAATGCTACGTGCTTCAGATGGTCGATGGAACCAAGAAATTTCTTTATTTGCAAAAATAGATTACGGTAACGCAGATGATGTGGTTGGTAAACTTGTAGATATACAAACAGCAACAAAACTTATTCGTGTTCTTGTTGATAGACGTCAAGATATTATTGGTGAAGTAGATCGTATTGTTCTTATCGATCCTAACCAACAAGTTTATGAATTCTTTTTAGATAAACGATTCTTTGGTAATGTAAATCCAGGAGATAAGATTAAGTATCGTGATGAATTTCAAGCTACTATTCTTCCAGCCACTAAAAAATTAAATATTGTACAACAAGGTAAAAACTTCCGTATAGGACAAGTTTTTGAATTAAGATCAGGTAATGGTACTGGTGCGTTACTAAAGGTTACTGCAGTTACATCTGATGGTGGTATTAAATATGCAGAACTTATTAAATTTGGTATTGGTTATACTGCAGACTTTGCAGTTAGTATATTGGCTAAAAATACCGCAGGATCAAACTTTAGTATAGCACCTACCACTACAACAACACTTCAGCTATTAACTTATACCGCTGCTGGAACTGGAACTGTATCAGCAAGTGATTCTAGCCTTACTGTTACTGGCTCTGGAACTAATTTTGGTCAAGCTGGTGGTCCAATAGTAGGCGATCAGCTTTGGTCTACAAATAATCCAGCTAAACTAATTGGTGTTATAAAATCTATAGCAAGCACAACATCATTAACACTACACGCTTTGCCATCTAGCTATCTAAATGGTATTACTGGAACTTATACAGGTTCATTTACATTTAGAAATAATAGAAACGTCGGTACTCCTTTAGCACCGAGTGGTGTGCAGGCATACAGTTTTGATGTTGGTATAACAGAAAGAACTTTAGGGTTTGATGAACAAGGTTACATTAATGCTGCAGACTATGTTACGCATGAATATGTAGATGGTACTTACGCAGGAAGTTTAATTAGAGAATTTTCTTTAGGTTATAAAAACGCACAGCAGGCATCAGATGAGCCAGCAATTGTTGAATTGGATTTAGGTGCTCTAGTTAAATATCCAGGCTTTTTTGAAACTAATAATGGCTTTTTAGATGATGCTATTTTTATTCAAGATAGTAGATATTATCAGGCATTCTCATATGTTTTAAGGATTGACGAGCGACTAGCATCTTATAGTTCTGCAGTTAAAACTATGTTACACCCTGCTGGTATGGCATTATTTGGTGAGTTTAACATTACTAATAATTATGATTTAAGTGTGGCTCTTGAGTCTATTGTTAAATCTTTGGGTATTGGTGTTGAAGATTTAATTGATAACATTACAGATCGTAGCACCTTTTTGTTCACTAAATCTTTAACTAGTCAATTAAATACTCCAAATGATAGTAATATAACACAGAGATTCTCAAAAAGATTAGATACTTCTCTTGCTACACCAACAGACATTGCTGCAAAAGTTTTCACTAAATCTGCGAATACTGATACCTTTACACCTGTAGATAGTGTAACTAACAAAACTTTCGGTAAGAGGTTATCTACTTCATACACAGGTATGACAGATGCCATAAATAACTTTGTTATTGATAAGTCATTAACAGACAATCCTATTGTAACGGAGGTGTTTCGTTTTACAATGGATAAATATCTGTTTACACAAGCTGCTCCTGATATTTTGCCACCACAAGATCATCAAGGGTATTTACAATTGAATTCATATTTCGGGCAAGATTACGTCGTATTCGCAGACGAATATTCAGTGGGTTCAAGACAATCCACGTTTAACACTCTATAAATCAACAAGGAGATTTTATGAACTTACAAAAAGTTACTGAAGAATTAAAAGCCACTGGTCTAGTTAAGATCGTTCACACTAATGCAGCTGGAGAGATCGTTAAGGAATTTCAAGTTCCTAACTTAGTAGTTAATGCTGGTAAACAACATATTGCTGCTAAAATTGCAGCAACTAGCAACACCCCTCCAGCCATGACTCATATGGGTATTGGTACTGGAACTAATACTCCAGGTCCAGACGATACTGCATTGATATCTCAAACTACTCGTGCATCACTAGCTGGTGCTGTAGTTTCTGCAAATACTATTACCTACACTGCTACATTCCCAGCAGGTACTGGTGATGGTGCTATCACTGAAGCAGGTATTTTTAATGCACTTACTTCTGGTGCCATGCTTTGCCGTACCACTTTCCCAGTTGTCACTAAAGGTTCTGGTGATACTATTGCTGTTACTTGGGTAGTTACTGTAAGTTAATTTTTTAGGCTCAGGATTCTAAATGGCAAACGTCACTGGAACTTCATCGTTAATTAAAACTATTCTGCATAAATCTTTGGCAGAGGGTGTATATCGAGATATAGTAACTAGAAGTTCAAACTATTACTATTTTCTCGGTAAAACTCTAGCTTGGGGCGATGAACTTAATCCTCCTTATCCTGTAGATAGTTATGCATATGAAAGATTAGTTCGTTCAGATATTATAACATTAAAACAAATTAATCCAACAGACGTTTCTTTTGTTATTCCTAGAACAAATTGGATATCTGGTGAAATATATGACATGTATGACGATGAATACTCAAATCAAATCGTCGGCTTTGATATAATTTCTGGTGGAACATCATATACATCACTTCCTACAATTAGTATAACAGGAGGTGGTGGTTTTGGTGCTGCAGCGACTCCTGTATTATTTGATGGACAACTTGTCGATATAGACATAGTTTCCAAAGGAGAAGGATACACGTCTCAACCAACAGTGACACTTACTGGTGGTGGAGGAGTTGGTGCAAACGTAAGAGCAATTGTTAACCTAGCATTCTCTGGAGCAAATAAGTTAGAAGACTCTGTATTTTATGTTATGACAGAAGACTTTAACGTCTATAAATGTCTTGACAATAATAATAATTCACGTTCTACTATTAAGCCACTAGGTTCTTCTATTAATCCAATTGAAACTTCAGATGGATATCGTTGGAAGTTTATGTATAATGTGCCAATTAACCTAAGAAGTAAATTTTTATCTGATCTACAAATTCCAGTTGTATCAGCTTTAACTAATCAATTTTATTCAAATGGTACTTTAGATAACATTATTATTAATAATAAAGGTGCTGGTTATACCTCAGCTAATATTAATGTTACTGGTGATGGATTTAGAATAGAAGATCCTACTTTTCTAACAGGTGTTGTTGTTAGTGTTGGTGGAACTGGATATACTTCACCAACATTAAATATTGGTAATCCAGTTTCCTCTTCTTCTGCTTTCGTTAGTGGTGCTAGTGTATTTTTAGGACAAAATATTTACAGTACAAATTTTGACTTTTATGAAGTTGTGACTCCTGGAACATTATCAGCAAGTGCACCTACACATAGATTTGGTACTGTTCAAAATGGCACTACTGGATTAAAATATGTT
>Ga0315905_10001579_pt1 | contig 24391 bp, 18 predicted proteins | sample LakEriMetagenome_5_FD_203522 | JGI IMG/M metagenome (GOLD analysis project Ga0315905, IMG submission 203522) | Freshwater fungal communities from buoy surface, Lake Erie, Ohio, United States - Buoy 4 MA121 | ecosystem: Environmental > Aquatic > Freshwater > Lake | place: USA: Lake Erie, Ohio...
ATCGTTTCCGTCACAACCAGGTCCTTCAGCCGCGCTGATCGCATTGTTTCGTGCGACTCCCCTCAATACCACACCCTCCGCCCCACGCAACTCTTTTCTCCCTCTTTTTTGCTTTTTCTCCAGCCACCCCGGCCCCCCCGATTCAAAGCCCCAAGGGGAGGTTTTGATGGCCGAATCATCGACCAGACCGATAATGGCCGCGGCTGCACGGGAATCGCAGCCATGTTGTTATGGAACTCACCCTCAGGTCCTCTGCGGTAATCGCTGCCGGCGGCGGCGGTCAATTCATGCCGTTGCTGGCGCTGACGCTGCTCGCCACAGTGCTGCTCACTCTACTACTGCGCCGTTTCCGCCTTCCAGCCCTGCCCGGGTATTTCCTCTGCGGCTTCCTGCTCGCCCGGTTGAGCCCCGTCCCAATGGGCGAAGGTACGGAAGCAGCTGCGCTACTGGGCGAAATGGCCGACGTCGGCATCCTTCTCCTCATGTTCACGGTTGGAGCCGAATGCTCAAGGCACGAATTGCAGCAATTGAAAAAACGCGGCCTCGGCGCTGGTCTATGGCAGGTGGGATTGACCGGTGGACTGGTCGCCGCCCTCGCGCTGACTTGCGAATTGTCCGCCGGGGCCGCCGTGACCGCTGGAATGGCAGCAGCGCTCTCCTCGACGGCGGTCGGCGTTCGCCTCTTCGACGACACCGACATCCCGGATCATCCCGGAGCGAAATTGACCCTCGGCATTGCTTTGGTCCAGGATCTTCTCGTTATCATCTTCCTGTTGCTGCTCCAGAGCGCTCCGGATGACGGCAGCGCTGCCGCGCGCTGGGGCGGGCTCGCCCTCAAAGCTCTTCTCTTCATCGGATGCGCCGCCCTTTTGAGCCGGGTCGCCGTGCCCGTGCTTCTGCGCGCCGTCAGCAAGACCCGCTCGCGCGAACTGTTCACCCTCGCAGTTCTCGCACTGTGTGCCGGAGTCGCCGCGCTTGGGGACACTCTCGGCCTCGGATTGAGTCTCGGAGCGTTTGCCGCCGGAGTCACCGTCAGCGGCTCTTTATACAGTCACCGGATCCTCGCAGATGCCGCTCCCTTCCGGGACTTCTTCCTAACCGTCTTCTTCCTTTCGCTCGGCGCACTCGTCAACCTCCCGGTCCTCGCCGCACATTGGCCACTCATCCTCGGAGCATCCGTCCTCTCCCTCACCGTAAAACCCTTGCTGACCGCCTTGGGCGCTCGGCTTTCTGGATCGCCCAAAGCCGCCGGAACCGCCGCCGCCCTCGCCCTCGCCGGATGCGGCGAGTTCTCCGTGGTCCTTTGCCGCGAAGCCGCAGAGCGGGGGTTGCTGAGCGCCGACTTCGCAAACGGCGTGCTGGCCGTCACCGCGCTGTCTCTGACCGTCTCCCCCTTTCTTATGAAATCCGCCGCTGCGCGCGGCTGGTTCAAGGAGGCCCAGCGGCAGCCTTCCCCCGCTCAGAAAGGACCCGCCAAACCCTCCGCAGCCGCCGCCGCAAAACGAATCCGCGGCATCACCGACCACGCCATCCTCTGCGGCTACGGAACCGTCGGACAAATGCTGCATCGCGGTCTGCAACGACTCGGCATTCCCGTCATCATCATCGAGCTGAATGCCGAAACCGTCGCCCGGCTCCTCGCTGAAGGTCATGCCGTCCTCTTTGCCGACATCGCCCAGGCAGATACCCTCGAACTCGCGGGCATCAGCCGCGCTCGCCTCCTCGTCGTCACCTTCCCCCAGGCGGAAACCGCCAGAACCGTCATCACCCTGGCCCGGGAACGCAACCCGGACGCCGTCCTCCTCTGCCGCGCCCGCTTTCCAGACGAAGCAGAAATGCTCCGCAGGGTCGCCCCTAGCGGCGTCATTCACGATGAATTCGAAGCCGGCTCCCGGATGCTCCGCATGTGTTCCCGGGCATTCGCCGGCTCGTCCGATGCCGACGGCACCAAACGCCAGTAAGCTCACTCGCCGAGCGGGAGGTCCGGTATCCCATGCCGGGCCGCCGCCTCCTTCAAACCCTTGACCGCAGCCGCCATCTTCGCGTTCAACGACTCGAAGGCCGCCCTGTTCGCAGTCTCCCATTCCGCCAGCGCCGTCCCCTCCGCCTTCGGCATCGTCGCCAGCAGCTTCTGCACCTCGATCAGCGTGTTCTGGTATTCACCAAAACCCGACTTCAAATCCTCAGGCAATCCATCCGTCGGGATCGCCTTCAGGTTCGCCATGATGTCCTTCATCACCGAATCCGTGTTCTTGAGATCCCCCGCCGCTCCATCCTTCGTGGCAAGCCATTCGTGAAAACCAGCAAGCCGCGTGCGGAAACTCTCAACCGCAGCACTCCCCTTGCCTCGCGCCGCCGCCGCAATCGCCGCGGCCTTCTCCGCAGCAGCAGCACGCAGATCGACCGCCTTCACCGATGCCTCGGCCTTCAGCTCGCGCGACTTCTCGATCGCCGCCGCCGCCACCGCCTTCGTCTTGTCCACCGCCACCGCTCCAGCCTCTTTCGCTTTCGTCACCACCTGTCCCGCTTCCTCACGCGCCGCCGCCTTGGCCGCAGTCGCCGCCTCCGCAGCCTTGGCTTGCGCCTCCCGCGCCTTGTCATTGTCACAGGCAACAAGAAACAGAACGGCGGCAAGTGGTAGCGTCTTCATGGCGGGCAGGGCTGTCGGTTAATGACTCCCAACGCTCTCACGCCTCCTCCCGCAGAGCAATCGGCGAATCTCGCGCCTACCCTCAGCCAATTCCCGCACCTTTATACACCCCGCACACCAGAACGGACCGCCGGATCTCAAGCATCATCAAGATACTCCTGCCACACCGCAGGCAGCGGGGCAGCCTCCACACTGCTGGCAATCCGTCCTTCGTTCGCCGGCACGAACGTCGTACTCGTCCCGTAAACCATCAGCAGATCCTGACTGCTCGCCGACCGAAGCGCGTGCGCCACCCCTGCCGGGATCACCACACCCGCGTTGTTAGCCGACGGAAGATCGTCACCCCAGAGAATGAACCGCATGATGCGCCGCGGCATCCCCGGGCGTTCATCCACCAGAATCATCTCCGCAATCCCCTGCAGAAAGAACATCGCGTCCCATTGCTCCCGCTCATAAGGCCGCAGCGCAAAATTCCCAGGCTCATCAACAAACAGTCGCCGGAACCACGCCGCCGCATCAATCCCCTCCGGTATCGCCGGCGGATGAATGTGAAATCCCTTCGCCGTCCCCGCAAACATCCGCGCCGCCGCCCACTGCCGCGGCCACATCCCAATCCGGTGCAGCGACCCGTCAGTCTCGCGCGCAAACTCCCCGAAAAACCCGCGGCTGTGCTGCGGATACACCGTCCGCGGAAACACCACCACCCCCGGAATCCACACGTCCTCAAGCCCGCCCGGCGCTCCCTCCACCGACACAATCTCCCGCGCCTCCACACCCGATGTCCCCAGCCGCTCCGCCAGCGGCGCTTTGCCGTACTGCCGCGTTTCAAGCCGGCCACGTGCCGAATCACTCAGTCCATTCCAGAGGTTGCTCATGCCGCAACTGTCTGGGGCCACCCGACCGCCACGTCAATCGGTCCGCGACTACCTCAGCCGGAGCCCATGCCGCTGCCAGAATCCCGCCAACTGCCGCACCGACCCGTTGAAAACACTCCGCTCCACCGGTCGGTCAAGATTCCCGAACCACGGACTGAACTGCCAGCGCCCATGCTGGTAAACCTTCGGTCGCGACGCACCCCGCGCCCAGTCAACTCCGCCATACTGCCACATCGTCCAATCGCTCCACAGCCGGTATTGCCCCACAAGTCCCTCCGGACTGCCAGGCGCAGGAAATACCGGCCCCGCTCCGCTCTCGTGAGAATACAGCGCCAGCCAATACGGAGCCCGGCCCAATCGCGCCCGAGTCGCCCGGTCCGCCGCCCGAGTCTGCAGCTTCAGTTGCTGGCTGTTCTCAAGATAAGCCACCGGCACCACTCCCGTCCGCGCCTCTACCCGATCCATGAAACGCAAGATCGCCGACAACGTCAGGTCTCCATCATAGTCGCCGCACAACAGCAATGACGGCGCATTCCACCGACGGCTGCGCGCCAGCGCGATCGCCCGGTTCACAAACTGATCGGCCTGAACCACCGGATCCACATGCCGCTGCACCCGGTAATACAACCCCGGCAGCATCCCCACCCGATCCGCAGACTGAATGAATGCCGCGCACTTCGTGTCCAGATTCCCGCCCTTCCCCGCCCGCGCAATCAACCCCGCCGCTCCATTGTCGCGCAGCGCCGTCACATCATTCTCGGAATAACCCCGACCCTGCCGCTGCCGCTCCTTCGGATCATACGACGACACATTGATGATCTGCGGAAGCGCCGGCGGCGCTGCACTCACAACACGCCCCGTCACAAGGGCCACGACAAGCATCAGAAATTTCAGGCGGCTCATGGGAAAGCCCAGCACCATCCCAGCCCCCATCCACCCTGTCAATCCCCCCTCACCGCAGATAAATGAACTCCTTCGCATTGAGCAGAGCCAGCGCAAAGCTCGCCAGAGGATCCCCAGGCGCTGCCGGACGCTCCGCCGCCAACGCAATCTCCAGCGGCGCAATCACCGAATCAAACTTCGAATACCGCTCCAGCTCAGCAGGCGTCAGCGCCTCCAGCATCCGCTCGCGCGAAATGAAAACTCCCTCAAGTCCCGCAGATCGTCCCACCTCCTCCGCCGAAAGCGCCCGGTCATACAGCCGCGCCCGGTGAATGCTCCCGCTCAGCAGCCGGTTGCCGTCCGGATTACCATGCCGGCATCCTAACTGTATCATCGTCTGACCCGCCGCAAACGCCACCGGCCCGCTGCTCCTGTATGGCCGCCCGTACGGCAATCCATCCCGGAACAACCGGATCGTCCCGTCCTCCGCCCACGTGATCGCCACATGCACCGGCCGGCTCGCCGCATCAGTCTCAACAGGCCCTTTCGCCGGCCTCGTGCGCGCAAAGACATTGCTCCCCGCCAACCACTGCCGCGGCTCCTGCTCCCCGAAAACCACCGCATCAAACGTCGTCCCAGTCAGATCCTGTACCGTGAAAACCCCGCCCCCCGCCTGCTCCAGCGTGCTCAGCGTCACCCACGCCTCCAGTGTCTTCGCCCGTAGCGTCACCCCTAACGGCCCCGTCGACGCCCACGCATCCCGCCCATTCAACACCAGCGCCCCATTCTCGATCTTCGCCCCTCCATGCAGTCTCAGCGGAATCGCCGACGCCTCCGTCTCGAAATCCCACTCGGCCATCGCCGCCGGAGCCGCATCCGCCGAAGGCACCGCCGCCCGCAACCTCGCCACCACCGGCGCGATCATCGCCTCCTGCGCCGTCCTAGCCTCCACTAACTCCCGACGCATCCGTTCCTCCTTCTCCGCTTTCACCCGCCCCGCCATCTCCGCCTCCGCCATCCACCGCAGGCTCCGCTCCACTTCCTCTTCCGATGGCACCCGCTGAAATCCTTCAACGTAAAACCGCCTGACCTGCTCCGCCCGATCCGCCGTCACCCGCGCCACCCGATCCGCCCACTCCCTAGCCCAACCCTGCACCAGCGGCGCATTCATCAGGGTCAGCGCCTGCGCCGGAACATTCGTGCTGTCCCGCCGACCCCGCGTACTGCTCGGAATCGGCGCATCAAACACCGTCAGAAACGCATCCGGCGCATTCCGGATCACCCTCACATAAACACTCCGCCGCGGCACGCTGCCCTCAACCCCCGGTCCACCACCCGGCTCCATCCTCCCCGTCATCGCCACCATCGCATCACGAATCGCCTCCGCCTCCAATCGCCGCAGCGTCCAGTGCGACAGCAGCACATTGTCCGGATCCTTCGCCGCCGCCGCCGGCGACGCCGCTGACTGCGCCAGGAATGCCTCCGACGTCACTAGCAACCTCAGCATCGCTTTGATCGATCCACCGCTGCGCAGAAACTCGCCAGCCAGCCAGTCCAGCAGTTCCGGATGACTCGGCAACTCGCCTAACTTCCCAAAATTGTCCGTTGTCGCCACCAGTCCTCGCCCGAACACATGATGCCACAACCGGTTCACCACCACCCTCGCCGCCAGCGCACTGCCCGGCCCCGCAATCCGTTCCGCCAGCTCCAGCCGCCCGCTTCCCGCCGTCTCATACGGCCGCCCATCCAGCGCCGACAAAAACCCCCGCGGCACCGCCTCCCCAGGCTTCCGGATATCCCCCCTCACATACAGCCGCCAGTCCGACGCATCCGTCTCCATCACCCCCGGTACCCGCACCGGTGCCCCCACCCGTCCCTCAAGCTTCGCCATCTCCTCGCGCACCTTCGCCACCACCCCCGGCTCCGGCACTAGCAATCCACTCCGCATCGCAGCATTCAGAAACCCGGCCGTCTCATCATCCACCCTCCCCGCCACCGCCGCCCGCAGCGCCTTCCCATACCGGTTCTCCAGTTCCCCCATCGATCCCGGAACCTCCCCGTCCAGCACCCCTAACAACGACGCCGCCGGCTCGAACGGCACCGCCGCCGCATCCACCGGATAAAAAATCTCTGAAACCCCGATCCACGCCCGCTCCCCGCCTCCCGCCTCCACAGGATGATCCGGATTCGTCAGCACCTCAATGTGCACCGTCTCCCCCTTCCAGTAATCAAGATCAAACGACACCCACCTCATCTCGTCATGATCCAACCCTGTCTTCGGATAAACCAGCCCCGCCCGCGGATAATTCCTGATCACTAACCGAACCGACGCATTCCTTCCGCTCGCACGCACCCACACTCTCCCGCCACGACTCTCGAATCGCTCGCTCTGAAACACCCCGCGGTGCAGTCTCGTCGCCGCATCGGAATACTCACCCGCTACCCGAAACCGCAGTGCCGGTTCGTCACCGCCCGCTCCCACCGCAGCCAGCGGCTTCTCACCGCCCGCCTCTAACCCAGGCCCGGATCGATACACCTTCCCCGGCCCCCCCGCCGTCGCCGTCCACCGGAAATGCGCCCGCGCCTCCCCATGCGCCTGCCGCCGCTTCACATACTCATCCCGCTGCCCCTGCAGTCGCGCCCACTCCGCCGCCCTTCCGTCGTCTCCCGCCGCCCGCATCCGCAACAGCACTCCTAACGGCCCCAGCCCGTTTCCTTCCGCAGCCTTCGCCTCCCCCTCGCTCCCAGGCACCCACCGCTCCAGCGCACCCTCCGCAAATCCCGCCGCTCCCCACGCGCCTATCACTTCTCTCATATACCTCCCTCGCAACGCCAGCATCTCTCCCACCAGCGCCCGCTGCCCCGGATCCGCCGCCGCATCCACCTGCCCCGGCCGTCCATTCGCAAACACCCCGAACATCGCATAATAATCCTTCTGACTGATCGCATCGAACTTGTGATCGTGACACCGCACACAACTCACCGTCAGCCCCAGAAACGCCTTCGACACCACATCCACCTGGCTGTCCGTGAAATTCACAAACTCATCCAGCGCATCCGTCGGCGTGAACCCGTGGAACACCATCCGCAGGTGCGCCGGTCCAATCGCCGCCTCATTCACCTTCCCGTCCGCACTGACCCTCGGCACCAGCAGGTCGCCCGCCAGATGCTCCCGCACTAGCTGAAAATACGGCACGTCGGCATTCAGCGCACGGATCAGATAATCCCGGTACTGCCACGCATGCGGAATCGCCGGGTCACCCTCGCTCCCGTGACTCTCCGCATACCGCAACCAGTCCATCCAGTGCCGCGCCCACCGCTCTCCATACGCCGGCGACGCCAGCAACCCGTCCACCACTCGACCCCATTCCCGCCTCTCCCCATCCGCTCCATCCCACGCCGCCACAAACCGCGCCGTCTCCTCAGGCGTCGGCGGCACCCCAGCCAGCACAAACCACGCCCGTCGCAACAACGTCGCCGCATCCGCCACCCCAGCCGCCTCCACCCCCCGCGCCATCATCGCCTTCCTCAGAAATTGATCCACCGGATGCCTCACCCCAGCCACCTCAGGCACCCCCCACTCCTTTAGCGGCTGCCAGCACCACCACTCCCGACGCAACCGGAACGCTGCCGCCCAATCACCGCCCTCCCGAACCACAGGCCGATCCCGCGGATCAGGCGCTCCCGCGCGAATCCATTCCTTCAAATCCGCCACCACCGCCGCCGTCAGCGGATCCCCATCCTTCGGCATCTTCAACTCCCCATGCGCCCCCGACACCGCACGCACCAGCAGACTCCCCTCAGGATCACCAGGCACAATCGCCGGCCCGCTCTCCCCTCCCTTCAACAACCCCTCCCGCCAATCCACCCGCAACCCGCCCTTCTGCTTCACCCCGCCATGGCAGTCATAACACGCCGACGCCAGCACCGGCCGCACCTTCGTCTCGAAAAATGCAGTCTGTTCTTCAGTCAGCTCAGCTCCAGCACCCATCACAGGCATCCACATCAGGGCAATCAATATACGGCGCATCTCCCCAACCCTGCCGCCACCCCTCCCCACCGGCGAACGCATTTTCACGTAACACCCCCCTCTCCTCCCAGCCTTCACCCATCCTCGCGAAAACAGGTTGAGCCCCGCACGCCCTGTCCTAAGGTCGCATTCCGCCGCGTCCAGCCATCGGCGCAGACGTATTTCAAGGCCCACAGCAACGACCAGATCAAGACCATGAGCGACCCCGCACCGCACCCAGAGGACCCAGAACTCCACACCGACACCCCGGACTCCCCGTCCGACCCCCTCGACGCCGCTCTCATGGAAGTCGCCCAGTGGAAAGACGCCGCCCTCCGCGCCGCCGCAGAACTCGACAACTACCGCAAACGCATGGCCCGCGAAATGCAGGAAGCCGCTCGCTATGGCAACGCCGGCCTCCTCGAAAGCCTCCTCCCCATCCTCGATAACTTCGACTACGGGCTCCAGGCCGCTCGCCAGGAAAACGAAAAATCCAACCTCTTCATCGGCCTCAATATGGTCCTGAAACAAATCCAGGACTTCCTCCGCGACCAAGGCGTCGAAGAAATCCCCGTCTCCGGTCCCTTCGACCCCAACCTCCACGACGCCGTCACCCAGCAACCCCACGACTCCCTCCCAGAAGGAGCCATCATCAACCAGACCCGCAAAGGCTACAAACTCCGCGACCGTCTCCTCAGACCCTCCTCCGTCATCCTCAGCAGCGGCCCTGCCGCTCCCGACGCCTGACCCAACCAAGGATCGTCCGTCCACCCCCTCTCCTCCATGGCCAAACGGGACTACTACGAAGTGCTCGGCGTCGAAAAATCCGCCAGCGCCGACGAAATCAAAAAAACCTACCGCAAACTCGCGGTAAAATTCCACCCGGACAAAAACCCCGGCGACAAATCCGCCGAAGACAAATTCAAAGAAATCGGCGAGGCCTACGATGTCCTCGGCGATGAAGAAAAACGCGCCGCCTACGACCGCCACGGCCACGCCGCCTTCCAGGGCGCTGCAGGTCAGGGCGCCGGCGGCTTCCACGATCCCTTCGAAGTCTTCCGCGAGGTCTTCGGCGGCGGCGGCGGCGGTGGCATCTTCGAAGAATTCTTCGGCGGCGGCTCCCGACGCTCCTCCCGCAATGGCCCCTCCCGCGGCAGCGACCTCCGCTACGACCTCGAAATCTCCCTCGAGGAAGCCGCCAAAGGCACCGAAAAATCCATCGACCTCGAACGCTCCGTCAGCTGCGAAAAATGCAGCGGCTCAGGCTCCGCTAAACCCGGCGGCGCCAAAACCTGCTCCACCTGCGGCGGCGCAGGCCAGGTCATCGCCACCCGCGGCTTCTTCCAGGTCCAGCAACCCTGCCCGGATTGCCACGGCGCAGGCCAGATCATCTCCAACCCCTGCCCCGATTGCCGCGGCCAGGGCCGCGTCGAAAAAAGCACCCGCATCAAACTCCGTATCCCCGCAGGCATCACCGAAAGCGCTCGCCTCCGCTCCAGCGGCAACGGCGACAACGGCATGCGCGGCGGCCCTGCCGGCGACCTCTACGTCGTCATCCACATCCGCCGTCACGAAATCTTCGCCCGCGAAGACGACGATCTCTACTGCGAAATCCCCCTCAGCTTCACCAAAGCAGCCCTCGGAGGCGAACTCGTCGTCCCAACCCTCGAAGGCAAAGCCACCGTCAAAATCCCCCCAGGCACCCAGAGCAGCACCGTCTTCCGCCTCCGCGGCAAAGGCATGCCAGCCCTCCAGAGTTCCTCCAAAGGCGACCTCATGGTCCGCGTCCAGGTCGAGGTCCCCACCAACCTCACCTCCGACCAGAAGGAAAAACTCAAGGAATTCAGCGACGCCTGCGGCGGCGAAAACGAACCCATGGCCGAATCCTTCTTCGAAAAAGCCAAACGCTTCTTCTCCTGACTTCCACCAGCCCCTCCCATGCTCGACGTCTTCCACAACCTCGCCGACTTCTCGTGGATCCACAGCAGCGCTGCATGGATCGGGCTGTTCACCCTCATCCTCCTCGAAGTCGTCCTCGGCATCGACAACATCGTCTTCATCTCCATCCTCACCGGCAAACTCCCAGCCGCCCAACGCGAAAAAGCCCGCCGCAAGGGCCTCATCCTCGCCGTCATCCCCAGAATCGTCTTCCTCCTCCTGCTCGGCCTCATCCTCGGCATGCAGGAACCCCTCTTCTCCATCCCGTGGCCCTTCGGCCAGGGCGACTCCGCTCACCACGGCTCACACCCCGATCAACCCGGTAAACTCGCCCTCACCGGCCAAGACCTCGTCCTCCTCGTCGGCGGTCTCTTCCTCATCGTCCAAGCTGTCCGCGAAATCCACCACAAGCTCGAAGGCCCCGACGGCTCCCAGCAAGGCGGCACCGCCGCCGCAGCCGCTACCATGGCTCAAGTCATGGTCCAGATCATGTTCATGAACGTGATCTTCAGCCTCGACTCCATCATCACCGCCGTCGGCATGGTCAAACAAATCCCCGTCATGATCATCGCCGTCCTCGTCAGCACCTTCGTCATGATGCTCGCCGTCAATACCGTCAGCAACTTCGTCGAAAAACACCCCACCGTCAAAATCCTCGCCCTCTCCTTCCTCCTCCTCATCGGCACCAACCTCCTCGCCGAAGCCGCCCACTACCACATCCCAAAAGGCTACGTCTACTTCGCCATGGCCTTCTCCGTCTTCGTCGAAACCCTCAACATCAAGGCCTCCAAAAAATCCCACCCAGTCCACCTCAACCCGCCCGCCTGACCCCCCCACTCACGGCCCGCCTCAGCGCCCGCCGCTCTTCCTCCGCTCCTCGCAGACCCCCATCGTCCTCAGGGTCTCGCAACTCGCCTCAATCCGCAGCGACGTGCTCTGCGGCTGGAATCCCAGTCGCCGCGAAATGCAGTCCTCCAGCAGATTCAGGTGCTTGTCCTCAAACTCCACAATCTTCCGGCAATCCGAACAGATCAGATGGTTGTGCCGCGGATGATCCACAAAATTCGGATCGTAGCACGTCTGCTGCATCCCCAGATCAATCTCCCGCAGCAACCCGCTCTCCACCAGCAGACTCAGCGTCCGATACAAGGTCGCCCGGCTCGCCGCAGGATCCAGCTGCCGCGCACGCTCCCACAACTCGTCCGCAGTAAAATGATCCGTCGTCGAAAACGCCGCCTCAATGATCACATCCCGCTGCCGCGTCCGCCTCAACCCCTTCCCCGCAAGGAATTCCTCAAGGCGACGGTAAATATCGGGATTGATGACTGGTTGGCCCATCGGTTCAGATAATTTCAGCTTCAAACCAGAGCCTGACAGCGCCGCCGGAAAACACAAGCGCCGCCAGAGAACTGCGACAGCATGGATCACACTACCGTTGCTCCCTTCCGGGCCTGGCGGGGTTCGCGCGTCCACACTCCACAGCCCCTGACGGCGGACCGTATCCTTTCCACGCCTTCCCCACCACGCAAGCCGGAATCATCACGGCCAAGTCTCCACCCGCAGCCGGAAAAACAACCGCTTCCCGCTCCCCGCCGCCGGCCCAAACGCCGTGTGCTCCCCCTTCCGGTCCGTCAGCGTCCATCCGCGCATATCCGCCGTCCGCCTCACCAGCAGATCCGAATCATCCACCCACGGAACATTCCATACCGCATCCTGCCGCGGCCGCCGATTCACCGGCCTCGCCTCACTCAACCTCACCTCCACCTCCCGTCCCCGTTCACTTTGGCGGATCGTCGTCTCCCCCAACACCGCCACCAGCCCTCATCCCTCCGCCGCAGGCTCAATCCGCCGCGTCGCATCAATAAAACCCCACGCCACCGCCGCCAGCAGATAACACCCAGCCATCGACATCAATGCCGGCGTCCACGACCCAGTCCCCGCACGCGTGTACCCAGTCACAATCGGAATCAAGGCCCCACCAAGATTCCCGAACATGTTCATCGACCCGCTCACCGTCCCAGCATGCTCCCGCCCGATGTCCAGACAAACCGCCCACGCCGGTGCCGCCCCCAATGCCGAAAAAAACGCCGCCGCCGTCATCAGCCACACCGCCCCAATCCCCGCTCCCCCACTCCACGCCAGAAACAGACACAGCGCCGCCACCGGCAATCCCACCAGCCCCGGCAGCCGCCTCCCCCACTTCAAACCACGCCGCGGCACCAGCACATCCGTCAGCACTCCCCCGCACAATACCCCAGCCCCCAACCCCAGCATCGGCACCCCGGACAACCATGACCGCTGCCATTCCTCACCGATCCGCGCCGCATCAATGAACTGCCGCAACCACTGCAGATAAAAATACCACCCGTAGATAATCCCGAAATACATCACCCATACCAGCCACACATTCGGCGACCCTAACAACCTCCTCCACGGCACCGCCCTCCGCTCCCGCCGGTCCGCAGGCACCTCCAGCAACCGCCGCTCCGCCTCGTTCACCCCCTTATGCTGCCCCGGATCATCCCGGAACCACCACAGCCACACCGCCGCCCACACCAACCCAGGCAACGCACACGCCGCAAACACCCAGCGCCACGAAAAATGCCCCATCAGCCCGCTCACCACAGGCTGCGTCAGAAATCCCGACCACGTCCCCGCCATCAGCACAATCCCAAAACCCCTCCCGTGCGCCATCCCAGGCAACCACCGGTCATACACCCGCGCCACCCCCGGAAACGCCCCCGCTTCCCCAATCCCGAACAGAAACCGAATCATCATCAGCGACGCCAACCCGCCCGCCAATCCCGTCGCCGCCGTCAGCAGCGACCACCAGAACACAATCCGCGCCAGCATCCACCGCGGCCCGTACCGGTCAATCAGCCACCCGCTCGGCACCTCAAACAACGCATACGCCACACTGAACGCACTGAACACCAGCCCCATCCCCCTCACATCCAACCCCAGATCCGCTCGAATCGGCCCCGCCATCTGCGAAATACACACCCGGTCCATGTACGTGATCGCCGCCAGCAGCAGCAGCATCACGTTCACCTTATGCCGGACAATCGTCGGTCGCATCGTTTCCCCCGAACCGTCTCCGGCCCGCCTCGCACCATTCACTCCTTCGCAGCCCTCACCAGCGGCTCCACAAACGTCCGCAGCGCCTCCGCCAGCTCAGGCCCGTTCCCATGCTCCGCAATCACCTTCACAATCGCACTCCCCACCACCACCCCATCCGCCGCCGCCGCCACCGCCTTCGATTGCTCAGGCGTCGAAATCCCAAAGCCCACACACACCGGCGTCGCCGACCCACCACCCTTGATCACCGCCACCTGCGACGCAATGTTGTCAGCCAGCGTCGTCTGCGCCCCAGTCACCCCCTCCCGGCTGATGTAGTAAATAAACCCATCCCCAGACGCCGCAATCCGCTGCATCCGCTCCGGCGGCGTCGTCGGCGCAATCAGCCTGATGTGCTGCAGCGTTGATCCCGCCTCGCACAACTCCTCGTTCAAAGTCGCTTCATCCGGCGGCAGATCCAGCAGCAGCACCCCGTCCGCTCCAGCCGCCGCCGCATCCGCATGAAACTTCGCAAAACCATACGCATACACCGGATTCAGATACGTGAACAGCACTAGCGGAATCTCCGACGTCTCCCGGATCCTCCGCACCAGCTCAATCACCCCAGCCGTCGTCGCCCCCGCCGCCAGCGCTCGCCCCGCCGCCATCTGATTCACAATCCCGTCCGCCAGAGGATCCGAAAACGGCAGCCCCAGCTCGATGATGTCCACCCCGCACGACTCCAGCGTCTTCACAATCTCCAGACTGCGCTCAAGATCAGGGTCGCCAGCACAGATGTAAGCCACAAAAGCCTTCGATCCGCTGGCCCTCAGGCGCGTGAATGCTGCATCAATACGGGAACTCATGGGAAAAAATAGTAGCGGTCAGGGGTGCCGCGGAGGCCGAACTGCATACCGCCAAATCATCACCCGGCAAGGTGGAATAAAACCGCACCCCCGCACCCCTTCCCAATCACGGCAGCACCGCCCGCAGCCGCAACTGCCCGCGCGCCCCCGCCCCAACCTCCGTCCTGTGATACCACGTCAGGACTTCATACTCTCCTTCCACCACCCCGGCCCCCGCCACCGCCGCACTCGCCGCACTGAACCCACCCAGCCCGTCGCTCCCCTCCGCCGTCAGCACCAGCCCCGGCCGCTCCCGCCGCACCCGCGCCCGGCAGCACAAATACCGCTGCCCCGCCGCCTCCCCGCTCATACCCAATTCCGCTCCACTCCGCAGCAATGCCTCCGCCACCACCCCGTTCCCAGCCACCAGCGGATGCCTCCCCACAAGGTACTCAAAAACATTCGCCACCCCATCCCCATCGGGATCAGCTCCCGCTCCACCCTGCCCGCTCCCGAACCCATACCCCGTCGCCCATCCCGCATAATCCAACGCCACCGCCACCGCAGGCACAGGAATCGCCAGCGCCGCCACCTCGTCCGCACTCAACCCCCGCCGGTAAATCCGAAAATCATCAATCGCTCCCCCCAGCAGCGGATCCCCCGCCGTCTGCGACGCACCCAGCCAGCACTGGCTCTGCGTCACCACCCCCGGATCCAGCGTGATCGCCGCCGTCGCCACCGCCGCCCCATTCACATAAAGCGTCCCCGTGTTTCCTATCAAAGTCACCGCCAGATGCGCCCACTCCCCAGCCGCCAGCGCCGCCGGCGCGCTGATCCTCTGCGCCGTTCCCCCCGCACTCCGGATCGCAAACTGCGGCGTCCCGCCATCCGACGCAGGACTCAGCATCAGAAAATCCCCAGGCCCGGACCCGAAATCAAACACCCGCTGCCACGCACCACCGCCATCCCAACGCACCCGCACCGCAAACGTCGCATCACCCAAACCCGCCGCCGCACCCGCCGCCAGCGTCACCCGGTCGTCCACGCCGTCAAACTCCAGCGCCCGATCAAAAATCCCCTCTCCAAACACCGGCCCGCCCGCCAGCACCGCCGCACTCCCACCCGCCAGATTCGCCCCCGTCCCGTCAAACCCATAGTGCGCCCCTAACTCCTCCGGCCGCTGCACCGCTATGTTCAGCACCGCATCGTCCGCCAGCAGCGTCGGATCCGTCGCCCGCACCACAAACCGGTTCACCCCCGCATCCGCCGCCCCCGGCATCCCCGATATCCTCCCATCCGCCCCCACCGTCAGCCACGCCGGCCCGCTCACCTTCGTAAACCTCAACTCCGTCCCAGGATTCGGATCAAACACACTCGCCGCCAGCGATTGATTGTACGCCAGCCCAGGCACCGCCGTCGGCCGCGTGAACGGGTCCGACACAAACCCCGGAGCCCTCCCGTTCATCAGCGCACTCACCTGCGCCGCACTCATCGCATACCCTAGCATCACCAGATCATCCAGCCGCCCGTTGAAATTCGGATCCGCATACTGACTCTTCCCCACATAATTCGTCGCAGGCCCGAAACTCAGCGGATCCACCGGCATCGCCCCGCTGTCCGCCAGCACCCCATTCACATACAACCGACCCGCCCCCCCACCCAGCGTCACCGCCACATGCGTCCACTGCCCCGTCACCGGCATCGGCGCTTCCAGCGTCCCTCCGCCCTCACGGTTCCGCACCGTGAACTGCATCGTGTTCGCCCCGGACTTCGGCGTCAGAAACAGGCTCTCACTCCCGCTGTTCCCGAAATCAATCACCCGCTGCCACGCAGCGCCCCCATCCCACTGCATCCACACCGCCAGGGTCAGCTCCGCCGCATCCGCAATCCCCCCAGGCAGGGTCACAGAATCATCCACTCCATCCAGATCAATCGCCAGCCCGCTTCGCCCACTAGCATACGCAGGATTCCCGCCCGCCACCCCGCTCAGCGACCCGCACGACGCACTCACATTCCCGTCAAATCCAAACCGCCACCACGTCCCCTCCGCATCCCCCACCGGCACCCGCAATTCCGCCGTGTGCAGCGACCCCGCACCATCCGTCACCCGCACCGAAAACCGATTCAGCCCCACGTCCCCATACCCAGGCACTCCCGTCAGCCGCCCGTCCCGCGCCACCGCCAGCCACGCCGGACCACTCATCTTGCTGAACGTCCTGACCCCGCTCCCCCCGCTCGCATCCCCTGCCAGCGTCCCCGTAAACACCTGCCGCCGCACCGCTCCACCCTTCGTCAGCACCGTGCCGCTGAACCGCGGCGGCAGCGTCCCCGCCATCGCCGCAACCGCCGCATCACTCACCGCACTGCTCACAATCCTCACATCATCCAGCCGCCCGCTGAACAACGGATCCGCCGGAAACTGACTCCGCCCCAGATAGTTGAACTTCGTCCCCACCGACACCGGCTGAATGCTCATCCCATTGTTCGTGTTTACTAGCACCCCGTTCACAAACAACTTCCCCGTCCCGCCTCCCACCGTCACCGCCACGTGCGTCCATACATTCGCCGTCAGCGCCGCCGCATTCAGCACCTGCTCCGCTCCCCCATTCCGCATCATGAACCGCAATCCCCCCGTCGCACCGGCCTTCGGCGTCATCGCCAGATAATTCGACGTGTCCGCACCGAAATCAAAAATCCGCTGCCAGTTGCTCCCTCCATTCCACCACACCCACGCCGCAAACGTAAACCCGCTCGTATCCCCGATCCGCGGCGACAACTGCAGGTAATCCTCCCCGTCCAGCACCACACATTGCCCATCCTTCCCCGCCGCAAACACCGGTGCCCCTGCCATCATCGCATCCTGTCCGTTCCCCCACGTGTCCCTCACATTCCCGTCAAAATCATAACGCGCCGAATTCCCCGTCCCCGCATCCGCCATCTCCTGACGCCACGACTGCGGCGACACCTGATCCCGGTACACCAACCCAGCCGCCGTCGGCCACCCGTCATCCCACACCACACGCCTCACATCCTCCACCCAGTTGTACACCGCATACCGCTCCACAAACGGCGTGCTGTCCAGCATCTCCACCATCTTCCCCATCGTCGCCGCCTGCTGCGCCGCCGTCGGATCAGGCCCGCTCGTCCAATTCGCCCCGTTGTTGAACTCCGTCACCCACAACGGCCGATCCACCGCATCATAAATGTCCTTCAGAAAGTTATAGAACTGCGCCGCCGCCCCAGCCGGATCCGACGCCGACGAGTAACTCCGGTAATAATGCACCGGCACAAAATCCACCCGCAACCCAGCCGCCGCCGCCTGACCCATGAAACTCGTCAGCCACGCCTTCCCACCATCCGTTATCGCCGGCGCCCCCACCCGCAATCCCGTCGCCAGCAGATCCGGCCAGCCAGCAATCGCCTCCGCCACCGTCATGTTCGCCTGCTGCGCATGATCCGGCTCGTTGTAGCCTAGCAAATGATTGATCCCCCGCGCCTTCCAGTCCTGATCCAGCCCGGGCCACCACCGGTTCTGCCGGATCGCCACATACTCCCGATCCAGCGACGACACCTGATCAAGATTCCAGTTGTAGAACCACGCCGGCTTCACCTGTCCCCCGATCGTCCCCGCAAACCCCTTCTTGCTCACCCACCGCCACGGAAAAATCCTCACAAACCTCACCGCTCCCTCCAGCCCGTCAGGCAGTCTCCCCACCTCAAGATCCCCGTCCTGCGCCACATACACCCGGCTCACCCCCGTCCCGTCCTCGTTCGCCGCCAGCGTCGCCATATACCCGCGCTTCAGCCGGAACGACCGCACCGCCGACCGCATCGCCCCCAGCCTCACATCATTGTACGCCACATACTGATACAACCGCTTCCCCCAACCCGCAAAATACCGCGCATCAAAAACCTCCATCGCAGGAAAATCCGGCGGCTGCGCAATCACCACCGCCCCGCGCTCATACTGCACAATCCTCACATTCCCATCCAGCACCGCCGCCGCCCCGTTCACACGGAACCGACCCAGCAGATTGCTCCGCACCTCCGACGGCACCACCGACGTGAACCTCAACCACGCATCCGCCGACACAAAATTCACCGTGCTCCCCGGCAGCGAATCCCCCGCCCCCGTCACCACCAGCTCACCCCGACCGCTCAAGGTCACCGCCGTGTTCGTCAGCACCGCCACCGTCTGCACATCGTCATTCACCGTCAGCGTCTGCGCCACCCCACCACCCACCAGCCAGTTCAACACTAGCAGCCCCGCCAGCCAGTGCCGCCAGCCACCTCTCCGAAGTCTCAGTAGTCCTTTCATGCAACCCTCACCCTACCCGCTCCCGCCCACCATGGCAATCGCCACCCGCCCCCCCGCCAATCCCCATTTCCCACCTCGACGCACTCTCCGCCCCAGCCCACCATCCCCATCCCCATGCCCCTCCTCACCCTCGCCGCCTGCTACCTCATCGGCTGCCTCGTCTCCGCATGGTACCTCGTCCGCTGGCTCACCGGCGCAGACCTCCGCCATCTCCACTCCGGCACCACCGGAGCACGCAACGCCGGACGCATCCTCGGCCCCGCCGGCTTCACCACCGTCGCCCTCCTCGACTCCCTCCGCGGCTTCCTCGCCATGTCCCTCGCCCACCACGCAGGCCTAACCAACTGGTGGCTCACCGCCGCAGGCCTCGCAGTCACCGCAGGCCACCTCTGGCCCGTCCAACTCCGCTTCCACGGCGGCAAAGGCATCGCCGTCGCCTCCGGAGCCCTCCTCCACTCCCTCCCCCTCCGCTCCCTCCCAGCATGGTCCCTCGCCATCTCCCTCCTCACCCTCGTCCTCTGGTCCCACCTCCGCACCCCTCGCCAACCCCCATCTGACTAGGCCGTAGCAGACCGTCCCGACCTTGTCCCAGCCGCATTTTGGCCTCGGTCTTGTGTTCCGTCTTCGCCATCTCTAGTCATTGTCCGGCGAATTAGTCACCGGATCGGAACACCGCTCATTCCCTCCCCAACCCCCTCATTTTCAGGGAATTAAGGAGTACCGGCAGCGGGACTCGAACCCGCAAGACCCTCGCGGGCCAGCGGATTTTAAGTCCGCTGCGTTTACCATTTCGCCATGCCGGCTCATCCCTCGCGCACACCAACCCTGTAGGCTTCCCGCCAAAAAGGCAACCGCCCTCCACATTGCGCCGCTCCCCACCCGCATCCACCGTCTCCCCATGATCGCCGCGCTCCGCCGCACCCTCTCCGACCTCTTCGATCCGCGCCTCACATGGACGCTCATCAAAGCCGTCTCCCTCAGCCTCCTCGGCTACGCCGCCGTCTGGGCCCTCTCATGGTGGCTCCTCGCCCACAGCCGATGGGCCGATTCCCTCTGGCTCGACCGCACCCTCCACGTCCTCGGCGGCCTCGCCGGCGTCGTCCTCTCCCTCCTCCTCTTCCCCTCAGTCTTCGGCGTCCTCCAATCGGTCTTCCTCGACGGCGTCGCCGACCGCATCGAACACCGCCACTACCCGGAACTCGGCCCATCTCGAGGCACCGCCATTCGCGACGGCCTCATCGTCGCTATCAAAATCCTCATCCTCATGGTCGCCGTCAATCTCATCATGCTCCCCATCTACATCGTCGGCTCACTCCTCCTCGGCGCTGGCATGATCCTCTTCTACGCAGTCAATGGCTTCCTCTGCGGCCGCGAGTACTACACGCAGGTTGCCCTCAGACGCATGCCGCGCCACGAAGTCAAACGTTGGGCCAAGGCCAATCGCACCACTCTCTGGATCGCCGGAACCGCCATCACCCTCCTCGGCACCATCCCCATCCTCAATCTCGCCGCCCCAGTCATCGGCTGCGCCTTCATGGTCCATGTCGCCCGGACCCTGCGCGCCCCGCGGCCCGCCAGCTAGTGTGGTCCGCCTTACAGATGGTGTCTTATGGACGAGGGATTTTTTCCGAGTCCACGGCGCGAGGAGGGCGCGAATCAGGATTCGCAACCGACGAGCAACACAGGAGTCGGGAAAAAGACCCGTCCTCCCAAGCTCCGCAGAGCGGCTGAATCATCCTTCCTTCCCACCAAATCAGAAGATACCATCTGTAAGGCGGGCTGCACTGACCGCCAGCCTCAGCAGGCCCGCCGCAGCGTTTCCGCCGGCGATGCCGTCCCTTTCCGCAGATCCTTCAGCGAAAGCCCGCGGCGATTCGCAATCCGCAACGCCTCCATCACATCCTCCATGTCCCAGAATTGGGTCTTGTCCATCGAGCCAACTTCACGAAGTGGCTGCAGGATATCGCTGGCGACCGGTCCTTCCGGCTGTGTCGTGGGATTCATAATGATTCCTTTCTTTTTTGTGTTTTAACAATATCCCCATACCCTATCCCCCCGGCTTCCGCTAATAACCCCGCGTCACGATTTCGTCACTGGCTCCCACCCCCGGGCAGCCTTCGGAAAATCCCCGCTGACACCCGCCATCGACCATACCAGAACCTCCCCGGCCCGGCCCCTCATCCTCAGGCTCCCTCAGCCTCAGCCACCACGCAAAGCTGGCCGCACTAGCCGAATCCTCACATCTCCCCCCGTCACCACCGCATCCCGCGTCACCATCCGGCACGACCCCGCCCCGAACGCCTCCGCCGCAATCAGCGGCCGCCCCGCTCCGCACAGCAGCGGAGCCACATAAATCCACGCCTCATCCACCAATCCCGCCGCAAACATCTGCGCGTGCACCACCCCGCCTCCCTCCACCAGCACCGTCACCACCCCGCGCCCCGCCAGCTCCCGCAGCACCGCCTCCAGCGTCTGCCCGCTCCTAACCAGCGTCCGCTCCCGCCACTCATCCGTGAAAATCCGCGCCCCGTCAGGCAACCGCCCGGAATTTGTCAGGACCACCCGCCACGGCTGCTCTTTCCCGTCCGGCACACCCGCCCCACGCACCGTCAACGCCGGATCATCCACCCGCACCGTCTCCGCTCCCACCACAATCGCATCCGCCCTCACCCGCAACTGCATCGCATCCGCCCTCGACTCCTCCGACGTCAGCCACTGCCCCTCACCACTCGGCCGCGTCAGCTTCCCATCCAGACTGATCCCAGCCTTCGCCACCACCCACGGCATCCCCGTCGTGATGAACTTCGCAAACGGCGCAATCACCTCCCCGCACGTCTCCGCCAGCACCCCGCGCGTCACCTCAATCCCCGCCGCCCCCAGCATCTCCCCCGCCCGACCCGCATGCCGCGGATTCGGATCGTCCGCCCCCCACACCACCCGTCCCACCCCGGCCCCGATCAGCGCCCCCGTGCACGGCGGGGTCCGCCCGCTCGTCGAACACGGCTCCAAAGTCACATACACCGCCGCTCCCCGCAACGCCGCCGCTCCATATGCCGCCCCCGCCGCCCGCAGCGCCTCCACCTCCGCATGCGGCCCGCCCGCCCGCCGATGCCAGCCCTTTCCTAGCAACTCCCCATCCTTCACCACCACCGCCCCCACATTCGGATTCGGACTCGTCAGCCCGATCCCCCGCCGCGCCTCCTCCAGCGCCAACCCCATCCACTCCTCATCCACACGCTTCATGGAGCCACTTCATCAAGCACCGTCGTACCCCCGGCTTCCACCACCATCCGGTCAATCGTCACCACATACTCATACGGCACCCGCCGCCGCTGATACTTGTTCAGCAACTGCGTCCGCAGTTCCTCCAGAATCGCCATCGGGATCGGATCCAGCCGATCCCAGTCAGGCGCAGACTTCAAGGTCGTCTGCACACTCCACCGCGTCCCGAACTTCGCCGCACGGAAATACCGGCGCTCGCCCGCTTCATCATCCTGCCTGTGCCACTCGTGACTTCTCATAGACGTCTCCCTCCGCGAGTTTCCCGCCACCTGCAAACCCGGAGTGCCCCAGCCTCCGTCCCCGACAATCTCCCCCTCTCTCCACCGTAACTACTCCCGTCATGCTCCGCCCCCTCCTGCGCTCCCTCCTCGCCTCCCTCCCGCTCGCCGCACCAGCCGCAGAGATCTCCTTCAATCGCGACATCCGCCCCATCCTCAGCGAAAACTGCTTCTACTGCCACGGCCAGGACGCCAATAAACGCAAAGCCGACCTCCGCCTCGACTCCCGCGACGCCGCCCTCGCCAAAAACGCCTTCATCCCCGGCAACCCAGACGAAAGCGAACTCGTCAAACGTCTCGTCTCCTCAGACCCGGACGAAGTCATGCCGCCCCCGGACTCCCACCGCTCCCTCTCCGACTCCCAACACGCCCTCCTCCGCCGCTGGATCGCCGAAGGCGCACCCTACGAACCCCACTGGGCCTTCGTCCCACCCGTCCGCCCTCCCCTCCCAGCCGTCCGCAACGCCGCATGGGCCCGCAACCCCATCGACCGCTTCGTCCTCGCCTCCCTCGACGCCGCTGGCCTCACCCCTTCCCCGGAAGCCGACCGCACCACCCTCATCCGCCGCCTCCACGCCGACCTCACCGGGCTCCCGCCAGAACCAACCGAGGTCGACGCCTTCACCAACAACCCCGCTCCAGACGCCTGCGAACAACTCACCGACCAGATCATCGCCTCTCCACACTACGGCGAACGCATGGCCCTCCCATGGCTCGACGCCGCACGCTACGCCGACAGCAACGGCTTCCAACAGGACGGCGATACCCACCAGTACATCTGGCGCGACTGGGTCGTCCGCGCCCTCAACAACGACATGCCCTTCGACCGATTCTCCATCGAACAACTCGCCGGCGATCTCCTCCCCAACCCCTCCGAAGACCAGCTCATCGCCACCGCCTTCAACCGCAATCACCTCCTCAACGGCGAAGGCGGAGCCATCGCCGAAGAACAACGCAACGTCATCCTCTTCGACCGCGTCGACACCACCGCCACCACATGGCTCGGCCTCACCGTCGCCTGCTCCCAGTGCCACGACCACAAATACGACCCTATCACCATGCGCGACTACTACTCCATGTTCGCGCTCTTCAATAACGTCCCCGAATCCGGCGTCCCCCCAGGCGGCGGCCAGTACCGCATCGCCGACCCCTCCATCCCCGTCGGCTCCGACTCTGACAAAGCAAGGCTCAAATCCCTCGACGCCGCCCTCATCGCCGCACGCAAATCCGAACAGGAAACCAACCAGTCCCCCGCCACCAAAGCCGCCTTCGAATCCACCGAAGCCGCCCTCTCCGCCAACGCCCCCGTCGACTGGGCCATCCTCAAGCCCGCCACCCTCGCCGCCACCGGCGGCGTCAAGCTCTCCGTCCTCGACGACTCCTCCATCTACGCCGAAGGCCCCAACCCGGACAACACCACCTACACCCTCACACTTCCCGCAGGCACCACCTCCCTCACCGGTCTCCGCCTCGAAACCATCCCCGACCGCCGTCTCCCCTCCAAAGGCGCAGGCCGCAGCGACAGCGGCAACGCCGTCCTCACACGTCTCATCCTCAAGTCAGGCAGCACCACCATCCCCTTCAGCACCGCCACCGCAACCTACTCCCAGCAGGGCTTCTCCCCGGAAGGCATCATCGACGACAACCCAGCCACCTCATGGGCCTTCTACCCGGAAACCTCCAAACCCTACTCCGTCACGCTCCAGTGCGCAGAAACAGTCTCGCTCCCCGCTGACGCCTCCCTCGAAGTCACTCTCGAATTCCATTCCCCTAACAAACAACACGCCCTCGGCCGCTTCCGTCTCTCCTCCACTTCCTCCCCGCAACCAGCCTCCCGCACCGCCCTCCCCGACGACATCGCCGCCCTCGTCCGCAATCCCAATCGCTCCAAGGAAGAAGCCGCTAAACTCCGCGACTACGTCTCGCGCAATCTCGCCCCCGCCGCCCTCACCAGCGCCCGCAGCAAAACCAAGGCCGCCGAAAAAGCACTCAACGACCTCCGCCAGAATCTCCCCCGCGTCATGGTCATGAGCGATAAACAACCGCGCCAGACCAAGATCCTCGACCGCGGCAGCTACCTCACTCCCACTGACCCCGTCTCCGCTAACACCCCAGCCTTCCTCCCTCCCCTCCCCCCCGACGCCCCGCGCAACCGTCTCGGCTTCGCCCAATGGCTCTTCCAGCCGGATCACCCCCTAACCGCCCGCGTCCAGGTCAACCGGCTCTGGCAGTTCTTCTTCGGCACCGGCCTCGTCAA
>Ga0315905_10001580_pt1 | contig 24387 bp, 18 predicted proteins | sample LakEriMetagenome_5_FD_203522 | JGI IMG/M metagenome (GOLD analysis project Ga0315905, IMG submission 203522) | Freshwater fungal communities from buoy surface, Lake Erie, Ohio, United States - Buoy 4 MA121 | ecosystem: Environmental > Aquatic > Freshwater > Lake | place: USA: Lake Erie, Ohio...
AATCTGAAAGAGATTTTAAAGCTCTATTTGATTCTGTCTTAACAGCACTTGATTTTCTTGAATTATCGAATAAGGAATCAACAGATTCTTGAAGCATCCTTTTCTCGTTACGAAGAATTACTTCAGGAGCCTTAATTTCGATTAACCTTTTCAAACGGTTATTACGAATAATTACTCTTCTGTAGAGATCATTTAAATCCGAAGTTGCAAATCTTCCACCATCTAATGGAACTAATGGGCGTAATTCAGGAGGAATAACAGGAACAACTTTCACCACCATCCATTCTGGTCTGTTCTCAATTCTAGTTTGCGAATCGCGCATTGCTTCTACAACTTGTAAACGCTTTAACGCTTCATTCTTACGTTGAACCGATGTTTCGTTTTCTGCCTGACCTCTTAATTCATAAGAAAGATTTTCAAGATTCAAATCTCTAAGCAAGTCATGAAGAGCCTCAGCTCCCATTTTGGCAACAAACTTATTTGGATCACTATCCTCAAGGTAATGATTGTCCTTTAATAAAGGATTGTCGATAATATCTAAATATTCCTCTTCTGTCAAGAAATCCATTTTCTTAAGATTCACTCCTTCTATTTGAGAGGAAGATCCTGGATTTATTACAACATATCGCTCGTAATAAATAATTTGATCTAATTTCTTAGTTGGTAAACCAAGTAAGTAACCAATTTTGTTTGGCAATGACCTAAAATACCAAATATGAGCAACTGGAACAACCAAAGAAATATGCCCCATACGCTCTCTTCTTACCTTTTTCTCGGTAACTTCTACCCCGCATCGGTCACAAACTATTCCTTTGTATCGGATTCTTTTGTATTTACCACAGTGACACTCATAGTCTTTAACTGGTCCGAAGATACGCTCACAGAATAAACCATCTCTTTCCGGTTTATATGTTCTGTAATTTATCGTTTCCGGCTTCAATACTTCTCCACTTGATTGCTCAAGGATAACCTCCGGAGAAGCTAACGAGATCGTAATTTTATTGAAGCTACTTTGTTTTTTTGGTGTTTCTTTTTTGAAAGCCATTTTTTATGAATGATTTCGTTTTTACTAATTATTAATCCATTGAAATGTTAAGACACAATCCGCGAAGTTCGTGTAAGAGTACATTAAATGATTCAGGAATACCTGGTTCAGGAATGTTATCTCCTTTAACAATCGCTTCGTATGCTTTCGCTCTACCCATTACATCATCAGATTTAACAGTCAAGATTTCTTGTAAGATATTGGATGCACCGAATGCTTCAAGTGCCCAAACCTCCATCTCACCAAATCGTTGTCCACCAAATTGTGCCTTTCCTCCCAATGGTTGCTGAGTAATAAGCGAGTATGGACCGATTGATCGCGCGTGCATCTTATCGTCTACCATGTGAGATAACTTCAACATGTAAATTACACCTACTGTCGCAGTTTGGTGGAATCTTTCACCAGTACCTCCGTCATATAAGTATGTTTTACCCGATCTAGGCACTCCTGCCTTATCTGTCCAGTCATTAATCTCATCTGGCGTTGCCCCATCAAAAATTGGGGTAGCAAATTTAACTCCCAATTTTTGTCCGGCCCAACCTAAAACAGTTTCATAAATTTGTCCAAGGTTCATACGAGATGGTACCCCTAATGGATTTAACACAATGTCAACCGGAGTTCCATCCTCCAAGAAAGGCATATCTTCTTGACGAACGATATTTGCAACAATACCTTTGTTTCCGTGACGACCTGCCATTTTATCACCAACTTTTAATTTTCTCTTTTTGGCAACATAAACTTTTGCAAGTTTTACGATTCCCGCAGGCAATTCGTCTCCCACTGAAATATGAAACTTACGTCGTTTGTAATTCCCTAAAAGATCGTTTGCTTTAATACTAAAGTTGTGAATCACACGACTTATCAATTGATTAATTTTCTCGTCAGCTGTCCAATTCAATGGATTTACAATAGTGTAATCCAAAGCAAAAAGAGCCTTATTATTGAATTTTGTGCCTTTTTTAATCAATTCCTCCTTAAAGTTATTGTAAACTCCAGAAGATTTATGCTCACCAAGGATAACCATCAACTTATCAACTAACTTTTCTTTTAATTCTGCAAAGTCTTTGTGGTATTCAGCATCCAAAGTTTCAAGAATTGGTTTATCTTGAGTTTTGGATTTTCTATCCTTAATAGCTCTCGAAAATAATTTTTTATCGATAACAACACCTCTTAAGGAAGGTCCTGCTTTCAACGAAGCATCTTTTACGTCTCCTGCTTTGTCTCCAAAAATCGCACGTAATAGCTTTTCCTCAGGAGATGGATCTGTTTCTCCTTTCGGAGTAATTTTCCCAATAAGTATATCTCCTTCTTTAATTTCAGCTCCTATTCTAATCAAACCATTGTCATCAAGATCTTTAGTCGCATCTTCACTTACGTTTGGAATGTCTGAAGTTAGTTCTTCCATTCCTCGTTTTGTATCACGAACTTCCAAAGAATACTCATCGATATGAATAGAGGTGAAAATGTCATCTCGAACAACTTTCTCAGAAATAACAATAGCATCTTCGAAATTGTAACCCTTCCATGGCATGAATGCAACCTTAAGATTTTGACCTAAGGCCAATTCACCATCTTGTGTAGCATATCCTTCGCATAGAACTTGACCAAAAGCAACGCGATCACCTTTTTGAACAATAGGCTTAAGATTGATACAGGTACTTTGATTAGTTTTAGCAAATTTTGTCAACGAATACGATTTAACTTCTGAGTCGAAACTTACAAGCTTATCATCTTCATTCCAATCGTAACGAATAACAATTTCGTTGGCATCAACGTATTCTACCACACCTGAACCTTCAGAATTAATCAATACGCGTGAATCACGTGCCACTAACTGCTCAATACCAGTTCCAACAATTGGTGAATTAGGTTTCAACAATGGAACCGCCTGACGTTGCATGTTAGAGCCCATCAAGGCACGGTTAGCATCATCGTGTTCTAGGAAAGGAATAGAAGAAGCCGCAATCGAAGCGATTTGGTTTGCACCAACATCCATTAGGTTAATGTCTTTTGGACCAACCACAGGGAAGTCACCTTCATATCTTGCTTTTACGAGATCAGAAAGGAAGTTACCTTTATCGTCAACTTTGGCATTGGCTTGTGCTATCATTTTTGCATCTTCCTCTTCCGCTGCAAGGTAAATTGGTTGTTCAGAATATACAACTTTCCCGTTGTCTACTTTTCTATATGGTGTTTCGATGAATCCAAGTTTATTCACCTTAGCAAAAACACATAAAGAAGATATTAATCCAATATTTGGACCTTCAGGTGTTTCAATCGTACACAAACGTCCATAATGCGTGTAGTGAACGTCACGAACCTCAAATCCAGCTCTTTCTCTTGACAAACCGCCTGGTCCGAGTGCCGACAAACGTCGTTTGTGGGTAACTTCAGATAAAGGATTTGTTTGATCCATAAATTGAGACAATTGATTCGTTCCAAAGAATGAATTTATTACAGAGGATAACGTTTTAGCATTAATCAAATCAATTGGAGTGAAAACCTCATTGTCGCGAACATTCATTCGTTCCCTAATGGTTCTTGCCATTCTTGCAAGTCCAACTCCAAATTGCGAATACAACTGTTCTCCTACTGTACGAACACGACGATTCGATAAGTGATCGATATCATCGATGTCAGCTTTGGAGTTAATTAATTCTATAAGGTACTTGATTATGTTTATGATATCTTCTTTAGTAAGAACTCTAGATTCTTCACTTCCACTCAATCCAAGTTTCTTATTCAAACGATAACGCCCTACTTCACCAAGATCATAGCGTGCATCAGAGAAAAATAATTTTTCAAATACACCTTTAGCTGTTTCGTAATCTGGTGGATCTGCGTTTCTTAATTGACGATAGATATGTTCAACAGCTTCTTTTTCAGAATTTGAAATGTCTTTTTGAAGCGTATTGTAAATAATTGTGTAATCAGTAGAGTTTGCATCTTCTTTGTGAAGTATTACAGATTTCGCACCTGAATCTAAGATTGAATCAAGGTGTTCTTCTCCAATCAACAATTCTCTGTCAAGAATAACTTCATTTCGCTCAATGGAAACAACTTCTCCTGTATCCTCATCTACAAAGTCCTCAATCCAAGTTTTTAGTACCCTTGCTGCCAATCTTCTTCCAACAAGTTTTTTCATATTCGCCTTGTTGATTTTAACCTCATCTGCCAAGCCAAATATCTCTAGAATATCGCGATCAGTTTCATAACCTATAGCTCTAAAAAGAGTAGTTACAGGTAATTTCTTTTTACGATCGATGTAAGCGTACATGATGTTGTTAATATCAGTAGCGAACTCTATCCAAGAACCCTTGAATGGAATGATACGGGCAGAATATAATTTTGTACCATTAGCATGACGACTTTGTCCAAAGAATACACCTGGTGAACGGTGTAACTGAGATACAATAACTCTCTCAGCACCATTTACCACAAACGAACCTTTTGGTGTCATATAAGGAATTGTACCTAAATAAACATCTTGCACGATAGTTTCAAAATCTTCGTGTTCAGGATCGGTACAATACAATTTCAATTTTGCTTTTAAGGGAACAGAATATGTTAACCCTCTTTCGATACACTCTTCGATAGTATAACGCGGTGGATCGATAAAATAATCCAAGAACTCCAATACGAATTGGTTTCGTGTATCAGTTATTGGAAAGTTTTCAGCGAATACTTTAAAAAGTCCTTCACTGTTTCTGTTTTCAGGAGTCGTTTCTAACTGAAAAAATTCTTGAAAAGATTTTAACTGGATTTCCAGAAAATCTGGGTAATCAAATTGATTTTTGCTTGAAGCAAAATTAATTCTGGTTGAATTATTCGATGTTGCCAAGGCTTTTATTTTTTAGTTACTTCAATACGGAATTTACAAATGCTAAAAAACAGGAGAAGGCACCCGTATTGAAACGGTGCCTCTCCTGTATATGAAGACGATTATTACTTAATCTCAACTTCAGCTCCAGCCTCTTCTAGAGACTTTTTAAGTCCTTCGGCTTCGTCTTTCGAAACACCTTCTTTCAATGTAGAAGGAGCAGCGTCAACTAGGTCTTTAGACTCTTTTAATCCGTTACCAGTAAGTTCTTTTACTAACTTAACTACAGCTAGTTTGTTAGCTCCACCAGCTTTAAGGATTACATCGAACTCTGTTTTTTCAGCAGCAGCTTCTTCGCCACCACCAACAGCACCTCCTGCAACCATTACTGGAGCAGCAGCAGCTGGTTCGATTCCATACTCATCTTTTAAAATTGTTGCTAACTCATTAACTTCTTTTACTGTTAGGTTAACCAACGTTTCTGCAATTTGCTTTAAATCAGCCATTTTATTTAAAATTTAAAAAGGTTTAAAAATAATTAATTTATTATCCTCGATCTTCGAGGGTTTTAAGGATACCAGCAATTTTACTACCAGCACCTGTAAGACCAGACAACACATTTTTCGCAGGACTTTGCAATAAGCCGATGATTTCTCCCACAAGTTCTTCTTTGCTTTTAAGGGCCTCAAGAACTACTAATTGATTATCACCAACGAAAATCGCTTCATCAATGTAAGCACCCTTCAAAAGTGGCTTTTCACTTTTCTTGCGAAAATCCTGAATTAATTTTGCAGGGGCATTTGCTACTTCTGAAAACATGATAGAAGTTGAACCTTTAAGTACACCCGAAAGTCCACTGTAATCCTTTCCTTCTACCTTATCCATTGCTTTTTGAAGCAGTGCATTTTTTACTACTCGCATTTTGATATTTGCTTGAAAACATCTTCTGCGTAGCGTATTCACTGATTCAACTGTTAAATCTGCAGTGTCTGTTAAATAGACTATAGATGACGCTTGTAATTCAGCCGCCAAATTGTCAATGTATTTTGCTTTTTCTTCTCTTGTCATTTCACTAAGTTTTAAGCATTAACAGACTTTGTGTCAATTTGAATACCTGGACTCATTGTTGAGCTTAAATAAATGCTCTTAATGTATGTACCTTTGGCAGCAGATGGCTTAAGTTTAATTAGTGTTTGGATTAATTCATTCGCATTGTCACGAATTTTTCCTCCCTCAAAACTTACTTTACCAACTGAAGAATGAATAATACCGTATTTATCAACTTTAAAGTCAATTTTACCAGCTTTAACTTCTTCAACTGCTTTGCCAATTTCCATCGTCACAGTACCTGTTTTTGGGTTAGGCATTAAACCTCTAGGTCCCAATATTCTACCCAAAGCACCTACTTTACCCATAACAGATGGCATAGTGATAATTACGTCTATGTCTGTCCATCCTCCTTTGATTTTGTCAATGAAGTCATCAAGACCTACGTAATCAGCGCCAGCTTGCTTCGCCTCAGCTTCCTTGTCTGGAGTACAAAGTACAAGTACCTTAACATCCTTACCAGTTCCATGAGGAAGGGCAACTGTTCCGCGCACCATTTGGTTAGCTTTTCTTGGATCAACTCCTAATCGCACAGCGATATCAACAGAAGCATCGAATTTGGAGGTGGAAATTCCTTTTACCAAATCACATGCATCTGATAGAGTGTAAGCTTTTGACAAATCATATTTTGCCAAAACCTCTTTTCTTTTTTTAGAAACTCTTTTCATAATACTAATTATTTGGATTTAGGCGCTTCGCCACCTTTAACATTCACTCCCATACTTCTTGCCGTACCCGCAACCATTTTCATTGCTGAATCTACAGTAAAACAATTAAGATCAGGAAGTTTATCTTCAGCAATCGCACGCACTTGATCCCAAGTAATGGTACCAACTTTTACACGATTTGGTTCAGATGATCCTTTCTTAATTTTTGTGTGTTCAACAATTTGAACTGCTGCAGGTGGAGTTTTTAATACGAAATCAAATGATTTGTCACCATAAACAGTGATTACAACTGGAACCACCTTTCCCATTTTATCTTGAGTTCTAGCATTAAATTGCTTACAGAACTCCATAATGTTCACACCTTTCGCACCTAAAGCAGGTCCAATTGGCGGAGATGGGTTGGCAGCTCCTCCTTTGATCTGCAATTTGATCAATGCTGCTACTTCTTTAGCCATATATATTCAATTTATGTAGTCAAACGTGAGTATTTTGATGGGAAGCTTTTATCATCAGACCCACTCCTACGGTTAATACAAATTATCCTTCTTTCTCGACTTGCATGTAGCTAAGTTCCAAAAGATTTTTACGTCCGAAGATTTTCACCATTACTTTCAATTTTTTCTTTTCTTCGTTGATTTCATCGATAACTCCGCTAAAGTTGTTAAATGGTCCATCTATAACTTTCACAGACTCTCCAATAACAAATGGAATTTTCATTTCTTCTTCTGTTTCGGCAAGTTCGTCAACTTTACCTAATATTCTATTCACTTCCGCTAGACGCATTGGAACTGGCTCACCACCTTTTTCCGTTCCTAAAAATCCAATAACGTTGGGAATACTTTTAATAACGTGTGTTACCTCACCTACAAGAGCTGCTTCAATAATCACATATCCGGGTAGATAAACCTTTTCTTTGTTAACCTTTTTACCGTTTTGGATTTTGAAAACTTTTTCTGTAGGGATTAACACTTGGCTTACAAAATCATTAAGCTTAGCCCGAGTAATCTCCAATTCGAGGTATTCTTTAACTTTCTTCTCCTTACCGCTTACGGCACGAACTACATACCATTTTTTAACTATCTCTGCCATGTACCGATTATAATTTGTTGTATATCCAACCAATTACTCCATCCCAGAAGCCCTCTTTATTAATTCCGACCACATAATCCATGGCGAAAATAATTAAGGACAATAATACGGAAGCAATCACAACCAAGATGGTGTTGTTTTGCAACTCTAACCAAGTCGGCCAAGTTACATTGTGAAGCAACTCGTCGTATGTTTCTTTGAAGTATGTTCTAATTTTTGAAACCACTTTTTTTATTTTAATGTGCACGGGCGGTAGGATTCGAACCCACGACCAATGGTTTTGGAGACCACTACTCTACCAGCTGAGCTACACCCGTTTAAAAAGGGGAGTTCGTAAAAACTCCCCTTAGTTAAACTTTGATTATATCTCTTATTTCAAGATTTCTGTAACCTGACCAGCACCTACTGTTCTACCTCCCTCACGAATTGCAAAACGTAGACCTTTATCCATCGCTACAGGAACGATTAACTTAACTGTAATAGTTACGTTATCACCTGGCATTACCATTTCACGACCAGCCTCAAGGTGAATTTCACCAGTAACATCAGTTGTACGGAAATAGAATTGAGGACGGTATTTATTTTGGAAAGGAGTGTGACGACCACCTTCTTCTTTCTTCAATACATAAATTTCAGCTTTAAATTCAATGTGAGGAGTAGTTGAACCTGGCTTACAAATAACCATTCCTCTTTTGATTTGAGTTTTTTCAATACCTCTTAACAATAAACCTACGTTATCTCCAGCTTCACCTCTGTCAAGGATCTTTCTGAACATCTCAACACCCGTTACGGTAGAAGTCAATTTAGTTTCACCCATTCCTAGGATTTCTACCGGCTCCCCAGAGTTGATTACACCTGTTTCAATACGACCCGTTGCAACTGTTCCACGACCTGTAATTGTAAACACATCTTCTACTGGCATCAAGAAAGGCTTGTCAATTTCTCTTGGAGGAAGTTCAATGTATGTATCCACAGCTGCCATTAATTCTTCAACTGTTTTAACCCACTTGTCTTCACCATTCAAAGCACCTAATGCAGAACCTTGAATAACTGGAGCATTGTCGCCATCATATTGGTAGAAAGACAACAATTCACGAATTTCCATTTCTACTAATTCCAATAATTCTGGATCGTCAACCATGTCAACTTTGTTCATGAAAACAACGATTCTAGGAACACCAACCTGACGTCCTAAAAGGATGTGCTCACGAGTTTGTGGCATTGGACCATCAGTTGCAGCAACAACCAAAATTGCACCATCCATTTGAGCAGCACCTGTTACCATGTTCTTCACGTAATCCGCGTGACCTGGACAGTCAACGTGGGCGTAGTGACGGTTGTCAGTTTGATACTCAACGTGTGATGTATTGATTGTAATACCTCTTTCTTTCTCCTCTGGAGCGTTGTCAATAGAAGAGAAATCACGAACTTCAGCAAAACCTTTCTTAGATAATACTGATGTAATCGCAGCTGTTAAAGTTGTTTTACCGTGGTCAACGTGGCCAATAGTACCAATGTTTACGTGCGGTTTGGAGCGGTCAAAATTTTCCTTAGCCATTTTACTTATTTGTTACTTAGTTAATAATTTACTTTACAAAAAAATCGCTGACACACGTTGTGACTAGCGAAATACGTTACCTTGAGCCAATGACGAGATTTGAACTCGTGACCTCTTCCTTACCAAGGAAGCGCTCTACCCCTGAGCTACACCGGCCTAAGTATTTTTGAGCGGGAGACGAGATTCGAACTCGCGACGTTCAGCTTGGAAGGCTGACGCTCTACCAACTGAGCTACTCCCGCTTAAATACGGTGCCTTGTGGGGATGGATGGACTCGAACCAACGATACCAAACGGTGACAGATTTACAGTCTGCTGCAATAGCCACTATGCGACATCCCCAACTTATTGGAGCCGATGGAGGGATTCGAACCCCCGACCAGCTGATTACAAATCAGCTGCTCTGGCCAACTGAGCTACATCGGCAAAAATGTTGGTACAATAAAAAAAGAACGTGTCTTTAACCCAAAAAACCGATTTGGGATTGCAAAAATACGAAAGTTTTTTTTATCACAAAGTGTTTTCAAAAAAAAATATGTGAACTAGAAGAAAATGATAGAGAATAACACCTCGAAATGTTTATCTTCGATGCAAAGATGCAAAAAAAGACTGTTATTGTGCTCGTTTCTTCAGATTTAGTTACCGATAACCGGGTGGCGCGAACCTGTGGAGAAATGCATGAGCTAGGCATGCGGGTTGAACTCATTGGAAGAAAGAAGAAATCGAGTATTCCAATGACAGAAAGACCTTACAAAACTAAACGAATTAATACTCTTTTTGAAAAGGGAGCGTTGTTTTACGCAAGTCTTAATGTTCAATTTTTCTTTTTACTCTTGTTTAGAAAGGTGGATGGAATATTTTCGAATGACCTTGATACGCTTCTTCCTGCTTTTTTAATTTCAAAAATAAAAAAGGTTCCAATCATTTATGATAGTCACGAATTATTTACCGAAGTGCCTGAATTGACAAGCAGACCTAGAATTCAAAATATTTGGAAAAGAATAGAGGGTTATGTTTTTCCGAAACTTACACATGTTATCACCGTTAATTCTTCCATCGCTAAAGAATTTGAAAAAAAATACAACAAAAAACTACATGTTATCCGGAACGTACCTTTTCGCTATCAAATTCAACACACCACTCGGGCAGCACTCGATTTGCCGGAAGATAAATTCATTGCAATTATTCAAGGTAGTGGACTCAATATAGGAAGAGGTGTTGAAGAAGCCATACAAGCAATTTCTGATTTAAAACATGTCATGTTATTGATTGTTGGGGATGGCGATGTTATTCCATACGCCAAAAAACTGGTGAATTCATTAGGTATTGAAGATCAAATTAGATTCATTTCAAGGCTCCCCTACCCAGAAATGATGAAATATACGGAAGCCGCAGATCTTGGCCTTTCGTTAGACAGAGCGCTCAGTTTAAATTATTCTTTTTCCTTACCTAATAAGATTTTTGACTATCTAAACGCCAACACACCAATACTTTGTACGAATCTTAAAGAAGTGTCTCAACTTGTTCAATCACACAAGTGCGGTGTTGTATTGCCTGACTTTTCTATTGAATCACTTAAAAGAGAGATTGAGGCGCTTTCGTTGGACCGTGAGAAAATGTTGAAACTTAAAGAAAACTGTCGAATTGCCGCACAAATTGAAAATTGGGAAAACGAACGGAAAATACTTCACTCAGTTTTAGAAAGTGCTTTCTTATAGCCTCCCGCTGATAGTATGCATTTGAGCTTATATAAATCAAACATAGGCAGAACGAAAAATCCTCTTTTTAATAAAAACAAGTTTAAGGGATGAATGAATGAAATTCCTAAACTAATAAGCCAGCCTAACTTCCTGTTTTTGATTGAGATGTACGTTCGGGCTAATTGACTAGATTTTAAAAATTCTCTATCGTAATCTAAAATTTCTAATACGTTAAGTAAATTGGTGACGCCCTCTTTTGATTTCTGTAAAAAGGTAATATTGTCGTCTAATTGATGATTCAAAACTGGATTGTCGACATGTTCAATTTTAATAGTTGCTTTTTTTAAATCGTAACCGAAAAGCGTATCTTCATGGCCATAGCCTTTCAATGATTCATTGAAATAGACCTTGTTAAATATTTCACGTTGTATGATAAAATTATTTGTCTTGAATCCCAAGTTAGGTTTTTGCTCACGCTCAACTAATGATTTACTTTCACGACTTGTGCTGTACTTCCAACGGAGATAATGTGACCGAGAAGGTTTTTGCGCTTGATAAACACTCGCTCCACATAAAACTTCAACATTTGAATTAGAAAGTATGTCGCAATAACATTTTAGAAAATTTGTACGAATAAGTCTTGAATCACCATCTAAAAACAACAAATAAGGATAAGTAGCTATTTCCTTGAATTGGTTTCTTACACGAGCTCGTCCTGCATTTACGGTATTTTTGATTCCAATGATTTTGGGGTGATTAAAGTCGAGCACATCACAAACTGGATGAGTTGAGGCGTCATCAATTAAACAAATTTCGATTTGGTACTCCAACTCATTAAGTTGACGCACCAACGAGTTCACCAATACCGAAACATCAGAATTATAAACGGGAATGCAAACAGACAGCATGACAATTATGCCATGGTGCTGGGTGTACCAAAGTTCATGGGAGGAAAGCCATCTCCTGAGTTTGGCTCTTCGATGGCACCAAAATTTTGTTCGTATTTGTGCACATTGTCCGCTAAAGCTTGAAGAAATCTCTTCGCATTCTGAGGTGTCATAATGACTCTAGACCTTACTTTTCCCTTCGGCATTCCCGGCATAATTTGAACGAAATCACAAACAAATTCTGCGGGTGAGTGCGTAATTATGGCTAAGTTCGAATATACTCCTGTTGCCAATTCTTCTGACAATTCAATATTCATCTCATTTTGATTATTCTCCATTTATGCTTCTATTAAATATTCGTTTTCTTCAAAGTTAATATTAAACGTTTTCAATTCCTCAAGAATCGGTTCGTAAACTTCCTTGGTTACAGGTAGCGTTACTCCTCTATCATTCAATTTTTCTGTTAAAATCATTTTTGCGCATATACCAACTGGTAAGCCAACTGTATTGGACATGGCTGTATATAATTGATCTTCGCCAATATTAATCATGGAGGAAGTAATTCGCTTTGACAGTCCATTAATGGAATACTCAAACTCATGATACATAACTAGCATGTCTTTATCGTTGTCTTCTAAACTCATTTTTCGGACCAACAGTTTCTCTAAAAGTTGCGCCGGACTTGCATTTGGAAATCCAAACGTTTCGTCTTTTTCAAAAATTCCCAACCATTCAAATTGGTCGTAGAGGTACATTCTATCCTCTCGAAGGAATATTTTAAATTTTTCTTCAACTGAAATCCCTTTCCTATACGGAAGAAAAGCATTTAAAAAAGCCCTTGGCGTTAACATTTCGGATTGATACATTTTATAACCATCATCCGTCATTCCCAATTCTGCAAAAACGTGAAACCCTTTGCAATAATTCGGTCTTCTGAGTGTCCCTCTGTATAAAGTTGGAATTTCTTCCAATCCGTAGGTTTCTCTGTATGATAAGGAATCACGATTGGGATATCCTTCAAATTTACCATATCCCGGTACCTCAATTCTATCGAGACGATCGAAAAGTCTATTGTAAGGAATAAATTTATATTCTCCATTGTGAATAAAAGATGCTGCTCCTCCCTGCCCTGCCAAAACAACATTTCTTGGATTCCAAGTAAATTTATAGTGCCAAGGATTATTGTCTGAATCAGGAGCAATTAATCCACCACAAAACGATTTAAAACTTGTGACTTCGCCTCCCAATTCGTTAATGTGATCAATGATTTTCATGGCACTCATGTGATCAATTCCTGGATCTACGCCAATTTCATTCATAATGATAACGCCTGCTTTTTTAGCTTCGAAATCTAATTCTCTCATTTCTTTGGAAATGTAAGATGGCGTAATGAGGTGCACCCGTAAATCGATACAATCTTTGGCAACCTCAACGTGAAATCGAGCCGGCAACATAGAAATAACTAAATCTGCATGCCCAATTCGTGGTCTTCTTTCGTGAGGATTCAGTGCATCAAAAGAAAGCGCTTCTGCTTGAGGATGTCCGTTAATTCTTTTTTTTACTTGTTCAATGTCTTGATCAACTACTTGAATTTTCCAATTGAAAGTTGCTGCGTTGCTCAATAAGTAACGAATAAGAGAGGACGAGGATAAACCTGCACCTAAAACTAAAATGGTTTTCATGAAGCAAAGTTAATAGTTAAACTCGTTTCCCCAATTCAATTTCAGCCAAATCGCTAATCTAGTCCTCAGAAAAAGATTTTAAACGATTGTAAAGCTGGTCATGTTGTCTGAAAAGAATCTTAACTATCGAATGATATACAAATAACCTTCCTGATTTAATTCCTTTTTGCTACCAATTATTGAATACCTTACTTTCCAATAATAAGTTCCTGCTTGAAATGTGTTTTTCTGTGAATTAAACGGATTAAAAGAATTAGCTTCTTCGATGCTTTTTGCTTCAAAAAGTACGGTGCCCCACCTGTTGAATAATTGAAAATTGAAATTTTGAATTTTACATAAATCAGAAAAAACAATTTGCCAGGGCTCTTCGTCATTAATTGAAATGTTGTTTCTAACATAGAAGCAAACACTATCAATCGTTTCTTTTTGAGAATACGCTAACTTGGAAAATAGAAAAAGAAAAACTAGAAAGGTGGTTTTCATGAAGCCATTTTAGGAATGCTCCGCTAAAATTGGACGAAGTGTGTTAAATAAAACTTCTTCATCCCATGGTTTACCTATGAATGTTTCTAAAAGCTGATCGTTTTGAAGCTCCTCAACGGAAATTTTATTTGCCTGTCCAGAGAGCATAACACATTTAAGATTAGGGTGTCGTGACTTTACTGAACGTACAAATTCCGCACCCGTCATTTTTGGCATCTGGTAGTCAACCACAACAAAAATTATGTCGATTTTCTCACCAATTAATTCATCGATACTTTCCAGTGCAATTTTTGGATCAGTAAAGTATTCAATTAATGTGAACTTTTGATCAACAATCTTACCTAGCTGGAAACCAAGCATCTGTAAAATATAGGGGTCATCGTCGACACAAACTACTGCATATTTAATTTCTTCCATTTAAATCAAAAGTAACGATAAATTTTGTTACTTGTTCATCAGAATGCACCTCTATGCTTGCGTTATGATCAATTAAAATATTCTTAACAATGCTCAAACCTAATCCCGAACCACTCTTCTTCGCCTTGGTTGTGTAGAATTTTTTAAACATATTTTCTTGAACCTCTTGAGGTATCATAGGACCATTGTTCTCAAAGGTAATTTTTAGCTCATTTCCTGATACCGAAGAAAAAATTCCAATGTATTTTTCCTCTTGTTCGTCCATAGCTTCAAAAGCATTTTTAACAAGGTTCGACCAAAGTTGAAATAGCTTCACGTCGTATCCCTCCATTTCAATGCTTGGATCTACCTCAAAATTTAGGTCTACATTTTGGCGTAAATCATAGTTGAACACACCTAAAACAGTTGAGATATTATCTCGTAGGTTAAATCGTCGCTTTATATTTTGTGAAGATTCTCCTTTAATAAATGCACGAACATCTTGAACAACTTTTACTGCTTTATCACTAGATTTTTTAATCGTCTCTAATTGAGCTGTGGCCATTTGAACTTGATACAAAACATCGACATACAATAAAGGGTCTGCAGATGCAAAAATTCCATTAATAAATTCAACGTCGTTGGTACCTAGTCTAGATTTTACAATTAAATCCGTTATTTGATCTAATTTCTGTCCTTCCCAACCTGAATACTTCTCTGAAACGAAAGTCATCATAGCTTGTTTTTCCCTTCTTAATTGAAGTCCACCTACGAACATTTCGGTTTCGACATTCTCTATTCGGTGCTTAATCGTTTCGAGTTCTTTCTTTGTAAGAATACTTAGGTTATGATTTAAAATCGTGCTCATCATAAATCGCACATTATCAGCTCCAACTTTGATTGTTCCAAGTGGTGTATTCAAATCATGTGCAATTCCTGCAGAAATTTCGCCAATCGTTGCCAACTTTTCTTGCTCGATAATACTCTTACTTAAATCTATATTCTTCTTGGTGTTCTCCGCGACTCGTTGTTCCAATGATGCGTTCGCATCTTCAATTTTTTTCTTGGATTCATTGAGCTCTTTGATGTAGGCCATTTTATTGTAAACATTCAAAAGCATTTGAGAGAATAAAACTAGAATGTCTTTTTCTTCTTCGGAAAATTTACGTGATTTTTTAATTAAATCAAATCCGACAAATCCTACTAATTTATTTTCATCGTGAATTGGTATCGTTATTAGGCCTTTGATGCCCTCCGTAACGAGTAGCTGTCTTACATTCTCATCGTTAACAGAGTTTAAATCTTCCACAATAACAAACTCTTTATTTAAATGCTTTCCGTACCAATATGGCATCGTGTCTAAGTTAATCCGCTTGTAATCGTTAATCTGTTCGCGAATACCAGGAGCAGCCCATTCATACATATACTCACAATATCCTTCTTCCACATGGTATTCGAAAATATAAGCCCTATCTGCACTGACGAAATTTGCAATGTCGCGAAGTGATTCTAACACAGTTTGATTCAATTCAGCTTCAGGAAAATTGATGTATTTGGTTGAAATACGCATGACTAAATCCTGTAGCAACGATTTCTCATTTAGTTTTTTCTGTGCGCTAACGATCTGCGTAACATTATGCAAATAAGCTTGACTACCAATAACTTTACCGTTCTCAATTAAAGGAATTGTCTTTCCGCGTAATTCCAAATTTTCATTTGTTTTGGAAACAAAAACACAATTTAAGTCATCCACAATTTCTCCGTTCATTAACCTAGGCATAACCTCATGAAATTCTTCCAATGTTTTGGAATCGAGAAAATCCATAATATTTCTACCCTTAATTTCTTCTTCTTTTATACCGAGATTCTGTAACCAAGAGCGATTTGCCCAAATTATATTTCCCTTATTATCCAGGGTATGTATTAATTCTGCGGCATTTTCCAAAATTCTACGGTTCTGCTCTTCACTCTTTCTCAACTTCTGATCATCAAGAATTCTATCGGTGATATCCGTTTCAACCGCGATATAACTTGTAACCTCATCCTTCTCAAAAACAGGAACAATATTGAGTTCTAGCCAATATTCTCTGCCATGTTTTCCTTTGTTTAACACCTGTTCTTTAACAATCTCATTTTTAGCTAGACTTTCATTTATTCGGGCTATTGTATGCTGATCAGTTTTCTCGAACTGAAATATTTTTGGTGTTTGACCAATTAACTCCTCCAAGGTATATCCTGTAATATTCAATAAACTTTGATTCGCCCAAACAATGCGACGGTCTTTATCCGTAATTAAAACACCATTCAAGGCATGTTTGGCTACAAGCGAAAGTTGTTTGTTTTCTTTCGTTCTTTTCTCAACCTGTTCCTCTAAATGACTGAGAATATTTTCATTGTTGTGTCGCTCTATATTCAGGTTATCTGAAAGAGATTTAAGGGAAAAGGCTAATTCAGAAATTTCAATAGTTGATTTTTCGAAATTAAAATCAAAATGCTCTTTGTCTTCGATTGCTTTTGAAAACTTAATAAGATTATTAATCGGTGAAATTGTCCATTTCGCAAAAATGTAAAAAGCAACCAATGAACCAAGAAAAATAAGAGAAAGTATAACAAAAACAGGATAATTTAAGGTACTAATCACCGCGTCAATTTTCTCTTTAGAAGAAATCATATAAATTTCACCACTCAATAATTCGGTTTTGAATGGAAATTTTTCTAAAATGTATTTTTCTTCATCAAGATTTAATACATCCAAATTATTACCCTCAGGATTCGCGAATAGTTGTTTCTTTGAAGAACCGTCAGAAACTACAACTGCTACCTTCTCGAAATCTTCCGAGGATTTCGCTAAGTCCAAGGCCTTTTTAAGTCCTTGCATGTTTTCATTTTGAAGCGAAAGTTCCACTGCAAGAGCGACACTTTTTGATAATTCTTGTAATTCAAATCTGCGATTTTCAATGTACAATTCCTCTTGTTTTGACGAATAATAGTAGGCTATTACGAGCATCATCAAACTACTGAACACAGCAAAAGGAAACCAAATTCTAAAGGACAAGGATCTCATGACCTACTTAAATTGAATTATTAGATTCGAAGGACACGAAGAATTCCTATCAATAAGACCTATGGCACCCGGAGTTTTGTTGACATAATTCACAATGTCAGCATCATTATCAAGAAAAACGGGAGGATTTGCTCTTCCTTGAAACACAAGTGAAAGCCAATATTTTTGAACGCCTTGCTGGGTTGTGTTATAGATCAATTTGGAAAGTATCGGAGCGTGCTGCGATTGCGAAGAGTGAAGCACAACCTTTACAGATTTTCCGGAATTCCAAAGTGTGTATTTCCCTTTAAAATACTCTTTTAACTGCGTGGTGTTGAGTTGAGATAAACCTGTCTGATTACCAATAATTTTATAATCTGTCAAAACTTTATTTTGAGCAAAACTAAAAAAGCACTGAAATACAACGAAACAAATAAAAATACTTCTAGAAACCATATGCAAATTGAACTTTACATTGAACATTATTGAACGATGCATGAGAGTCATTCAAGAAATTGAATGAATACCCGACTTGAGCCTTAACATTGATTGTTTCAGAAAATTCATGGCGATATCCCAACCATGTGTTCATTACATCGTAATGATAGGTATACAAGTCATTTTCTGCAATGCTCATCCAATCTACAATAGCATAAGGAATATGTTTGTCTTTTATCCGGTAACCATAGTAAGTATAGTTGGCTAAATTATTCGCATATCCCAGAGTGTCTGTATGCGTTGCATTGTAAACAAATTCATTCAGAAATTCATGCTTTTCACCAAAATAAGCCACTGACTGAGCAACTAGGTTATAATGCAAGTGACCTGTGTATTTGGCTCCGTGAATGTGAGACGGAGCAGTTGTATGTCCGCTATGCGCACCAGTTATCGAGGCATCTGTTAAATAATCGTAGAAATACGAGGCACCTATGCGCAGGTTATCTACCGGTTTTATATGAAAAGCCAAGGTAGTCGCGGGGCTGATATTGTCTTCAAAAGCATCAGATGCACTAATTCCGTTGCCGATTACAGCATCATAACCAAAGTTCCATTTACCTAAATTCTGCCCCTGAAATTGAATCCCTAAATTGTGTAATGGAATTAAATAACTAAACGATGAAGGTCTATCGATACTCGGAAAAAACACGCGGCCATGGTGATACACATCGTTCCAATAATTAAGTGGAGTATGTATTTTTCCGGTAATGACAGAATGATTTTTGTAATAGTCAAACTTTAACCTCGCCCTTTCTATACTGGCAGAAAATGTAGTAGGAGTTCCTTTCGTGTATCGAACGACGAATTCTCCCAAAAAACTTATTCTATCGTTAAAAAATGTATTAACGAAAAGATCGTGTTCTCCTAACTCAAAATAGGAAGATACGGGATCCGTACTCTTATTCATATCGTAGAGCATATTGTAGTTCATGTGTCCGTATCCGTTCACTACGCTTCTGATGCGCTGGGCATGGCCTGAATTTATCGCAATAGCGAAAAACATTAAGAAGAAAAATTTTTGATTCATCATTTACTATTTATAATTGGTTTTAACACTTGAAATAACGTGGCTTCATCCCACGGTTTGTGCACGAAGCACGTCAATAATCCATCTTGTTCTAATTCTGCAACTTGTACTGTATTAGCTTGCCCTGACAACATTACACAAGCTAAATCGGGTTTCTTTAGTTTAATCGCACGGATCAATTGAGCGCCATTCATCCCGGGCATTTGAAAATCTACGAGTATGAAAATTACATCGATTTTTTCTGCGAGTAGTTCATCGAAATTATCAAGGGCGTCTTGTGGACTTGTGAAATATTCAAGTAAGGTACACTTTGTGTCAATAATTTTCTCCAATTGAAAACTCAACATTTGAAGAATATGTGGATCATCGTCCACACAGATTACTGCATACTTTAAATCGTTCATTTCTTTTTAAATTTTACTATAAATTTGGTAACCATTTCTGTAGACATTAGTTCAATTTCTGCATCGTGTTCCTGAATAACACTACTCACGATACTCAAGCCAAGGCCAGAACCGTTCTTTTGTCCTTTTGTTGTGTAGAATTTTTCAAATATTTTATTCTGTATGTCTTCAGGAATTTTCGGTCCGTTATTTTCGACTTGAATAGAAACATAGGAATCTGTTTCCGTTGAAAAAATCCGCAATAAACCACGCTGATCAATTTCACTCATCGATTCAATTGCATTCTTGATTAAATTCGACCACAATTGAAATAACTTGATGTCGATACCGTAAATTTCGAGCAGTGGGTTTACATTAAACTGAACATCAATGTTTCTTTTTAATTCATAACTAAATATGTTCAGTACAGTGCCAATGTTCTTATTTAAATTAACCATTGTCTTATCAGATGATTTCTGATCTTTAATGAAGTTTCTAAGGTCATTAACTACCTGACTCGCGCGTTCTCCCGAAGACAATATTGTATCAACAAAATTTCGCGTCATCTGTATATGAAACATCAAATCAAAAAATTCAGTTGGATTCGTTGATGAAATAATGTTTTGAATGATTTCTTTATCTTCTATCGAAATTCTGTTTTTAACCATTCCATTGATATACATATCCACTTCCTCTTTACGCAATTGCGCGTAATGCTCAGAGAAATACTCTCTCCAAACATTGAGCTCTCTTCTTTGCTGAAGTCCTCCTACGAATAATTCAATTTTTGTTTCAGAAGCTCGACGACAGGCCACACTGATTTGTTCAGGTGAACATTTCCAAATGGTTTCTTTGAACAAGGCTTCAAGAGTAAATCTTATATTCTCTGCTCCACTTTTAATAGCTCCGAGCGGCGTGTTTAAATCATGAGCAATTCCAGAGGCTATTTCACCAATGGTTACCATTTTTTCTTGATCAGTTATCGATTTAGCCAAGTCCAAATTCATTTTTGTTTTCTCTTGAACTTGTTTTTCTAAGCCTACATTTATTTCCTCTATTTCTCTTCTAGCCCGCTCAATTTGCTTTAAACTGTCAGTTCTTCTCGAGACGTTCACCAACATTTGGGCAAATAATTCAAGTAGGTCTCTTTCGTCTTCATTAAAAGTTCTAAGCGATTTTACAGAGTCAAAACCTACAAAACCAATGCATCCTTCTTGATCGATTAAAGGTAGGGCCATTAGACTTTTTATGTCCTGTTCTTCAATTAATTTCCTAAACTGAGAGAAAGGTAATTCTTTCACGTTTGGCACTACAATAGATTCTCCTTTTGAATGTTTTGATAACCAAATCGGTATATACTCAAAAGGTATTTCTTGCAAATTATCTATTTGTGGTTCAATTCCTTCTGCACACCACTCATATAAATTCGATGAAGTTTGTTTCTCATAGTTATAATCAAACACATACACCCTGTCCACATCTACAAACCTTCCTAATCTTGCAAGAGAATCGTCAATGGAAGAATTTACGGATTCAATTGGGATATTGATATATTTTGAGGAAATCTCTACCAAGATTCGTTGAAAACTTGCTTTTAATTCCAATTCTCTTTCTGCTTTCTTTCTGTCTGTAATTTCGTGTCTAATAGAAAGGTAGTGACTAATATTATTTTCTAGGTCAAAAATTGGATAGATGATGGAGTCAACCCAATAGATTGATCCATCTTTTTTCTTATTACAAACTTCCCCTCGCCAAACGTTTCCAGACCGAATAGTTTTCCACATGTCAGACCAAAAAGCTTTATCGTGATATCTCGAATTAACGATATTATGATTTTCTCCAAGAAGTTCTTTTTCTGTATATCCCGACACTTCACAGAACTTTGAATTTGCTTTAATTATAATTCCATCACTGTTTGCAATTGAAACCAATGCACTTTGGTCTAAAGCATCTGTAACTTCACGCAACTCCTTGTTTTGTTGTGCGATTTTTTCTTCAAAATTCTTTCTTTCGGTTATATCCAATTCAATAGCTATAAATCCTTCAAGTTCACCTCTCGTATCAAATATGGGTTGAATATTTAAACTTATCCAATAGAGTTTTCCTGATTTAGTGGAATGAAGAATCTCCTCTTGTACAGGTTCAATGTTCAGTAAACTATTGTAAATGCGGAGTATCGTTTCTTGGTTGGTCCCTTCAAATTGGAAGAGCTTTGGACTTTGACCAATTAATTCAGATAAGTCATATTCTGAACGATTGATGATGGCCTCATTTGCCCAAACAATTTTACGATTTTTATCTAATATTAATACGCCATTGGTGGTATTTTTCGCAACCAAGGAAAGTCTTCTAATTTCTTCCTCTGATTTTTTACGTTGTGATATGTCTCTTGCTGCCGCAATCAAATAACCCAAACCATCAATTTCTTCGTATACAACATTAACTTCAACATCAATTTCTTCACCCGTAGTTTGGTTTATATTAATGGACTCAACATTGAAAGATTTATTTTCCTTTAAGAAACTCAAATGACTCTGCCAAACACGTTCATCACTAAAATACTTTTCAAACTCATTTACATGATGCTTATGAATTTCTCTTTGATCAATACCAAGACGTTTTGAGGCCGTTTCATTGATATAAACCATATTGCCTTTATCATCCGAAACTTGAATGGCATCAGTGGTTTTATTTAAAAAGTTCTCTAACAAGGCTAACTTCTTGTTTGATTCTATGAGTTTTTCCTCGGCAATTTTAGTTTCCGTAATTTCAATACCATATCCGACAACATATTGAATCACTCCGTTGTTATCCTTAAGAGGCGCTATTTTTCTGTAAATTACTTTTCTGTTACCATTTTCATCCTTCAAATCGTCAGTCCAATCTGAAGAAACACCAGTTCTTAATACTTCATTAAATACAGCTCTTCTGTTATCCGCAAGATCAGTTGAAATACCTTTTAATTTACAATAATCATAATCGTCCTTTCCAATCATGAACTCGCGAACTTCTTTATTCTTAATCCCTTGAGGATTTACGAAAACGTATTTATGCTCTGTTGAAAAAACTGCAATATCTGATGGAATCGCATTCAATACAAATTCGTAAAACTTTTTTTGCTCCTCAATTTTCTTCGACACTTCAAGAAGTTGAAGCTCTTTTTGTTCTACTTGCCTAATAAAATTGGAAATATCATTTGCGTAAATGTTGATATAACCATATTCCTCCACATATCTTAAAGAAATATTGTAATGACGATCATTACGGGTTAAGATTAATTTAAGTACATCTTGACCTTGCTTTATTAAAGACCGTATATGAGTTGCCAATTCATCGTCCTGAATACCTTGGGTTGAAATTCCAAAATCTCCAAGAAATGTAATTTCTGAAGCTCGATTATTATAGGAAACTTTTAGGTTTGAATCTAAACGTACTATTGGATTAGGGTTCTCTCCCGGAAAGCGAGCAAGAATGTCAATTTTTGTCTGCGCTACTTCGAGTTCTTTATTTTTTAATTGCGCCTTTGCTAATAAATCCTTCGCATCGTTAAGCGATCGATCGGTTGTTTGTTGAAGAAACAAATACTCTGCTATATAATCGTGTTTGGCAAAATCATTTAAAGTAAGGTTATATTTTTTCAAATGAAAATTGGCATTTACGACAGGAAGGCATGAAATAAGAAGCAACTCTTCTTGCTTCTTAATTGAAAATTTAAATCGCTGAACACCATCCAAGGACTGAAAGAAAAATAAGCGTGATGACAAATTCAAATCCTTATTTATCCATTCTTCCCACTTGAAAGGTTGAATAAATTCAAAATAATCAAAAATATTTTGGAGCTTCGCCAAGTTGGGTTGGCAAATCTGAATCTTTGTTCCTAAATGGTGTATTACTCCTTTCGAATCTACCATTAAATAAAAAGGATTATTGAATTCTAGGGAATCGATAAAGATATTTTTATCTTTTTCTAATTTCACATTTTTCCTGCGCAATTCCAAAAGATTGATTACACTATTCGCAAGTGTTTTTAGACCATCTAACTGCTCTGTAGTGAGTGTTTTGGGATTATCATCTATCACACACAGAGTTCCCAAGGAAAAATCGTCTTGATTCACCAAAGGAATTCCAGCATAAAAGATAACATTTGGATCACCTGTAACTAAAGGATTGTCTTTAAAGCGAGCATCTAATCGAGCATCTTCAATAATGAAGGGTTCATTTGGAGAAATAATTGCATGGGCACAAAAGGCCAAATCGCGGGGAGTTTCAGATACATCTATGCCCACTTTAGATTTAAACCACTGTCGATTTTCATCAATGATACTAATTAACGCGATTTTGGTACCACAAATTTGAGCTGCCAATCTAGTTAAAGCATCGTATTCCTCTTCTGAAAGCGTATCAAGAATTTGATAACTTTTCAGCGCAATAATTCGATCGTTCTCGTTGGAAGGATGAAAAGCAGCTTGCATTTTTTTAAGTTACCACTTAATTAAAAAGACGTGACAATCGTTATCTACGTTTTTTTCTTGAATGTGTTCTACCGTTACCACTAAATCAAAACGTTTTCCTAATCCTTTTATTAAGCCATATAGCATAGGCACAAGACCTTCGCGATGAGATCTATATTCCAATTCAACTGAATTTTCCGTCTCGTTCCGTGTGGAAAATTGCGGTGCCGCCAATTCTGGCATTATGTTGTTAATTCGGTAATGCAACATGTCCAAATTTGACAAAAACTCAACAAATGACGAGCCAGTTAAATCCATAAGATCACCATATCCTTCGTCAGCGGTATAAAGAATCCAATATTCGCCAAAAGCTTCTAGAATTGCAGCGGCGTCAGCACGAAGCACACGCGAAGCATTTTTTACAAGATCATAGGTCAATTTATCTGGGTATGGATTCATACCAATGAATTCTTCGTCATGAAAATCAGAAAGTTGACAAATTTCCTTCCATTTCTCCATTCCATGGTTGGTTACAACCAAATCTTTTATTG
>Ga0315905_10001581_pt1 | contig 24381 bp, 14 predicted proteins | sample LakEriMetagenome_5_FD_203522 | JGI IMG/M metagenome (GOLD analysis project Ga0315905, IMG submission 203522) | Freshwater fungal communities from buoy surface, Lake Erie, Ohio, United States - Buoy 4 MA121 | ecosystem: Environmental > Aquatic > Freshwater > Lake | place: USA: Lake Erie, Ohio...
CAGCCGGAGCCACAGAGGCGCCCCCCACCAGCACCGCTGTTCGCGCTACCGGTCACCCGGCCCCCTAAACAGAAAGCCCCGCCGGCGAACCAGCGGGGCTTTCCAATATTAGGCTGTCAGGCAGCGGGCCGAATTACTTCTGGCCGGGGCGCCATTCCTCCTGAGCGAACTTGAAGGCCTCTTCGAGACCCACCATGTCCGTGCTCGGGCGGAGCGCTTCGAAGGCGGCAGTCTCCTTGCGGAGTTCGTCTTCGCTGTAGTTCGCGGCCTTGATCGAGAGACCGATACGGCGCTCGACTTTGTCCACCTTGATGACGCGGGCTTCGACCTCCTGACCGATCTTGAGCACGTCCTTGACGCGGTTGACGTGGTCTTCGCTGAGCTGGGAAATGTGAACCAGACCGTCGATGTCGTCCTTGAGCTGGATGAAAGCACCGAAGGAAGCGAGCTTGGCCACGGTTCCTTTGACGAGGTCGCCGACGTGGAACTTGCTGTCGATGTCGGACCACGGGTCGTTCTCGAGCTGCTTCACGCCGAGGCTGATGCGCTGATTGGCTTTGTCGATTTCGATGACTTGCGCCTCGATTTCGTCGCCCTTCTTGAGCGCTTCGCTCGGGTGGTTCACCTTGCGCGTCCAGGACAGGTCGGACACGTGGATCATGCCATCAATCCCTTCCTCCATTTCGACGAAGGCACCGTAGGCAGTGAGGTTGCGGACCTTGCCCTTGATCTTCGTGCCGATCGGATAGCGCTGGTCGATGTCGTCCCACGGATTCGTATCGAGCTGACGGACGCCGAGGCTGATCTTCTGCTCTTCCTTGTTGATGCCGAGCACCACGGCCTCGATTTCCTGACCGAGGGTGAGGACATCAGAAGGACGGGCAATTCGCTTGACCCAGGAGAGTTCGGAAACGTGCACGAGGCCTTCCACGCCGTCCTGGATTTCCACGAAGGCACCGTAAGCCACCAGCTTGGTGACGCGGCCTTTGACGCGGTGACCAATGGGGTAGCTGGCTTCGATGTTTTCCCACGGGTTGTTCTGCATTTGCTTCAGGCCCAGGGAAACGCGCTCTTTCTCGCGGTTCACGTCGAGGATTTGCACCAGCAGGCGCTGGCCCACGGAGACCATTTCGGTCGGGTGGTTGATGCGGCCCCAGCTCATGTCGGTGATGTGCAACAGACCGTCCATGCCATTGAGGTCCACGAACACGCCGAAGTCGGTGATATTCTTGACCTGACCTTCGACCTTGTCGCCGATCTTGACGGTCTCCATGAATCGCTGGCGCTGTTCGGCGCGCTCGGCTTCGATGACCTCGCGGCGGCTGAGCACCACATTCTTCCGGTCGTCGTTGATCTTGACGATCTTGAACTCGTAAACGTTGCCAACGTACTCGTTGAGGTCCTTCGGCGGAATGATGTCGATCTGGCTGCCGGGGAGGAACGCCTCGACGCCGACATTGACGGTGAGACCGCCTTTGACCACGCTGCGCACCTTGCCCTTCACGAGGCCACCCTCGTGGAACACCTTCACGATCTTGTCCCAGTTTTGCTTGTGGGCGGCCTTCTCCTTGGAGAGGACGACCATGCCTTCATCGTTTTCCAGGCGCTGGAGGAGGACTTCCACCTCATCTCCCACCTGGATGTCTTCATCTTCAAATTCGCTGACCGGGATCGCCCCCTCGGACTTGTAGCCGATGTCCACGAGGACCACCTGGGGTTTGATGTCGAGGATCGTGCCGCGCACAATCGAGTTTTCGCGCAGTTCCTTGAAGGATTTATCCATCAGCGCGAGCAGTTCTGCATTAGCCATTGTTGTTGTTTGGTTTAGGGTTGGGTTGTGACGTTGACCGGTGCCGATATTGCTCCCCATGAAGTGTGAAATCACACGGCCATACCGGGAGCGCCTTCCTGGCCGGACGGACGAAAGGGCGGGCAGAGTATCGGGCCACCCTGGCGGCGCAAGTGCCGTTTCAGAAAATTAAAATGCCCTCCATCGACAATAAAAAGGCCGCCGGGAGCGCTCCCGGCGGCCGATTCAAGTGACAAACCGCCTACTTCTTCAGCGAGTCGCGGATTTCCGCGAGCAGTTTCTCCGTGGTCGTCGGTTCCGGAGGGGCCGGAGGCGCTTCCGCATCCTTTGCCTTCATCATCGCCAGCATCTTGTTCATGGGCTTGATGATGATGAAAAACACGACCGCGGCCGTGATGAGGAAGCTGATCACCGCCCCGATGATGCCACCGAGGTCCAGTTCAATGAGTTTGTTGACGGACTTGGTCACTTCTTTACCGGCCACCATCTCCTTCACTTCCACCATGCGCTCCATCAGCGGCACCGTAAGCTTTGGTGTAGGGCCGCCACCAGCGAGTGCGAGCATCGGCTCCACGATGCCTTTCGTGAAGGCGGTGACGATGCCGGTGAAGGCGGCGCCGATGATGACACCGGTGGACAGATCCACGACGTTGCCTTTGAGGATGAATTTCTTAAAGTCGTTGAGCATAACAGGTAAGACAGGTGATTAGTTAATAGCGGCGATGCATTTCGCCTGCCGAATGGTGTGAAATTCCGCGCGTTCAGGCACCATGGAATTTGCTATGAAATTTCCGGATAACTCTGGAAAAACATCGAGTGCCAACAAAAACAGCCCACCAGAGATCCGGGATGCTGTGCTCGTGATCAGAGAATTAACCTGACGGACGGCTATTTTTTCCCGCGCTCCCTGTCTTGACGCTCAGTTTCACGGCGCTGGAATTCCTCCATTTGCCGGCGCTGTTCCTCGCGCCGAAACTGTTCTTCTGCCTGGCGCCGCTGCTCTTCCCGCCGGGACTGTTCCTCCGCCTGCCGCCGCATTTGTTCCTGACGTTCGGTCTGCTCCTGTTGCGCACGACGCTGCATTTCCTCACGACGGGCAGCCTCCTGAGCCTCGCGGCGCTGCTGTTCCATGGATTCACGCTGGCGCGCCGCCTCCCGGGCCTGTTGCTGCACCGCTGCGTGCTGCTGTTCGATTTGCTCGCGCTGACGTGCACCATCCTCCCGGGCTTTGCGCAAAGCCGCTGCACGCCGCTCGGCCTCCTGACTCTTCTGCTCCATGGCGGCGCGGGTATTCTGATTCTCCTGCTCCGCCCTCGCAGCCTCCTCGCGCTGCTTCCCATAACGCCGTGCCTGCTCCATTTGCTCACGCTGGCGCGCCGCCTCCTCCTGCGCCTGACGCGCCGCCGCAGTGCGCGGTTCCAATTCCTGGCGCTCCATGGCAGCACGGGTAGCATTCTGATTCTCCTGTTCCGCCTTCGCAGCCTCCCCGTGCTGCTTCCCATAGCGCCGTGCCTGCTCCATTTGCTCACGCTGGCGCGCCGTCTCCTCCTGCGCCTGACGCGCCGCCGCAGCGCGCCGTTCCAATTCCTGGCGCTTCTGCTCCATGGCAGAGGCATCCGGCTGCGGCTCTACAGCCGGCTTCGTTTTGCCAAATTCCCGCGGCTGCTCTGCGGCCGGCTTCTTCTGCGCGCTTTCCATTTCCTTTTGGCGGGCTTCACGAATGCGATCCGCCATCGCACCGCGGTTCTTCGCCCCTTCCCCATTATTAGAAGGCTGCGCAGCCACCCCGGTTTCCGGCGGCGCGTTGTCAGGAGTCCCCCCCCCTCCGGCATCGACCGGAGGCTTTGCCGGCTGGCCTTTTCCGCCGAGACTCTCCGCACGAAGCCGTTCCAATTCCGCCCGGGCTTCTGTGAGTTGGGCGGCATCCTTTTCGCGACGGGTAAATGCCTCACTGCGGGCATCCGGTTTTGCTCCCTCAACTGCTGAGGGCCGCGCAGCCGTCTCAGGCTGAGCCACCGGCGGTTCGGCGACGGGCTGGGCCACCGCAGTGCCGGACGGCACTGCCTGCCCCCTGGATCCAGTTGACTCCCCATTGCCCGGCCGCGACTGGAAGGATGGACCGCGGCCGCCGGCGAGAATCTCCGGATTTTGCTTCACCTGCTCCACCAGAGAAAGCTTCGTGCGCTTCAGATCTGCCAGCTTGTGCTGTCGCTCCACGATCTTCTCCTCCGTCTCATTCAGCTTCTCCGCCCGGCTCCAGCGCACTTTCTTGGCCGACTCAAACCGATTCTCCACCGTCTTCGCCAATCCGGAATCGCCGCGCAGCACCCGGCTGTCCAGCTTCCTGTCACTGTGCCGGGACGGGCGCAGCGCCGGGTTCCAGGGCGCACTCACCCTGGGCGCATAGCAAAAAATGCGTTCCTTCTCCAGTTTCGGGCTGCGGAAGCGTCCGTCGCGGTCGTCATCGCGCTTATAGTCCCAGTGCAGCGCCAGCCGCGGCACCGGACGGCGGGTGCATTGCGCAATCCAGTCCCGTTCCGGCCCGTAGCACTCCACCCGGTCACGGCGCACGATGAGATTCGTGATATTCACCGTCGTGCTGTAGATATTGATGGAGATGGAAGGTGCCTCGCAGTGTCCGAGCACCGGCTCATCGAAGTGCCGCACCGGCACAAAAACATAGCCGCCCGGATACAGACCGCAGTCCCGGTCAATCGAAGAGTCATACGTCACATCCACGTCATAGACCGTCTCCGGCGGGAGCGGACACCAGCCAACATAGCTGCTGCTCTTGCGCCACGACACCCAAGCTGGGCCCCACTGGTCACCAGGCACCCACACCCAGCCGATTCCATCCAGACAAGCCCAGCGGCCATAGTGATAGCAGGCCCAGCCGAAGTTCTCGTCAGAGCACCACGTCCAGCCATAGTCAGTGTTGACCCATCGGCCCCGCGTGTAAGGCCGCCACGAGCGGTCCGCGACATACACCGAGGGCTGCCAGACATAACCGTATTCTGCCGACTCAAACCACGAGCCCACCGGATCCAGCTCGTCATAAAACTTCTGATAGTCGTAGTTCGCGCCCGGTGCATAGGCCGGGACCTTGCCGGTACTGCCGCTGCTCTCCGGCGGCCGGCTCTCCCTGGCCGTGGACGCCGTATTCTTTGCCTCGGCCAGCTGCTGCTCCAGCGCAAAGGCCTCGCGTTCCTTCTCCAGCAGCGCCCGTTCACGCTCGATTTCCTTTTCCGTCGCCGCCAGGCGTTCCTCCTCCAGCCGCTGCTCCAGCTCCAGTTGCTTCACTTCGAGTTCCTTCACCTGCAATGCCAGCCGCTGCTCCGCTTCACTGGGTCCCGCGGGCACCACATCCGCCACCATCGGGGGGGTAGGCTCTTTCACCGAAGGCGCAGCTGCCGGAGGAGCCGGGACATTACTCTGCGCCGGGCCTGCCGGCTTGTCGCAGGCCGCCATGAACAGCGCCACACTGATACCGAGAGGGAAAACAAGGATTGGTTTCATAGAAAAAAGGAGCCTTTAGGGTTGAGTGCAATTCGGGACGGCACTCTGACGCACCCACCCTCCATTGTATTCAAACCTTTTTTGCCCAACCCAAAATTCGGTACAAAATAAACCCGGCAGACCACATGCGCACTGCCGGGAAAGTAAAAATGACACCCGTGAAGGGTTTACGGTGCCTTTGATCCGTCCTCAGTGACGCCAAGGGCTTTTACCGCCTTGATCACATTTTCCAGGTGCGTCGCCGGGTCCACCTTCGCGTCGTGCCACACTACTTTGCCGTCCTTCACCAGAAAAGACTGCCGCGTGGGCATCCCGATGCGGAAGACCGGCACCCCAAACGCTTTCACCACCGCCCCCTCGCTGTCCGCCAGCAGGGTAAATGGCAACTTGTGCTTCTCCTTGAACGCCTTCTGGGCTTCCGGCTTGTCCATACTAACTCCCAACACTGTCACCCCGAGTTTCTGAACGTCCGCCCAGTTGTCGCGCAGGGCGCAGGCTTCCTTGGTGCAGCCTGGGGTATCCGCCTTGGGATAGAAATAGACCAGCGTTACCCCCTTCTTAAAGATTTCATTCAAGTTCACCTCGGCTCCATTCTCATCCACCGACTTCAGCACCGGCACCTCTGCCCCCAGCGACAACGGGTCCGCTTTGGTCGTCGAGAGCAAAAACGCCACCACAAGGGCGATGCAGATCGTGCTTACAATAAGTGCCTTGAGCATAATTCCCCAATTCATTTAAGATTTCCGAGAGAAATCAAACCGTTTAGTGGAGAATTTCGCTAAATTCCCCGGAAAATGGGCGGATGCACCCATTTGGAAACTCAACGGGCCTGCACCGCACGGGCTCTGAAATAGAAACGGTTTAAGGACACACCCTCCGGCAGGAGGGTCCACGTGCGGCGCGTGAGGCCACCAGGCAGTGGCTCGACACCCGCCAGTTCGAGGCAGGCCGATGGGCCCCAGTCCGCCAAATTGCGGCTTGTTTCCACAGACAGCACGGCTCCATCCGCGGCTGATGCATGCTCCAGCGTGAGGGTGCCAGTCGCCGAATTCCACGTCAGCGGCGCAAACGGGCCAGCGTTGGTATCACTGGTGGCGAGCGCATATTCCATCAGGGCGGTGAGGCCGTCATGGTCGGCGTCATCGTTGGGATTGCCCGAGAAAGGCACGGTATCGCTGCTGGTGGGATTGCCGTTGGGCGCCGTGCTGGCGCGCCAACTGGCGGGGAGGCCGGGGTCGAGGGCGGGCGAGATGCGCACAAGGCTCGGGCCGGTGCCGTCGGGACCTTCAGGCCAGGGGGCTTTGTCGTTGTAGATGAAAGACTCGATCTGTTCGCCCACGGCGTCACGCAAGGTGATGCGCTCACCACCGTTTTCGAAACTCGTGGCGTGGGGGCCGAGCATTCCGGTGAGGCCAGGACTGCGCAGGGCGAGGGCAGAGGGCTTGCGGGCAATAACGATGCGCTGGCCGGCGCTGATCACGGTGGCGGCAGGCACGGTGAAGGTGATGCCGTTGTCGAAATAGCAGCCGCTGATGTCGAGTGGACCGGTCTTCGTGTTGATTAGTTCCATGAATTCAAAGTCACTCGCGGTGAGTGTGGCATCGGCGGCGAGTTCCGCGACGGTGGGCGGCAGCGGGTTGTAGTGGAGTTCGCTGACGCGCAGGAAAAGCTGCGGCTCGCTGGGCGCGGGCGGCACGGTGAGCGTGGCGACGACGGCATTGGAAAGATCGCGCAGTTCCACGGTTTCGCCGGTGCTGGCGAGTTGCCCGTCGTAGGCCATAAGCACAAACCGGCCTTCGCCATTCATCGGCGAAACGCCGCGCGTGCGCCAGCCGCTGCCGCTCTTGGCGACGATTAGCCTGCCATCGAAGCGCGTGTTGCCCGGATGCGAAATCACCGAGCCGGCGGGGAATGTGAAGTCCACGCCGCCCGTGAGTTTCCAGCCGGTGAGGTCCACGTAGTCCGCGCTGCTGTTCACGATCTCGATGTACTCGTGGTCCTGATTGCCACTGCCCGGATGCGCGTCGTAGCTGCCGAACGCGATCGCCAGAGCAGCAATGCTCTGGCCGGGGATGGGGCCGCCATAGCTGGTGCCGAGCGGCGGATTGTCCTGAAAATACATCCCCCGGCGCGCAGGAACAAAGGTGCCGGTGATGCGCGCGGTTTCCTCGCGGGCACTGCGCGGCGTGTAGGTGTTCGTGGCTGTTTGGTGCTGATTCCAGTAGCCCCAGATGCGCAGATCGAGGCCGGCGTCGCTCTCGGCAATGTCTGCGGGGTCCACGAGGTCCGTCTGCGCATTTATCCAGCCTTCGATCTCCGGCGCGGGTCCGTTCTCGAGGAAGAACTGCTCGGCGAGATGCCGCAGGCGGCGCAGGATCATGGCCTTGAGCGTCGGGTCTTCGAGCGCGTAAGCGAAGAGGGAGTTCTTGTTCGGTGTCGCAAACTCCATCTGGTTATGGTTGAGCGAGAAATTATGTATCGTGCCGTCGTTGGTGTTCACCCGGATCACGTCATCGAAGTAGGTGTTGGCAACGGCCGCGGCGTCGTAGTAGTGGCCCCATGAGAGGTCGAGATCCCACAGCATGGGCGTCCAGCGGCGCGTGCCGTCGGCATCGAAGTAGAGGGAGTAGTTCTTATGCCCCCAGTCATAGCTGGTGGAGAAGAACATGCCGGCGATGAAGTTCACGAGCATGTTTACCTCCACATTGTCCGCCAGAAAACGGAAGCGAGGGCTGTTGTTCACCGTGCCCGTGATGTCATCGATGTTGCTGAGATTCACCATACCCGCGAGCAATGCGGCGAGGTCGGCGTTTCCCGTCTCCCACTTCCGCGTGCGCTTCTCCACGCCGGTCGTGGCATGCGACGGCGACGCGTTGAAGAGGTTCTGCATTTTGTAGAGCGCCCCGTTCTTGTCGTAGCCGGCATCTTCGAGCGATCCTTCATTCAGCTCACCAGTGAGGTCGTAAGTGGAATGGAAAATGCCGTTCAATTCCAAACGCACGGTTTCGCAGTGCAGTGTGGGATGCCCGGCCAGCCCATAAACACGATAGCTCATCGGATTGCGCAGCTTCGACCGGTCGCGCCAGTTGGTGAGGAGGTTCACATCGGTGTGACCAGCGCCAGTGTCAGTGAACTGGAAGCGGTGGCCGCGGTTGAAGTCCACGTCCCAGCTCCGCTTCGCATAGGCCGCCGAGGAATGGAGATTGATGTCCACATTGTCGTAGAGCCTGCCGTTCCAGAACAGACTTGCCCGCGTCCCTGCTGCCGTCTCTCCGGCGCCGATGTTCTGCATGAAGAGCGAAAGCGTATTCAGTCGAGTGCGGCTGGCGGGATTCGTCCCCGCGGCGACGGTGCCGTGATACTTCGGCGAATCCGTGGCGCTGGGGAATGGCGGCGATGTGCGCGAACCGCCCGCGCTGTCCGTGGCGGTGACACGCCAGCGGATGAGTTCGCCCGCATTCACGCCACTGAGCGGAATGGACGCGGTCCAAGCCGCGCCGCTTTGCGTCATGGGCAGGCTTTGCTCGGCACCGAAGTTCACCACGTAGAACAGCGTCGCGCCCGTCACAGCACCGCCCGTCGCCGTAAAGACTGTGCTCACCGGAAGCGTGGCATCATGCACGGCGGCATTGAAGACTTCCGGATTCTGCCACACGCGCAGCCAGCAGCGCGAGGTGTCGCTGGTTTCTGATGCGGAGGCATCGCAGACGACGTCCACGGTGTCTCCGACGACCAGCGTCACGGGAACAGCGTAGCGGCGCAGTTGCCCGAGCACGCTGAACGCCTGCATCCCGGCAGCGCCGGGATCGGAATCAAGCACCGGCATGCCATTCAGGAAGATTTGGCAGCGCGTGGCATCGCCGCCGGTGGCGACTTTGTGGAAGAATCCGCTCAGCACCGCCGGGCCGCTGATAGTGCTCGTCCAGCGCCGGACCGGACTGCCGCTGGTGACGCTGGGCAATGTATAGTCGCGCCCGAGATCGCAGTTCGGCGCGGCGGTGAGGCCGCGTTCCCAGGAGGCACCCCACTGCGTGTTGCCGGGGTTCCAGTTTTGCGTCGTGGCATTCCATGCGCCCTGACCATCGCCGCCGGGAAATGACACAAAACTCGCCGTCGTGTAGGCGCTGCTGGCACTAGCCGTGAGCGAATAGCCGTAGGTCCAGCCGTCCTGCCCCTGCACGCCGCTGAATTGATCAATGCTGTCCGCCACGACGATGCCGCTCTCCAGCAGCGGGCGCACCGGCTGACGCTCGCCCGGCAAGGCGTTCACCACGTTCTCAATCCGCGGCCCGGGCTCGCCGGCCCCGCTGTTCGACGCGCCGGGCGTGGGTGTGACGAGATAGCCCTGCGTCGCGCCATTGCTGATGCGGCCCCACGTCACGTTGTCGGGAAACACTACAGTCGCCGGAATGGAATCCACCACCGTCAAGCCGCCGGGCGCGCGCAGTTCCAGCAGTTCGCCATCGGAGTTGAGGCTGAAATTCGTGTGCAGATTCTGCGCGGGATTCGTGCGGTCCTTGCCGGAAGAAAAGACCCGCAGGTGGCCATTCCCGGCGAGGAATGTGCCCGCGGGAAATGCCCAGTCGCTGCCGCCACCGTCACGCAGCCGGTAACCCGCCATGCTGATGGCAAAAGCATTCGGATTGCGAATCTCAATCCAGTCCGGTGTGTCGCCGTTCTCGTCGTCGAGGTAGCCATCGTTGGCGGCCATGACTTCGTTGATCACCGGCGGCTGCTGCGGCTCGTTGACGCCCACACTTGTGGTCGCATTCGCCGAGCCAAAGGCATCCGTGAGGGTGATCGTGTAGGCCGTCGTGGCCGCGGGCATTACAGAGACACTGCCGCTGCCATTCACCGTTTGCGCCGTCACATCGCCTGGCGCGGGAGAGATGCTCCATGTCGCCCCTGGCTGCGCACTGCCGGTCCATGACAGCGTGGCCGACTCCCCTGGTGTGGTGAGATTCCCCGGCAGCGCGGAGAATGAAGTGATTTGCGGCGCCGGCGAATAGAGCGCCGTGACTTCTGCGGGCGTCAGCGCATGATTATAAAAACGAGCATCATCAATGCCGCCCTGAAACGGATATGTCGTCAGGCTGTGCTTACTGTTTCCAATCGCCACCTCCTGTCCCGCGGCGACGGTCGTGTTGATCGCCAGCGATGCGCCTGTGCCGTTGTAGCTCAACGCGACCGGCTGCCCGTCCACATAGAGCAGCACGCTGCCAAGTGTGGTGCCCGTCTGAACCACTGCGATGTGATGCCACTGATCGTCATTCAGAAACGGTCCGCCAAACACCCCGCCACCGGAGACTTCAAAGCGCAATTGATTCAAGCCCGAGCCAACGCTGCTGCCGATGCGGACCGTCCAGCGCGCGCTCGTCGCATTGGAGCCATAGCTAAAGATCGAATCCAACTGCGCATCCAGCGCGACCGGATACTTAATCCACGCAGCAAACGACCGCACGGCGCTCCCCGTCACACCGGTGTAGGTCGTATTCACGTAATCATTCACCCCATCCAGCAGCACCGCGCTCCCCAGCCCCGACGGGCCAGGTGCCCACTCGCTGCCGGCGGTGAAATTCGTGAGCGTACCGGGAAAGGCAGGATTACCCGCATTCGCCGCCGCAGTGCCCGCGTTTTCGTTGAAGCTCCAGTGACCGGTCAGCGCCGCGCGGGCGGGTGCCGCAAGGAGCAGGCAGAGGAGTGGGAATTTGAGACGCGGGTGCATGTGAGGAGATCTATGTTGAAGGAGAGATGCGGGTAATGAAAAGCCGCGATCCGTCAGGAGACAGATCGCGGCAGCGGGAATCAGTTGGGTAAATCAACGGCGGCGGCGGCCTGCTAATCCCAGGGCCGCCAGCGCAAGCAGGGAGGCGCTGGGCTCAGGCACCATAATGGCCTGAATCTGCGCCTGCGTCAGTGCTTCATCATACATGCGAACGTCATCAATGCTGCCTTTGAAGTTGTAATTGGTCGAATGGCTGCTGGCTCCAATGCGCGCCGTATTGGTCCCAACGGTGGTGTTAATGGCATGACCAGCCCCCGCCCCGTTGTAGGCCAGCACCTGAGGCACACCATCCACATAGAGCTGCACCGTGCCCAGCGTGCCGCCGTTCTGCACCACGGCCACATGGTGCCACATGTCATCATTCAGATTTGTGTCTCCATATACGCCGGCCCCGGAGACCTCGAGACGCAGCCGGTAGGGAACGATCGACGCCGTGTCGCTGATGCGGAAGGTCCATCGGTTGGTGGATGTGTTGTTGCCGTAGCTGAATATGGCGTCGAATTCATCCGGCGAGGCTCCGGGCTGATTCGGATACTTGATCCACGCCGTCACCGTGCGGGCCGCGCCTCCGGCGATCGGGGCAAAACTAGTTTCCACCTGATCATCTGTCCCGTCGAAGGAAAGAGCGCTGCCAAAACCAAGCGGCCCAGGCACCCATGAAGCCCCTCCGGCGACCGTGCCGTTGAATGAGCTGTTGGCACTATTCGCCGCAATGGGGCCGGTATTCTCATCAAATTTCCAGTGAGCAATCAGCGCTGCAGAGGCGCCAGAGGTCTGGACGAGGCCGGCAATGATACAGAGCGCTGGTTTCATCATTAGATTCATAGAAAAAGGTTCACCCCTGGCTATTTGAAAATACAGACATTTTCCGTCTACACATGTTTTTTGCCAGAAACTGACTGATCCGGCAATGACCAAAAGTCATATTTTCCCGATGAACTCTTCGCGAGTCAGCGTGCCATCACTGTTGCGATCCATTTTCCTGAACCGTTCGCGTGCAGCCTCTTTCTCACCGCTTTGGCCCTTGAGATATTCATCGAGGGTGAGCTGAGCCTTGCCCGGATAGAGACGGTCGTAGCGCTTGTCGCGGGGCTCCTTTGGATCGAAGCCCCCGGGCTTTACGGCGTCTGCCTGAATTTTTGGACCGGGAGCGTCTGCCCCCGCGGGCGGCAGATGCTTTTTGAGGGATTCCAGCAGGGCTCGGTGCTCGGGAAGCTCCGCGAGATTTTTCGTTTCCGCGGGATCGTTCTGCTCGTCGTAGAATTCTATGTGAGTGATTTCTGCGGCGTTCCGTTTGCGCCAGAAGGTGGCGCGCCAGCGGTCGTTGCGGATGCTGTATCCCATGAAGCCGCTGCGCGGATACTGGCTGATAGCCGGTTTATCAGATGCGAGGGCAGGGGTCTCCAGATACTTTCTGAGGCTGCGTCCGGCGAGGCCATCCGGCACGGGCAATCCGGCGAGATCGGCGAGTGTGGGAAAGATGTCCACGAACTCAGCAGTGGCGGCGCATTTCTTCCCGGCTCCGGCCGCTCCGGGCAGGCTGATGATAAGCGGGGCGCGGGTGGCACGTTCGAAGTTGGTGTGCTTGTGCCACAGGCCGTGGTCTCCGAGTTGCCAGCCGTGATCACCCCAGAGGATCACTATCGTCTTGTCGGCGAGACCTTCCTTTTCCAGCGCATCAAGGAGGCGGCCCACCTGCGCATCCATGTAGCTCACGCAGGCATTGTAGCCATGGCGAAGAATGCGGGCGAAGTCATCCGGAATAGGGTTGCCCTTTGGCACGCCGGGGTAGGCGTGGAGTTCACCATTGTCGTGGCCGGTGAAGGCCGCGGTGCCTTCAGGGAGCTTGTCCGTCGCCGGACCGGGAATCGCCGCGGGGTCGTGCAGGTCCCAGTATTTCTTCGGCGCGACAAATGGCAGGTGCGGCTTCACGAAACCGACAGCGAGAAAGAACGGTCTGCCGTCCGCCTTCGCTGCAGCGATGCGCTTCACGGCTTCCGCCGCCGTCGCACCGTCGGGGAGTTCATCATCGCTCTTGCTGCTGACCTCAAAGGCCGGGCCGGCCTTGGCTTTGCCGCTGGCCGCCCGTGTCGCTACCCGATCCAGCGGATCCATGTATTCCACGACGCCGGGAAAGGTTGACGTGCGGCGCTGCGTCCAGTCATTCGGATCCACAGCCACGGTGCGGCCGGATGCATACCAGTGCGGCGCGGTCCATCCGGAGTCCTCATAGCCATTGTGATAGATCTTGCCCAGGCCTTCTGTACGGTAACCCCGGGCCGTGAAGTGCTGCGGCAGCGTCACCGCCTTCGGCAGGGCTACCCTGTAGTGCGTCTGGAGATCCCAGACCTTCGTAACATCGGGACGGAGACCGGTGAGGATAGACGTGCGCGAAGGACTGCACACCGCCTGCTGACAATAAGCCCGCTCGAACACAACACCGCGCGCGGCAAGCCGGTCGATGTGCGGCGACTTCGCGTGCGATACACCATAGCAGCCAAGGTCCGGCCGCAGGTCGTCCACGGCGATGAAAAGGACGTTCAGCTTGTCCGCAGCGGACAAGCCCGGCGCGCTGAGCAGAAAGGGAAGCAGAAGCAGGAGAAGTTTCATTGTATGCCAGTTGGTTGCAGAATCCGGCCTGTTTGACCGGATTACAGCTTATCCGTCAATTCCCGATTGTCCTGCTACAGTGCGGCGGCGTCATCCTGCCATCCGCGGGCGGATTCTTCAGCCAAAAGCCGCGCCTCAAGACTTTTTCAGTTTCACGGCTTTGCGGCGGTCTGGAAAAAGGGTGCGGCAAAGTCGGCAAACGGTGCCGTCGCAGCCGCGGGCCGTGCAGTATTCGCGGCCGTAGAAGATGATCTGGAGGTGCAGTTTGTTCCAGGAGTCGCGGGGAAAGAGCCGCTTCAGGTCGGCCTCGGTCTGGGTCACATTTTTCCCGCTGGTGAAGCCCCATCGCTGAGCGAGGCGGTGAATGTGAGTGTCCACCGGGAAAGCAGGAACGCCGAAGGCCTGGGCCATGACAACCGAGGCAGTCTTGTGGCCAACGCCGGGGAGGGTTTCGAGGGCAGCAAAGTCGGCGGGCACCTGACCGCCATGGCGCTCCACAATAAGCCGGGACAGTTCCGCAATGGCCTTAGATTTAGCCGGAGAAAGACCGCAGGGCTTGATGATTTCACGGATTTCCTCAACAGGCACCTGCATCATGGCCTGAGGGGTGGCCGCACGGGCAAAGAGGCGGGGCGTGATCTGATTCACCCGCACATCGGTGCACTGAGCCGAAAGCAGCACCGCCACGAGCAGCGTGTAGGCGTCGGTATGGTCGAGCGGAACGGGAACAGCTGGATAGAGCCGTTCGAGTTCAGCCTTCACGGTGGCCGCACGCTGCACTTTGGTCATGCCGCAGCGCTAGATCTTCTTCTGGATGCCTTTGAGCATAGCGCGCACGTGGGCGTGCTTGGTGCGCTCGCTGAGAATCTTCATGCTTTGGGAGTAGCTGCCCCACTTGATAACCTTGATCTTCACGTTGCGGGCACCCCAGTCTTTAATTCCGGCGAACCCGGGCTTGTAGAGGTCAATGGTCTTGGTCCCAACGAGGGCCGAGCCGTAGTCGTCCACGTGGTAGGTATAGGGAAGTCCTTCGATCTGGAAGACTGTGCCCAACGGGAAGACGGACCAGTCAGCCGCGGCGCTGCGAACCATGCCATACCGCAATTCACTGCCGGCGGCGTTCTTTTTGCCATACTGAAGGCTGTCGGCCTCGACGTGGCTGTAGGCCGTGGTCCGAACCTTGTAATACTTGGCGCCATCCACGTGGCCGTTTCGGTGGACCTTCGCATTGGCGAGGGTGTTGCTGGAGGAGCAACTGCAGAGAGCGGCACTGAACAAGGCGATGACAGCCAGAAGGAGACGAAAGACCATGGTCCTGTGGGGTTGGTTTTGTTCAGGGGCTGGGGAATCGGGGCTTTTCAGTGGACGGAGAATGCCGGGAATCACCGTGGATGGCAAGTGACAATTCCTTTACATGGAAATTTTAGAATTTTAAAGGAATTCCACTTCCTCAGGGGAGCTGAACGCGCAACTGGAGGCAGGCGCAGCGCCGGGCAGAGACATCCAGTGTGGCGCGGCGCTCCACCCAGCCGGTGCCGGTGGCAGTGGCTTCGATTGTGAAACCGGAGTCCGACCAGTTGAGGAGGTCAGACGACCACTCGGGGGAGACGAGGACGCCGGTGGCGCCGGTGGATTCCCGCCACGTGAGGCTAAGGAGATCGCCGTCGCGCCCGGCGGCTGGCACTCCGGCAGCGGCATCCGGGAAATCAGGATCCAGTCCGAGCGCATACTCCGCGAGATTTTCCAGCCCATCGCAGTCGGGGTCGGCAGTCGGACCAGTCATGGTGGGATCGGTGAAGGATTCCGGGAACTGTTCCTGGAGCCAGGTATAGAATGGATGCGCGATGACAGCAGTGGTATCGTCAAAGACACTCGCAGAACCGTCCGTGGCGGTCAACCGGAGGCGATGTGTACCGGGAGCCGTGAACAGCACCTCGCCGGCCGCAGCGGCCGGAAAGTCGACGCTGCCGGGACCGCTGAGACGCAGCCACTGGACGAGCGGCGCTACCGTGTCGTCGCTGACAGTTCCCGTGAGAGGCAGGTTGAGCGCCGCGCTTTCCATAACAGCCCCGGCATCCACGAATGGCGCGACATTTCCAGTCCGGATAATGGCGAATTGATCAAATGCGGCAGTCACGGTGCCGTTCGTGCTCGCACTGGTGGCAAAGAGCCCCACGAGGACAGGGTCGGACATGGTAATCGTCTGCTGGCTGCCCTGGTTGGTCCACGTCAGACCGTCCGGCGAATGCGAGGCGCGGAGGAAATTCCCTGTGCGCACAAGCCGCACATACCTGGGAAGAGCGGCGGACTGATTCGTGTTTGAGGCACTGCCCGCGGCGTTGTCCGTGCCGCGCCAGATGAAGGATGAACGGTTGCTGGTGACGGCCATGGCAGCGTGCTTCGAGCCCGCCGTGGCCGCCCCCCGGACCATGACGCCAGAGCGCGTGGACGTGCCGGCGCCGGTGATGGACGCCACGCGGGCGATGACAGTGAAGTCGCCGATCATGGGCCGCTGGGCGAAGTAGCAGCCGTCGCTGGTGCCAGTGCTCACGCCGGAGCCAGCGCTCGTAAGCGTCCATGCGCTGCCGCCACCGGAAAGCCCCGTCGCGGTGCTGGCGGTGCCGATATTTCCACCGGTGAGCGAAGTCCCCAGCACAAAGACATTCACCTGCGCGGTGCTGGCGGATTCCGCATCTGCTGCACGCAACTGAACCACATAGCTGCCGGGTTCGCTGAAGACAACACCGGTATCGGCCGCGTGCGGGTCATCAAAACTCACCGCCCCCGTGCCGCTGAGCATAGTCCATTCGATTTCCAGCGGCACTGTAGGCCGGGGCCGGCCGTCGTCTGTGACTGTGGCATCAAGGAGCAGGCCCGGGCCGAATGGAAGAAACACACTGCCACCCACAGGCGAAACAATGGCGACCTGCGGCGGGAGATTTGTGTCGTCGTCGGTGAACCGGATGACGGCATCCCCCGCGCCGACATGGTAGGAAGCGGAGGGCGCAATGCTCACCGTGAGCGACTCTTCGGGCTCGGCCGTCTCATCGTCCACCGGGGTGAGGGTGAGGAGGACTTCCGGTTCCCCGGCGGCAAAAGTGACCGGCGATGGAAGCGCGATGAAGTCAGCCCCAGCCTGCGCCGTGCCGCTGACATTAAGGTCCACGGACAAATCACTGCCCAGCGGACCGGAACGCGTGAGCTTCAACTGTGCAGTATCGCCGGGCTCGCCGGCAGTGTCGTCCATCACGCCGAGGTAAACGCCGGTTTCGTTGTCGGTGATGCCCAGCGTCACCGAGGAAGGACTGCCCAGCGTGTAATAATCAGAAGCCGCGAGGGTGACCTGCAGCGATTCGTCAGGATCCAGCACCGCATCATCCAGTGCCGAAATCGAAAACTGAACCGAGGCGGCCCCGGCAGGAATGGTCACACTGGCGGAAGGCGCCGCGTAATCGCTCCCGGCGGAAGCCGTGCCGCTGAAGGTGAGCGCCACCGGCAGGGCGAGCGATACGTTCGTACTGACGCGCGCAACCGTAACCACAGCCGGCTCGCTGCGGCCTTCCTCCAGGGCTCCAGAAGCAGCGATGGAGACCGCCGTGTCGTCGTTGTCAAGAATGGTCAGGGTGTGCGTCACGGCCGGAGCCAGCCCCAGTGGTGCCTGCGGCTCTGAAATTGTCAGGATCACTGTCTCTGCAGGCTCCATCAGGGAGTCGTCGGTCAGCGACAGCGGAATCCCGCGAACGGTTTCGCCCGGCTGGAAGGTGAGTGTGCCTCCTGACGCGGCAATATCCGCGGCATCGGCCGTGCCGCCGGTGACTGCCCACGCCAGGCTCACCGGTGAAGACTGTGGCGCGCTCAGAAAAACAAGCACCTGCGCCGGCTGCCCCGCGGCTTCCCCCGTGGAGGATGCCGCCTGCACAAAGCCTGCGACCGGCGGCGGCAGCACGTCGTTGTCGGAGATCGTCAGTGTATGCGTTTGCTGGGTGCCCAGTCTTCCGCCCTGCACGCGCAGCAGCCGCAGCACGATGGTCTCGGACGGTTCTTTGAAAGTGTCTTCCAGGATCTCCATCGGGATCGTTTTGGCCGTTTCTCCAGCGGCGAAAACCAGCGTGCCGCCCTGCGCGGTATAATCCACCCCCTGAAATGCCGAACCGCTGTCGAGGGCATAATCCACGCGCACTTCACCCGCCGCCGGGCCACCAATCGTTACCGTTAGGGAAACACTGCCGGCACTTTCCGGAACGGAAGAGGTCCCAGCCGCAAACGCCGCAGTTGTGAGGCCGGCCGTTTCGCTATCCGTCAGAAACACCTGCGCTTCGGCGGCGCGCAGGCCGTAGCTTCCCGGCTGCGGAGTGATCACACAATTCAGCGTCTCGGCTCCCTCGGCATCAGTGTCATCCTGCAGTATAACATCCAGCGTTGCCGACGAGGCACCAGCCGCAATCGCTACGGCACCGGTCGCGGCCGCGTAATCCTGACCTGCCGCAGCCGTGCCGGTCAGGGTGTAGTTCACTGTGAGTGCATCTGTCGTCGCGCCCGTGCGGGTGAAGTGAAATTTCGCCGGCCCGCTGCTTTCCGCATAGCTCACGGCAGCCGCGGCCACCGCGACCATCGGCTGATCGTCGTCCAGAATGCGAAGGGAGGCCGTATTCTCCGGCGCCAGCGTGTAGGCGGCATCCGGCAGCAGTGTGAGTCGCACGTCCTCTGCATCTTCAAACTCCGTATCCTGAAGCGGCGCGACCGTCAGTTCCACATAGCCGCCGCGCGGCACGGTGGCTGTTCCAGTCAGGGCCGTGTAATCAGTTCCCGCGACGGCACTGCCGGTAATGGCGTAGAGCACCGTGATGTTTCCTGTGCCGCTGCCGTAGGATTGAATGCGGAACTTACCGGTGCCTCCGGCTTCATCGCTGGTGCCGTCCGCCACAGTGGCCATGACATGCGGCACATCGTTGTCAGCGAGGGTGGCGGTGGCGCTGAAAGCCAGGCCGGCCGTGTAACGCGCCGCGCTGCGCAGATTAACGGACACCGTCTGCTGTGGCTCTCCGATGCTGTCATCGACGGGAGTAATGACCAGAGCCGAATGGGCGAGGCCCGCCGGAATGGTGACCGTGCCGCTGAGCGGCGCGTAGTCGGTACCGTGATGTGCCGTGCCACCGAGTGCATAATCCACCGTGAGCGCGGCACTCAGATTGCCGGTGCGCGACACAAGGAAGACCGCCGGATCGCTGCCGGCCTCCGCCGCAGCCGCATCGGTGGCCGTCACCGTCAGGACCGGAATGTCATCATCGAGAACGGTGAAAGTGGCGGTGCTGCTGACCGGTGAACGGATCCACGAGGCGGTCGTCGCAATGGAAACCGTGAGTGATTCCGAGCCCTCTGCGGCGCTATCCTGCACAGCAGAGACCGGAACGTCCACAAATGCCACCCCTGCGGGAATCGTCGCCGTGGTATTCAGGCCGGTGTAGTCGGTGCCCGCCGCTGCGGTTCCGCCCCGTGTCAGGGAAACCACCAGCAGAGCCGCGGTGGAGCCGGTGCGGCTGAGACGCAGCAGAGCGTCGTTGCCGCCTTCGGTGAGGGTGGACGCCACCGTCTCCACGGAGATGACCGGCAGCGCGGTGTCGTTGTCGTTGATCAAAAGCGTGGCGGACTCGACGCCGGAGGGCAGATAGCCACTGCCGTCGATGAGGAAAAACGTCAGGGTTTCGGGGCCTTCGGCCGTGCTGTCATTGAAGGCGGTGACGGCCACATCCAGCGAGGGCTGTCCGGCGGGAATGGTGAACTTGTAAGTCGTGAGATCGTAGGTCTCCGCGGGAGTGAAATCGACATCACTCATGCCTGCACTGCCACCCACGAACACCCTGACATCCACTGCGGCGGCGGCGCTGCCGGCCACGCGGGCGAAGCGCAGCACGGCCGCGTCGCCGGCTTCCGTGCACGAACTGTCCGTCAGGGTCATCTCCACCGCGGTCTTTACGGCGGCCGTGAAATGAGCCGCCGTAAATTCCGGCCCCACGGTGAGCGGATTCGGCATCGCCGCGGTGAAAGTGAAGGCCGGTGCCACCGCTGTCGCATTCCACGTGCCGGCGGCCAGCCCACTCACGGCATACCAGCCATCGCTGTCCGTGAGGCAAACTTTTGGCGTGGCGCTGGTGTTGGACGACGGCACGAGTGAGACCCGCACGCCGGCCAGCGGCTGGCCGCCATCCGTCAGTATCTGCCCGCGGACAAAGGACTGGCTGTGCGTGCCCACGCTCACCTGGAGCAGGCGGCTCGTCACCCCGCCGCGCATGTCGCTGACTTCGCAGCGCACGGTGTAAAGCCCGGCCGCGGCCCATGCTTTCGACGCGGTGGCGGCGTTGGGACCAACGGTGCGGTCGCCCCAGTCCCATGAGTACGCCAGCGGATCGCCGTTAGGGTCCAGCGCCGCAGCACTGAATTCTACCGGTGCATTCACCGCAGCAGTGAGGGCAGCTGCGGTCAATTCGAGAGAAGGAGCCACATTTCCGGGGAACGCGCCGCTTTGCACCATCACGTCGAGGGACTCCGGCACTGTCCCCGATTTCGCCAGCGGCGTGATGTGCAGCTGCGCACCGGGATCGGAGAAGGTCCGGCCGATCACGACGGCGCTGTCATTTTTGCCATCCGGCGAACCTGGCGTCGTATCGAGGAGCTGCCCGCCGCCGTTGGAACCATAGGCCGTGCTGGCGCTGCTGCTGTCGCCCCAGGGGCTCCAGTTGAGCAGCAGGCCGCTGGTCAGCCACGCGTTGGCAGTGAACTTCTGACGAAACTCGCACCAGTAGTCGCGCTGTTGGTCTTTGCGGATGGCCAGGAGGTAGCGGTTCGCCGGATCAATGCGGCCCTGATCGTGCTGGTAAACGCGGTAGATACCCGGCCCGGTGACACGCGTTACATTTTCATCCGCGAGCCAGCGGATGTCCTGCTGATGACCGGCATTGAAGAAGTAGCTCCCGGCATTGGCCGCGCCCATGGTATCGAAGGAGTTGCCGTATTCCGAATTTGATCCCGATCCGGTCACACTCTCGCCACTGGTGCTCCAGAAGTTCGCATGCCAGAGGCCGAGATTGTGGCCAAACTCATGCACCGCTACGCCGGCGCTGCTGCTCTTCAGCCAGCAGCCGCGGCCGAAGACATAGGCCTGCCCGCTGAAGCCGCCGCTCGCGCCATTGTAGCGCACCGCCTCCAAATCATACGCCGCGTAGTCGAAACCCGCCGCTCGCGCCGCTGAGCGGGCATCGGCGAGAATGGCATCGGCATCAGAGGTGTCGTTCGCTTTATACCACGACTCCGGTTTAGGCATTTGGAGCAGCGGCGTCACCGTCGTGAGCAGATGGAGCTGCCCGTGGCTGTTCTCCACGAAGAAGTCGTTCACCTGCTTCATCATGTCGTAGGAATCCTTTTCCACCTGCGGGTCCGCCGGCTGATCGCTGAAGGCCACGCGGATGTAGAGCACGCTCTTCACGCCGGTGCTCCAGGTGGCCGGGACCGGTCCTGTTGGTTTCACCGGGCCGCCGGTGCCGCCCTCTGCGGCTTTCAGTTGCTCATTCAGCGCACGAATGTGACCGCCGGAACAGAGGATGCGGACTTCCCCGCCGGTCTCGACCGCCAGCACATCCGGCTCAATCACCACGGGCGGCTCCGGCAGCACAGTGTTGCCGCTCACCGGACAGGCCAGCGACACCTGAGCCCCTGGCCGTATCCGTTCGCCGGTCTCCATCGGACGCAGCGGGTCTTCATGCAGCGCGAGCCAGCCATCCACGGCGACACCATGCACCGGCTCGTTTTCGGAGGTGCGCTGCCGCACCCGGCGGCCATAGACCACGGCTTCGTAGGACTCCCCGGAGGCAGTGAAAAATGTCCGCCGGATCGCCTGACCATCCGCACCGGCTTCCGCCCGGCCCCGCACTCCGTAAAATCCCCGCGCATTCACCCGCTGCTCCAGCAGGGTCTCAATCTCCGGCGGCAGCGCCTGCCGCAACACCATCGGCACCGCCTCCTCCAGCGCACGGCGCGGGTCGGCAGGAATCAACTGCCTCATGTGCGCCCGGTGCGCCGCCGCCAGCCGCCGTCCCTCTGGCAGCAGGGATGCCTGCTCCGCCGGCGCTGCCGTTATATAATAGTGCGCCCAGCGCCGGAACTCCGCCGCCGGCACACTCAACCGCTCCAGCCAGCCGGCCCGCGTCTCGATGGCCGCCCCACCAGCCTCTGGCTTCACCTGCCCGCGGTGAAAATCCCCGCCCGCCGCCCCGTGTTCACGCGCCGCCTCCGGCCCGCCAGCGCTCCAAATCAGCGCCAGCGCGACCGCGGCCACTCCAGCTGCCAGTTGCCATTTTCTCATAGGATAAACCCGCCGAATTACAGTAATTCTAAAGTTAGGGCACGAAGTTTTTCTGCTTACCCGCGCCTTTCCGAAACGCCAGCATGACAATCTGCGGGAACAGCCTACATCACCCACGCCATTCGCCGTGAAACAATGAAAAAGCCCTCTCCCACCAAATCACTGCCCGCCAAACAGCGGGACGAACTCCTCCGGCTGCTTGAAGAGCGGTTTAGCCGGAACCCGGGACGTCATCCGGGGATTCTGTGGAGCACAGTGAAAGCGAAGCTGGAGGCACAGCCGGATAAGCTATGGTCCCTGCACGAAATGGAGCGCACTGGCGGCGAACCGGATGTGACCGGCACGGACGCGGACAGCGGGGCGGTTCTTTTCATGGACTGCTCGGCCGAGACCCCGAAAGGGCGGATAAGCGTTTGCTATGACCGCGAGGGGCTGGAGTCGCGCAAAGAGCACAAGCCGGAGAACACGGCTGCCGACATGGCCGCAGCGATGGGCATCGAGATTCTCAGCGAAACCGAATACCACGCGCTGCAGGCGCTGGGGAATTTTGACACCAAAACCTCCAGTTGGCTGAAGACGCCGGACGCCATCCGCAAGCTGGGCGGCGCGCTCTTTGGCGACCGCCGCTATGGGCGCGTTTTTATCTATCACAATGGCGCGCAGTCTTACTACAGCGTCCGCGGTTTCCGCGGGGTGTTGCGGGTGTAGGGATTACCGCCGGCGGCGGGCGAGGGCTGCGTCGAGTTCCGGGGTATTGAAGGCGGCCTGAATCCAGTTCACGCGGGGCTTGTCGCCGGGAATGAGCAGGACTTCCACGACATCAAAGCGCCACGCGATTTCCGGAAAGCCGAGCAACTGGAGCCATGAGTTCGCGCCGCGGACGATGAGCGCCTGCTTGTCCAGCGTGACGGCCTGCGCGGGGCGGCCCCATGCGGTGCTGGTGCGCGTTTTTACTTCTACGAATGCCAGGGTCTTTCCGTGACGGCAGACGACATCCACTTCCCCGCCGCTGGGCGCGCGGTAGTTGCGGTAGAGCACCCGGCAGCCCTGCACCCAAAGCCAGCGGGCGGCGATGTCCTCGCCACGGCGGCCGATGACGTCTTTGTCGGCCGCAGCGTGCTGCTCAGAAGTCCAGGGTGAGTTGAGCAACCGGCTGAAACGAGCGGTTACATATCTTAATACTGAAAACTTTGCGAAACATGTATCCATTTCAAATCTGATAAATCTTGTGAATTTCCGCTATCTGACGCAACGTGCGGCATGAAAAATTACGCTTCAATCTTCAGCGTCCGCACCAAAACTATCGCTTCAAGGTATCATACTGAGGTGGCCCCGATTTCCGCATAAGGAAGTCCAATATAAGCTATCCCGACGAGATACTATCTATTTAGGGCGACTGGTTCTCGAGTCAAGGAGAGAGTGCGTCTATGCGAGAAAGTTCAAAAAATGTAGTCCGCGCTTCGCTCCAGCCTGCATATTTCGCGTGCCGGCTGAGGGAGCTTTCCATTTCGTCGAACAGCTTTCCGATACATTGAGCCGTACCGATGCCTATGATGGCTTCGAGCTCAAAGCACGCTTTAAATTCGGGATCATGTTTTCTGCGTTTGGCTTTCATTGATGATGTGCAGATTAAAGTTGGCGAAACCTTAACCACGCACCCCAGCCACAACAATTCGAACCATATCTTACCTCCTCGCCAGCATTTCCGGCTCCACTTCACTTTCCGCTTACGAGCAAAACAATACCCAAGATTATGCAACCGATCACAACCAAAATGGGAATTATGAATTTTGTATCCCCGCCGCGGATCTTGACTTTGATTTCCCCTGAACCAGTTTCGAATTTTTTATCCACTGTGTAGATTTTCTTTTCACTGTCGAGCAGAGCAACTTGGCGCATAGCCATACTCATATCGTTTTCAGCATTCATTGATTTTACCAATCGTGTTCCAAGTTCTTCCCTCAGTTTAAGGTTTTGCTCCTGAAGCTTGCCAGCCAGTTCCTGCTGTTTTTCCTCTGAGAGTGCAGACAAATTTACTGGGAAGAATTTGTCAATACTGTCAGCATCAACTCGCTGGAGGCTTTCTCTGGGTTCTTGAGGCATAGTCGTGGATCTCTTGGGTTGCAGTTTGGTAATTGGAGATAAGTGAAATGAAGACGGCGATCAAAATAAAGCCCACTGGAAAAATGGCGCAGCGGGAATTGGCGGGGAGTTTTATGCAGGATTCAGATCAAGTTTGCCGAGGAAGAAGAGGACGCGCGTGCGGAAGGTCTTGAATGCCGGCAGGCCGCGGGCGGCGTGCTT
>Ga0315905_10001583_pt1 | contig 24378 bp, 22 predicted proteins | sample LakEriMetagenome_5_FD_203522 | JGI IMG/M metagenome (GOLD analysis project Ga0315905, IMG submission 203522) | Freshwater fungal communities from buoy surface, Lake Erie, Ohio, United States - Buoy 4 MA121 | ecosystem: Environmental > Aquatic > Freshwater > Lake | place: USA: Lake Erie, Ohio...
AGATTCGTACTGTATGGTCATAGAACTTTCTGCTGTGCCGCCGTCGGCGTAGTCAACATTTCCATGGTTCCAATTTTGTATTCTAGGATTTATCAGTGTATATCCGTTGAAGCGGCTACGACTCATGGTATAGATACTGATACTGTTAAAAAAGTCAAATTTCTTATCATTATCTAGACCATATCGATAATTGTCAAAACTTGTGCCCGCATTTCTATAGTGCAGGTCTTCGTAGGCATTTAATGGTAATTTGCGGTCTTGGATATAGGCAGCGTAATATATTGCCCACATTGAATTAACAATTCCGAGATTATCATCATGCATGGTAATATTAACGGGATCATAGTCTATTGATTTGTACAATAGTTTTTTTCTATTGTACTGATTTTTTGTAACCATTTGAAAACTAAACTTTGGTAATTCTACATTTTTGCAAAGCAGTGCAACTTCTTGATTGTGTTTGGCCGTAAATGCTGTGGCATTGTGCGCAGAAGAATTAATTTCAAATACTGCATAATAAAGAAACTTGTGCCTCGGAGCAAGTCTAAATGTATCGTCAACAAAAATTCTGGCGGCATGCTGATAATCGGCCATAATGCCTTTTGGCTTAGTAATACCGCCAAGTACTCCTGTAAAGAAGTTACCATCACCTAATAGATATCTCGTGAATTTATTCGCCATACAATTATTTATGTCACAAAAAAGCCCGGTATAAAACCGGGCTGTTTTGAATCAATTAAGATTACGCTGCGCCTGGAGTTAGTCCAGTAATTGCTTGAGTAGCTGCTTGACGACCAACTAGTGTACCAACACCAACTGTACCAGCTTCGTGTAGGATGTTGTCATATCTAATGCTTAGTGCAACAGTGGCAACTTCGTTAGTTCCGTAGTTTAAATCACCGTAGTCGGTGTTTTGTAGGAAGCAACCAAAGCACTCAAATGTTTCTAACACTGCTGGGCCTAGAGCACCGTTACCACCGTCTAGTACTTCGACACGAGTTGTGAACTTGTAGTCAATACCAGAACGAGCACTTGCCTGCTCCAAGAAGTCGAATTGCTTCTGAATCTGTTGTCCAACTAACCTGATAACATTGCCTGCGGCGTCATCGCGGACGTTTAGGGTCAACATTTCATGCGTTGGCTTACCACTCAAATAGATCTTTGAGTTGTAAATAGGAACTTCGATCTCTTCAAAAGCAATCTTAGGTCTACTTACGTCGATGACCTGCTTGGTTAATTCTGTACTAGCCTGCGTACCAAAGCCAAGCAATGTCACTCTGAAGCGGTACTTCAGTTTTGGCATCAACATACCAGTATTGGTACCAGGACCAGCTGGGTTGATCGAAAAGTTATTTAATGATGTAATTGGCATTTCTTTGCTCCGTTAATTAAATTTCACCAGTATTCTTGATGCGTACTGGGATATAGATGAATTCTACTGCCTTAACTGGCTCAATAGCAATATCAACATACAACTCATTACGATCAACTCTACTTGGTGTGTTATTTGACTCATCACAGACCACTGCAAAGTCATATAGAGCTCTTAGACCAACTAATTCTAATAACAAGCTCTCTACTGCGCCTTTGATTTCATCACGGGTGATAGAATCGTTTGGTTCAAACACATATGGACGGGCTAGTTTTGTTAGCTGGCTTCTTAGATAAACAACTAGACGAGCTACGTTAATTCTATCTAATGCGCTGGCATTTCTAGCACGAGTCTTTTGACCATAAGCAACTAGACCTACTCCAACAAAGAATGGAATTGGGTTAACTTTTAGATCATAAAGCACATCTCTTGTACCTTCGTTCAATGCTACAGTTTGGAATTCACCGCTTAGTGCATCAATGTAACCAACTGCTGTTGCGTTGCTAATACCACCACGTCTTGTACCAGCTGGTGCAAACCACGGATAGCTAACTTGGTCGCTTAGGGCAAATGTCTTCAACATCATGTGTGATGCTGGAACAACTGCGTTAGCGCCACCTAGGTCTGTGGTAAATCCGTTTGGATAGTAAACTGCGCAATATTCATCATAGCTCACAATACCGTCGTCACCGTTGTCTGTTACTAGAGCAGCATTAGTACCCCAGTTCAACAATGATGTTGCATCGCTTGGTAAGCGTAATGGTGTGTCACCGATAACAAACGCTGTTTGACCACGATCAATATTCAAGCTGATCAAGTTCTGTAGTGTCTCTGGATATCCAGGAGCAGCGATCAAGTTAAAGTTTCTGCGCTCTTCGTCGCGGATTTCAATGCTGGTGTCAATTACTGACTTCATTGCCTGAACAACAACCTTACGCTGTGCGAGACGACCAAATGCGCCTGAACCGTCTTCGTTGTTACCACTTTCTGTAGTCCAACGATCTGACCAGTAACCACTCATGCTTTCGCCGGAAACAAACGCTGCACCATTTAGTGTAGCAGCACCAGTTCTTGCATTGTCTGCGGCCAGATCAATGTAGCTGTCTTGATATTTCTTAACGTTGCCACCACTTCTGCGTAGATTCCATAGCAACATACCTTTTGGATATAGTGCTGGATCTGGAGCATCTGGATCTAAGAAATTGTTTTGTAGTAGATCAGCAATAGTGCTTGGTGTGCTTGATGCGCCGCTAGTTGCCCAACGAGCATCGGCAAATAACACACCTTGATCTGTAATTTGATCTGTCTTGTCAACTAATGCCCACTCTAGGTTTAGTCCATCCCATTTGTAAATTGTTGGATAGTTTTCCATGTCGGCTGTGCTGATCCATAGATCACCGTTGACTAGAGCTGTACCGTCGCTTTGGCCATTAGCTGCTGCCGGAGCAGTTGCGCCCACAATAGGACCGCCTGGGCTTGTTTGTAGTGCCGATGAAGCATTGTAGTATGGGCTTGTAGCGTGTTTGTAACCAACCCAAGTGCGACCATTATGAACCATCATGTCAACTTCAGCAAAGTTGTTGTTGTACCATAGTTGACCATCTGCTGGCTCGTTTAATGGAGCATCTGGACTTGCTGCAAAACCGTTTGTGGCTTCGTCAGCTAGTGGACGCCAATTAGTAACAACATAGTCGTCGGCTGCTTCTGTAGGAGCTGTATAGAAGTTAGCTGTACCAGCTTCTGTAACCACATTATAAGGGGTAAACAATGCTGCCACAGGATTTCCTGTACCGCCTGTATCAGTTAAACGAATCTCGCCACCAACTTTGTGTGACAAAGTAATTGTGTTGTCTGCTGTAACTGCTGCTTCAATGTGATTTGTAACTGGGGCACCGGCTGTGTCGGACATTGAAATTGCATTGATAGCCGCTGCTAATGTTTCAGCATCAGCAGTTGATCCAGCTGCTGTAAAGCTAACTGTAGTGGCTGCTGAAAGTGCTAGGCTACCTTTGATAGTTTGTTTGATAGTAAATGTCTTAGCACCTGCTGCAAATGTGCCTGCTGTGATAGCTGCTGATTCAACAACTGTTGCACCTGTAGTTGCTCTTCTCCAAACACGGAAACTCAACTCTTTGAAAGTTGTATCGCGAGTATCTGGGGCTTCGTCTGTGCCATCAGCATAGCTGAATTGTTCTTCAGCGTTAGCTAAAACAAAGATGCTGTCTGATGGAATATTTGTACCACCACCGCTGCGATCTAGATAATATAGTGAACTTGCACTTGTATCATAGATTGGAGCATCATAGGCCACCCATGCACCTGTAGCAGAATTCCAACGCTTGACTCTCCAACGAGCGCCTTCGCCTGGCTCAGTTGTTTTTAACCATACGCTTCCAGTTGGCTTTGGCTCTGTGTCACTGCCTTTGAATTCTGGAACGCTAGTGTGGGGAGCAATAGATAATGTTGGGGGGAAGTATTCACCTGCAATTATTCCAAGAGTACTAGTCGTAGTTGATGTTGCGTGGACTAGGTTGCCGGTTCCAACTGCTAAAACAATGCTACCAGAGCTCGTTGAGTCAGCTTGTCCTTCTGTTGCACCATTGCTGTAAAAGTTAATTTTGTTGTTTACTAGTTTAGCATATACACCTGAACTTCCGCCCATTGCTGTATTAATGTCGCTAACTAGACTTGCCGGAGTTACACCCGATGCAGTAATTAGTGTCCCATTTAATGAGAAAGTATCGCTGACTGACCATGAACCTGTAGTACTAAGTGTTTTAGAAGTAACTGTTGCCCAGCTAGCTGCCCAACCACCACTACCTACTTTAACCCATGTACCGGCCGCTACCAAGCTACCGCTTTCGTTGTAACCGCCGCCTGGGCTCTTAAAGTAAATTCTTGCTATTTCTTTTTGTACGGTACCAGTTTCAAATACCACAGCATAATCGCCGATAGATCCAACTGATCCTCTTGGTGCGTTGCTGGTGATTTTTGTTGTTGCATCATCGTCTGTTAACACAATCGGCTCTTTCATTGTGAATGATTGGCCGCCTGTGGTGTCACCGGCTGCGCCGTTCCACTCGAAGATACCGTATGTTGTTGCACGAGTATCAACCCACCATGCACCATCAGTTGGCTCTGCGCCTGGCTCTGTTGCCGTGCCTTCTAGCTCGTTTAGGTTAACATTGGCTCGTACAATAAATGCACTTGCTGAAACACCTAAGTAGCTGTAAGCTGCCAACAATCCATATTCATTACGCTCACTACCGTGAATCGGTGTGTTGCTAGGTGTCTTTTCAAAGAAAGGAACACCAAACAAGTCACCAACATCTTTCTGACTTGTTAATCTAAATGCTTTTCCAGCATTTGCTTTTGTTGTCGCAGTAGCAGTACCTGTGCCTGCTCCATTGCTTTTATCCTGTGCTGTAGCTACAACAATAAGAGGAGTGGTACCAGGTTCAGCTGGTGTATAAAAGCTCTCATCAATTATCGTAACTTGTACGCCTGGGGAAACTAGTGCCATATCGTTATCTCCTGAGTTTAGTTCTCTCATAATATTTAGCGTAGTCTAGGAAAAATGGCTACTTATAACATATTGAAAAGGGGCAGAAAAGGTGTAAATATCTGTATGAGACCTTTATGCAAATGCGGTTCTAGACCCCGTGCAGTCAACTACAAGAAAAACAACAGAATCTACTACCGTAGCCTCTGCGAGATCTGCATGTCTCACGGAGTTAATCATGGAATACCCCGCTGGTTTAGGGCGGGGTATCGTATGAAATTACAATGCGATCGGTGTGGATTTAAAAGCGTTCACAAAGAACCGTTTAGGGTTTTTCATGTAGACGGCAATCTCGACAACTGCCGTCCTGCTAATTTAAAAACAGTTTGTGCTAATTGTGCTCAGGTATTAGCCAAGGACGGAGTTAACTGGAAGCAAGGAGATCTCGTTGCTGACTATTAATTTTGCCTGTTGATACAAATCGTCAATTGACTGGTTGTTGTCAATGATAGTATCAAACTCTGTGCCAACCCAGGCTGTTTCGCTAGCATGAATCTTACGCATTTTTAAATCTTGCGTTGCCCAATTATGGCCTTTGTTGGCTTCAATTGCAGTATCGTACCACTCAGGCAAGTTTCCTCGCTGCACCCATACAATTTTTCCACCTGCATCTCGTATACTTTGTATTTCGTTAGGGAAGCGGCAGTCGCTGATTACTACATTGTCTTTGCTAGTACGGAGTTTATTTTCTAGGCTGGCAATCCAAATGTCGTCATGGAATGATCTACGGCAAACTTCTGTGCCCCAGTATTGCAATACCCATCTAGGAGTTAGAGTAGGCATTGCCAGTCGTTCTGCCCACCACGGATCTACTTGTTCTCGCCACTCGCGGGCTTCTTTTGTGCGCCCTTCGAGCATGGTGCGGTCCCACCCAAATACTGCTGCCACTGCATCTTTAAGTGTGTTAGCAAATGACTCTCGCCTAAATTCGTGGAAGTTAACAAGGTAATCAGCAACTGTATCTTTGCCGCTGCCGATGAATCCGCATATTCCTATAATCATAAATGTCTCCTATAAGACAAGTATACTATAGAATAACTACAAGGTCAACTCTGGTTAACCAATTATGAAGCTGTAGCCAGAACCGCCTGACACTAGAGTTTCTAATTCTTTGGTTAGACGATCTAGATCCGTTTGTGCTTCTGCTTTCACAGACGCACCGTTTAGACTTGAACCACCTTGAGGTCCTGCAATTTGCGCAAACTTTTCACGAGCCTGTCCTAACATCATTTTACAGTTGGCTAGACTGTAATCTTTAACCCATTGCCCTGCATAGGTATCGTTGATGATACCAAAATCTGGACGAGTATTATACACCCATAGCATTACTTCTTCTTCACCGCGGGGGCGTTGTTGAATGATCAATTTACGATGAGTTGGATGCCATGTAAAGTTGATAAAACTACCAAACATTTTACCTACTAGTTCTTGGTACTGACTGAATAATTCGTAAGTTAATAAGCCACCCATATTTGTTGATGATAACAAATAGGTGTTTGTATAGGCCATGTTAAACGGTTCAAATACTGTACCGCCGGTGCCGTTACCACTTCTTGAACCAACACTGCGACGGAAAATCTGACGCACCTGTTGAATTTCTTTTGGAAGAATGTATTCGTTGGTATCCTGTTTCAGTGTCATAAATGCATAACTTTCTTCTACAGCGTTATCACTTCGTTGGCGGAAAACAGCTAGACTTCGAGTCAGTGCAATTTCGTAGTGCTGGGGGTCTAATTCAATGTCAATCATGCCGTCGCCCAGCATGAGTTTGCAGTAGTCGTAGACTTCTTTTTTGGCTTGATCTATTTGGTTCATACAACTATTTATCGTAGCGGTAAATATACTACTATGCCAAGACTCAGCTTATACCGCCCAGAAAAGGGCAACGATTACAAATTTATTGACAAAACCGTTTGGGAAATGTTCCAAGTTGGCGGTACTGATGTGCTGGTTCACAAATATATTGGGCCTGGAGCCGCCACTCAGGGCGATACTCCAAGTACTCCAAACTACGGTACTTCTAACGAAACACAAATTCAAGATCTGTTGTTTTTAGAAAACCGTGATCGCAAGTATGATCCCGACATTTATCTGTTGCGTGGTGTTTACAACCTAGCAGATATTGATTTTAACCTAAGTCAATTTGGCTTGTTTTTACAAAACGACACAATCTTTATGACCTTCCACATCAACGACACTGTAGAAAAAATAGGTCGTAAGATCATGAGTGGCGATGTTATTGAACTACCTCACTTGAAAGATGAACATGCCTTAAACAATTTGCAATTTGCTCTCAAACGATTCTATGTTGTTGAAGAAGTTAATAGGGCAGCAGAAGGATTTTCAGTAACTTGGTATCCGCATTTATATCGTGCAAAATGTAAACCCTTGGTTGACAGTCAAGAATTTAAACAGATACTTGATGGTGTTGCAGAAGAAGGCAGTAATACTACCTTGCGCGACATCATGTCGACTTATGAAAAAGAAATGCAGATCACTGCTGCGGTACTGGACCAAGCAGAAGCAGATGCTCCAAAGAGTGGATTTGACACTACGCAGTTTTATCACTTGCAAAAAGGCCCAGATGGTAATCCTCAACTGATCAGTGCTGACCTTGAAACAACTTTCATTACAGATAACCAACCGCAGGCCACAGACGAAAATGGTGCTCCGTTGTTTGACACTGAAGGTAATCCTATATATGCCGGAGTTACTGCTGATCAAACTTATAGAAGTATTGAGCGTGGTGGGTATGGAGAAATAAACGGCAATACAGATACTTGGCTAGCTGATGCAATTCCAGCTAACGGTGCTAGATTCACTGCCGGTATTGCTTTCCCAACAACCCCTCAAGAAGGACAATTCTGTTTAAGAACAGATTATTTGCCTACTCGACTGTTTAGATACAGTGGCACACGATGGATCAAGATTGAGGATAATGTAAGAATGACCATGAACAACCTAGGCGAAAGCGATGTTGGCACCGGCGATAGATTTGTTGGCAAAGATGTTAGACAAACACAAAAAGCAGACTTTGTCAATAATGCAAAAACTGCAACCATTAATGGCAAGGTAGTTAAAGAGCGCCAGAGCTTGTCAAAAGCTCTTAGACCAGAGGCAGACGAATAATGGATTTCTTTTACGATGGACAGATACGCCGGTATGTAACACAGTTCATGCGGGTGTTTATTGGATTTAAATATCAAGCGGGCGATAAAGAAGAACGACTAGTACCTGTTATGTATGGTGACTTGACTAGACAAGTGGCTAGTATAATCAAAGACAACAGTGAAAACAAAATGCCTACTGTTCCAAGAATTTCTTGTTATATCACAGGGTTAGAATTAGATACCAGCAGACTAGCAGACAGCACATTTGTTAGTAAGGTAAATGTACGAGAACGCACCTACCAAGATGTTGCAGGGCAACGAGTATATGGTACTGAACAAGGTGCAGGCTATACTGTTGAAAGATTAATGCCAACTCCTTTTAAATTGCGGGTTAAGGCAGATGTATGGACATCAAATACAGATCAAAAATTGCAATTGCTTGAGCAGATATTAATTTTATTCAATCCAAGTCTCGAAGTTCAAACCACAGACAACTATGTTGATTGGACCAGTCTCAGTGTTATCTATCTTACCAGTACTAATTTCAGTTCTAGATCAATACCGCAAGGCACTGAAACAGATATAGACATTGCCAGTTTAGAATTTGAAATGCCAATTTACATCAGTCCTCCGACCAAGGTTAAAAAGCTAGGTGTTGTTCGTGCAGTTATCAACAACATGTTTACCAATACCGGCGATGCTGTCAATATGAACAATTTAATTTATAATGACGGCGATATTGTAAACACAATAGAATATAAAAATTATGGCATTGTTATGTTAAAGGCAGACAATGGCGTTGCCGGGGATTATAATATCAGTATTGTGGATGTTGGCCAGGCTGTACTCGATGCTGGATTAGATTTACCTCCGGAAAAGATTGGTAAGAAATTAGATTGGCAATTGGTACTAGATCAATATGGTGGTTATAAACAAGGTGTCAGCAGAATTACATTTAAACAACCTAATGGTGGAGAACTAGTTGGCTCTATTGCTGTTAATCCTGTGGATCCTACTTTATTAGTTGTGTCTATGGATATGGATACTGTTCCAGGCAATACATTGATAACCACAGGCAGATACCCCGATAACACAGTTTATACCAGTGTGCGTTCAGCCAGCAAAGGCACAATAGATGCTATCATTAATCCCTATAACTTTAATCCCTTGACTACCTACGGAACAAAGGCAAACTATCCTGTAGGTTTAAGATATCTAATGTTAGATGACCTAAACATGTTCCTTGCGCCAACTCGAGCGGCCAGCATTGCTACTAATATTATTGATACTGACATAGATTACTACAGAATTGTTAGGCCTGATCAAAAGCAAAAGGCCAGTGCCTCTAACTTGCCAAGGTCTTATAGCAACATCTTTCAAACCAAAGTGTATGTTAACGGCGTTGAAGTAGGATTTGCAGAAGTTGAGGATGGTGGAGAATTTCAAACTTTTAGCTCAACTAGTTATCGAACAGTGTCAGGCAAATACAAGATTCGCTTAAATGAATTTCCTCCATTAGAGGATAGTAATGGCGATGCTAGTGTTATAAAATACACCATTGAAAAATATACCTACCCAGATTGGTTCTCGGAAGGTGATGATCCGGACACCGAAACCGTTGAAACTAATGTTTACCTACCAGGTAAGCCAGAGCGTAGTTCAGGACCAACTGCCTGGAAAAATCTAGATGATTCAGATACCTACATCAAGGCTAACAGTATTATTGAATGGAGCGGTAGTAAGTGGGTCAGTGTTTTTGATCCTGAGGAAGTTACAACCAATATTTACATTACTAACTTACGAACTGGTATACAGTACAAGTGGGATGGTGTACAGTGGTTAAAATCTTTTGAAGGTGAGTACTTGCCAGGATCTTGGAGATTGACTCTAAATCCTTAATAAGTACTGAATGCAACAACGAGCCGGCTTATTATTTCTAGCAAGAACCACGGGTAGAATACTTCTTATTCTTCAAGATGAGAAATGGACTGTGCCCACATTTGCTAGATCTGCATCGCTGTTAGAAGATGCTGATGTGTTACTTAAAGATTATCACTCAGGTAGAATACTGCCCATTGAATTATACCTCAGCGAAGATCGTGGATTTGAATACGGTACCTATGTGTGTTTAGTCGCTGATGAATTTTTAACGCAGGCGGTGCCCACACTGGCATGGTGCGATCTAGATCATCTTCCTAAGCAATTACACAGTGGACTGAAGACCACATTGAATAATCAGCTGATACGAACAAAAATTGATACCATAATGGAGTTAGAAAATGCTGAACACTATAGAAAATAGTGAAATATTTAAAAAAGAATTTACTACGTTTAGTGAAAAAATTTCACGGATTCAAAATGAAACTGTTAAAAAAGAATTAAGTTCAAAGTTAAACGAACTATTAAAAGAAGTTCGACAGATAGACAGTCAACATAGAGATATCTTTGATAAGAAAACTATTTCATCAACTGTTCCTGAGTCAAGAAGCAAGTTGATGGAATTGCGCAGACATTTAGATACACGATTAAAAGAGTTTTCCTAAGTCAATATGTATAAAGTCGAAACAATGCCGTACATGGCTCGCAAACACTTGAGAGCCTGTGAAGGATATCTATATGTTCGAAACTGGGCCGAGAATAATCAATTTAAGGCTCATTATAAATTACACCCTAGTCGAACCACTATGATAATATTCGACGAAGAATCTTTTGAATACTTTAAAAAAACATTTAAAAAACCGTGGAAGTTGATTTTTTAATTATTCAAGAAACTCCACCCAACCTGTAATTGCATATTTGTCTTTGCCTATAGGTTGGTTACCGCGGTGAGTGTGGGTAAACCCAGCTGGCCAAATAACTATTCTACCTTCCACCGGACTAATCCTAGAGTGCTGGTATAAAAATTCTGTCTCGCCGCCAACAGGAATAGTATTAAGATATATCATATAGGTTGCAAATCTACCAGTATACAATCTTCCGTTTTGAGTTTCATAGTGCCAAATATGATAGCCACCACCCGGTTTTGTTTTCTGCAGGCGCATACTAATAATTCCATGAGGTGCTGATTTCTGTATAATGCTATATTTTTCTGAATAATTTTTATAGCAATCCCAAAACTTTCTTAACGCAGTCTGAAGAATAGGATGGGTTCGGTCTAATAAAAATCCATCAGGATCAAATAAAAAACAGGTCTCGTCGTCTTTTTCATGTCTTGGGGTTTTTTCTGAGTCTCTACGATCAAATACCAGCTCGTGAGTTTTCATGTGCTCAAAATAGTTGATGATTGTTTCGCATTCTTCTCTTGACAAAACATTATCATACACTTCGATAAAATCATCTGTTTTCATTTTTTACCTTTTGAAACCAAGCAGAATCTAACCCAACTGATTTAGTCATGAACTTGGTTATAGAGTCTATGTGAATCAGTCTTGCTTCCTTTAACGGAATTTCCCAAAAAGCAACATGATGTTCTTGAGGTACCAGCTGATCGTTTATTGATACCAGTGTCTTAGGGATTGATTCTAGTTCAGGCCAATATTCTTTTTCTAATAATTTTTTAAGCGTGCCAATAATATTTTTTTCAGTGCCGTTATCTAAATAAAAAATAATAACTTCTCTGTCTTTCAATAATCCATTTAGCAATTCTCTAGCTTTTTGTCTATCTTTAATTGCTTTGTGTTTTAGATAAGGATCGTCTCCTGCATCTCTTAATTTTTGTGTGTAAATAAAATATTCGTTTGATCTGAGTTCTTGTAATGGCATAATTAAATTCCTAATCTTATACAGTTATGTCGAAGGTAATGTTTATTCTATCTTTATTTGATAAATTTGGTTCTACTTCATGAGGCACCCAAGCTGGCCAAAGAATCAAGTCGCCTTCTACAGGACTAAAATAAAAATCTCTTGTAAAAGGGCTTGTTCTATTTGTTTTTCCTAACAAGTTAGCAGGATTTATCAGTCTTAAATCCCCGGTGCCAGTTGCTTGTATGTAGTACACACAGGAAAAACAAGAATCTAAATGTGAGTGTAACACATTTCTAGCTCCTGGGCTATTTACATTTGTCCAATAATTAATTTTAAGAGGTTGGTTTTTATAAGCTGACCGGAATACCGGATCTTTATCCTGATAAAATTCTACAGCCTGATTAGCCAATAACACAACTTGATCCATTAACCAGGGCATGTTATATCTGCGAGATGAACGCCAACACCTGTCATTTGTATATTCTGTACTGTCTTCAGTTTGTTTTGCTGTTAAAATTTCTTCTTGTAGCTGATGTATTTTATCTAAACCAACTGTAGACTGATGAAAAAAATCTGCAGAAAAAATAGGAACAGACATTTAACTGTACCATTCTTTTAGATAATCATAATGATTAGGGAATATTTCTTTGGCTTTTTCAGTTTTATAAGTCAATGTATCTAAAAAATATTCATAGTATTGATTAACTTTTGGATCAATGTCATATGACACATCTTTATAAGCACCGCCAGCATGTATCATACTAAACCATTGTACACAGTTGAACATTGATGCAGGACTAAAGAATAAAAACTTTGGAGGGTTAGGATAATAATGCCCTAGAACAAATTGACTTTCTTTTGGAAGATCAGTTATTTTCATTGACCTAATATGCTGCCAATATGCTGTATTGTTCTTGTTACTAAAATGATAATGTGCCCAAACAAAGGTTAATATCTCTATTGACATTTCGTAGAAGCCTCTATTTAGATGCGCTTTAACTTCTTCATTCCAAAGGTTGTTATACATATTGAGAAGATCGGTTATTGATTTTACCACACTAGTAGTAAATGTAATTCCGGTAGCTTCTAAGGGTTCAACAAATCCTGCACTAAGCCCAATAGCGCAGGCATTTTTTACGGCAATTGCTTTCTGAAAACCGCATCTCATTTTTACAAGTCTTGCAGGAGCTTCAAATTCCCCTATCTTTTCTCTTAGTTCTTTTTCAGCATCTTCGTCACTGATAAACTTACTGCTGTAAACATAGCCATTACCAATCCTTTTAAAATTAGGAATAGTAAACATCCATCCCGAGTTCATTGCAGTAGCTTTGGTATACGGAAAACATTCTTCTTGTGGATTTTTAAATGGAGTCGGAATTACCACTGCTCGATCGTTAGGCAACCATTCAGAGTAACTTTGAAAAGGAGTTTCTAGTGTTTTTCCTATCAACAGACTTTCAAACCCAGTACAATCTAAATAAAGGTCTGCTTTATATTCTACGCTGTTGTTGTCAACCAACTTAGTAATGCCGTGTATATCTTTGCCAATATTTTCAATCTTGGTATCAACATAAGTGATCTTGTCAATAATAAGTTTTTTCACAGTATCTATAATCTTGTAGGCATTAAAGTGTACCGCACCATAGCCCTCAGGCCCCATTTGAAAATTTAAATCTAAATGGTCTTTAATTTTTAAAGATTTATTTGCCTTGGCTAGAGTGTATGCCGGATGCCATTTGCTAAATTCTTCGTAGGGTTTGTTGGCAAAATATTCCGGAGTATACAAATTTTCGGCAACTACACAGTTGTCTGAGCTGTCATTATCTACAAAGTAAGGATCTTGATTCCATCCGACCAACTCAACACCTAGTTTAAAACTAGCATCGCTGTCTTTCATCCACATCTCTGGAGTAATACCGCAGGCGTAAAGAAACTGTGCTGTAAACGGCTGGGTTCCTTCGCCTACTCCAATTGGGCCTTTTGATGCATCTTCTATTAGTACAACTTCTGTAGGAATTTGTAAATTTTTTACTAGATAGGCCGCAGTCAGCCAACCACTTGTGCCGCCACCAAATACAATTATTTTTCTAACTCTATGTATCATGAAACCCTCTTTGAAATAACAACTATGTACACACCGTTCCACCAGCCATTGGGATCTTCTTCTTCGTTGAGCATGAGTTTTTCAAAATGCACTTTTAATTCACTGGCATTTATGCCTTCTCTTGCGCCGTCAACCACTCCTTGCCAATTAGCATCGTCGAACACCAATACTGCTTCTTGTGCAAAGCATGGGTGATAAAATTCTACTGCCTGTTTAACACTTTGATGATCATGTGGACCATCGTAAAACCACAGTTTAATTTGATTTAGGTGTATGCCTAGGTCAACAGTAAACATGTCTCGATCGTATATCGTAATGTTACTTGCGCCTTTGTATTTTTTAACATTTTCTATAAACGCTTGCACAGTGTTTTCTGGCAGTTGGTTAATATTATTTGTTGCCGGTTGTATATTTTGTTTCCAATTGTCGATGGCAATAGCAGTCAACGGGTTATCTTTTATAGTGGCGCAGAATGTAGATCCCATTGCGGCACCAATTTCCATATAGGTATCAACACCTTGTGCTAGATTGTTTAATAAAGTTTGGACTCTAGGACTGGTTAGGCCGGGAATGTCTACTCTAGTTGTTGGAATTCCGGACCTAGAAATTGCTTCGACCACATGCCTGGTTAACTCAGAATGAGCAATATCACTTTTCTTTTCGTAGAGTTTGTCACAGAAATGGCAATCCCAACATTCAAATTTACAATCTCTAATTTTTTCTCGCCAAATAGTAATGGGTTTTTCCACTAGATTGGTTTCATTAAGGAACTGATCAAAGGTAGAAAACAAATATTCTTCTTTGGCTGCATATCTTTTTATAATATCCATGGTTTCATAGAGTCTAGATACAGCTTCTCGACCGTGCATTTTAATGCTGTCAATGCCAAGGTTATCAATAAAATCATCCCAGTCTTCACGCCAAGGAGTAAAATTTGCAGCTTTTAAAAATACACTAGGGTCTTCAACATCCCATTTCTTGCAACTGGTGCGACTTATGGGATCATTGAAGTACTGCGGATCGTTGCCCTGTCGAGTATTGTTATATTGAAAATGTTCAGTCATCATAGGACAGCCGCCTATACAACCTTCGTTGCCTAACAGGCTAACAGCTATATCTTTGCCAAATTCTTTTTTAATATATGCTTTGGCTTTTTTAATTTCTAGTAATGTTGAGCGCGATCGCATGAGATCTCGGTCTAGATTTACATAATCAAAACCATATTTGGCAAGATCAACAACTTCTTGCGCTGTACGAACTTCTCTTAGAATTGTATTCTTTACATAGAGCTTTGGAAAGGCAGCTTTAATCTGCCCTGTGGCCATCCAATGTGTGTGTGGAATTGTTGCACTGTGTATCCCCCTATCATACAAAGGTTTGAAATTCTTGATAAAAATATCTAGATTTTTTTGGGTAGGAGGAACTTGTATATTGTTGAATGTGGCGCTTATAGGTATGCCTAAATTATCTTGAATATACAAGGCTGCATCTATAGCAACGCCGTAATCTTCTTGGAGCATAAAAATATCGCCCATAGCATCTTGGTGAAAGGGAGCTATGCGAGATGTAAAATACACATCCCTTATAAAGTCTTTGTATTCTTCTAAGAATTCAAAAAATTCTATATATTGGTTTGGTGCTAGTTTTGGATTAAGTGGTACGCTAAAAATTTTTCTCATTAAAAATCACGCTAAGGTTAATATTAATTATCCGTAGCGTGATTAAGTTAATTTAATAGTGGTTACAGTATCCAGGGTACTTCGAATTCTCTAGGTCTTGGAAGGCCTTCTGTAGCATATATACTCCAGGGAAAATAACAATACATAAAATACTGTGCGGCATCTAGGTCATTGGCGTCGAGTGCTTCAATTTTTTCAACTAGCTTTGCAGCCACATCTTCTGGTGCCTTAGAGTTAGCATACTGCTTCATGACAATTTTAATAAATGTTACCGAATCAGTTTTGTTCTGAGGTGTTAGAAAATAGATCTGTTTTTTATAATCGTTATTGCTGTAGCTAGTGGGACTGATAATATCTTCATAGTTTGTGGCCAACTTGTTCACTACTGTTAGTTCGCCATGACTTGCACACGCAAATTTATTTGCTTTGGCCACAGCTTCTGAAATTTGATCACCGTGCAGCCAAGAAGTAACAACCGAAGATTCATTTTCTGGGGCTATGTATGCCACTGTGTGATGCCAAAATTTTCCAATTTCTTGAATTTTTGGATCAAATCTAGGATCATTGTGTGAAATCGATTCATAAACTATATACATCTAAAAGTCCTCCAGGCGGAACAGCACCGTTAGGCTTGGCTTCTGTATTTTTTTCTGTATCTATAATAGCTGCAGGTTTTACTAGATCAAAGCTGTCTAACGAGTTCTGTAATTTTAATTTATCATCTATCTTTAATTGTAGATTATTGGTGTACTGCTGTAGCTGGGTGGCAAAATTCAGTCCTAACGCCAGCGTTTCTGCTTGTTGTTCTGCACTCATGGTAAGAATAGCATCCATATTACCACTGTTTATTCTTCCGTAGAAAATTAAGTCACAGGCTGCTTGTTTAGCCAAACGGTTGGTCCAAATTTCAGCTTCAAAATTATCTTCTTCTTCGGTATCTATAATATCCATATAGGTACGACCGCTGCCATCTTTTAATTTGGCTTCATCGCTGTCTAGAAATTCTTTCAGCAGGTCTACCAAGTGTTGACGCTCTAGGTACCAGTCTTGAATTCTACGCTTGCTCATGTAAAGCAGTCTTTCAAGATTCCACATTTCAATCTCAGCCATTCTTCGGTCAAGATCATCTGTGGATGCGTCTCTTAGTCTTTTGAAGCGTTCAATTTCCACTTGATGCTTGGCTAGTTCATATTCCATGTTTTCAATGGCTTCTTCTTTGGTTTTGATTTCCAATAGCCATTGGCGAAACTTAGCAAAAGGAGTAATCTGCGCCTGACCCACAAACCACCTAAGTTTAAATTTTGGATTGGTCCATTCTTTGTTTAAAGATTTTTTGATTAACTCTTTGTCTCTTTCTGACAACATACTTACATCAGAATTGATTTCGCTGTTAAATCTGTCTGAATGATATTCCATTATACGATCTGGCATAAATTCCTCTTTTTTATAAAAACATATTTATAAACTTTAATCTCTCCAGCTCATCACTCCTGAACTATTGCCAACTTTTCCTTTGGCTTCTAGACTGGAAGTGGTACCAAATCCTGCTTCAGTGGCGTACACAAATTTGAATGCTGTGTTAACGTGAACACCTTGATACCATCCTACAGCATATCCCCAGTCTTGGGCCGAGAACATGTTTTCCTCACCTGAATAATACGGTTTAGCACCTAGAGCATCTGCTGATGTATTGGTGGTAAAATTGGTTTTGCGCCAGTTAGTACTTGGATTACCTTCACGACCAGCATAGGCATAGCCTTGTTTAAAGGTAATATTTTTTTGATATCCGTCACCACTGGGCGTTGTACCAGCTCGAGCAGCACCTGTTCTATTTGCAAATGTCCAAGTCTGAGCGCCGCCGTTAGACCAAAATACTCCGTAGTTTTCATGACTCATTCCCCAAACATAGCTGCCTATGTTGGCCTGAGCATATCCGGTATATCCTGTTTCTGTGGTTAGATTAAATTCATAGATGTTGGCGCTGTAACCACTCATTTGCCACCAAGCATAGTATTCTTCTTGTTGCACTGTTCCTGCACTAATCTGACTCACTGGGAATGTTCTAGTATAGCCAGAAGTTTGAGATTGTTCGGTTCTCATATTAAAGCAGATAGTTGCAGCAGATGGGCCACAGTGACTGCCTGACGCTCCCCAGGTAAAGTTTCTAGTTCTATTAAACGCACCAACTTGATAATTGTGTGCAGTTTCTTGAGTGTCTCCAAGATTAATTGTAGTGTCGGTCTGGTAGCTAACTCTGTTGGTAACACTCCATACTGTGCTGGCAGCATACCCGCCATGGAGATATCCCACGGTCGAAATACATCTAGTTAGGAATGGGTTGGTTAAATTTTCCCATCTTGAAACATCTCGTGTGTGGTAATATTCTAATCTACCAAACTGAGGATTGTATCTTAGACTGCCTTGACTGCCTGCTGCTGGATTAGAATTAACTGGTAAGGTTAAAAATCCAGTGTCGTTAATTGTTGTACTATCTAAAGTTGCCATTTTTTTAATCTCTCCAGGCGCAAACAGCAGAACTCATTCCGGCTCTACCTTTGGGTTCCATTGAAGCTCCACCAGTATATCCAGTTTCTGAAGAATAGTTGAATCGCCAACTGATGTTGTTTTGTAATCCGTTGTACATACCTAGCATATATTGATGGTCCTGTCCCATTGTGAAGTTTTCTTCTCCGCAGTTACCTATAGGTTTGGCTACTGTTCCGCTTGTTATATCTGTATAAAAATTAGTTCTACGGAAATTATTGCCACCCGCATAGTTTCCTTCGTTACCAGCATAACCGTTGGTCAACTTGGTCTGTACTGATTTTTGTTGATGGTGTGCGCTGGGATGTGTTCCCGGTCTTGCTGTGCTGGTTCTTGTGGCAAAGTGGAAAGTGCGGCTACCGCTATCTGATCCATAAGAAATACCAAAATTTTCGTGGCTCATGGCCCAGCCAGCTTCATTTGATATCACGCCGGCAATGGTGCCTACTAGCGTTTCTGTATTCATGTTAAACTCTTCAACACCGGTTCCGTAGCCACCTTGACAGATCCAAGCAGTGTAGTGTTCTTTAAACATTGATCCAATGTTTGTGGTACTAACTGCCATGTATCTACTGCCAGTTGAGGCATAAACCTGTTCAGTTCTCATGTTAAAGGCAATGATATAGTTTGATGCAGTACCATGCGCACCAGGCGCTCCAAACACATAGGCTAGATTTTTACTGCAAGCACCACTGTGATAGTTGTGCGATAATTCTTGTGTGCCATCACCTAGGTTAGTTGTGGTATCAGTTGCAACAACCGTTCGATTGGTGTTGTTCCAAGCCACTGCATCTTTGTATCCACCTTGAGCATAGGCCGTAGTAATAATAGTTCTGGTCAAGAATGGCATTACATAACTGGTCCATCTGCCGTCACCTGTTACATATTCCACGCCTCTGGCTGCATTGTGTCTAGCTGCACCCCCTACTGCACCTGTAGCGTCATTGGTGTTGTATCTTAGATATACCACACCAGATCCGCCTGCACTTGATCTGCCAGCTGTGGCACTTGCTGGTGCATTGTAATGAGCACCGCCGCCACCGCCACCTGTGTTAGCTACACCGTCGTAGCCGTATTGATTGCCCTCTGAAGTAGATATACCGGGAGATCCTCTGCCGCCTACTCCCGAACCGCCATTGCCGCCTTCTGCATAGGCATCGCCGTATTGCGGACTGCCACCACCACCGCCACCATAGGCCCGCTCTTGTCCTGTTATGTTGCTAAAATACCCTGGGCCGCCATCGCCGCCACTGATATAGACAGTAAGGCCACGGTCGCCACCAGCAATAGCTGTAACCGTTACAGTCTGATTTGAATTTATTCCGGGCTTGCCTGGGCCGCCAGCACCACCTCCACCACTGGCCGAATATCCAGGGCTTTCTCTTGGGCCAGAACCTCCTGCAAATCCTTGTCCTGCTGTGCCTGCGCCGGCTGTTGTTGTTGCATGACCTGTTGCTCCACCGCCTGATCCACCTGTGCCTGCATTACCGCCATACCAGCCACCTGCACCGCCACCGATAGCAGTTAATGTTCCAAATACTGAATTACCACCGGGACCACCTTGTCCGCCCGGAACCCCAGGGTATGTGCCGATTGGCGGGCTTGTGCCACCGGCGCCAACTGTGACAGTATATGCAGTTCCGGGAACTACTGGAAATGCTGGACGATAAATTACACCTCCGCCACCTCCGCCACCACCCGAATGTCGTCCGCCACCACCGCCACCTGCTACAACCAGTACTTCAATGCTGTAAACTCCTGCTGGACAAGTCCAACTGGTTGTGCCCACTGTGGTAAAACTGGCCAGTGTACTGGCTTGACTAGGGCGTTGAGCTGTTGTACCACTGGGCAGTGTTAGTGCTCCAGTTCCGGTGAATGTGATTCCATTTAATGTTGCCATATTTCTCTCAAGTTATCGGATAAACATCTGCTGGGGTAAATGCCGCGGCATATCTTGCACCCAACGAAACTCTAAATTTTCTAAATACACCATTGGTATGCTGTCCGGTAGAAGCGGTATGATTGCTGGCTCCTATTCGTAGAGCACTGGTTCCTTGCAAGTAAGGATCAGCAAATTGACTCGACGCTACAGCATTCATAGTATCAGCAACCTGGGTTCCGTTATTAAAGACCTTGATAGTGGTTCCATAACCCACTAGTGCATAGTGACACCATACTCCTGTGGTAACTGATCCCCAACTTATAGGACTACCTCTCCAATAATGATCAACAGAGCCGCTTTGACCTCGATACAGTATACCGTGAGGATAATTATTCATTTCTAACTGTGTGGCCGAGCTGCCTGTGCCTGTGCCAAAATTCCAGCACCACCATTCTATGGTCCAGTATCTTCTGCCGTTGAGTGTGGTTTGTGCAGTTTCAAATTGTGGGGGGCGTATGTCTAGGTAGCCACCACCTGAAACATAAAATCCGGTATAGTCACCTTGAAGATAATTCCTAGTGATTGAGCCGCCAGCTGCTGTTCCAACTGTTCCACTGATTTGATCTGTGATGTCATTGGGAGAGCTGCCAAAAAATGGAATGTACAATATAGTACTGGCCCCAGATCCGTTTATACCTGACCCGGAAGATTCTGCACCATTGGCAAGATCTCTCCAGCTGCCGTAGTCATATACTTCGGCAATACCCACCGAAGTGTTGAATCTCATACTGCCCGGCGCAGGATTTGCTGGTCGCTGGGCTGTTGTTCCCGATGGCAGAACCAATGTTTGGTCAGTTATTCTAGTGTTCAGTAAGGTTGCCATGTTATTTTGTCTCTAATTGTTCAATCCTAGTATTTAGCGTTTTAACACTCTCGATCAAATAGGCCACCAATTTGGTATATTGAAGACCATAGGCATTGCCTTCTTCGTCTTTGGATACCAGGTTAGGCAACACTTTGTTGACTTCTTCAGCAATTAGGCCTGCTTCGTTGATCTTAGAACCGTCTTTTCTGTCATAGGTCACGCCTACTAGTTGTAGAATTTTGTTCAGTGCATCTTCAATAGGGTTAACATTTTCTTTGAACGCAATACTGGATGTTTCAACCACTGTGGCTGCTGTTACCTGTCCAGAGACTCCAACTCCGCCGGTAACCACTAATGATCCAGTTCCTGTTGTGGTACTTGCTGTGCCAGCTGTAAATGTAGTTGCGGCGTTTGATGTCAGTGTGGTAAACAGCCCAGCAGATCTAGTGTTGTTACCAATTGTGCCTGTAAAATCACTAGCATTGACCCTGCCGCCTACACCTAGTCCACCCGTGATTACCAGTGTGCCAGTACCAGTTGTTGTTGATGCAATGCTTTCAGTCATCAATATACCGGCTGTGGCCTTGGTACCAGAAGTTGTTGACAATATGGTCAATGTTCCGCTGGTTCCTACTCCGCCTTGTAGCGTAGGAAATTGACCAATGGTCGAACCTAATGCGGCTGTGCTAGGAACAAATGTTAGCGCACTGTTGCTGTTAGCACTAGTCAACTGACCTGATGTACTAGATCCGTGATACAGTCTAAGAGCGGTACCGCCTGTACTATCTGCTAGACTAACACCTGCCGCAGCTGGGGTAGTCCAAGAAATTGTGGCTGGATTTGCGCCGTCAGTGGTTAATACCTGCCCGTTGGTACCCACGCTGTCTGGAAACATCAGTGTTTTATTACCAGTAATTGTGGCTATGGATCTAAGAGCAACATAGTTGCTGCTGTCTGCATCCATTAAGCGTACTTCACCACCTGTAGTGGCATTACCGTTGGCCTGTAGATTTCCCACAAACTGCGTAACACCTGTACCCTGTGGATCAATGATCAAGTTTGTATTAGTTTGGGTCGTGGTCAGTGTGTTGCCCACAATACTTAGTTGGCCGATTGATCCGGCCGCTCCAACTACCCCGTTGCTGACTCTTCTTCCCATTTTATATTCTTCCTTATGCTGTTGAAGTCTCAATGCCCATCACTACAACACTTAAAGAAGGTGTTGCTGTTGGGGTTGAAACAACTATTAATTCCCCAGACTTTAATACGATGCCTGTGCGTTCTAGCACACCGTTTGCAAGCAATGATGAATCATATTCAATATATTCTGATCCGTTTGCCGCTGGTGTTGATGCAGTTGCTACTGCTAATCTAACTTGTGCTGATGCTGAGCTAGATCGATTTAAAATGTTCACTGTTACCACTGCAAATGTACTTGCTGGGCAAGTATATACTGTAGTATTAGATCCATCTGTAATGGGAAATGCTCCTAATCTTCCTGTTGCCATATAATTCTCCGTTAATTAAGTAAAGTAATAATTCCAAGCTATTGGATAACCTCTAACTCCGCCTGTGAAGTTAAAGCTGGCATTCATTTGAATTGTCTGCCCTGTGGTTGTTGTGATCTGAGTATTTGAAATTTGTATAAACCCTGCCACAACGCTATTTACATTCAAACTGGCTCCACCACCACCAATCTGTGAACCAATATAAGATTTAATTGCCCTTTGTGTAGGCACAACATTATCACTATTAGCTGACAAGAAAGGATCTGTTGAAAACTCTGTAATTGTTGCTGAATTACCGCCTAGTGTAATATTACCTAGACTTAGTTCTGACAAGCCTGCAATATTAAATGCATCTGCATTTAGGGTTGCAACACCAGTTGATTGTTCAATGGTAAACAGTTCACCAACTCTAAAGTTACCGTCTTGGTCGGTTGATGTGTAGAATACTCGACCGCCGTTAAGATCCTGTGTTTCGTTGGCCTGTATGGCCGGCTGTGTTGGTAGTCCAGGATAATTAGTTTCTGTAAAGCTACCTGTTCCAATATCTAAGAAATCGTGTCCAGTTAGTCGAACTTGACTATATCGAATTCTTGTGGTCACTGCCGCAGCATGTGCGGGTGAATTTAACAGACTTACTTCAGGACTGATCTGGAAGAAAGCTGATTTACCTCCGTCATAGGCTCCTGATAATGAAAGAATACTTACCAATTTGAATGTGATATCCGGTATGCTGGCAATAACCACATTGGCACCGGTCGAAGGTGAGCCAGTTAATTGGTTAACTGAAATATAATTTCCATATTGGAAGTTGTCAGCAAATCCGTCACCAGTATCTTGTTCTGCTATCGCTGCATCATAGTCTTGGCCACGATTTCTAAAACTTGGTTGCGCCAGTACACCGTTACCAATTCTAACAGTAAACGGAGCTTCAAACAAATTATTAGGATCCGTAACAGTCATTGTTGGTGCTACAGTATATGAAGAACCTGGATCTGTGACTCTTACCGCAATCAGTTTGGTGTCTACAATAAATGCTCGAGCCTTAGCAGTTGATCCTAGTATAGCACTAGATGCTGCTGTTGTACTTGCACTTGGGATAATTGCCCAGATATTGGTTTGATGTGGATTACCGTTTACAGCTACAAGTGCGCCGGTTCCGCTAGCACGAGTGATAGCTCTTGTGGTCCAGTTGACTCCGTCTTCTGAACTTGACATGTTGTTGCTGCTGGATGTTGTTACAACAAATACGCCCTGTCCGTATCTAACATCTGTGATAGTTCCTGTGCCTAGATATCCTGTTTCACCAGTGTTACTCCAATTCAGTCCACCGTCTACAGAATAAGCAGGATCTACAGCACCGCTGCTGGATACTGCAACAAATTTGTTAGCGCCGTAGACAATGCTGGTCCAAGTGGTTGAATCTGGCAATGCAGTACCAGCGGTCCAAGTTACTCCGCCATCTGTTGAATGTGCATTTATGGTATCGCCAGTGGCTAATGCTACCCATTTTCCTTGTCCGTAGGTCATACAACTGTATGTGGCTGCTGGCAATGCACCACCAGCTACCCAACTTATGCCTCCGTTGGTACTGTAACAACTGGCGCCAGTTGAACTTATTGCCACCCAGCGTCCGCTGGTTGCCGAAGTAAATCCATAGGCAACACTCACCGTGGCTCCGCTTACGCCTGCTGGCAGTGCTCCGCCCGAAGCCCAAGTTACACCACCGTCTGTTGAATATGCATTAACTGTGGTACTAGAACTTACAGCTACCAGGTGATTAGCTACTGGGGTTGCTGTTCCTGATCCTGTACCCACTCCGGTGGCCACAAAGTGTACGCCAACTAAATTGGCAGCTGCTCCGATGCTGGTAAACGGAGTAGTTCCTAGGGAAGTAATAACATACCCTCTACCTACTACCAATCCACCTGCACTTTCAACCACAGTAAGTTTACCGTGGGCCATGGAGTTCCAATTTGAAGTACTAGGTAATGCAGTGGCTGCTGAACAC
>Ga0315905_10001584_pt1 | contig 24369 bp, 24 predicted proteins | sample LakEriMetagenome_5_FD_203522 | JGI IMG/M metagenome (GOLD analysis project Ga0315905, IMG submission 203522) | Freshwater fungal communities from buoy surface, Lake Erie, Ohio, United States - Buoy 4 MA121 | ecosystem: Environmental > Aquatic > Freshwater > Lake | place: USA: Lake Erie, Ohio...
ATTTTTAAAAAAATCTCTGAGTGTATTCTATCTGATGAAGACCAAAACAATGTAACTCTTAACTATATTGAGTTAAACAGACAAAATATTCATGATGCGGTAGATAAATATTGTCGAGAAGCTGATAAAATTAAAGATAGCTGCTACCTAACAGGTAAAGAAGCTTTAGCTTTGAAAAATTCAGTGATAAGAACTCTTTTGGGTGCTTTCGCAGACTTTGAAAGTGAACTAGGACTAATTTCTAATCGAGACATTATTTTAGTGACTGCTGATAGTGAACATACATTTTCCCATCCTGATGACTACTTCAAAGATTGGAGATTTAGTATTTCTAAAATATTAGTAGGTAGTATAGAAGAATTTTATCGAGCGAAAGTAAGAGAAAATTATACCCATGAATATTTACCTGTAGTTATTCCATTTGTTGTTTTTCCTTCTACAGAAATATTAATAGCTGCCGCTAAAATAGATCCCAAAAAATTAATTAAAGAAGCTTATGGTAAAAAACCAAGAGAATTGAAACAATTACTTTATGGTACTACTGAACTGCAAACTATCAGCGATGAAGACTTTAAGAAAAAAGCATTAAATTTTATCAACTCAGAAAGTATAGGCAGGATTTTTCAGAATGTACCGGAATCTCGTAATTTTATGCAAACTTTATCTCTGGGTAAATATATCATCTAAAAATAAAGCTTACTCTTCAAATATTTTTGCCCAATATTCACCAAATTAACATAGAAATACCTTTACATTACAGCGGTTTCCGCTCTTATGAGGTACAAAGTTGAATCATGAAACTCTTGTAGTGCGGGCATCTTGCCCGCTAGATATGTACCTCATAACACCGGGAAGTGCTGTAATTTCCTAATTTGATGACTTTGTTTCTGCTGTCTGAAAAATTATCTCCGCTAATGTCTGTAATAGTTCTTGCTCATTATAAGGCTTGGAAAAATAGGCTTTTGCTCCTAATTTCATTGCCAGTTGACGGTGTTTATTGCTACTGCGAGATGTCAGCATAATTACAGGAATATCTCTCAATTCTCTATTGGCATTAATTCGCTCTAAAAAGCTATAACCATCCATTCTGGGCATTTCAATGTCGCAAATTACCCCTTGGACTTGTAACCCATTTTCTAGCTTTTCTAAGCCATCTTGACCATCTTTCCCTTGTTCTACTTGATACCCACCTTTTTCTAGGGTTAGGGCTAAGTAGCGACGCACATTAATGGAGTCATCCACAATCAAAATTTTCCCTTTTTGACGGGGGTGTTTAGTTGAAATTGCTACTTTTGAGGGTTTTAAGAAAGCAGTCTGTAATCTTGTTGTCGGTAACTTACGACTCAGATGGGGAGGTTCACAATTAGTAATCCATAACACTAAATCATTAGTATTAACTAGGGGAACTACCCGACCATCACCCAGAATTGTACAGTTATTAAAACCACTCGGTAGAGGAATATTACCTTCTACTTGACGAATAGCTACTTCCTGTTCACCCCAGCAGCGTTCTACCTGCACCGCAATCTGTTGATGGTCATGTTTGACTATTAATACACTTATAGCATTAATTATGGGCGGAGTTTCTAACTCTAGATTATGGGAGCGGGGGCAATTAAACTCAAAGTAACTATTTAAACGCAGTAATGGTAATTGCGTATCTTGCCATTTAATCAATTCTTTACCATCCTGGAGAAAGATTTGCTGATTTTCTAGTAAGAAAATTTCCTCTATGACATCTGTATAAAATGCCAACAGTAATCCATCACTCTCTACTAATAAGATTCGCGCTACGGATAAGGTAAATGGTACTGATAAAGTAACTGTCGTCCCCAATCCTATTTTAGTATCAACATTTACATCTCCTCGCGCTAATTTGAGGTTATTACGCACTACATCCATTCCCACCCCCCGACCAGATAAAGTTGTCACCCGTTCTGAGGTACTAAACCCTGGTTCAAAAATTAATGATAGTAGTTCGTCGTTACTCGCACTCGCTAATAAAGAATCATCTAAACCCATTTTTAAAGCGCGGTGACGAATTTTGTCTAAAGAAATACCTCGACCATCATCACGGATAGTAATCATCGTCCGATTACTATGGTAAAATGCTTTAATTTCAATCAACCCTTGTTCGGGTTTTCCGTGAATTTTACGGGTAACAGGATCTTCGATTCCGTGATCAAAAGCATTGCGTAATAAGTGCATTAAAGGCTCATTTAATGCCTCCAAAATGCTCCTTTCGATTAAGGTATTACCACCTTCAATTCTTAACTGCACATTTTTTCCATACTCCACATTCAAATCTCTAATGGCTCTAGGAAAACGCTCGACTAAATCTGAGAAAGGACGCATCCTCATCTGAGTTAATTGTCTTTGTAATTGTTTAGAAGTTTTATTCAGTTTCCTTGCTATTTGATCTGCATCATCAACACTTAATTGAATATCACTTGTAACTTCTGCAACTTGCACAATAGTTTCCATGACATCTTGAGATAATACATCTAATTTCTGATAGTAATTTTGTTCCAAACAGTTATTTTCTGTTTCTTGATTATGATGATTGATCAGATGATTATGAGTTATCATTTTTCCATAAGCTGTCCGCAGTTCTTGATTCTCTTGATCAAGAATTTGCACTCTCTGATTTAAACTACGAACCAATTTACGTAATCTTTCTACTTGCACATTCAACCCATTTTTTTGAATAATAATTTCTCCAAATAAATCATAAATTTTTTCTAAATGTTTTCCAGAAATTCTCACTGTATTTTCATGATTTTCACGTTCTTTATGAGGTAAATTAATATCACCTTTGCGCTGTTCATTAGATTTATCATCTATATCTATATTTAAAAGCGGATCTTTTGCGGATGAAACTCTATCAAAATCAGGAAATTCGACGGCGTTAATTTCTGGAGGTAGTTCTATATCTGTTAATAATTGCCAATCATAACTAACAGTTTTTGATTGATTTACTAAATTATCTTGGGAATTTGATAATAGGTCTTTATCACTATCAATTTTATTATTAATAAACTCACATAAATCAATTTTTACTGGTAAATCATTCCCTTGATTACTTAATACTAGATACTGAGACTTTTTCCATGATTCTAAAGCTAGATTAGCAATTTCCACGCAGCGTTCAGGATAGGTTTCTAAGTAATTAATCACTGATTCACATAGTTGGGTAAATGCTTTTAACTGGAGCATTTCTCCTAAGCCACTTAACTCAGTAGCCATGATCAGTAATTCGGATCTTAATTCTGCTTGATTATTATTTTTTAAGCGAGATTCTAGAATTTTTAAATATTCTTCAACTTCAGTTTCAAATAACAAAAGGATAAGTTGATTATCTTCTGATGATAGTTCTGATGATATTAATGTTGTAATATTCTCCGAAGAAGGCTCACCTAAACGCTGATAAAGTTGATCAAAAATTGGGTAACAAAATTCTCTAAGAGAACTATGATCTAAATTGTTACCCTTTGAAAGTAATTCAACAATTCGCCGTAGCCAATCAACACCAGATAGTAATAAACTTTGTAAATTGGTGTCTAGTTCTAGGGAATTTTTCTGAGTTTTTAAAACTTTAAAAGCATCTTCTAGACGGTGAGCTAAATCACTTAATACGCTAAAACCCATCATGGCCGCTCCACCTTTAATAGAATGCGCGGCTCGCATTGCAGCATTAATTTTTTCTAATTCCATGTAGTTGCTGCTGTCAATTCCCAGCAAGATCCCTTCTAAAATGTTGAGATAATCAGTTGCTTCTTCTAAAAATTGCATCTGGATTTCCAATTCTTTATCTTTAGTCATGAGTGATTATTCCTTAGTCATTAGTTATTAATTTCAGAATCACAACATCAATTAGCTGTAAAGGTCTCGACAGTCTCCTTTAACTGCTGAGAAATATCTACTGCTTTTTGCAAAGATTGAGAAATTTGGCGATAATTATCACGGTTAAATCTTGATATATTTGTAATGTCCTTAACAGTTTGAATAACAATTTCTGATGTTTGTATTTGAGATGTAGTAGTGCTTAAAATTGACTGCACTAAGGTATCTATTTGCCCTGATACATTAACAATTTGCTGCAAACTTTCCTTGGCATTTTTGATAATATGGCTACTTTCAGCGACTTGATTAGTTCCTGTTGTCATCCCTTGTATTATTTCACCAGTTTCTCGTTGAATTTTAGCAATTATTTCCTCGGTTTCCTGGGTTGCAGTTGCAATTCTAGCGGCTAATTCTCCTACTTCCTCTGCTACTACAGCGAAACCTTGACCCTCTTCCCCGGCTCTTGCAGCTTCAATTCCGGCATTAATTGCTAATAAATTAGTTTGCATAGCAATTTGATTAATTACAGAAACTACACGAGAAATCTGTTGAGAAGATTCCCCTAAACGTTTCACTTTTTTAACTATTTCCGAAACTGTTTCTTGGACTAAAAAAATGTTCTGCAATGTTAAATCCATTGCTGATTCAGTTTCCGTCGCTGCATAGTTAGCATCGTTAATAATTGTGACAGCTTGCTGTGCTATATTAGCGATAGATACTATAGCAATAGTCATATTATCAATGGTTTCTAAGCTACGGTTATTTTGTTCAGATTCTATGACTGCTTCTGTGGTTAATTTTTGAATAGATACATTTATTTCATCAACAGATTGTTGAATTTGATTCACAATATACTGAAGATTATTTGGTAAGTCTTGTCGTTCTCCAGTGTCTTGATCATTGTTTAATTTACTATTTGTTTTTAATTTTTGTATCTCTTTATTCCCCTGAACTAACCAACCTACAAATAATATCATCACTAAGCCAATTACTGAGGTTGTACTAGCAATTAATAGTAAAAATTCCTTTTGTGGCTTGAAGGCGATCGCTGTATCTTTGGTAACAATTAACCACCAATTGATATTTTGTGAATCTGATAATTTTCTCAATGGTACATAAGTAATTAGTTGCTGATTTTGATTATTTTGGGCAACTTCTGTAAATGTCTGAATATCTTCAGCATTTAAAACATTAGCTAAACCAGGATAAATCTCCTCACTATCTTGACCAAATAAATTTTGATAGGAACTAATCAAAATTCTGCCCTTTTCATCTAAAAAATAATATTCCTGAATATCATCTGTATGACTTTTGACTAATTTCTCTAAATATTTTATAGGTATACGGGTTCTGACTATACCAATGGTATTACCCTTGATTCTATCTTTAATTGGTGCAGCTACATAAATCACCGCATTCCCATTTTTAACTATTTCTGGTTGACTAATAATGGGAGTATCTTGTTTAATTACCTCTTGGAAATAGACCAGTTTTTTTTCTGCCTCTAAAGATTCTCCTCCTGATTTCATAATCACTTTTCCATTCAGATCAAATACAGCCACGCTATCATAAACCTTACCAGTTCTTCTCAAGCTATCTAAGGTTTCTTGGGTTTTTATATTAATTTTGCTGATATCAATTTTGTCTTTTTTGTTGGATTTGTCTGTTTTTTTGTTACTAGCATTACTCAAGAGTTTGATATTAGACAATACCCGAATGTCCTCATAGCGTTGTCCAAGAAAATTATTAACCGCATTACTTAAGCTAATTGCCTTAGTTTCTTGAGATATAATAATTTGTTTAGTCATCAACTTACTACCAAAACTATAAGCTATCGCTCCAATTCCCAAGATCGGTAAACTGCCAATAGCTATGGACAAAATAATGGGTTTTATCCTCGATTTAAGTTGCTGTAAATATTTGAATCTATGATCCAAATTCTGGGCTTGACTGGAATTTTCTCCCTGAATATCAATAACTTTCACTGGAGAAATTAAAGATACTTTATTTTGAGAATCACCGCTTTTTCTGATGTCATTTTTCTTCAACATACTATCCTCACACTAAATCTATAAAACAAAAACATTCAACCCGGATTTTCTAGACATTAATTTTAGTCAACACAGAGAATAGCCGAATCTAAAATATGTATAGCATCCAATACTAATAATATTTCTTCTTCTTCCACTACACAACCACATAAATAAGGTACTAAACTAGATGCTACTTGTCCTACAGGAGAACGAATATTATCAGCCATAAACTTAGTTGTTCCTTGAATTTCTTGGACAACTAAACCTAAAATCATTGATTCTATTTGAATAACAATGATATTATATTGATGTAACTGATGGTCAAGGTATTCTAAGTTAAGCATTTTCGGTAAATCAACTACCCAAATTATATGACTACGCCAATTCATCAATCCTAATATACAAGCAGGCATATTTGGAATAGCTGTCACCGATGTCATGGGTACGATAATTGCTTCTTGAGTATGAGCAATGGATAAAATAGCACCCGTTTGTTGATTGAGTTGAAATTTAAGATAGCCATTTTCACTGGTGTTATATATGGCTTGATGGTTAAAATCAAGTTGTAATTTTTTCATGGCTGGAGCGAGGATTATTAAAATTAATTTATTTTGGTTTTATAGGATAATTAATTCCAAGTTGCAAAACAAATACTTTTTCAAATCAAGTCTAAGAGGATGTTTCTCAAGTGGAAATTAATACGATTTTTAGAGGATGTTTGTAAAGTCTAAATTAACACAAAAATCGGCGATTGAAAAGATACGCTTCTACACAGGCAAAACCTGCCTACGCAGGTTAAAAATCCTTGTTTTTTCCTTAGTCCACGCAGGTGGACTTTGCGTGTATAGTAGCGATAGCACAGCGTGGCGTGAGCCATATTATATTCGCACTATACTTTTAAAACATCCTCTAAATACACTTAAAGTTTCAATTACCCAGATTGTAGACTCAAATAAATTAGGATCTGCTTATGGATATTTGAGCAAACTGTTGTAGAGGTGAGAATCTTGCCTAGCTGAATTGGAAATAAATTGGCAATAAATTGGAAATACAGCAGCAAGTCAATGAGGTACAAGTTTAAACCATAAAGCCTTGCAGCTAAAGAGTTTTACTACTAACCGCTGACTGCTGATAGCTACTGTAAAAAAAGACAGAAAACTCAGTGAATTATTTTATCACTATTCCTGCCAAAAATTACTAAAAAAATTAGCATTAAAAAAATATAATAATTGACTGATTAGCAATTCCATAAATAAATCGGAGCGGCGGGATTCGAACCCACGACCTCCACTACCCCAAAGTGGCGCGCTACCAAGCTGCGCTACGCCCCGTAACTGTAAACTTAAAATTTGACCAACTTAAAATTTTTAGAATTTTGGACTGGGGATCATACCAAATTTGGGCATCTAAAAACTAATTAAGTCGCTCTGACGAGCATATCACAAGGTTCAGGAAAATTGCAAGGGGTTTTTCAAAAAACTTTTAGCATTCCTATTGCTTGCAACAAACCAGACACGGCAGAAGCTTCCCATTTACCCTCTGTACCCCGTCCTGTATTCAGGATAAAGCGGAGATTGTAGGATTGGGGATAACCTTCTACCTCCATCCATAATAAATCACTTTCCGCTTCACAGGCAATTTTTTCTTCCTCCATTAATTCTGTAGCTAGATGCTTCATAGTATCTGCAAGCTGATTCAAAAGGCGACAAAATTCATTTAATTCCGCTTCTGTTAATTCAATCGCCCAATCTTCCGTACCAACTAATCCTTTGAATGTTAGTGCATCTGGGTTCCAACCTAAGCGCCAACCCGTACCACTTTTGATAACTCGTTCCATAACTACATAAACTACATATTTGAAAACTACTACTATTGTGGATCAGTCTGTTGCAATCTGTTAATTAACCCAAATCCCAAATTTCAAATCCAAAATGCTATAATTTTGTAGCGATCGCGTTAAAATCTTGGCCAAGCTATTTAATTTAATTGACGTTCCTATTCGCACACTTTGCGGTTAAGATAGTATATTCGTTCTATTAAAACTCCCGTCCCAGCAATTTTGAAAAATCCTATACTTTAGAGGTAAGAATGGCAGCTAATACCGAGACTTCTGGCAAGCAAAAAGCGTTAAATATCGTACTTGGACAAATTGAGCGTAGCTTCGGTAAGGGGGCAATTATGCGCCTGGGTGATGCTACCCGCATGAAGGTAGAAACAATATCTACCGGTGCGCTTACCCTAGATTTAGCCTTGGGAGGGGGTTTACCCAAAGGACGGATAATTGAGATTTACGGACCAGAAAGTTCTGGTAAAACTACCGTTGCTCTCCATGCTTTGGCAGAAGTCCAGAGAAATGGGGGTATTGCGGCATTTGTAGACGCGGAACACGCCCTAGATCCAACTTACGCCGCCGCATTGGGTGTAGATATTGAAAACTTGCTGGTTTCCCAACCAGACACCGGCGAATCAGCCTTAGAAATAGTTGATCAACTTGTACGTTCTGCGGCGGTTGATATTGTCATTATTGACTCCGTAGCCGCCCTAGTCCCCCGCGCTGAAATTGAAGGGGATATGGGTGATATTCACGTAGGTTTACAAGCTCGCTTAATGAGCCAAGCCTTACGTAAAATAACGGGTAATATTGGTAAATCTGGATGCACAGTTATTTTTATTAACCAGTTGCGGCAAAAAATCGGTGTCACCTATGGTAGTCCAGAAACCACAACGGGTGGTAATGCGCTGAAATTTTACGCTTCTGTACGCTTGGATATTCGCAGAATTCAAACCTTGAAAAAAGGTACAGATGAATTTGGCAACCGTGTAAAAGTGAAAGTAGCTAAAAATAAAGTTGCACCACCTTTCAGAATTGCCGAATTTGATATTATCTTTGGTAAAGGAATTTCTACTCTGGGTTGTTTAGTAGACATAGCCGAAGAAACTGGAGTTCTTTTGCGTAAAGGTGCTTGGTATAGCTACAATGGTGAAAACATTTCCCAAGGTAGAGATAACGCCATTAAATACTTAGAAGAAAAACCAGACTTTGTAGCCAAAGTTAAAGAACAAGTTCTGGAAAAACTAGATAAAGGTGCAGTAGTTTCTGCCAATTCTGTCACCCAACCCCATGACATTGAAGAGGAAGAAGAAATTGATTTAGAAGAATAGACAAAAAATAGAGATGTTACTGCTAACATCTCTACAGTAAAAATCTTCTCAAACTCTTGTTCTGTATGCCTGTAACGACTCTAGGTCAAAAAAATTATTTACTTGATCAAAGCCCAATTTTTAATCACACTCACTAATTCACTAGGATCATGAATTAAAAAATCTGGGTTTTGTTTACCTAGTGCTTCAGAAGAATTAAACCCCCAACTGACCGCAATTACCTTAATATTCGCCTTTTTAGCAGATTCCACATCTCTAGTTTCATCTCCTACATAAATCACCGCCTCTGGTTTAAACTGTTTTTGACGCAAGACATTATTAATAATTGTGGTTTTGCCAAAAATAGTTACTCCTGAATAAATAAAGTCAAACAAGTGATCCAATTTATGGCACTTGAGAAATTCATGCACATTTTCTTGAGAGTTAGAAGTAATAATTCCCAGGTGATAACCTTGATCATGAAGTTCTACTAATGCGGCTTTAATTCCATTAATAAGATGCAATTCGTGGATGTTATGCTTTAATTCTCCTTTTACTTTTTTGACAAGAAAAGGGATTTTGAATAGTGAAACACCAGAATATTTAATAATCTCTCTGGCTGTTAAGTTTCTCAGTAGTGCTAATTCTTGGGAATTAATCGGAATATATCCAAATTCCCTAGCTAAACGATTGGCAATAGTTACAAGAGCATCTACTGTATCAGCAATCGTCCCATCAAAATCAAAAATTATTACTTTCTGGGTCATTATTATGCCTGGATACGTCAAGATTAGCGCGAGCATTGCGTCGTAACATTTCTGGTTTAATGCGTCGCAAAGCTGATGCTGGGAATCTTTGATCCCACTCCTCATCTGATATTTGTGCCAATTCTACCAGCTTGGGGTACAAATTTTCAGGATAAGGGTGAAAATCAGTTACATCAGTCACTTGAGCAAACCGCTGATTCCAAGGACAAACATCTTGACAAATATCACAACCTGCTACCCATCCTTGTAAATGAGGTTTAATGTCTGATGGTAGCTCTTGATCCCGATTCTCTATGGTATGATAGGCAATGCAGCGATTAGCATCTACTACAAAGGGTTCAGTAATTGCACCTGTAGGACAAGCTTGTAAACAACGAGTACAAGTTCCGCAATGTTGCGTACTCGGCTGATCTTTTTCCAACTCTAGGTTAGTTAATACTTCTCCTAAAAACACCCAAGAACCATATTTCCTGGTAATCACATTACCATTTTTAGCAATCCAACCAATCCCAGCTTTTTCAGCCCAAAGTTTATCTTGGATTGGTCCTGTATCTGCATAATAACGCGCTTTTATATCCGTACCCAGAGATTCTAGCCAACTGGCCAATTCCTTCAGCTTTTTGTCCATGACTCTATGATAATCCCGACCCCAGCCATAGCGAGAAATTTTGCCATATTCATCACCCTGGGGACGTGCATGGGGAGTATAATAATTCAATGCTACAGATACAAGCGATCGCACTTCCGGCATAACTAAACTAATGTTCTCACGCCGGGGATTTTTCATCCATTCCATATCAGCGTGATAACCCATTTTTAGCCAATCTCTCAATTTTTGTATTTCTGTCGCTTCTAAATCAGCCACAGCAGCAATTCCCACCTCATGAAATCCCAACTCTTTGGCCTTTGCTTTGACCACTATGCTGTTAATTGATGTACATTCATTCATTTTTCTTATGGGAAATTTAGCAAAGACAAAGGGGATGATCAGTATATCATCAGGCCAGGCTATGATCCCCTAGTTTACTATTCCTGATTACACATATATGTAAATTTTATTTGCAATTTGTTAAGAAATAATGCAATATGGGATGGAAGAGGTCAAGCAACCCAGAGTGATGAACCTCCTGACTTAATTCATAGACCTTGGAGAAATTATGACATTCACTTCTGATTCAGCTTCAACCAGATTTTCTGGAGCTTTTAACTATAAAACTACCGACGCTATCCCCGCGACTATTGCTGTATTCAAAGCCCTCAGCATAGATGATCAATTAGCAGTGCTTTGGTATGCCTATACAGAAATGGGTCGTTCTATTACACCAGCAGCTACAGGCGCGGCACGTTTACAATTGGCAGAAGGTCTTTTAAATCAAATTAAACAAATGTCTCACCCAGAGCAGTTAGAAGTCATGCGCGACTTGGCTGCTCAAAGAAATACCCCCATTTCCCGCGCCTATGGTATTCTCAGCGTCAACACCAAGTTGGCTTTCTGGTACGAATTATCAGAATTAATGGTGAAAGGCTTTGTTATTCCCGTACCAGCCGGTTATCAACTGTCCCGTGACGGTTCACAAGTTTTAGAAACTTTAAAAGAATTAGATTTTGGTCAACAAATTACTGTTTTGCGAAAAGTAGTCTCAGATATGGGTGTAGACCCCCTAGCTGATTAGATTTTGGATTTTAGATTTTGGATTTTGGATTTTAAATTCCCCACAAGGGATTTAAAAATTTCAGCGTTGCTGATTTTAGGGATGAAAATGATACTGCATACATTCAAGATCCTTGTAGAGACGTTCCATGGAACTTCTCTACTTCCAAAAATCATAGGCCAATTCAGCAACGCCAAAATTTCTATATCCTCATAACCTCAATATTTACCCATTTTAGAAGTTACGCAACTGTCACAATAATATCCATAAATAGTCAGTTGCGTAATATCACTTTTTTCTTAGCCTAAACCCATTTTTTGAATCTTGTATTTCTTTCTTCGCGCTTTTTCGGTTCATTTCTAATCTAAAGTAATATAGGTAAATATATGACCGTTGCTAAATTCTCACCACCAAGAGGACTTGAGATTTCAGGAGTCACAGAACCAACAATTTTAAATTACTTTACTACTTTAAATGCCGGGGAATTTACACAAACCGCCGCTTTATTTGCGGAAGATGGTCTTATGTACCCACCATTTGAATCTGCTATTATCGGACAAGATGCGATCGCTACTTATCTTGACAAAGAAGCACAAGATATTAAAGCCTACCCGCAACAAGGAATAAGTGAAAATTTACCAGATGATCATACTCAAATTCAGGTGACAGGTAAAGCGGAAACTTCTTGGTGTGGTGTCAATGTCCTGTGGTTATTCATTCTCAACCAAAATAAACAAATCATTGAAGCTAAAATCAAGCTTTTAGCCTCACCCCAAGATTTGCTATGCTTACGGCCACCCGATAAAGAATATACAATTGATCTCCCTTAGCCTTTAGCAGCAGCAGCTTGAGCTAAAGAACGGAATAGCAATTTTCTACCTAGTTCGATATCAGACTGTGAACACTGCCAATCTGGATGTGCTGTCATTAACAAGCTATCTAAGGTTTCCTGATCAAAAAGATGCCATACAGCAGCATCATTAATTTTTGATTCTAGACCATAGCAGTTAGGAGAAATACAGTGAATTATAGAAACGCTGGAAATTCTCGCCAAACTCATCATTTCACCGGGTTGGAGAGAGCGAAACTGACGGATAACTTGTTTAAATTCAGTTATAGAAGATACTAAGAGTCCGGGGATGGCCACTGTTGCTTTTTTATCTCCATTCACCGCAATCCAGTAATGACGACTAGGATCAATTCCTTCTAACCAAGGTGATTCATCATCTAGACGATAGCGGGGTGATAGGCAAAATAAAGCTTCCATAGTTGAAATTCTATCAAATTAGGGATTTTTATGTTTAGTAACCAAATAATCGGGATCATCTGCAAGCAGCCCTATATTCACAGTATTTAATAAGTTAAACTGATATGTCAAATAAATTTAGCAAAAGTTATTAATTAAGTTAATATTTCTTAATCATTATTTTAATCATCAACATTTATCTGCCAGCTACGCGCACTAATAGAAATAAACCTGTCCCTAATCCAAATAAATTGGGTAGCCATGCACCGATTAGAGGAGAAAGAATACCAGCCTGTGCTAAAGCTCCAGAGACGGATAATAGTAGGTAATAACTAAAAATGACAATCACACTAATACCAAAACTTGTTCCTCTTCCAGTACGTTGAGGTATACTGCCCATAACTGAGCCAACTAAACCAAAAATGACGCAAACAAAGGGAAAAGCGATTTTTTGTTGTATTCGCACTTGTAATTTGCGAATTTTTTGATCATTACCACCCAAACGTTCGATTTCTAATTGTTCTAAAGCTTGGGAAATATTCATTTCCCCATAATCCCGGCTATTTTCCGCTAAAGTTAAAGGTGTGCGAGGTAGTTGTAATTGCTGATGTTCAAATCGTAAAATATTCCGATATGATTGATCAGTTGCTATTAAATAAATAGTCCCATTATAAAAATCCCAAACTTGTTTTTTACCGTTCCATTTAGCTGATTCAGAAATAACAATTTGATTAACTCCGCCGCGAGAACGGTCTATAATTGTTAAACCTTTCATTTGTTTACCATCAAATTGATCAGCATAAAATAGGCGAGAAAGTATTTTATTTTTGCTCCCATTTGCTTCGTTAATTTCTCGATATTCAGGATAATAAATATTTTGTTGTTTAAAAGAAGGTTGATCTGATTTCAGTGCTGCTTCTAGGGTAACAGTAGCTCGATAATTTGCGGCTGGAGCAATTTGTTCATTAAATATATAAGTCATGATCGTAACTGCAAAACTTAACACTACAGCAGTTAAAACCATCCGATAAACACTAACACCACAGCCACGTAATGCAATTAATTCACTTTCGCTGGAAAGACGACTATAAGTCATTAAAGTAGCTAACAAAGTGGACATGGGAAAAGAATAAACCATGACATAAGGTAGCTTTAATAAGAAAACTTCTAAAGCGATGTTAAGTGGTAAACCAGATTCTACAACTTTTCTTAATAATTCAAATAAACTATCAATTGCTAAAACTACAGAAGTAAATGCACCAACACCAAATAAAAATGGTGGCAGTAATTGGAGCGCCAAATAGCGATCCATGATAGAAAAGGAAAATAGGGAGATGAAAGGAGAGAATGATTTAAATTGTTGAGATGTCATGATTATGTTTCGCGCAAAGATATAAAGGAGCAAAGGCGCAAAATTTAAGATTTTGATAGCTGAGGTGGTATAGGTATATTATGTAGTGGTCATTCCCAGCTTTAGTCTGGGAATGAGTTAATTGTACCCAGCCAACCCGAAATTTTGATTTATATAAACGGTGTTAAATCTAAGTGTTCTTCAATGTGATTCCCTAAAGATTCTAAAAGTTGTTCTCGCTGTTCTCTGTAATTTCCTACACCTGTGGGTAAAGATTTCAAACCTCGTTGTTGACGAAGACGATTTAACCAAGCGCGTCGCCAAGGTCCATTATCAAAAATTCCATGCAGATAAGTTCCCCAAACTGATTGACAACTATCTACTAACCCTAAATTAACATTATCAAATAGAGGTTGATAGGATTGTTGATCTAAAATTGAGTTTTCTATGCGTGTACGCCCTTGGTGAATTTCAAAGCCTGTGACAGGTAAACCCGCTTGGGGATAATTGGAGGTAACTTGACGCTGACGGGCAATTTTATGATCTGTAATTACTGTTTGTATTGGTAATAAATTTAACCCTTGATATCTACCAGCTTGTCCTTCGTTTGCTTCTGGGTCGGCTATAAATTGTCCCAGCATTTGGAAACCGCCACAAATGCCTAAAACCGTGCCACCAGAGGCTGCGTAATTTTGAATTGCTTCTGCCATACCGCTTTTTTGCAAAGCTATTAAATCGCCAATGGAGGTTTTTGTCCCAGGTATAATTACTGCATCTGGATGTCCTAAATCTTGCTTGGGATGTAAGTATTTTACTGTTACTGATGGTTCTGATTCTAGGGGGTCAAAATCGGTGAAATTGGCAATTCTGGGTAAACGAATCACCGCAATGTTTAGTTCAGAGTTAGCTTTTGTGGGTTTGCGTTCCAGTAAATCTAGGGAGTCTTCTGCGGGGAAAACCTGTTCTAAATAGGGAATAACACCAACCACAGGTATACCTGTCCGTTCTTCTAACCATTTAATTCCGGGTTCGAGAATTGATCTTTGTCCCCGAAATTTGTTAATGACGACTCCTTTAATTAGGGCGCGTTCGTCTGGATCTAATAGTTCTAATGTGCCGACGACATGAGCAAAAGATCCACCTCTATCAATATCTACTACTAATAATGTAGTTGCATTTAAATGTTTAGCAACCCGCATATTAGTTAAATCCCGGTGTTTGAGATTAATTTCGGCGGGACTACCAGCACCTTCACAAACTAGGACCTCATAATCTGTAGATAGACATTCTAAACACTCTTTGATGGTCTGCCAACCGAGTTCAAAATATTGTTCGTAGTAATCTGTGGCGCTGACTGTACCTATGGCTTTACCTTTAAGAATGATTTGGGATGTCATATCCCCCTGGGGTTTAAGTAAAATTGGATTCATTTCTACCCGAGGTACTATTCCCGCAGCCCAGGCTTGTACTGCTTGGGCATAACCAATTTCTCCCCCACTGGCGGTAACATAGGCGTTTAAAGCCATATTTTGGCCTTTAAAGGGGGCTACTTGCAACCCGCGCCGGGAAAGAATCCGACAAATGGCGGTGGTTATCAGTGATTTTCCTGCGTGGGATGTTGTTCCCACTACCATAATTGATTTCATTTTTAACTACTATTTAGTATTTTTAGATGCAGTAGTGTATCAGTGAATAAACTGTTATTTTTTGAAGTTGTATTAAGTATGGCAGCCAGGATGCCTACCATACAAGATTTTTAACCACAATTAAGTTAGTTAAAAGGGTAAGCGTAACCAACGGGTGATAAAATTATGCCAGCGATCGCTCAGTGTAGCATGAGGAAGATTGTGATTTTTTAACTTTCCGATCAATTGATGACCAAGGGGCGTTAAACGAAAACTGTCTGTAATTCCCTGGCCATCAACTTCTCGTCGCAATACGCCTACATCAATTAACCAGGCTAAGGCGTTTTCACAGCTTAATTCTGATAATGGGCGCTTGGTGTAATTTTGCTTAACTCCTTTATCCATTGCTATAGCACCCAATTGGATGCTTTGACTAGTCATGGCCATAAACAAATTCAGATTAAAGGGCGAACAAATTAGCGATCGCTCGGCTCTTTTTAGTGCTTCCTTAGTATAAACTAGGGGTTTAAGATTTGGAGAATCCACAGCAGGCATTTTTTCTTACTCTAAATTGGGCTTTTTGTCAAGGCTTTGAAAATAAATACTTCTGGGGGAACATATTGGATAATCAGGTTATTTAAATAGGTTATTTAAATATTGTAAATTATTGTAAAATCTTGATTGCATGAATATTTTTTAAACAGGATAAGGTGAATTATGCCTCTAGCAGTTGGTACAGACGCACCTGCATTTACCACTAAAGATACTAACGGTAACACAGTTTCATTGTCTGATTTTGCTGGTAAAACAGTGGTTCTCTACTTTTATCCCAAGGATGACACACCGGGCTGCACTAAACAAGCTTGCAGTTTCCGCGATGCTCAATCAGAATATATAAGCAAAGGTATCGTGGTGTTGGGTGTGAGTGCTGATGATGAAGCTGGTCATCAAGCTTTCACTCAGAAGTATAATCTAAATTTCCCTTTATTGGCTGATACCAATAAAAGCATCATTACAGCTTATGATGTTGATGGTGGTGGTTATGCCAAGCGTGTTACTTACATCATTGATGGTAATGGCAAAATTATTGATGTTGATGCTTCTGTTAACACTTCTACCCACGCTAGTGATGTCTTAGCAAAAATTGGGTAATTATCAGCATTGAGTTTTTTCCTCTGGGTTCTGTGTCTCTTGGGTAAAAGGTAATTTGTTATCTAACCACAGAGGCACAGAGGACACAGAGTTAAGAGGTTTATGAGAATTTTTCCGGCTTCAGGTTTTATTGGTCTGATGATGGTAGGGTTTTTAAGGGCAATTCTGATGCACTTGGGTTCTGTTTTGGTTGACTCTGAAGCCGTTTCTGTTGTGCTGCTTTAAATGCTGTTGCTGCTTGATCTAATTGTTGATTCTGTTCTTCAGCATTCCATTGGATAGTCCCCATTTGTGCTTGATGAATCAGGTTGAACATATTAAAATCTGAGCTATTACCAGACAAGGGGTTACTATTGCGATCACTTTCCAAACTGCTAAAGGTTTGGTTAGGATCAGCTAAGGCAGGTTCTAATGTGACTATAGCAGCAGTAATACTAGCAATAGTCACGGCCATAATTTTGTGAATTGCTAAAAATGATCTTTTCATGGATTTTCCCCTCCTATTCTGCTGTTTAGACTAAGCAAGGCTTCGACGTATTTGGGATTGAATACTAAGTAAAGCAAAGAGGGCAAAACCTAGTAAGACTAATAATGCAGACCCAAAGGTAACATTACCCCAGAAGGCTTGCATGACTATATTATCTAATCCCCAACTGCTATGTAGATATAAGTAGCGAATTGGTTCAATTGCGTAGCTGAGAGGGTTGAGGGTAGCAATAACCTGTAACCAACTGGGCATAAAGGATAAAGGCGCTAAGGCTGTACTGGCAAATAATAAGGGAAGATTAGTAACAAAAATTACGGCTATCAGTTCAATGTGTCCCGGTAATGCAAAGGCCAAACCTAGTGATATTGCGGTGACACCCAAGGCGAGAAGAAAGACAATCAAAGCGATCGCACATAATCCGGTAAAATCAGGTAAACCAGCCCCTAAAAATGCCGCTGCTGCCACAATTACCGCCGCTTGTAGTAAGCTTTGGCTAATGATAAAGATAGCAGAAGCAAAAACAATTGAAAAGCGTGAGGCTAAGGGTGCAACCAGTAAGCGATTTAAAAAGCCAAATTCTCTGTCAAACATGACGGGTAAACCGGCATTTAAAGCTCCAGCAAAAGCGGTAAATACTATTACACCTGCTGCGAGAAATTGACCGTAATTCGACGTACTACTAAATAAACCTTTGGGGGCATTTTGGAATAACGCCCCAAATAAAACTAACCACATAACGGGCTGAATAATCCCTGCTATCAGGCTGGAAGGTCGTCGTTGCAGTTGAATAAACAGACGACGGGTTAAAGCAACGGTCTCTTGCACAATTTCCCCGAATAAATTGGAGTTTGTATCACCAATTACATCTGATGAAGTTAGTTGTTGCCAGTTCATAGCTAATTTATCATTACTCATACAAAATGCTAAAATCAAAAGGTATCAATTATAAACATCCCTGCTATTTTAAATTAGCAAAGAATATTTATGATTCTTAATACTATATTATAACTAAAATCATTACAGTATATGACGGGTATATCAAGTCTAAAATTTGGTGAACAGCCGAAACTAGTTTTTTCCCGATCACTAGAAAGATTTTTTTCATGGTATATCTATTGTGTTTCAAGGTATTTTATTGACCTGTATACAGAATATACTTGTGAAACAAAGTTAAAATTAATACGTTTATAAAAAGTCTGAATTATGAGTGAAGCTTTATTTGTTGTGGAAAATCTGCGTGTAGCCTATCCTCAACGCAGTGGAGAAAGGGAAAACTGGGCTGTTGATGATGTATCTTTTGTTCTCCAATCTGGTCAAAGCATGGGATTGGTAGGAGAGTCTGGTTGTGGTAAATCAACTATCGGTAGAGCAATTATGCGTTTATTACCAGCCTCCAGTCGTGTGGAAGGATTAGTAAAATTTCAGGGACAATCTGTATTGAATTTAACACCAATGCAGATGCAAAAGTTTCGGGGTGAAGCCGTAGCCTTGATTTTCCAAGATCCCATGACGCGATTAGACCCATTAATGACTATTGGTAATCATTGTATTGAAACTTTACAGGCTCATGCACCAGAATTATCCAAACAGCAAGCCAAGGAAAGAGCTTTAGCGACTTTAGACAAGGTGAAAATCCCTTCTAATCGTTGGCATCAGTACCCCCATGAGTTTAGCGGAGGAATGCGTCAACGGGTAGCGATCGCGTTAGCTTTGTTATTGAGTCCTAAATTAATTATTGCGGACGAACCAACAACTAGTTTAGACGTGACTGTTTCTGCTCAAATTCTCCAAGAATTAACGCGATTATGTGGAGAAGAAAATATGGGATTATTGTTAATTTCCCATGATTTAGCCATGGTGGGGGAATATTGCGATCGCATTGGGGTGATGTATCAGGGTAAAATAGTCGAAATGGGGAAAACGGAAACTGTATTTGCTCACCCTGAACACAAATATACTCAATCCTTATTAAAAGCAGCTTTACATATTCAACAGGAAGAGGGAAAAGAGAACGGGGAACAGGGAAAACTCAACCAAGAAAATCCCATTTTAAAAATTACCGAACTCAAACAACATTATACCATAGAACCGAATTTTATTGAAAGAATATTTAAAGGAGAAGGTCAAACAGTTAAAGCCGTAGATGGAATTAACTTAGAATTGTATCCAGGGGAAATTTTAGGATTAGTAGGAGAGTCTGGTTGTGGGAAAAGTACACTTTCGAGAACCATCTTACAATTGATCAGTCCCACATCAGGAAAAGTCGAATTTTTAGGACAGGAATTAACCAGTTTATCCCGTCAAGAAATCCGTTTTTCCCGGAGACAAATCCAAATGATATTTCAAGATCCTCATGCTTGTTTAAATCCAGCCATGACCGTAGGAGAAAGTATCACAGATCCTTTATTAATTCATAATTTAGCTCATGGAAAAAAAGCCAAAGAACAGGTGTTATGGATGTTAGAAAAAGTTGGTTTAACCCCAGCAGAATTATATTATCACAGTTATCCTGCCGATTTATCTGGAGGACAACAACAACGGGTAGCCATAGCCCGGGCTTTAATTACCCATCCGAAACTGATAATATGTGATGAACCGGTGAGTATGTTAGATGCGAGTGTGCAAACCCAAGTTCTCGATTTGATGTTACAATTAAAAGCAGAATTTGATTTAACCTACTTGTTTATTACCCATGATTTATGGTTAGCGCGGTTTTTGTGCGATCGCATTGCCGTCATGAATAGTGGTAAAATAGTAGAAATAGGACAGACTAAACAAATTTTTGCTCATCCTCAACACCCTTATACCCAAACCCTCCTAGCTGCTGCACCTTTACTAGCAAAAGCTTAAAGGAGTTAGGAGCAAGAAAATTACCAATTACCAAAGTAATAAATGTCTAAAAATTCACCGGCTAATACTTATAAAACCAATAACTATTCCTCTGATAAATGGCAAGAGAGAATAGCACAAATAGCATATCGTTTTAACCGCCAATATCAAAATCAAAAATTTACATTACCCGAAGAAATAGAAGCAATGCCAATATTTCAAGAATGGATTAATGGCAGATTAAATGATAGAATAGTTTCACCATTTTGGGAAATTGCCCAACCTGAAAAAAATCAACATTGTTTAGATATTGGTTGCGGTTTCAGCTTTTTAATCTATCCTTGGCGAGATTGGCAAGCATTCTTTTATGGACAAGAAATTAGTAATATAGCCAAAGATACCCTTAATTCCCGTGGTTCACAATTAAATTCTAAACTATTTAAAGGTGTAGAATTAGGACCAGCACACCATTTGAATTATCCAGAAGATCAATTTGATTTAGTAATTGCCACAGGATTTAGTTGCTATTTTCCCTTAGAATATTGGCAAGCTGTATTAATAGAAGTCAAACGAGTATTAAAACCAGGAGGAAATTTTGTTTTTGATATTCTCAATTCCGAACAACCCCTAGCAGAAGACTGGGCCGTACTGGAAACCTATTTAGGTGCGGAGGTGTTTCTCGAACCGATTTCAGAATGGGAAAAAATAATTAAAGCTGGGGGTGGTAAAATTGTTAAACAGCAATTAGGAGAATTATTTGAATTGTACAAAGTCCGGTTTTAAAAAGGTTTTAGAAAAAACTATCGGGCATTGTCCTCTGAAAGCTGTATTATTTGGAAATATCTATTTTATTTTATCAAAAATTTGCACCCCCAATATCAGCAATGATCATCCGCAATGCCACAGAAACCGACTTACCCGCTATTGTAGCCATTTACAATGCTGCCGTCCCTAGCCGTATGGCTACCGCTGATTTAGAACCCGTATCTGTAGAAAGTCGTCTTGCTTGGTTTAAAGGACGAGTCCCCTCCCAACGTCCCCTATGGGTAGTGGAAACGGAGGGGGTAATTGCTGGATGGTTGAGTTTCCAATCATTCTACGGTAGACCAGCCTATTATTCCACAGCAGAAATTAGTATTTACATTTCCCCAAAATTCCAAGGACGGGGTTTAGGAAAACAACTTTTAGAGAAAGCAATTACAGAAAGTCCCAGTCTAGGTTTAAAAACTTTAGTTGGTTTTATTTTCGCCCATAATCAACCTAGTTTAAAGTTATTTGCCTGGTTTGGTTTTCAAGCTTGGGGAAATCTACCAAAAATCGCTGATTTGGACGGTGTAGAACGGGATTTAATGATTTTAGGTTTGCGTGTAATGTAGGGGTTGGGAGCCGTGTCAAACTCCAATAACTATAATAGTTTTTCCATTGTCTGATAATTGACAATTGGTAGTTTACTCATGGACTCACCTCTATTTGCTGAATACCAACAAAACGAGGTAATTCTTCTAAATCATTACCATATTCAGATAAACAAAGCTCAAGAACCTCCTTTAAATTTTCCTGTAATTCATCTAAACTACCTCCTTGAGTATGCGCCCCAGAAATACCAGGAACAATACCCACATATAATTTAGTAGCTGGATCATATTCAACATAAGCAGTAAAAGTTTTCATAACTTAATTAAACCTCACTATATATTTACTATCCTACTACAATTAACATCCTGTAAATCCTTAAATCCTGGAAATCCTGATATGGCTAACGCCACGCTTCGCTATCAGACAAAATAATTACAAATTATCTAATAACCCCACCGAAGCACTAACAGCCTCTATTGTAGGTTGGATAGAACGCCGTGAAACCCGACATGATCATAATTTACTTGGGTTGATGGATGTTTTCACGGAACTTTGAGATTAAATCTTTTGGTTTTTCACCAGACAAAAGCAAACTTGCCAACAGAGTTAAATCTAAATCGGGTAAAAATTCACTTTTTGATATTTTCTCATACTTATCATCCCGGAGAAAATATAACGAAAATTGATGATTCTGCCAAAACCAAACTTCCGGTACACCCAAACCTTGATAAATTAATAAATCATCAATTCCCCCACTCGTCACAACCACCTCAATAGCCAAATCAGGAACAGATTTTTCCGAATCAAAACAATAACATTCATCCGGTTCAATACCTCTAGCGGCTGCTTCCCTTCTAAAAGTAGTTGAACCTAAAGGATAAAAATCAATATCCTTTTCTATAAAATAAGTTTCTAATAATAAAGCAATAATCTTTTTATCAAACTCATGACGACGACTAGGAGATTTTATTTCTAAAGTACCTTCTAAATATTTAAAGCGATAATGAGAAATACTTTCAAATCTCTGTAACAGGATCTCATATATATTCCAGTTAATCCCATTCATCAATAAAATTTGATCAGAATCAACATTATCTAATACTGATTGACTCGTTAATTCTTCCCAGCAACTCAACTTTTCTAGTAAACCTAACATTGTCACTGCTCCAAAATACATTTAATTTCATCTGATAAAATGGTTGTTTATTGCGAACGTCCTTTCCCAATCTTCATGGTTAGAAAATCCCTACTGTAAGCATTGCTTCAATTACAGCCGGTAATTTATCCTCTTTTTTATAAACTTGATAACGCTTCATTTCACAACCTCCTCAGAATAATTAATAACTAAAAAACAAAATATAACTGTAGGTTGGGTTGAAGAATGAAACCCAACATTTTCACATCCCTGATTATCCTATTGTTTCAGCTTTAATTTCCTGCATAATTCTAGAAATTTCTTCCTCAGACTGAATATGACGTGATAAAACTTGTGCAGTTTTATCTAATAAACGTTCATTAAATAACTTAGCTATATCTTGCCGCAAAGCTTGTCCAATATAAAATTTAATCAAAGCTTCTACAGACATATCTTTACTAACAGCTACTTCTTCTATAGATACTAAAGTATCTTTTGGTATATTAAGATAAACAACTTCTGTGGCACGGGGACGCAGTTGTAATTTTAATTCTTCCTGATTATTGCTCATACAGCGGTTTCCGATCTGATGAAGTACAAAGTTGAATCATGAAACTCTTGTGGTGCGGGCATCTTGCCCGCTAAATATGTACCTCATAACACCGGGAAGTGCTGTATAATCTCCTTTCGGTTTTCGTTGTAGGACGAGCAGAAATAATTCTTTTTCGCGCTTTTCTTTCTACATAAACGACTAACAATAAACGTTGTGATAACGAATACCCCAAAATAAAATCGCGTTGTTCATTATTATCACTAGCGTCTCCTTCTTGATAAAAGGGTCAAAAAAGACCTCGTTTAAAGTTCCGGCTTTGTGGGTTGATGGTTGGTGTCATCGGTGTTTTACGTCTTTTGGGGAGATGATAGAACATCAGAAGGGTATTTGAGTAAGTTTTAAATTTATTCAATCGAAGATATATTATTAGTATCTGTAGCATTAGCACCTGTAGCTATTATTTTGAATAGTAAATGGTGACATCTAAAGTTCACCGGATATGACTTTCCTGAAGGAACTACTCGCTGGTGATCCGAGGTTTTGTGATCACGAGTTGGAAAATCTGGATGATCATTTAATGTACATGGTACTTTGGTTTCGATATTGCTAAAAGCTTTGTTAGAATCACCAGAAAAAAGATAACCTAGCATTCCTCCTTGACTAGAAAAGGGTGCATATCGGCAAGTTATAAAGTTGTCTTTTATCTCTTTTACATATTCACCAACTGCGCCATCTGTTTTCAACACTTTAGCTTCTAAAGGCCATATAATCCTTCTATTAGCCCTAAGAATAAATGCAATGTCATACTCTTTTGGTTGTGCTGGTGCAACTTGACGAGTTTCCCTTTCATAAGAACCATGTTGAACATAATATGGCTCATCCCCTGTCATAAAGCTGCGAATTTCTGGCTCAAGCAGTTGAGTAATATCTCTTTCAATATCATCTTCAGCTTGACTACAATCAATTTGTGAGAGTACCTCCTTTACTAATAAATCATATCCTTTCCATACGAAAGTAAGTATATTGATTGATGCTGTTTCACACCAATCCTTAGAAATTTCCATGAATTCATCTGTCTCTGGCCATCTTAATTCCGAAATTGTCTGCCGTCTTCTAATCAAAATTTAACTCCTGTACTACTAATATTTTGCGTTTAAATTTAGTTAATTAATCTCAGATATATATCTAAGTCATAATAT
>Ga0315905_10001585_pt1 | contig 24367 bp, 19 predicted proteins | sample LakEriMetagenome_5_FD_203522 | JGI IMG/M metagenome (GOLD analysis project Ga0315905, IMG submission 203522) | Freshwater fungal communities from buoy surface, Lake Erie, Ohio, United States - Buoy 4 MA121 | ecosystem: Environmental > Aquatic > Freshwater > Lake | place: USA: Lake Erie, Ohio...
AAGGTGGTGATGACGGTCTGCCCGGCAAAGCCGGGGGCGATGGTCAGGTGATGGTCGTGCATGGACGGTCCTCCCTGCCCCGCAGTCTGCCACGGATGGCGCGAAAAATCATCCCGTTTCCCGCTCGGACAGGTTAGGCTTGGCCCCAAGGGAGACCCGCTATGTCGAGTGGTCACGACGCCTACCGCCCCGCCGAGATTGCCGCGTTGATCGAAGAGGTCGGGGTGGCCAAGGCCCGGTTGCCCCTTGGTCAGATGCTGACGCTGGCGGTGTTGGCCGGGGCCTTCATCAGCTTTGGTGCGGCGGGGTATCTGATGGTGATGACCGGGGCGGATGCGGGCTTTGGCCCGCAGCGGCTGCTGGGGGGCGTGGTGTTTTCGCTGGGGCTGATCCTTGTGATCGTCGGTGGGGCCGAGCTGTTCACCGGCAATGCGCTGATGGTGATGGCGGCGGTCGATGGCAAGATCGACCTTGGCGCGCTCTTGCGCAATTGGGGGGTGGTCTATGTCGGCAACCTTCTGGGCGCTGTGGGGGTTGCGGGGGCCTTCTGGCTTGGCGGGCTGGCGGATGGCCCCTTGGGCCAGACCGCCGCGACCGTCGCCACCGCCAAAGCGGCGGGCAGTGCCTTGCCTTGGCTGGTCAAGGGGGCCTTGTGCAACGCGCTGGTGTGCCTTGCCGTCTGGCTGTCCTTTTCGGCGCGCGACACCACGGGCAAGATCCTTGCGATCCTCTGGCCGATCTCAACCTTCGTGTTGTTGGGGTTGGAACATTCGATCGCCAATATGTTCTTTTTCCCTCTGGCCATGCTGGACGGGGCAGACATCCCCGTGGCCTTGGCCCTGAACAACTTGGTCTGGGTGACCTTGGGCAATCTTCTGGGCGGGGCCGGAGGGGTGGCGCTGGCCTATCGCTATGCCTATCTTGGAGCCAAGGGGGACCCCAAATGAGCAACAGTCCGAAATACAAATTCCTTGACCGCAACCACCCGTTCTTTGCCAAGACTTGGGTTCGCGCGGTGACCGTGGCGGTGCCCGCCGGGATGGCGGCGCTGGAGTTTTCGATGGCCAGCCCCGGGTTCGGCATCCTCTTCGCCGCCGCTGCCGCTTGGGCGCTTTGGGAGTTGTTCCTGCGCGCCTGAGGATCAGCAGCGGATGCTGCCCCGCATCTCGCCGCTGTCGCCTTGGAGCGTGCTGTCCACCAGTTTGCAGCCCGTCACCTCGGGGACCAGGTCAATCATCGTGGCCCGGATCGCCCGATGCGCGCCGCGTGGCGCATAGCCCAGACGAATGACCTCAACCCGTTTGTCGGTGTGAAACACCACATAGCTGCGGCCATCGCGGCTGACCTCGCTGCGTTTGGCGCCGAAAAACTCAGGCGCGGGCTGCGCGCCACAACCGACCAAGGCAAGGATAAAAAGGGGGGCGATCCATCGCTGCATGATGCCTTGAGCCTGCCAAACCAAGGTTAACAGGGCGTTAAGGCCGCTTGGAACCGGGGCGTCAGTGCCTTGCTCTCGCGGCGATTTTGCCATTGTCGCGCGGCAATCATGCCATTTTCGCCGCATTTGTCATGATTTTGCCCCAATTGGCGCGCGTAACGGGTCAGATAAGAGCGTGCCCCCCAAAGGGGAACCACCCCAGAACAGACCCGACCGGGCATCAGACCCAAGGCGGGCGCGGCAGAGCAGGAAGAACCGACGTGCCCGTTTTCAATGGCACTTCCGGCAACGACACCCTCACCGGGGGCACCGGGGCCGACACGCTGAACGCCTTTGGCGGCAACGACTCGCTCAACGCCGGGTCGGGCAACGACGTTTTGTTCGGTGGCGACGGGGATGACACGCTGAACGGCGGTAACGGCCGCGATACGCTTTATGGTGGCGCAGGCAATGATGTTGCGACCTATGCCTCGGCGACGGGCGCGGTTGCGGTCAACCTGTCGACCGGGCTCGGCAGCGGCAACCATGCCACGGGCGATGTGCTTTATGAGATCGAACATCTGATCGGCTCAAGCTTTGCCGACACGCTGACCGGTGACAGCGGTGCCAACAGCCTGTTCGGAGGCTTGGGCAACGATTCCCTTTATGGCGGCGATGGGGGTGACACGCTGATCGGCGGCGGCGGGTCGGACCGGCTTTTTGGGGGCGACGGCTTTGACATTGCCGATTACAGCGCCTCAACCGCGGGGGTGTCGGTCAACCTTGCAACGGGGTTGGGCAGCGGCGGCGATGCAGCGGGCGATACGCTGACCGGGATCGAAGGCGTTATCGGGTCAGGCTTCAACGACACGCTGATCGGTGCGGCGGGGAATGAGTACCTGCTGGGCTGCGCGGGCAATGACAGCCTAACCGGCGGCGCGGGGGCCGATACGCTCGACGGCGGCGCGGGCATCGACTGGGCAAGTTATGCCAGTTCTGGTGCGGCGGTGAACATCAACCTTGCGGCGGGCACCGGGCTGGGTGGCGATGCGGCGGGCGATGTGCTGGCAGGGATCGAGAACCTTGAAGGCTCGGACTTCAACGACACATTGCAAGGCGATGGGCTGGCCAACAGCCTGTCAGGCGGGGCGGGCGATGACCTGCTGATCGGCGGGGCTGCGGCTGATACGCTGGTGGGCGGGCTGGGCAATGATACCGCCGATTACAGCACCTCTGGCGCGGGCGTGAACATTGGGCTGACGGGGACGCCGGGCCTTGGCGGCGATGCGGCGGGCGACAGCCTGACGGGGATTGAGAACCTCACAGGCTCGGGCCTGAATGACACGCTAACAGGCGATGGCGCGGCCAACATCCTTGAGGGCGGTTTAGGCGATGACATCCTGCAAGGCGGGGCGGGGGCCGACACGCTTTTGGGCGGCAGCGGCAATGACACCGCCTCATATGGCAGCGCGACGGCGGCGGTCAGCGTCAACTTGGCCACGGGCAGCACGGGCGGCTTTGCAGCAGGTGATGTCCTGGGTGGGATTGAACACCTGATCGGGTCGAACTTTGCCGACACGTTGATCGGGGATAGCGGCGGCAACCTTTTGGACGGTGGCGCTGCGGATGATCTCTTGGTCGGCGGTGTGGGCAATGACACGCTGATGGGCGGCACCGGAATTGATACGGCGGACTATTCCGCCTCGGGCGCGGGCGTGACGGTGAATTTGGCCACCGGCACCGGCGCGGGGGGTGACGCTGCGGGCGATGTTCTAAGCCAGATTGAGAATATTCTGGGGTCAAACTTTGCCGATCTGCTGATCGGCGATGGCACTGCCAACAGCCTAACTGGCGGCGTGGGGGATGACAGCCTGTATGGCGGTGCGGGCAGCGACAGCCTCTTCGGCGGCGATGGCAATGACCTGCTGCAAGGCGGTGCAGGATCGGACCGGATCGAGGGCGGCGCTGGGATTGATACAGCCGATTACTCGGACTCAACCGCCGCCGTGAACGTCAACCTTGCGACAGGCAGCGGGTCCGGCGGGACGGCAGCCGGAGATACACTGGTGGGGGTCGAGAACCTGCTCGGGTCAGTCTTCAATGACAGCCTTTACGGCAGCACCGGCAACAATTTCATTCAAGGCGGGCTGGGCAACGACCTCATCGACGCGGGCAATGGCGACGACACCCTGAATGGCGGCGCGGGGCGTGACACGCTCTATGGCGGCCAAGGGATGGATTACCTTGACTACTCCGACAGCAACGCCGCCGTGTCGATCAACCTTGGCGCGGGCACGGCCTCGGGCGGGCATGCCACGGGGGATGTGCTGGCCGGGGTGGACGGCATCTTCGGCTCGGCCTTTGACGACACGCTGATCGGCTTTGACAACCAAGGGCTGGTGGGTGACGTCTATACCAACGTCTTTTTCGGCGGCGGTGGTAATGATTACATCGATGTTGGCGCGGGCAATGACATTGCCAATGGCGATGAGGGCAATGACACCATTCTCGCGGGCGCAGGCGATGACACCGCCACGGGCGGCGAGGGCAATGACGCGATCTATGGCGGCACCGGCAATGACACCGCAGAGGGCGGCACCGGCGATGACCTGATCGACGCCGGCACCGGAAATGACAGTGTCACGGGCGGTGAGGGCAATGACAGCCTCGATGGCGGGGCAGGCAATGACACCCTGTTTGGCGGCACGGGCAATGACCTGATCTCGGGCGGAGCCGGGGCCGACAGTCTGGTTGGCGGGTCAGGCTCTGACACCTTTGTCGGTGGCATTGGCGATACCATTGTGGGCGGCGCGGGCGACAATGACGTGCTCGACCTGTCTGGTGCGGGCCCCTACCGGATCATCAAGGACCCCAGTGACCGGACCTCAGGCACGGTCGAGTTTCTGGATGCGCTGGGCAATGTCATCGGCACGCTCAGCTTTACCGGCATCGACGCCGGGATTGCCTGTTTCACCCCCGGCACGCAGGTCGCCACCCCCTCCGGCCCCCGCGCGATTGAACGCTTGCAGCCGGGCGATCTGGTGATGACGCACGACCGCGGGTACCAGCCGATCCGCTGGGTGGGGGTCAAAAGCTTTGGCACCCATGACTTGCAGGCCAATGCCGCCTTGCAGCCGATCCTCATCCGTAAGGACGCCTTGGGTGCGGGCCTGCCCGAACGGGACATGAAGGTGTCGCGCCAGCATTGCCTGTTGCAAAGCGGCTCGCGGGCGGAGCTGTACTTCGGCGAGGATGAGGTTTTTGTCCGCGCGCTGCACATGGCAGGCCAGCCCGGCATTGTGGAGGCGGTTGTGCAAGAGGTGACCTATATCCACTTGATGTTCGACCACCACGAGGTGATCTTGGCCGATGGCATCTGGAGCGAAAGTTTCCAGCCCGCCGCGCGCAATATCGGCGGGCTGGAGGATGCGGCGCGCGATGAGCTGTTTGCGGTCTTTGCCGATATGCCGGAACCTGCGAGCCCCGAGGCCTATGTCTCGGCCCGCCTGACGCTGAAGGCGCATGAGGCGCGGCTGTTGCTCGCCCCCGATATGCCCCGGCGCAAGGCGGCCTAGCTTTGCTTGTTGATCGAGCGAGCGATTACGGAGCGAAATATGGCTTCGCCAGCGCCGCACAGAGGCTGGCGCGGTCGTCGATGCCCAGCTTTTGGGAGTTCGCCCGCGGCTGGTTCCTGACCTTCGCGGGGGCAAGGCCCAGCCCACCGCGGCAGATAGAAACCCATGACTGCCGGCCAAACGCGCTTGATTGTCTTGCCGAAGAGCAAGCGCCCGCTCTCAGAGATAGGCCGCGCTCCACGCCCGGATCATCTGGTGATGCAGACGGCGTGCGCGGCGGGTCCAGCTTCGCCCGCCTTTGGGCTGTTCCCGCTCGTCCATCGGCACGGCCGCACGGCGCGCGGGGTCAGCGACGATGATGGCAAAGGCCAGCTCTCCCCCCGGCGCGGTGACATAACCCGCCAGATTGGACACGAAATTCAGCGTGCCAGATTTGGCGTGAATGCGCACAGGGTTGGATTTCAGCTCTTTGCCCTCATCATCCGCCAGTCCCTTTTCGCGCATCAACCCAGCCAAAAGGTCGCCATGGCGGGCGGCATCGGCGCGCAGCATGACCTTGACCAAATCCTCGGCGGTGATCGCCGATTGCACGCCAAGCCCCGAATGATCGACAAACCGCGCGGCCATGCCAAAGCGCCGCCGCGCCCAGTCGCTCATCGCGGCGCCAGACCCCGTGAGACTGCCCGCACCGCTGGCCATCAGGCCCACGGCCTCGGCCGTCAGGTTGGTGGAAAAGCGCAGCATATCAGCCAAGACGGCGGTCAACTCCTCCCCCTCATGGGCCACGATCTCTATCGCATCTGTGGGCGGCTGCGACATGATCTCGGCAGGGGGAAGCGTCAGGCCATGGGCGGCGACCAGCGTAGAAAAGACCTCGGCCACATGCGGCGCAGGACGGCGCACCGGCAGCCAGCGGCTGCCCGCCTCGCCCAAGGCGCCCTCGGCCACGGTCCAGCGCTCGACCGGATCACCGCCCTCGTAGGCAAAGATTGGCAGCTCACGCGTGGCCAAAGCCACTGCGACCCCGGAAACAGGCGGCACAAAGCGCTCACCGCGGGCATCCATGGCCAGCTTCCAGCCTTGCCCCGTGGGTTTCCATTCGAAATGCACCCGGTTATAGTTCAGGTTCAGCCCGGAAATCGCCGGGTTATAGCCCAGATGGTCGGGCTGATCGGCGGCAATGCGGGTATGGGCGGGCAAGGCCCCGTCGCAGGCGATGAACCGACCCGACATCGCACGCAGGCCCGTGGCGGCAAGGGCAGCCGCCAGATCGCCCAAGTCGTCGGTGTCAAGGTTCGGATCCCCCCCGCCCACCAGATAGAGATCCCCCTCAAGTCGCCCGTTCACAACCGGCCCTTGTCGCATCAGCCGGGTGCGAAAGCGGAAGGTGGGGCCAAGCTGCTCGAGCGCATAAAGCGAGGTGATCGCCTTGGCGACCGAGGCGGGCGGCAGGGGCAGGCTTGCATCTTTCGAGGCCAGAACCCGGCCAGTGGCGCGGTCTGCCACCACATAGGCCAAAGCGCCCGAGAGCTTGGCAGCCTCAATCAGGCGGTTTAGCGCGCGGTCCTCGCCCGGCTCGGGCCGCCGCTTGGGGCGCGGGACAACGGATGGGGCTTCGGCAAAGACCGGCCGCGCCGCCGCCGCCATGCCTGCCATTAGCCCGCCTATCAGCGCCCGCCGCCCGATCATTCCTGCCAAGACCCCTGCCCTGTCTGCATCTTCTCGCCCGTTAGACCTTCCATTCGCCCCGCGCCCGGATGGCGCTGGAGGAGGCTGCGCTCATCGGCATGTTGACAAAGGCCCAGACCGGCGGGCGTTGCCGCCCCAGCCCCTCGCCGCGCTGCACCCGGTGCACACGGAACGACTGCGCCGCCACCGACATCCGCGCCGCCACACCCGACCCGGGCCGCGCCAAAACCCCTACTGGGACCGTGCGCAGGATGTCGCGCCAACGGCCCCAGCGATGGAACTGCACAAGGTTGTCGGCCCCCATCAGCCAGACGAATTTGACACCGGGATAGATCGCCCGCAACCTGTCGAGGGTATCGGCGGTCCGCTGCGTGCCCAAGGCCAGTTCCAAAGCCGTCACCTTGACGCGCGGGTGGCCCTTGAGCACTGTCTTGGCCCGCGCCAAACGCTCGGCCATCGGGGCGGGCTGGCGGGATTTCAACGGATTGCCGGGGGTCACCAGCCACCAGACCTGATCCAGCCCCATCCGCTTCATCGCCTCATGGCTCAGATGGGCATGCCCCTCATGGGCCGGGTCAAACGACCCGCCCAAAAGGCCAATGACCATGCCCTTCGTCGCTATGGGAAACCCCGACCGCATGGCCCCTCCAGAATCCGGGCGTCACCATCCCCGCACACGTTGCCCTTGTCCACAACAATCGTTACATAGCCCGCAACCCGCAAGATCACCTGTCAGGAGCCCGTCATGGCCAGCTATCAATATGTCTACCACATGGAGAACGTCTCCAAGACCTATCCGGGCGGCAAGACCTGCTTTGAAAACATTCACCTGAACTTCCTGCCCGGCGTGAAGATCGGGGTCGTCGGCGTGAACGGCGCCGGTAAATCGACGCTTTTGAAGATCATGGCCGGCATGGACAAAGACTTCAAAGGCGAGGCTTGGGCCGCCAAGGGCGCCAAGGTCGGCTATCTGGCGCAAGAGCCCTATCTGGACCCAGCTCTGACGGCCAAAGAAAACGTCATGCTGGGCGTGGCCGAACAGACCAAGATTCTGGAACGCTACAATGAACTCGCCATGAACTACTCGGACGAGACCGCCGACGAGATGGCCGCGCTGCAAGACCAGATCGACGCTGGCAATCTGTGGGAGTTGGAGGCGACCGTGGGCGTTGCGATGGATGCGCTGCGCTGCCCGCCGGATGATGCCGATGTGACCACGCTGTCGGGCGGGGAACGCCGCCGCATCGCGCTGTGCAAGCTTTTGCTCGAAAAGCCCGACATGCTTTTGCTCGACGAACCGACCAACCACTTGGACGCCGAATCCATCGCTTGGCTGCAAAAGCACCTGATCGACTACAAGGGCACGATCCTGATCGTCACCCACGACCGTTACTTCCTCGATGACATCACCACATGGATCTTGGAACTCGACCGCGGTCGGGGCATTCCTTACGAGGGCAACTATTCGGCATGGCTGGACCAGAAGGCCAAGCGCATGCAGCAAGAGGCCCGCGAAGACAAATCCAAGCAAAAGGCGCTGGAAAAGGAACTGGAGTGGATCCGCTCTGGCGCCAAGGCCCGCCAATCCAAGGGCAAGGCCCGTCTGGCGCGCTATAACGAAATGGCCAGCCAAACCGTCACCGAACGCGCTTCGCAGGCGCAGATCATCATTCCCAACGGCGAGCGTCTGGGCAACAAGGTGATCGAGGTTCAGGGTCTGAAAAAGGCTATGGGCGACCGTTTGCTGATCGAGGATCTGTCATTCACCGTGCCGCCGGGCGCGATTGTGGGCGTGATCGGGCCGAACGGCGCGGGCAAATCCACCCTCTTCCGCATGATCACCGGGGGCGAGCAGCCCGACGAAGGCACCATCGCGCTGGGCGACACCGTGCATCTGGCCTATGTTGACCAGTCGCGTGACGCGCTGGACCCGAACAAGAACGTCTGGGAAGAAATCTCGGGCGGGGCCGAGGTCATTCATCTGGGCGACATGCAGGTCAACAGCCGCGTCTACACCGGGGCCTTCAACTTTAAGGGCACCGATCAGCAGAAGAAGGTTGGTTTGCTGTCAGGCGGGGAACGCAACCGCGTTCACATGGCCAAGCTGTTGAAGTCGGGCGGAAACGTGCTGCTCCTTGACGAACCGACCAACGATTTGGATGTGGAAACCCTGCAAGCGCTGGAAGCCGCCATCGAAGATTTCGCGGGCTGCGCGATCATCATCAGCCACGACCGCTTCTTCCTTGACCGTCTTTGCACGCATATTCTGGCGTTTGAGGGCGATGCCCATGTCGAATGGTTCGAGGGCAACTTCGAGGCCTATGAGGCCGACAAAGTCCGCCGTCTGGGACCGGACGCGCTGGAGCCGAAGCGGGTGAAGTATAAGCGGTTCTCGCGCTAAGAAAACGTAGGGTGCGCATTGATTGCGCACCCCCACTCGAACACAGGGCCGCGCCCGACCTCGGGAGGACGCGCCGACACTGGTTCTAGGCACTTTATCCCTCAACCCCTCCCACCGCAGTTCTGCTGGCAACCGTCGCAACGCGCCCTCCCGGGGGGAGGTCCCGTCTCGCGGTTTGCAGGCAAACCGCTGCCGCGCAATGGGGTGCGGACCGACGGCGCATTCGTGCCTTAATGCCGGGCCTAGGGGGCGCTCTTGGCGGGCGTTCGGCTTTATCCAGCCCGCGAAGGCGTTCGCAGGCGTTCGAACCTGAAAACGCTCCACTGGAGCGTTTTCCCCCGCCATGGGGCGGGGCGGTTCTCACCCCAAATCCTGATCCCTGATAACACCGCCCCCCGGCATCTGCCCTACGCTGGATCCATAAATCCCAATGCCACAAGGCAAACATATGGAGTTTCAGATGAAGGGTATCATAGCTTGGTTCTTGGGCGTCCCGCTGATCGCGATCATCGCGCTTTACTATTTCGACTTCTTTTAGGCCAAGGCAAATGGGCGGTGGGCAGATGGCCCACCCCACCCACGCCCTTAAAGAGTTCAACCGAACCCGTGCCCCGATCCAGCCGAAACGCTGACACAGCACAGGCTGCCCAGCATCGTTGCCGGACAGCCCGTAGCGTTGGCAAATCCTGAACGCCTCAGATCCGGGGGCCGGGATAGCTGATATCGTCGAAGCGCACGGTCTCATACCCCATCGACTCTGCCGCTTCCTTGCCATAGCCACTGGGTCCGATGATCCATTTCAACTCCCGCGGCTTAAGCGGCTTTATCTTCGGCTTTGACTTGGGCTTTGGTTGTTCGGATGCCAGTGCCGATGTCTGCCCGCCGCTGATCACGATCTCGCCATCAACGATGAACTGCCCTTTGATCACCTGGTCCGCGCCAACCTGCTGGATGCTTTCCACCAAAAAATACTGCTGTCCCATCTGAATTCCTTTGTGCAAATGTGAAACTGAAAATCGCCTGCGTCCAGAAATGAGCGTCAGGAGGGAACCCCAAGCCCGGTGTCCACTAAAGCTAGGAATCCCTAACCGGACAAGCAAAATTGGAAAACGGCCTGCCACCGACGCGGCTTACGGCGCACCCGATCGTCAATCTGGTCAGCCTGCCGCTTGATCCCAGACGCAGGGCTTTCACCCGCACCAACCACCGTCCAGAAGCCAGCGGCCCCCAGAGTTTAGCCTTTACCTTGGGTTCATGCACTCTTCGAAATCTTTTTTTTCAGGCAGTTACCCGCTTTTGACCTTGAGAGTTCTTGAACAGTTACCCCCGCCGCAGCCCCAATCGGATCTGCTTTTCAATCTCGATCAACACAAAAAACGCAGCACCGATGCCGACGATCAGCACGCCATCCCACAGCGGCACCGGCCTTGTGCCAAACACCGCCTGCAACGCCGGCAGATAGGTCACCGCGAATTGGGCCGCCGTGATGGCCAGAACGACCGTCCAGACCACCCGCGTCCCCCGCACCGCTGCCCATGTCAGCGAGGTGCTGTGCAGGTTGCGGATAAAGAACAGGTGGAAGATCTCCAGCACCACCAGCGTGTTCATCGCAAGGGTCTGCGCCAAGGCCAAGGGATAGCCGCGGTCTATGGCATAGCTGAACACGCTGAAAACCGCCGCCACAAACAGCCCGGCCACCAGCACCACATGCCAGACCAGCTGTCCTGACAGGATCGGCACCTCGCGGCGGCGCGGGGGGCGGGACATGGTGCCGGTCTCAGTCGGCTCAAAGGCCAGCGCGATACCCAGCGTGATCCCGGTGATCAGGTTGATCCACAGGATCTGGACCGCCGTCATCGGCAAGGCCATGCCTGCGAGCAATGCGACAACGATGACCAAGGATTCCCCGGCATTGGTGGGCAAGGTCCAGCTGATGACCTTTTTCAGGTTGTCATAAACCGTGCGACCCTCGCGCACCGCGGCCGCAATGCTGGCAAAGTTGTCGTCGGCCAGTACCAGATCGGCGGCCTCCTTGGCGGCCTCAGACCCTTTCAGCCCCTTGGCGATGCCCGCATCGGCGCGCCTCAGTGCCGGGGCGTCGTTCACCCCATCCCCCGTCATGGCCACCGTCAGCCCAGCGGCCTGCAAAGCGGTGACAAGGCGCAGTTTGTGTTCGGGGCTGGTGCGGGCAAAGACATCGACCGATGCCACCTCCAGCGCCAGTTCAGCCTCGTCCAGCCGGTCAAGATCCACCCCGGTCAGCACGCGATGGGGGCTCTCCAGCCCGATTTGGGTGGCGATGGCCGCCGCAGTTCCCGCATGGTCGCCGGTGATCATCTTGACCCGGATGCCTGCCGCCCGACATTCCGCCACGGCGGCAATCGCCTCGGGGCGGGGTGGATCGATCAGGCCGACAAGACCAAGAAAGGTCAGGCCGCTTTCCAAGGTCTCGGCGTGGATCTTGGCGCCAGCCTCAGCTCGTTCAGCCAGCGCCAGCACGCGCAGACCGCGCCGCGCCATAACCTCGGCCCTTGTGTGCCAATGGCGTTGGTCAATGTCGCGGCACATGCCCAGCACCTGCTCCGGCGCGCCCTTGACATGGGTAACGCGGCCCGAGGGTTCCTCACTCAGCACAGCCATAAACCGGTGGCGGCTGTCAAAGGGCAGCACGTCCAGACGTTGGGCCGCGATGCCGGGGCTGATCTTGCCCGCAAAGGCCAAAAGCGCGCCTTCCATCGGATCGCCCTCGACTGTCCAAAGACCACCCCTGTCCACAAGGGCGGCATCGTTGCACAAGGCTGCCGCCCGCGCGAGCCGGGTCAGATCGCCCGTTGGCGTGATCCTGCCCTGCGGGGCATAGCCCTCGCCCGCCACGGCAAACACCCCCTCGGGCGTTTCCACCGCCGCCACCACCATTTCATTGCGGGTGAGCGTGCCGGTTTTGTCGGTGCAGATCACCGAGACCGAGCCGATCGCCTCGATCGCCGGCAGGCGGCGCACGATGGCATGGCGGCGCGCCATGGCCTGCACGCCGATGGCCAGCGTAATGGTCATCACGGCGGGCAAGCCTTCGGGAATGGCCGCGACCGCGATGGCGACGACGGTCATGAACACCTCGGTAAAGGCCATGTGGCCGACGAAATATCCCCAGACCAGCAAAAGCCCGGCCGCCGCAAGGATAAGGAACGACAGCCAGCGGGCGAAATGATCCATCTGCGCCACAAGGGGCGTGGTCAGTTCCTCGACCCCAGCCAGAAGCCCGCCGATCCGGCCAATCTCGGTGCCTGCGCCGGTGGCCACGACCAGCCCGCGCGCCGTGCCTTGGGTCACCAGCGTGCCCGACCACAGCATTGACCGGCGGTCGCCCAGCGCCGCATCTGGCGCGACCGGGTCAGGTATCTTGTCCACCGGTACGGATTCACCGGTCAGGATCGCCTCTTGCGCGGCCAGACCGCGCGCCTCGATCAGGCGCAGGTCCGCCGGAACCTTGTCACCCGGTTCCAACAGCACGATGTCGCCCGGCACCAAAACAGCCCCCTCCACCGCCTGCCGGCGCCCATCGCGCAGGACCGCAGCGCGCGGGGCCAGCATGTTGCGGATCGCGGCCATGGCGGTTTCAGCCTTGCCTTCCTGCAAAAATCCGATGCTGGCATTGGCCAGCACCACCGCAAGGATCACCCCTGTATCCACCCAATGCTGCAGCGCCCCGGTTACGGCGGCGGCGGCCAAAAGCACATAGATCAGCACATTGTTGAACTGGGCCAGAAAGCGGCGCACAGGCCCCCTGGCATGAACCTGCGGCAGCAGGTTTGGACCATGACAGCCCAGACGGGAAGCCGCTTCGGCAGAGGACAGCCCGGCCTCGGTCACGCCAAGGCCTTCAAGGCACGCGTCGACGGGCCGGGCATGGGCCATACTGGGCGGTTGGAAGGTCGGTCCGGATGGTGAGGTCATGTGATCCCTGCTTCCGTGGTCCATTTCTCCCGTGGGCGTCACAGGGCCAGACGGCCTTCGGTCTGGATTTCGGGAATTTCTGTTCGCTCGGCTTGGGGGGCGCCGCACAACAGATCAACCGCCCGATCCGCCGCGTCCTGAAACGGCTCAAGCACCAGATCAGCCCCGGCTGCAAACAGCTCGGCACTGTCAACCGCGCTGTGCGAGGCGGCAGCGACCTGCTCACTGAACCCGGTGGCGCGCACCGATTGGATCAGCGTGCGGCGGGCATCCTCTTGGCTCAGGCCCGTCGGCTGGATCGGAACGGTCGAGACCACCCAACGCGCGCCGCTCAGCGGCAGTTCAGCCACGAATTCGGGATCGGTGGCATCGCCAAACTCGGCCTCAAGGCCCAAACCACGCCAGCGCCGCACCGCCTGCGGGTTGAAATCCACCCCCAGAACCGCAATGCCGCGCCGCTGCAGGCGTAGGCCGATGGCCGTGCCAAAGCGGCCGAGACCAAACAGGATAACGCGGTATCCGCCCGCCTTATGCGCGCCGGCCTCGGTCGGCTCGCGCGGGGTCGCCTTGCGTTCGAACACGCCAAGCAGCGGTTCAAACAGGGCGTAGAGATGATGCGAGAAGGTGATCATATAGGTCGAGGCGGCAATGGTGACCAAACCGACCATGGTCACAAGGCCCAAAGCATCGTCGGCGACATGGCCCAGACTGACCCCCATCGCGACGAAGATCAAAGAGAACTCGCTGATCTGGGCCACTGTCAGCCCGGCCAGAAAGCCAGTGCGCTTGCGATAGCCAAGCGCCCCCATGATCGCCAGCAAGATCAGCGGATTGCCGATGAGCACAAAGAGCGAAAACACCACCGCGCCCAGCATATGAGTTCCCAACTGTGACAGATCCAGCGTCGCCCCAAGCGCGATAAAGAAGAACAGCAACAGAAAGTCGCGCAAGGGCGCCAGCCGCGCGGCGATGGTTTCGCGGTAGGCGGTGGAGGCCAGCGCAACCCCGGCCATCAGCCCCCCCACTTCTTTGCCAAGTCCCACTGCATCGCCCGCGGCGGCAAAGATCGTTGCCAGACCGATGGCAAAGATCACCAAAAGCTCGGGCGCATGCGCCAAACGCTCGGTCAGGGGATTGGCCGCATAGCGCACAAAAAGCACCACGGCGGCCAGCATGGCCAGACCTGACCCCATCACCGACAGCACAGATCCCCCACCATGCCCGCCATCCGCCGCGCCGATGCCAATGGCGGACAAGACGATCATCGCAAAGACCACCACCAGATCCTGCACGATCAAAAAGCCCAGCGCGATCTGGCCGTGCAAGGCGTCAATTTCGCGTTTGTCGGACGGAAGCTTGACGATGATGATGGTGGACGAAAAGGTCAGCGCGACGGCGACATAGAGGCTGGTGATCGCATCAAGGCCAAGGCCGATCCCGATGAAAAAGCCAAACAGCGCGGTAAAGCCCACCTGCCCCAGCCCAGTCAGGACCGACACCGCGCCAAGTGAGCGCACCAGCTTGACGTCAAGTTTGATGCCGACAAGGAAGAGCAGCAGCGCAATGCCCAGTTCAGACAAAAGCCCGATCTGCGCATCCGATTGCACCACGTCCAGAGCCGAAGGCCCGGCCAAAAGGCCGACAGCGATAAAGCTGACGATCAAGGGCTGGCGCAGCAAAAGCCCGATCAATCCAACACCGGCGGCCATCATCAAGAGGATCGCCACTTCGGAAAATGAGGTCATCTCAAGCATTCAACCCGTCTTTCGCACGGTCTGACACCGCAGGCGGACGGGGCGCGGTCTGGTGCCGCTCAAGAAACCGTTTCAGATCCAGACTGGCGATGCGCCAGCCCTTGCCAATGTCGATCGCGCGCAAATCGCCTTGCTTGATCCAATGGCGCACGGTGGCTTCGGCGACCTTCATGCGGTCGGCCACGTCTTTGACAGTTTGGTAGTGATCGAGTGGCATCGGATGCTGGCTTTTGTGGTGGTTTGGTCCACTCTAGCGGCTTTCGACGTGGCTTTATTGACATCGATCAAGTCGAGCGCGGTTTTGAAGCTGCCCGCCTTACAGCTGCAGGCTTGCCACATCCAAACCGCGTTTCTCGGCGCTTTTCAGGACGGCGTCGCGCAGGCTTTGGCTGCGCTTGAGCAGGCGGCGGAAGCGGGGTTCGTCCAGCACAAGCAGTGTGGTGTGGCTGATGGCTGTGATTTGGACGCGCGGGGTCTGGCGGCTGAGGAGCGACAACTGGCCGAACATATCGCCGCGCCCCAACCGCAGGCGATGCCCTGCCGTTTCGATCTCAACCGCGCCGGTGGCGATAAAGCACACCTCGCGCGGGGTGTCGCGCTTGCGGCGCAGCACATCGCCGGGTTGCACATAGCGGGTGCGCAGGGCCCGGGCCAACTGCTTGCGGCTGTCGTCGTCCATATCGGTGAACAGCGGGAATTGGCGCACCAAGTCGGATTTCTGCACCGCAAGGTCAAGATGTGGGCGCAGATCGGCCTCATGGCGGGCGGTGGCAAGATCCTGCTGAAGCGTCGTGTGCAACTCGGTGCCTATGATGCCATCGGCCAAGAGGATGTCATATTCCCGCTCCTCAAGCCGCAACGAGATGCGCCGCAAAAAGCGCCGTTCGGTCTTTTCGGCATAGCCGGGATATTGCAGGCGCAGCCCATCGAGTGCGGCCTCAGTCTCATCCTCGCGGCGGCGGAGGAGTTCGTGCAGAAGATCCGCGACGCGCCGACCATGAATACGGCGGATCTTGGTTTCGATATAGCTGTGCAGGTCGCGCAGCACGAAGCGTTGGTTCAGCAAAAGCTCAAACCTGTCCGCCGTCAAAAGCGCCAAGGGCCCCGAAATCCGCAGGCGGTTGTGCAGGACGTTGGTCAGGCGGTAGCGACCCCCTTGCGCAAGGCTTAGGCGGCCCGCAGCGCGGTACTCCTCACGCCCCCCCGCCCGAGTGCGTTCGATCAGGCGGTCGGCGTCGGACAGCATCTGTTCCACCAAACGCGGCGACAGCAGTTGCTCGCGGAAGCTTTCCAAGATCATGTCGCGTTCGCGCCCGGCCAAGGCCACCAGCCCCAACGTAATGCGGTCACGGTCGGGAATGTCATCCGCCGCCTCGGCCTTTTCAATCGCGCTGTCCAATCGGGTGGCAAAGCGTTTGGCCTCGGATCGCACGATGTCTTGGGTCAGATCATGTTTGCGGGCGGTTTCGGCCACCTCTTCGCGCACATTCTGCAAGGCGACGGCGATCACTTGGCTGGAAAGCGCCCGGTCAATCGGGGCAAGCCGATCCAGCCCGAGATAAGAGATCACCCGACGCAGCGTCGCGCCCTGCACCAACAACGTGAACAACGTAAACCCGGTGGCCAGAATACCGACATGGCGCTTTACGTCTTCGGGCACGCGGAAGTTCTCCGACACCGCCAGCGCCAGCGCCAAGGTCACCGCCCCACGCAAGCCCCCCCACAGGATCGCCACCCGGTAGGGCCGATCCACCCGAGGCGAGAGGCGAAGTGCGGTCAAAAGCGGCAAGATCACATAAAGCATGAAAAGCCGCGCCGTTGTCGCCGCAACCACCACAACGGCGATCAGGAACAGATCGTAAAGCCGAAAATCCTCCAAAAGGCGCGGCACCAAAAGTGCGGCCAGAAGAAAGATCAACGCCCCGGCCCAATGCGCCAGCACATCCCAAAGCTCTCGCAGGTTGGTCCAGTTGGTGGGCGACATCCGCCCCGGCCCCAGATAGTTTAGCGTCATCCCCGCCATAACCACCGCCACAACGCCCGAGACGCCAAAGACCTGATCGGCCACCAGATAGGTGACATAGGGCAAGGCCACACTGAGCGAGATCTGCGCCAAGGCAAAGCGGCCCAGCCAGCTTAGGACGCTGAGGCAGACCCGGCCCAGCACCAAGCCAATGCCAAGGCCGCCGAAGATCATCGTCGGAAAGCCCACCAAAGCGTCTTGCAGCGTGGGGTTCGGCACCCCCAACATGACGAAGGTCAGGAAAAACCCGAACAGCGCGATGGCGGCGGCGTCGTTGAGTAGGCTTTCCCCCTCGACCAACCGGGTCAGGCGCTGTGGGGCCGCGATATTGCGAAAGATCGAAACCACGGCCGAAGGATCCGTGGTGGCCACGATCGCGCCCAGCAAAAGGCAGGCGACCAGTGACAGTTCGGTGAACGGCAAAAGTGCGAGGCCAATGGCAAAGGTCGACACCACCACGGCCATCACCGCCATCACCAGGATTGGCACCCAGTCATCGGCCATGCGCCGCAGGTTCAGGCCGAGCGAGACTTGAAACAGCAAGGTCGGCAAGAGGACGTAAAGAAAGACATTGGCGCGGATCGCCACTTCAAGCTGCTCGGCGGCGGCCAAAGGATCGGTGAGCGGATCGCCCAGCACCGTTTCAGGCGTCGACAGCGCGGCCGCGCCAATGCCGATCAACGTGCCGATGATGGCCAGCACCACCGTATAGGGCAGCCGAAACCAGTCGGCCAAAGGCTCGCTTAAGCTGATAACAATGAAAAGTGCGGCGACGATGCCGACAAGCGAGATTACATCCATGCCTCCACTGTTACGTGCAGGGGCATGGTAAACAAGCATTTTTAGGCCAAACCGCTTAGCGGATTTGACGTTTTCTGGGCGTTTGCCCTTACGCGGGCACGGCGGCGTTAAACTGCGGCTTCGGCCATGCCTTCGGCGAGATAAATCCGCAGCCAAGGGGTGAACTTTTCGGGCGTGGCCTGAACCTCGACCTCCAGCGTCTCAAGCGTGATCCAGCGGGTTTGCATCACCTCATCCGGGTCGGGTTGGGGCACAAGATGGGCCGGAGCTTGGGCCGAAAACACCTCGACCACCTCATGTTCGATCAACCCACCGCCCACATCGGCGCGGTATTCGATGCCACCGCTGCGCTGCAAAGGCAGACCGCTGATACCGAGTTCCTCGTGCAGCCGCCGGGCGGCGCAGGCAAGATCACTCTCACCCCAGCGCGGATGGGTGCAGCAGGTGTTCGCCCACAACCCCGGCGTGTGGTATTTGCCCAAGGCCCGGCGCTGCAACAAAACCTCGCGCCCGCGCATGACGAAGACCGACACCGCTTTATGGCGCAGGCCGCGCTGATGCACCTCGAGTTTCTCGACTTGGGTCAGGGTGCCGTTCACCCAAGCCGGGATCATCTCGCTCATGTATGAACCGGCGAGACGATGCCCAGCAGGTGGGACAGGTTCTTGAAGCCGATCTTAAGATGCGCAAACGGACGGGCGCGGACCAGCTTTTTGTTCATGTAGGCCTCGAACGTCAGGCGCTGCACGTCGATGTCATGACACAGGCTGACAAAGCGTTCGCGGCGTTCGTCGGATTTGTAATAGGCGTCCTGCATGGTGCGCAGCACGCGGAACACCATTTTATGCTCTTTCATAAAGAGCTTGCGCGCCAGTTGCAGATCTTTTGCCCGGCCCGAAGCCAGCATGGCCTGCGCCGCCGTGGCCGCCACGCGCCCGCCGACCATGGCATAGTAAATCCCCTCACCCGACGAGGGTGCCACGACCCCGGCGGCATCGCCCGCCAGCACCACATCGCGGCCGTTGTCCCAACGGTCCATCGGATGAAGTGGAATGGGCGCGCCTTCGCGCCGGATGGTTTCACACCCCGCAAGGCCCGAGGCCGCCCGTAGATCGGCGGTGGCCTGTTTTAGGTCAATCCCGTCGATCCCGGTGCCCATGCCGACGCTGGCCTGATCGCCATGGGGGAACACCCAGCCGTAAAAGTCGGGGCTGATGCGACCGTCATAGATCACGTCGCAGCGCGCGGGGTTATAGGCGGCATTGGCGGGGGGGGCTTTAATGATTTCATGATAGGCAATGACGTAAGGAATCTTGTCGCCGCCCGGCACTTCGGTTTTCGCCACGTTCGAGCGCGCTCCGTCGGCCCCGATCACGAGCTTTGTGGTCAAGCGCTGTTCTTCACCGCTGGCCTTGTCGCGGTAGATGACATGGGTGCCCTCTGCGTCGCGCTCAATCCGCAGATAGGTGCCGGTCAGGCGTTTGGCGCCGTGACCCACCGCCCGCAGGCGCAGGAATTCATCGAAATGCTCGCGGTCCACCATGCCGACAAAGCCGTTTTCAATGGCGATGTCCACCGCCCTGCCCGTGGGCGAGATCATCCGCGCGACGTTGATCTGCGCCACGATCTGGCTGGAGGGGATCTCGAAATCGGCGATCATGCGCGGCGGCACGGCCCCGCCGCAGGGCTTGATCCGCCCGGCCCGGTCCAGCATGGCCACTTTGCGCCCTGCGCGGGCCAGATCATCCGCCGCGGTCGCACCCGAGGGGCCGCCACCGACCACTACCACATCATAGATCATACACTATCCCCCTGAAATCGCTTAATGTTAGGCGCGCTCTGACCCGCCCCGATGATCTGTGCCGCCATCACAGCGGCAATACCGAAAAGTGCAGCCTCGAAGGTGAACACAAGCCCGAAGGCCGTGGCGTCATCGGTCAGGTGGCGCGCGATATCGACCGCCGCCGCACCGAAGAGCCCGCCAAGCCCCGCCGCGATGGCCTGCGACGCGCCCCAAAGTCCCATACGCGTGCCCTCACGCGCCTGCCGTCCTTCGCCCGCCAAGGCCATCATCGATCCGATGGCCGCAACCGCGAACATGCCGTTGAAGAGGCCGAGCGCGATGGTCGCGGGCAGCAACAGCGTGCCCCCTTGCGGGATCTGGCCCAATGCGGCCAAGGTCAAAAGCGCCAGCGCCGAACCGAGGCAGCCGGTGATGATCCAGACCCTGAGCGAACCGATCTTGAGACCAGTGGCCGCAATGCCGACCAGAAGCATGCCCACGAACACGCCACCGTTCTGGGCGCCCGAAAGCTCGGTCGATTGCCCCGGCGTCAGGCCGAAACTCAGGCCGGCATAGGGCTCTAGTATCAGTTCCTGCATGAAATAGGCGGTCATCGACAGGAAGATGAACAGTGTGAAATTCCGGGCGCGGCGTTCGGCCCAGATCTCGGCCAGACCCACGCGGAAGGGCACCGCGCGGTCGCGCTCCACCGGGGTCGCGCTGCGGTGACGCCGTTCGATGCCGTAGACCGCCAGAGTGGTGACCACCACCGCCGTCGCCCCCACCAGTGCCACCAGTTCCAGCAAAAGCTGGGGCGAATAGGGGTCAAGCGCCTTGCCGACCACGGTGGCCGTGACGGCAATGCCGAAGATCATCATCAACCAGGTGATCGTGGCCGCCGCCGCACGGCGGTTGGGATGCGTGGCCGTGGCCAAAAGCGCCAAAAGCGAGGTGCCAGAGGCGCCGACCCCGAGGCCGATCAGCGCATAGGCCAAGATCGAGAGCACCAGCCCAGCCAGATAGGCGGTCTGCATCCAGACCATGCCCAGCGTGGCCAGAAACGCCCCCAAGGCCAGCACCGCCATGCCAAGGATCACAAAGCGCGTACGGTTGCCGCGTGTATCAGACCGAAAACCCCAATTGGGTCGCGTGATCTGAATGGCATAATGCAGGCCCACCAGCAGCCCCGGCAACACAGCGGGCATCGCCAGTTCCACCACAATCACGCGGTTCAAGGTCGAGGTCATCAACACCACCAGCGCGCCGAGGCACAGTTGGACCAGACCCAGCCGGAAGATGGAGAGCCAAGACAGCGTCATGACGCGCCATCCAGACTGCGCAGCGCGAAGGCCGCAATCATCATGCCGCTGACATACATGCCGATCCCGGTGGCATTGTACCAAGGGGCCTTGCCCTTGGGGTCGGCCAGAAGGGTTTTCATGGCCCAGAACTGCGCGATCAAGAGCACGGTGATGGCCAAGGCGTGCCAAGGGCGACCCCAGACCAGCACCAGCGCGATCACCAAAGCTTGGGCCAGCGCCATGACGGTGCAGGCCAGACGCGCCGCGACATCCGGGCCAAGCGTGACGGGAAGCGAGCGCACGCCATGCTGGCGGTCCCCTTCCAAGGCTTTGAAATCATTCAACGTCATGATGCCATGCGCACCAAAGGCGTAAAGAAGCGCGATGGTCACAATCTCGAACGAGGGCACCCCGGCCGACAGAACAGCCGCGCCCGTGAACCACGGCAAGCCCTCATAGCACAGGCCCACCAGCCCCGGCCCCCACCAGCCCGAGCGTTTCAGCCGCACCGGTTCGGCCGAGTAGGCCCAAGCTGCGAGAACGCCCACCACCGTGGCCGCAAAGCCCCAAGGCCCCAGAAACCAGCCCAAGGCCAGTGACAGCGCTGACATCGCCAAGGCAATCCACAATCCCCAACGGCCCGGAATTCGACCCGAGGGAATGGGGCGATTTGGCTCATTCACTGCATCGACATGGCGGTCGCACCAGTCATTGGCGGCCTGTGACATGCCGCAGACCACTGGGCCCGCCAGAATGATGCCCAAGATCACCAAGGGGAGCGCCGCCCACGGCGAGGCCCCAACCGACACAACACCGCACAGATAGGCCCACATCGGAGGGAACCATGTGATCGGCTTGATCAGCTCCAGCATGGCGCGGGGCTGTGGATAGGGGGATGAGTGTAAGGTTCGTGATACGGTCATGTGTCAACTTAACATTACATCTTTGAGTCGGGCAAGACCAGAGTTCAGCCCTGAGCCGGGCGGACAGTTAGGCCACTCAGCCCTGCGGCCTAAGCCGTCGGACCGATCTCAAAGCGGCAGGCGGCGTTGCCGCAGGCGCAGCAAGCGGTCTCTGTCACCCGTGCGGCGCGCCAGACCAGCGTCGCATAAAGCCGCTCAAACACGGCGGCGTGCCAATGGCAGCTGGGGGTATCCTTGGCCCCACACGCCAAGGGATTGGCGGTGATGGCAACGGTCAGGGGGCCTTGGCCTTCAACGGAAAAACCACCGGACCCAGTAAAGGTCCACGCATGCTTGCCAATCGCGGCGGTCAGAAGCCGCGCGCCGAAAGGGTCGGGAAGTGCGCGGATCAGGGCTTTGGCCGGGAGCGGAATTCGGTTGGCCAGAATGTAGTCAGCCGTTGCAAGACCGGCCGCGCGCAACAGCCCGGGGGCAAGGTCAGGCTGAGCTTGCGCCACAGTGCGGTGCAGCCGCGCCACCTCGGCCTCGGGCCACATGCCCGCATCCGGCGGCGGCACCGGCACGCCGGCGCGCGCAAAGAGTGCCACGCGCTCGGCCACCCCAAGGGCCCGGTCCAGCACAGGCACCAGCTGCAACAGCGCGTTGGGACCAATGCAGGCGGTGTGATCCACCGATGCTACTCCGCAGGTTCGCGCATTTGCTGCTTGCCACCGCCGCAAGTCATGACAGGGCCCGCATCAGACGGCAGTTGGAAAGCCCCCGCCGCGCGCTCTGCCGCGCGTTCTTTGGTCTGGGCGCGCACGGCCAATTGGCGTTCGCGGGCGCGGGCGGCACGGTCTGCGGTGGCGTCCCAATCCTGCATCTGTGCCTCGGCGATGGTGCGGGTTTCGTCGAAATGGAAATCCACCTTGCCCTTGGATTGCGGCCCCCAATAGCCCGCTTTGCCAAGATCATAGAAGGTGCGCCCCACCCCGGCCTTCAAGAAGGCCTTGAGGCAACCCAGAAGGTATTTGCGCCGGAATCCGGTGCCGCGCCACGGGTAGTGGAACAGCGCCTTGCGCATGTAAAAGCGGCGGTAGTTCTTCATCACGCCATTCAAGAGCTCGCCCCGAGTCATGGCGGCGGGTTTCATGATTGGGGTGACGAAGTTGTACTTTGAGAAATCGAACACCTCGACCTGATCGCGCAGGTCCTGAAACAGCGGGGTGAAGGGCCAAGGCGTATACATCGCCCAGTTGGCCAGATCGGGCTGCCAATCCCAGGCCATCTGGAAGGTTTCTTCCAGCGTCTCGGGTGTCTCATTGTCCAGCCCGACGATGAACTGCGCCTCGACGAAGATGTCAGCATCGCGCAACAGCTGGATCGCCAGCTTGTTGTCGGCGACCGTGGTTTCTTTGTTGAACTGATCGAGCTTCAACTGCGCGGCCGCCTCGGTGCCCAAGGACACATGCACCAGCCCCGCGCGCCGGAAGAGCGGGAGCAAGTCGCGGTCGCGCATGATGTCGGTTACGCGGGTGTTGATGCCCCATTTCACCCGGTCTGGCAGGCCGCGCGCGATAAGTTCCTCGCAAAACTCAATGAACTTGCGGCGGTTGATGGTGGGTTCTTCATCGGCGAGGATGAAAAAGCCAACCTGATGGTCATTGACCAGCCGTTCGATCTCGTCGGCCACCTTTTTCGGGTCGCGCACGCGGTAATCGCGCCAGAATTTCCACTGGCTGCAAAACGAGCAGGTAAACGGGCACCCCCGCGCCATATTGGGAATGGCGACGCGCACGCCCAGCGGGGTGTAAAGGTATTTCGACCAGTCGAGGATCGTCCAATCGGGATCAATCCCATCCAGATTTTTCACTGTCGAGGCGGCAGGGGTCGCCACGATCTCGCCCCCATCCATAAAGGCCAAGCCCTTGATCTTGCGCTTGTCCTCGGGCCAGCGGCCATCACGGCGGGCTTGCATGAGGGCAGTCATGATTTCCTCGCCCTCGCCGCGCACGATCACATCAACCCAAGGGGCTTCGGACAAGACTTGGCGATACATAAAGGTGGCGTGAATGCCGCCCAGAACGCGCAAGGCGCCCGGCACCACCTCGGCGGCGAGTTTCAGTACCTCTTCAGCGACATAGATCGCGGGGGTGATGGCGGTGGTGCCGACCACATCGGGCGCAAGGTCGATCATGCGCTGGCGCAGATCTTCTTGTGTGACGTTTTCGGTCATCGCGTCGATGAAGTGAATGTCGCTGAACCCCGCCGCGCGCAGCGAGCCGGCCAGATAGGCCACCCATGCGGGCGGCCAGGTGCCGGCAATCTCGGCGCCGCCAGAGTGATAGTTTGGATGAATGAACAGGATGCGCATCGGGGCCTCCAAAAGTGTAAACCCAGTGTTACACTTTTCCCCACTGCCCATTTTGACACAGATCAACTGACCCATGCCGCAGGCGGATTAAAATGCAAAGCGCCCCGCAAGGGGCGCTTTGGAAGTAGTACATTGACCGGCGCAGATCCGCCGGATGTCAATCGTCCTTGGCCAAAAGCCCGAACTTGCGCAGCTTAACGTACAGGGATTGCCGCGACAGGCCCAGCATCTCGGCAGCCGCCACCCGGTTGTTGCGGGTCAGGTCCACAGCGGTCTGGATGCACATCTTTTCCACCACTTCGGTGGTTTCGGCCACGATATCCTTGAGCGTGGACGACCCCACAAGCTCAATCACCGAGCGCATACCGTCCGGGCCCGTTGCCATATCGGTGC
>Ga0315905_10001586_pt1 | contig 24341 bp, 19 predicted proteins | sample LakEriMetagenome_5_FD_203522 | JGI IMG/M metagenome (GOLD analysis project Ga0315905, IMG submission 203522) | Freshwater fungal communities from buoy surface, Lake Erie, Ohio, United States - Buoy 4 MA121 | ecosystem: Environmental > Aquatic > Freshwater > Lake | place: USA: Lake Erie, Ohio...
AATCAAACTCTTGTGGGGTGGGCATCTTGCCCGCCTATTCTACCTTACCCAAATCATATACACTGTAATTACAAATAATTTTCAATTTTTTTCGCGTTTTATGAGTTAAGAGTATTGACTCGTGGCTAGGAATTTGCTATACTAGATTCCGATAAGGAAGAACTATCTCGCCATAAAAAATATCCTAAACCCCAATTCCCCGTCCCTCTTCTCGCCATAATTGATTTAACCTAGTAGCCGGCATAGTTAAATACAGAACATCACCAGGAGCCAAAATAGTTTCCAATAAATCCCAGCCTTGGACAGTTTCGTGATTGATTTCCACATATAAAGGCACAAAATCCGCAGACTTAGCTACATCCTTTACCCACTCATCACAAAAAGGGTGTATAGGTGTAATCACAGTCGCAAAAGCCACCCATAAACTATCGGCGATCATACCATTACCAATAATCCTACCACCAATAGCCGCAGCAGCAAAAGCAGGAGCGGCTAATTCAGCGGGACTGAGTACAGCTTCAAAGTCAAATACCTGTTGCGCTATACCCGCGAAATCAGGATCAGCATAGTTGACAATTACAGGAATATTTGGCGCTAAAGCCTTCGCTTTGAGAGCAATTTCCAAATTTGTGGCATCATCACTAGTAACGGCTAAGACTGAGTTAGCAGTATTTATGTTACTCCTTTGTAAAGTAGCACGAAAACTAGCATCAGCCAGGATCACAGGAATACTCATGTCTCTTGCAGTAGTTACAAATCTGTTATTAGCGTCTGTTTCAATTACTACTACTTCATGGCCACTCAGATGGAGTTGTTGAACAATTTTAATACCAATACCACTTAACCCACAAACAATATAATGATTACGTTCAGGAATTCTGGCCGCATCTAAAAATTGCTTTAAACGACTACCCAGAATAAAATCTGTTAGCATAGCATACCAAATCCCAATCACCGCCGCCCCAATAAGCATAATCACAACGGTAAATAATTTAATACTATCCGGTGCATTTTCTACCACTTTATCATTGCCACCGGCTCCCGTAATCATGCCTACAGCAAAATATAAGGCATCTATAAAGGAGATACTATGTTTAGTGGAAATATAAGTAAATGTAGATAGTAGAATAATTACTAATAGTGCAATGGCCATACCAGTAACAGATTGGGCGTGCTTTTGAAATTCCCTGATATTGGCAAATATTTTGACCAGTTTTCTGATTAGTGATTTACGCGGTTGACGAATGCGCGGTTGTGTGCCGATAATTAAGCGATCGCCTACTCTTAATTGTTGTTCTGATAAAACCGCAGAAACTAAATTCATTTTTCCCTGCACAGGTACATAATAAATTAGCATCCGTGTAGGATCTTCCCATAAATCACTCAGTTTTTTACCTTTCCAAGGATGATTTTCGTGAATATATTCCTCCTGAATTGGCCAAGTTTGCTGGAGTAATTTAATTTGTCCAATAGCTTTATTTCCCAAAGCTGCAAAGGTAAATACTGGTGCTGCTAAACCAACAACACTCATACTTAAATGGTTTGACAAGGTTTGATCTAAACGCTCACCTAAATTTGTATTATAAAAACGATTAATAATCCGAATTTGCGGGTTTAGAACTCGTGCTTGCATCATAATTGACAAATTTAGCGCATCCTCGGTAGTCGCAATTACTAGAGTATGTGCTTCTTTAATTCCCGCTGCTTGCAGGGTAGAAGCTGCTTGTAACTCACCAACAATCACATTAGCAGCAGTTTCTCCAGAAATCGGTTGGTGGTGAATACCGACAACGATAGCGCCCTGTTGTCTCAGTAATCGCAAAATCTTATATCCGGTACGTCCTAAGCCACAAACAATAATTCGAGGTTTCATACAACAGCAGCATAAAGCATAATATTTTATTTGTATAAAGGGCTATTACTTATTACGAAATAATTAGCAGGAAATAGGTAATAGGTAATAGGTAATAGGTAATAGGTAATAGGTAGGGCTTGCTGATAGCGTAGCGTGGCGTTAGCGATATAAACCTAAAACCATTTATTAACAAAGGTTTTAGCGGATTTTCACCACAAAAAAGTGCAAGGTTTTGGCTAATGGTGTTTCAAAATGAATTGCATTTTTCTTTGTCGGATTTGGAAAATTGAGGATATCCAGACAGTTAAAACTGTTCCCTGTTCCCTGCCCTCACAGACAACTTTTTCAGCAAGCCCTAGGTAGTAATATTGAAAGTCTTGATCTGATTAATTCTGACTTTCTTTTATTAATCTCTATTGTTGCTCAATTTGCCTGATAATAACTGTAACTGAACACACGATATTCACTTGATAGCAAATTAAAATTAAACTGCATAGAATATATTTATAGAATAATTGACCGGAGATAAACGCAGATAAATACGGATAATGATTATTCCGTGCAGTCTAACATAAAATTGGTATCAGATACTTCTATTTGAAAATTTTCTCAAGTCATAATTTTAGATTTGAGTTAGTATTTCAGTTAGTAATTATATCCATCCCCGTTCATGGCAAAATTGTCATCAGCGAATATAGCATGATTATTATCACCGCTAGTTTCTTGATCAAGAACTTTGATAACTTTATTATAAATATCTTCCGCTTCTTGGGGAGAATCACCAATACTTGTTAATCCTAATTTACCAAATTGGGAAAGACAACCCATGAGGTGAAATACTGTACCCGTCTCTGTGCCACTATCAAAATGTAGTCTATAATGGGCGATAATATCCATTAAGTCATTCGGTAACAATCCTCGATAACTGTCTTTTTGTAAGTTGTCTGTAGCAATATAATACTTAGGTCTGCCCTGTTGACTATAAAATAAACCATTGGATAAGTCATAACGACCATTAGTTAATAATTTTAAAGTCATAAATGGGTGAGTTGTTCCTCCTTTACGCAGGTTAATTTCAATGGCTTGAATATCCCATTCACCATTACCTTTGTCAACAGTAACAAAATCCACTGCAAATCTTTCTAAAGCCCCTTTTTCTGCCAATTTTTTACCAACTTTTAAACCTAATTCCTGTAATTTACAACGATAATTTTCATCCGCAGGAAAGCGACAACCTATATAAATTTGTCCGTCTGGTCCTCCTAATATTTGATCATGGGTAGACAGAATTTCCACCTCTCCAGTGGGTGTAATTCTACCTTGTACACTAGGAGAATCCTTAACTTCTCCTTCTATAAAAGCTTCCACTATTGCACCTAATTCGGGAATGCGTTGAGAAAAATTTGCCCAGGTTTCTTGTGAGGATTGAAAACGTAAATTTAAGAAGCGATCGCTAATTGCTGCTACTCTTTGATTATGATCAGCTTTCCCCGGTGCAAAATTCATTATTGGTCTTAAATCTAAAAGTGCATTTCCTTCTCCTGAAAACCCTTCATTTAACTTAATTACCATTCTTTGTAATGTTGGTTGACGTTCCCATAAATCAGCCCCAGCACTAGCTAGAGCTTCGCAATTTTTCACTAATTCACTACCATCTGGAAGAGGTACACCACTTTCTTGAAAAATCTGTCTACTGCCGCTTTTAGTTCCCCAAATTTGCAAATCTGGTGCAGCAGCATATAAAGGTACACCCAATTTTAGAGATAATTCCGATTCCCAAAATGTGGAATTATAACATACCATAAAAGCTTTATCTAACCGCAAAGCTTTGTGAATTCTTTCCAATAACCGGGGACGTTCTAATATTTTTTGACTTAGAGGTTTTAAAGAAGCATCATAAGTCGAAAGTAGTAATAAACGATGACGAGCGTGAGAAAAAGGAATACCAGGAAGTAATTGCAAATAATAATCAATAATGCTCGGATGCAGTGGCATTGATGTTACATAAATTAACCTAGTCCGGGGATTTCTTAACCGCATTAATGAGAAAAGTAATCTTTCCTCATAATGTTCACAGCCTTCCACCTTGAGTAATTCCCGTTGATCTATACTCAAAGAAGGAATAATTAAAATATCCGCTTCACTATTGTCGAATAACTCGCTAGTTTTCCAGCGATCGCGTAATGTTAATTGTAAGTTACGAAATTTATCAATATTATCAATATTTAGTGTCACCATATCCCCATCCCAATATTATCACCGATTTATATTTAATAATATACCCTAAGATAGAGCATCAATAGCGATCGTTAATGTATCTTTTTGTAACTTAATTAAAGATAAATCCCAAATAAAATAAATTACAAATACAAATAAATTAAGAGATAAAAATCTCCTCTTCCTCCACCTCTGTGTTCTCTGTGCCTGGAGTGGTTCGTTAAAAAAACTACAGGACTCCACAGAAAAATTTGTAACTTAATTACTAAAAACTTCAAACCAGAGAGAGATAAATAAATATTTAATAACTAATACAATCCGAAAATAGGAATAGATAAATAATAAAAAATCCACTTATGGTATCTTCACAACCATTACATGATATAGAATTAGTAAATTGTGCCAGAGCAAATGCTAACCAGGGCATAGAAACCGCTGCTTACCAGTGTGGTTATGGAGATAATATTAATGCATTTGCTCAAGAATTATGCCAAGCGTGTGAAAAAATGAATTTACAAGTTAAAGAACTCAAAGAACTGATTACCGATCAGGATATAATCTTAAAAATGGGTTCTGGAGAAATTATTGCCCCTCAGACAGCATCAGAATTTTAGAGGATGTTTTAAAACTCTGCTCCTGTGCCAAATTTCACAACATAAAAATTGTATTTTGTCAAGTCTTTAAACCCTAAATCGTAGTCAGGACTTTAGTCCTCTCCTCATATTGTAGTCAGAACTTTAGTCCTCTCCCCCAGACGCTACATCAACAAAATAAGGGCTAAAGCCCTGACTACCAACAAAAAATTAATCATAAATTATAATTTTTTGTGACAATTAATTACATAATTCTTTTGTGTGTCGTGTCACCACAACGCAGTTTGATCAGAAAAAAATAAACTTATTTAACTTATTTATTGATTTTATCCTCAAAAATGGTAAAATATGATAGAATATATACAAAACAAAAACAGACTTGTTCTAGTACACAAAGGCTGCCGTCAACCAAACATTAAAAATTTGACAAAAGCTTGTGTAATCTGCTTTATTTAAGTTTTAATTTTTAATTTTTAATTCCGCACTGCGGTACTAGCTTCGGTCTCAATAGCAAAGGTTTAGAGATGTTGACTTCATCGGAAACTCCTATAATTGCAGCCATTGTGCTGATAGCGTCCGGCATTTTAGGCTGGGGCTTTTATCGTGCCAGACCCTTTGGTAAACTAGGAATCTTGGCCTGGTTACAATCTGTCGTTTTAATGACTCCCTGGCTTTTGTTCTTTGGATTATTTGCCCTGGGGATTTATGTTAACATCGTCGGGATCTTGTTCTCGGTGATAGTTTCCGCTGGATTGTATATTTTCCTGGGCAGAAAGTTACGCCAAGCCGGTCAAGATGCTATTCTCAAGCAACGAGCCACAGAGCGCCTCGCTGCTCAAAGTTCATCAGCAGCCGATAAAAATAGCCCAGCCGTGGTAGAATTACAGTCAGAACCGACTCCCATACCGGAAGCTGATTTAAGCTTAATTCGCGGTATTTTCGGCATTGATACATTTTTCGCTACGGAAACTATTCCCTACCAAGAAGGAGTGGTTTTTAAAGGTAATTTGCGCGGAGAACCGGAGGCTGTTCACAACCGCTTAACAAAGAGTTTGCAAGAGCGGTTAAATGATAAATATCGGCTGTTTTTGGTAGAAAATACTGACGGTAAACCAGTAATGATTGTTCTCCCTAGCCGCACTGACCCCCAACGGACTCAATTAGGACAAAAAGTCTTTGCGGTGATTTTGTTGATAGCAACTATGGCTACAAGTCTAGAAGTGGGAGGTATATTACAGAATTTTGATTTACTCAGTAACCCCGAACGTTTTGCAGAAGCTTTACCTATTGCCTTGGGTTTATTTGTCATTTTCATCTCTCATGAAGTCGGACATTGGTTGTTAGCACGTCGTCACCAAGTACGGTTAAGTTGGCCGTTCTTTTTACCAGCGGTGCAAGTTGGCTCTTTTGGGGCAATTACTAGGTTTGAGTCCCTTGTCCCTAACCGGAATGCTTTATTTGACATTGCTTTGGCAGGACCTGCTTTCGGTGGCATTACTTCCCTGTTATTATTGGTGGTAGGTTTGTTGCTTTCCCACCCCGGCAGTTTATTCCAATTACCAAATCAGTTTTTCCAAGGTTCTATTTTAGTCGGTAGTTTAGCGCGGGTTGTCCTGGGTTCGGCTTTACATTCCCCTGTGGTCAATATTCATCCTTTGGTGATTATTGGTTGGCTAGGATTAGTCATTACTGCGTTAAATTTAATGCCGGCTGGACAATTGGACGGGGGGAGGATTGTACAAGCCATTTATGGACGTAAAACCGCAGGTAGAACCACTTTTGCGACCATAGTTTTACTCGCTATTGTATCTCTGGGTAATCCCTTGGCTATGTATTGGGCAATTGTGATTCTGTTTTTACAACGGGATTTAGAACGTCCTAGTCTCAATGAAATTACTGAACCAGATGATGCTAGAGCCGCTTTATGTCTTTTGGCTTTGTTTTTAATGATTACTACTCTTTTACCATTAACTCCCGCTTTGGCTGGACGTTTGGGTATTGGTACGTAGGTATATTGTTAAGAATTTCGGGGTTGAGTCATGGCGGTATGAATTATTTTTCGCACCAATATCTCCTTATTTCCCCCCCATACCCTGTGGTGTGGGAAGTAATTACATAAGGCTCTCCCAGCCATGAAATAACAGCCAGAGGCTCTTAAAAGCATTCCCAGTCAGGGACGAGATATGTCCGAGACTGGGAAAAAGATACAGAAAAATGTCTGAATATGTATATGTTAAAAGAATTATTAGTTAATCATCAACTGTAAATTTTATGGATTCCCATGTGCTACTATGTCAAGCTATAGCTGATCGTATTATTACTAATTCTCAGCAAAGAATTACCTTTGCTGAATACATGGATATGGTGTTATATCATCCAGAATATGGCTATTATGCCAGTGATGCTGTAAAAATTGGATTTCGAGATAGTGACTTTTTCACATCTGCCAGTTTAGGATCTGATTTTGGAGAATTACTGACAAAGCAATTTTATCAAATGTGGGAGATTTTAGATCAACCCATATCTTTTAATTTGGTAGAAATGGGAGCAGGACAAGGCATATTAGCATCCCATATTCTAAACTATGCAAAGCAAGAATACCCAGACTTTTTTGCAGCAGTCAAATATATTATTGTTGAAAAATCACAAAGTTTAAAACAGGAACAACAACAACGGTTACAAGATTTTTCTGTAGATTGGTGTAACTTGGAAGAAATCACCCCCAATTCCATTATTGGCTGTTTCTTCTCCAATGAATTAGTGGATGCTTTTCCAGTCCATCAATTTATTTTAGATGGGGGGGAATTACGGGAAATTTACGTTACTGTTGAGCAAAAACCGGAGGAAGAAAATTCTGCTTTACCTATATTTATTGAAATCATGGCAGAACCATCAACACCACAATTAGGAGAGTATTTTAAATTAGTGGGAATTGATTTAAGCCAAAATACTTATGAAAATGGCTATCGCAGTGAAATTAATTTAGCAGCTTTGAACTGGTTGGGTATAGTAGCAGACTGCTTGCAACGCGGCTATGTGTTAACAATTGATTATGGCTACCCCGCGCATCGTTATTATCACCCCAGACGAAATCAGGGAACTCTCCAATGTTACTACCAACATCGTCACCATGATCATCCTTATATCAATATTGGCAGACAAGATATCACCGCCCATGTTGACTTTACAGCCTTGTCATTCTGGGGTGAAAGGTGTGGACTCAAAAAAGTTGGTTGGACGCAGCAAGGCTTATTTTTAATGGCATTGGGAATAGGTGAAAGATTAGCTGCTCTCTCCTCCCAAAAGCAACCAATATCACAGTTGCTACAACGACGGGAGGGATTACACCAACTAATTAACCCAGGGGGATTAGGTAATTTTGGTGTTTTAGTCCAAAGTCGAGGACTAACTGCACAAGAGGCATCACAACCGCTCCAGGGGTTAATTGTACCAGAGTAGAGATTCCAAAGTAGAGATTAAGGAGAAAGATTAAAAATCTCTTTAACAATTCTGTATCAGTCTTGTTTGCACTAGCATAACAGAGATGACATTCAAATCACAAATCTACCCCAAAGAAATAATTATGACTGCTCATGATCTGTTAGTGCTAGTAACTCTATTGTCCCCCGGCATCTTACTTTCCGTGATTATTATGGTGACTTTTGCCGCTGGAGGCTAGGCGATTTTGGATTTTAGATTTTAGATTTTGGATTTTATTTATCTAAAATCTAAAATTCAGATCACAACTGACAACTGACCACTGACTAAGGAACGTGAAACATGAAGGTGGCATTTCTGGGAACTGGATTGATGGGACTACCGATGGCTCAAAGGTTATTAGCAGCTAATATAGAGCTAATTGCCTATAATCGCACCCCAGAAAAATTAGAACCGCTACGGGCAGCAGGAGCGGAAATTGTGAAGAAACCACGGGAAGCCATCCGCGCTGCTGACTGTATAGTCCTAATGCTTTCTAACGCCGCAGCTATTTATCATGTCTTGCTAACAGATACCTCTTGGCATACTTTATCAGGACGTAGCATCATTCAAATGGGGACAATTACCCCTGTAGAAAGCCAAGAAATCAGAGATGCAGTAGTTGCGGCTGGAGGCGAATATATAGAAGCACCTGTCCTTGGTAGTATTCCCGAAGCTAAAACTGGCAAATTAATCGTCATGGTAGGTGGAGAAGAGGAACAGTATCAACGTCATTTCCCACTCCTCCAACATTTTGGAGACAATCCTGTATACATAGGACCTGTGGGTACTGCTTCTACCCTCACCCTAGCACTCAATCAACTCATTGCTTCACTGACAACTAGCTTTGCTCTCAGTCTGGCTTTTATCCAGTTGCAAGGTATTGATGTTGATTTATTTATGCAAATTCTGCGCGAAAGTAAACTTTATGCTCCCACCTTTGATCAAAATTTGCGCCGGATGTTAGATGGTAATTATAATAATGCTAACTTACCGACAAAACAACTGATCAAAGAAATAGATTTATTTATCTCTGAAGCTAAATCCTTGGGTTTGAATCTCAGCAGTATTGAGGGTGTAAGGCAAATCTTACACGCGACTATGAAAATGTCTTATCCAGAAGATGATTATTCATCCGTATTTCCAGCAATTCGGGAATGGGGTGAAGTCAGTGGGGGTTGAGGTAAGCTGTTACCTATCTAAATTTGATTATCTTCATCTGGTTAGATGTTGTGCTGCGGGCATTTTGCCCGCTAGAATCATACAAATTAAATACAGTGCAGGTTAATAGAGGAAGACCGACATTTTCGGGAATTAAATGTGCTTTTTCTATAACCCTTGCCACTAAAATGGGATATCATCAGGATCGGGTTCTGCTGTAACTCCTACAGGGGAAGGAGACTGCACCGGTGCGGGTTGGTATGTCCGTTGAGAGGCTGTTACCTGGGGTTCATTTTTTTCAGCAGGGGCTGATGGGGGATAGTTTGATTCATAACTCGTCGGGCTGTAGGTTGGTTGCGCTACGGGAGTTACTGCTGCTGCTGGTGAACTGGTATAAGTACCTTGTCCGATAGCGTGAATCTTTTGCACTGTCAATTCTGCGCGTTTTTCCTTAAATCCTTCCTGGCGATCAATTGTATTCATACTTAAGCGCCCTTCTATAATAACGCGATCGCCTTGATGATAACTTTGGTGAATCTCTTTTGCCAAGTTTCCCCAACCTACGACTTTTAAAGGATGAGTTGGATCATCCGGTTTTATTCCTGGCACATGAACAATCATTTCTGTCACTTCTAACCCATCTGGTGTGTGACGCAGTTGAGGATTATCATAAATTTCCGCCATCAAAATACAACTGTTCATGACCTGCTCCTGATTTTCAATATTTTTTCTCGCGGTGAATTTAACTTGACGAGAAAATTTCAGCATAATTAATTACAGCACTTTTCATGTATTTATACCACACTCTGAATTAATCTACTCCTTTGTGCCTTCGCTCCTTTGCGTCTTGGCGCGAAACTTTGATTAAAATGCGGTTCATTTACCTAAAAATGGCTGTAAAAAGATGATCATACTTACCGTTCCTGTACCGGAGGCAATCATCATCTTTCTATATTACAAGAATTGCGCCTCAAAGCCCTCATAGCACGGTGTGGTGTCACTCCCAAATTCTTTCAGTAATTTATATATATTTATTCATACATTGACAACTCAAGCATATTTATCTTAAAAATAACTTTATTGATGCGTATATTTACTCTTTATTTTGCAGGATTTACCCATTACGCAGCGAAAAACAAACCACCTTTGGGTATTATCCTGTAAGAATTGCATAATGTGTCACAAAAATCTTATTTAAGTTCTATTTTTGTGTCATGCAATGTTGAAGGTAAAAAAATTATAAAACTTTCTTGATAAAAGCCGCTTTTTTTTCAGTAATTTAACTAGTTGACAATCAATAAAAATGCTAAATATAATCACAAATATAAATCTCCGGTAAAGATTGTAGACCCAAGAATCCTGACATGAGGAACGTCTCTACAATGGTTATAAGTCACGCATATTTAATTAATTTTCGGAGGTATCTAATGTGTAGAAAAAATTTAAAGGTTAATAGGATAATATGGCAATCATAAACGGCACAAATGGAAATGACAATTTAGTCGGAACATCTACGAATGACATTCTATTTGGTGGCTTAGGTGATGACATTCTTGATGGTGGCTTAGGTAATGACATTCTATTTGGTGGCTTAGGTGCTGATACCCTGATTGGTGGTGATGGTAATGACGTTCTTGATGGTGGCTTAGGTGATGACATTCTTAATGGTGGCTTAGGTAATGACATTCTATTTGGTGGCTTAGGTGCTGATACCCTGATTGGTGGTGATGGCAGTGACATCTACCATGTAGATAATGCAGGTGATGTAGTTACGGAATACTTTGACGGTGCTTTAGGTGGTGTAGATACAGTATTTTCCTCCGTGAACTTCACCCTGGGATTTGGACTAGAAAACCTGACGTTAACTGGTACTGGTAATATTAATGCTACAGGGAATGGTAATAACAATGTTGTCATTGGTAACGGTGCTAATAACATTCTTGATGGTGGCTTAGGTAATGACACGCTCATTGGTGGCTTAGGTAATGACATTCTTGATGGTGGCTTAGGTAATGACACGCTCATTGGTGGCTTAGGTGCTGATACCCTGACTGGTGGCTTAGGTAATGATACCCTGACTGGTGGATTGGGTAATGATACCCTGACTGGTGGATTGGGTGCTGATACATTTGTATTCAACAGCAAATTTGAAGGCATTGACATTATCAAAGACTTCCAGCGAACAGAGGGTGATAAAATTCAGGTCAGGAAAATTGGATTTGGTGCTACCTCCTTGGATCAGTTCAGCTATAACGCCTTCAATGGTAATTTGTCCTTCCAGGGGAATACATTTGCCGTAATTGAGAACAAACCAGCGGGCTTTGAGGTTTCCTTAGATGTTGTCTTAGTCTAGATTTCTAATCTCAAGACTGATTGTGGGAAACTCAATGAAATAATATGCAATCCTAGAAAACTTGTAGAGACGTTCCATGAAACATCTCTACATTCTTTTCCACTAGATTGTTGATAACAAATATTACCAACATAAGTAAGTTGGCATCAAAAAACCAAACTCTGTAAAGAAATGTAATATCGCTAAAAACCGTTCGGCTGACGCTCACGGCGAAGCCTCTTCCCTGTCACCTGTAACCTGTCACCTGTCACCTGTCACCTAGTTAGTGAATATGTAAGAAAATCTGAGCAACCGTACAAGCCGCTCAGATTGATTGGTTTTTATTCCGTCTGTGTCAGGATTAACTACAAACCCAAAAATTACCTTTTCGGAAATCCGCTGAAAATCAAATTATATTTAATATTAGCTTGACTAATTAGTTATCAATCAGGTATTATATTAGATTGTCTGTCTAATTCTGGCTCGGATCAGGTAGACATACTGCAAAAGCTGGCAAAAGCTGTGAATAATAGCGTCTCTATAGAAGATTATAGCCAGCTACCTGTACGGCAACCTCAAGGACGATTTAATGACCTACGCAATTATTGAAACTGGCGGAAAACAAATTAAAGTAGAAGCAGGTCGTTTTTACGACATTGAACTACTCAACGCCGAACCAGATGAAAAAGTTACCATTAACGCTGTATTGCTTGTAAACCACGACGGCGCACTTTCCATTGGACAACCTTTAGTAGAAGGTGCAACAGTCGAAGGGACAATTATGCGACACCTGAGAGGTCGCAAAGTCCTGGTGTATAAGATGAAACCTAAAAAGAAAACCCGCAAAAAACGGGGACACCGCCAGGAAATCACCAGATTTTTGATTAATTCTATCAATCTCAACGGCGAAGTTTTGGCTTACGAAGAAGCCCCTACTGGTGCTGAAAGTCCAGTTATTGATGCTGACTTTGTGGAAGAAACCGCAGAGGAATCATAAAAATTGACAATTGATAATTACCAATTACCAATTACCAATTAAATTTTCCCAGCCTAAACTAGACAATTAGCGGACTGGGATTCATAAAGTAAATAAAAAAGAGGAAATCATGGCTCATAAGAAGGGAACAGGTAGTACGCGTAACGGTCGTGACTCAAATGCTCAACGACTAGGTGTAAAGCGTTACGGTGGACAAACTGTACGCGCAGGTAATATTTTGGTTCGTCAGCGTGGTACTAAGGTTCACCCTGGTAATAATGTAGGTATTGGTAGTGATGATACCTTGTTTGCTTTAGTTGACGGTGTAGTTACCTTTGAAAGAAAGGGTAAAAGCCGGAAGAAAGTTAGCGTTTATCCAGTGGTGGTAGCAGAGGTAGAAGCGTTAGCAAGCTAATTAGTGATTAATCATCTGGCTAAAAATTGTAGAGATGTTCCATAGAGCGTCTCTACAATATTTAAAGTAATTAAGATGGGGTAGTTCATATATAAAGCTTGATAAATGCGCCCAGTGCTAAACCTACGACTGCAAAAAAGGATATACAGCCAAAAGCGATCGCAGGTTTTAAAGCAAGTGTTTGGAAATCTATTCTCGCTAAAATAGTCGCGCACAAAATGAGTAAAATGTCAAGAAATACCCGAAACCAGGCAACCATGAGAAAAAATAGGAAAGCTGCTAAGATAGCCACACCAAAGGACCTAGCACTTGACTTGAACAAGATACTGGTATACTCGTTGAGTTTTAATCCAGGGCTGGTAAAACAGATGAGGGACAGCAGGATAGTTACCACGGTTATCAGCCATATATACCAAGGGGCTGTTTCTGCAAATACCATCCAGCCCAATGTACTGTAACTCAGTAATACGAGTGCCAGAGAAAACCAAGGGATCTTTTTCAAAATTGACATATAGCAAGAATCGGGAATTAAACAGATTGAATAAATGTGAAAGTTCTGTACCTTACTCAGTTACAAATCGTAATATACTGGTATTTTGAATATCGGTTGCATTCATTATTTCACAGATTTACCTAACCCATCAGGTTTCTTGATGGTAAATTCCACCCCTAATTCCATTTTGAGAGAATAAAAATCAACATTTGGTTAAATATGTTGATAAATATTTGTAAACTGTTAGCAGTTGAGTAGCCAACTGGCATATCATTAAGGATTGATCATGAGACAACTTGTTATCGTCGAGCGCATAAGCCTAATTGGTCATATCGTTTCTATGGTATTTGGACTGCTGGGGATATTAATTGTGATTCCCAATGCTGAATTGCTTGTCAGCTTATCCGCAGCAGGTGAGACCGTCATGCAGTGGAGTATGGCAGGTGGTGGTGTGGTATATATGATTTTCGGGGCGTTGGGAGTGTTCCTCTATGCTTACCGAACTTTGGGTTTGGCACGCACTTTAGGATTTTTAATACCATCCTTATCAATTTCCCTAACTAGTGAATTATTAGGAACTAGTACAGGCTTTCCCTTTGGAGGCTATAGCTATTTGAGTGGCTTAGGTTATAAAATTTCTGGTTTAGTACCTTTTACAATTCCCCTTTCATGGTTTTATGTAGGATGTGTATCTTATGTATTAGCCCGTGCGGGTTTACAAGTAGATAAAAAACCTAGCTTGTTTCGTCAAATTGGTGCAATTGTTTTAGGTGCTTTACTACTCACCTCCTGGGATTTTGTCCTTGACCCAGCCATGAGTCAAACTTCCCTGCCTTTCTGGTATTGGCACGAACCAGGCGCTTTCTTTGGTATGCCTTACCAAAACTTTGTCGGTTGGATGGGTACTGGTGCTTTATTCATGACTGTAGCGGCTTTATTATGGAGTCAAAACCCGATTAAATTAGACTATTACCAATTGAATGTACCTTTATTAGTTTATTTAGGTAACTTTGGTTTTGCCACAGTCATGAGTTTAGCCGCTGGGTTTCCCATTCCTGTATTACTAGGTATAGCTCTGGGGGTCGCTCCGGCTGTGCTGCTGTGGTACATAGGTTCTAGCACACCCGCAACAGTGAATATGGAAGCAGCTACTCAGGAAGTTGCTGTTACTAATGTGAAGGTTGCTTTTAAGTAGGGAAGAGAGACGAGGAAAGAGGGATAAGAAATTATTTACCTCTTTCCTAATTACACGGTCAAATTCCCATAAGTAGGTGAACGGAAAAAACCGACATAAGTAACGAAAAGTAAAGTTGCCCAAAACCGTTCGGCTGACGCTCACGGCGAAGCCTGTTCCCTGTTCCCTATTACACGGTCAAATTCCCATAAGTAGGTAAACGGAAAAAACCGACATAAGTAACGAAAAGTAAAGTTGCCCAAAATCTCTTCCCTGTTCCCTGTTCCCTGTTCCCTGTTCCCTGTTCCCTTGTCATAACGATAATTTTTAACGCCAACCTACTTAATTTAGATTAATTTACACAAATTGCGAGAAGATGTAAAATAGCTACTTTATACAAAAAGTCAAGGTTAGAATTGCTAAATATTATTCCTCTCCTCCTGTTACTGGTCCAAGTCCCCGCTACGGCGATTTTACTTTCTCGTTTACTCAAAGGACCAGGACGTTATCCAGCTTTAAAACCACAACAACCCACACCAGAACTTTTGGGAACTGTGAGTGTGGTTGTACCGACACTTAACGAAGCATTACGAATTAGCCCGCTGTTAGCCGGTTTAAGTCGCCAAAGTTACGAAGTTAGAGAAATTATTGTTGTTGATAGTAAGTCACAAGATGGTACTCCCGACCTAGTGAAAACCGCAGCATTAACAGATCCCCGCTTTAAATTAATGACAGATGATCCCTTACCTGCCGGCTGGGTTGGTCGTCCTTGGGCTTTACATAATGGCTTTTTATTTACTTCCGAGGGCAGTGAGTGGTTTTTGGGCATGGATGCAGATATTCAACCCCACCCCGGTTTAGTGGCGAGTTTGGTGAAAACTGCGATCGCTCAAGGTTATGATTTAGTATCTTTATCACCGCAATTTATTCTCAAATATCCGGGAGAATGTTTATTACAACCAGCTTTGTTGATGACATTGCTGTACAGATTTGATCCTACGGGTATTTATACTGAACAACCAGAACGGGTCATGGCTAACGGCCAATGTTTTTTGTGTCGTCGGTCTGTGTTAAAGGCTGTGAATGGTTACAGCAGCGCTAAAGGTTCTTTTTGTGATGATGTCACCTTAGCCCGGAATATTGCCTCTCATGGCTTTAAAGTGGGCTTTTTAGACGGGGCAAAGGTGCTAAAGGTGCGAATGTATGAAGGGGCTTTAGAAACCTGGAAAGAATGGGGACGTAGCCTAGATTTGAAAGACGCAACTCCCCGCGCTCAAGTTTGGGGTGATTTATGGTTATTATCTGCGGTGCAGGGTTTACCACTATTGATTTTACTGGGTTATTTCCTGTTTCCCCCTTTGCTTCCCTCACTGCCGGCACTACTATTGTTAGAATTAAATATATTTCTGGTAGTGATTCGTTTTGCTTTATTATTAGCGATCGCTCCCTCTTATGATCGCAAAGATGCCAACGGTGGTTGGTTATTCTGGCTTTCCCCCTTGGCTGACTCCTTAGCGGTGCTACGCATCTTTTTATCTGCCCTCCGCACTCCCAAAGAATGGCGCGGGCGGAAATATGGTGATTAATGCCATTTAGGGCGTTGACCGAGGGTATCACTTTTTATACCGACTTGAGCTTTTAGACAGGGAATTAATTCCCTGGCTTCCTTGGAGATTTTCTGTGAATATTCAATGAATATAAATTATGATTCAGAGAAAAATATATTTTCCATCATTCACAAAAACCTATATTTCCAGGACTTACGCAAAATATCTCTCAAATCCTCATTTCTCCGTGACCTCTGTGCCTGGAGTGGTTCGTTATTCCATGAATCTTGCGTAAGTCCTAATTTCATAAAAAAACATCCTGTTAATCCTCTAATTCTGGATATCCTGATTCTGACCATTACTTCTCTTGAAAATCTTGACCATTCTTAACCATCTTCTTCCCCTGAATTACCTGCAAACTCCCACCAGCATATAAACTAGGTTGACCGACATCAAAACCATAATCTGTTAACAAACCCGGTAAATCTGTTCTCAACAATTCCCAAGCTGTCTCAGTTTCAAATAACCAGAAAAATACCGCTAACCCCGGCCAAAATAGGGGATTTGTTGGGGGGTGAAAATCTATCAAAGTAAAAACTCCCCCCGGTTTCAACACTCGATAAACCTCCGTAATGATTTTTCGCAGTTGTTCCGGCTGCATTTCGTGTAAAGCCGCGCTAGTATGTACTACATCAAATAAATTATCTGCAAAAGGCATATCTTCCGCAAAAGCTTGGATATATGTAGCCTTTGGTACATTTTTCTGCGATCGCTGTATAGATAATGGAGAAGCATCTAAACCGGTGACATGATTGGAAAAATCTACCAAAAATCTGGTTACATGACCGCTACCACAACACAAATCTAAAATCTGGGTATCTGGTTCTAATTGCAAATTTTCTAAAGCTAGACGACGAAACCGGGCTTCACCCCCCACAGTGACAGCAGCTAACCGGGAGATGCTATCATATAACCATTGGTATCTGTAACTCAAATCTCGAAAAATTGTCGCCATTGTATTTTTCCTGCCGATAAAGCTTTATATTTAATTAAAGATATATTGTTAACAACTTTAGTAAAAATCTGTAAAGATTGGGGGAAAGTAATTGCTATGGGTCGTATAGGGGTATTATTACTTAATCTCGGTGGTCCAGATAAACTCGAAGATGTCGGACCGTTTTTGTATAACCTGTTTTCAGATCCAGAAATTATCCGTTTACCGTTTCGCTGGATGCAAAAACCCCTAGCTTGGTTTATTGCTACCCGCAGACAAGAAACATCTCAAGAAAATTATAAGCAAATTGGTGGTGGTTCTCCATTGCGACGGATTACAGAGGAACAGGGAGAGGCTATTAGATCTCAGCTAGGTAAATTAGGACAGGAAGCTAATATCTATGTGGGAATGCGTTATTGGCATCCTTATACAGAAGAAGCTATTGCCCAACTTACCCAGGATAACATTGATAAGCTGGTAATTCTCCCCCTTTACCCGCAATTTTCCATCAGCACTAGCGGTTCTAGTTTTCGGTTATTAGAACAATTATGGAAGGAAAACCCCAAACTCCAAGGTCTTGAATATACGGTGATTCCTTCTTGGTACAAAGCATCAGGTTATTTGCAAGCCATGTCAGAACTGATCATTGGGGAACTGGAGAAGTTTCCTGATCCGGATCAGGTGCATATATTCTTCAGCGCCCACGGTGTACCTAAAAGCTACGTCAAGGAAGCAGGTGATCCCTACCAGCAGGAGATTGAAGAATGCACTTACTTAATTATGCAAACCCTCAACCGTCCTAATCCCCACACTCTGGCTTATCAAAGTCGTGTTGGTCCTGTAGAATGGCTACAACCTTATACAGAAGATGCACTGAAGGAACTAGGAGAAAAAGGGGTGAAAAATCTCGTAGTTGTCCCCATTAGTTTTGTTTCCGAACATATTGAAACACTACAAGAAATTGACATTGAATACCGAGAAATAGCTGAAGAAGCAGGAATACACAACTTTGGACGGGTTCCAGCACCCAATACCAATCCGGTGTTTATTCAAGCTTTATCTGACCTGATTATTGATGCCCTTAAACAACCTGACTTGAAACTCTCTCAAGTTACCCAAATGAAAAAAAGGGTGAGAATGTATCCTCAAGAACGTTGGGAATGGGGAATAACCACCAGTGCCGAAGTTTGGAATGGTCGAATCGCCATGTTAGGATTTATTGGGTTGATGATCGAATTAGTTACAGGTAAGGGCTTACTGCACGTAATCGGACTGTTACATTAGATATCTGGAGGTAAACATTGTAGAAACGTTCCATGGTAAACATTGTAGAAACGTTCCATGGTAAACATTGTAGAAACGTTCCATGGTAAACATTGTAGAAACGTTCCATGGTAAAGATTGTAGAAACGTTCCATGGTAAAGATTGTAGAGACGTTCCATGGTAAAGATTGTAGAGACGTTCCATGGAACGTCTCTACCAGGGTTCTAGGAAACGCACATTTAATTTTAATTTTCACCCCCATCTATAATCAATTCTAAATACCCAGTCGTTGATAAACTTGTTCTAAATGCTGGAGATGATGTTGCGGATCAAAACAAGCTTCTATCTCAGCAGTTGACAAGTTTTTAATGACGCGCGGATCTTTGGTAATTAAATCACGGAAGTTCCCTTCTGGTTTGTTCCAAGCAGTGTGGGCGCTTTCCTGAACTATGGAGTATGCTTCTTCGCGGTTCAGTCCTTTGTCAATTAAAGTTAATAATACTCTTTGACTAAAAACTACTCCACCATAACAGTTGAGATTTCGTGCCATGTTTTCAGGATAGACCAGGAGGTTATTCACCAGGTTAGTGATTTCGTGGAGCATGAAATGGGTTAAAATGCAAGCATCTGGTAAAATTACCCGTTCTACAGAACTGTGGGAAATATCCCGTTCATGCCATAAAGCAACGTTTTCTAAAGCTGCACCGGCATAACTCCTGACCAGTCGTGCCATTCCTGTTAACCGTTCAGAACGAATAGGATTACGCTTGTGAGGCATAGCACTAGAACCCTTTTGTCCCTTGGCAAAAAATTCCTCAACCTCTAAAACGTCTGTTTTTTGCAGGTTACGAATTTCCACAGCAAACCGTTCTATAGAGGCAGCGAGTAGCGCTAATTGTTGCACAAAGTCAGCATGAAGATCACGGGAAATTACTTGTGTAGAAGCAGTATCTGGTTTAAGTCCGAGTTTTTCACAAGCGATCGCTTCCACACGGGGTTCTATATTAGCATAAGTTCCCACTGCACCAGATATTTTCCCGACCGCGATGGTTTTCTTGAGAATTTGCAGCCGTTCCTGGTGTCGTAATACTTCCGCTAACCAGCCAGCTAACTTAAAACCAAAAGTAATTGGTTCAGCGTGGATACCATGCGATCGCCCAATCATCACCGTATACCGATGGGTTGTAGCTTTTTTGCGAATTGCTGCAATTACATCTTCTAAGCGTTTTAACAACAACTCCAGACTAGCCACTAATTGTAAAGCCAAAGCAGTATCTAATACATCTGAACTGGTTAGACCTAGATGAATATACCGACCAGCATCACCTACATATTCATTAACATTTGTCAAGAAGGCAATAACATCATGACGAACTTCCGCTTCAATTTCTAGCACCCGTTTGGGGTCAAAATTCGCCTTAGCCTTAATTTCCTCCACTGCTGCTGCTGGAATATAACCCAGTTCTGCCTGTGCTTCACATACCGCGATTTCTACATCTAGCCAGGTTTTCAGCTTATAGGTTTCACTCCACAGATTGCCCATTTCCGGCAAAGTATAACGCTCAATCACATTTACAGCATCTAATACAACTGTCATATTTTACATTGTAAATTACCCCTTGTGGAAAATAGACAACAGAGAAGAATTTTGATCAGATGTTTCTTCGGGAAGTTCCTTAAATCTCAATATCTGTATGAGACTAAAGAAAGAAAACACCTGGATTTTTAGTCAACTAGGAGGATTTATGCGTGCAGTGTTAATGGCAGGTGGGTCGGGAACGCGGTTGCGTCCTTTGACTTGTGATTTACCCAAACCCATGGTTCCGATCTTAAATCGTCCTATTGCTGAACATATCATCAATCTTCTTAAAGGACATCAGATTTACGAAATAATTGCTACATTGCATTATTTACCAGATATTCTTCGTGACTACTTCCAAGATGGCAGTGATTTTGGTGTACAAATGACCTATGCTATTGAAGAAGACCAGCCTTTAGGAACAGCAGGTTGTGTAAAAAATATTGCTGAACTTCTGGATGAAACCTTTTTAGTGATTAGTGGTGATAGTATCACAGATTTTGATTTGAGTGCGGCCATTGAATTTCATCAACAAAAACAATCAAAAGCGACTTTAATATTAACCCGTGTGCCTAACCCCATTGAATTTGGTGTGGTAATTACAGATAGCCAGGGACGCATTAACCGATTTTTAGAAAAACCTTCCACCAGTGAAATTTTTTCTGATACCGTCAATACTGGAACTTATATTTTAGAACCAGAAGTTTTAGATTATTTACCAGAACATACTGAATGCGACTTTTCTAAAGATTTATTTCCCTTACTACTAGCTAAAAATGAGCCAATTTACGGTTATGTGGCGGAGGGATATTGGTGTGATGTAGGTCACTTGGATGCCTACCGTGAAGCCCAGTATAATGCCTTAGAAAGGAAAGTTTTGCTCAAAGTAAGTTATCCAGAAATTTCCCCTGGTTTATGGGTAGGACAAAATACTTATATTGATCCTACAGCCAAAATTGAGACTCCAGCGGTAATTGGTAATAATTGCCGAATTGGTGCAAGAGTACAAATTGAAAATGGAACAGTGATTGGTGATAATGTGACAATTGGTGCTGATGCCCATCTAAAAAGACCAATTATTTGGAATGGGGCAATCATTGGTGATGAAGCCCATTTATCAGCTTGTGTAATTGCTCGTGGTACTCGTGTAGACAAACGCGCCCAAGTTTTAGAAGCGGCTGTAGTCGGTTCATTATCCACCGTGGGAGAAGAAGCGCAAATTAGTCCTGGTGTGCGAGTTTGGCCGAGCAAAAAAATTGAGTCCGGCGCTATTCTCAATATTAATCTGATTTGGGGAAATACCGCCCAACGGAACTTATTTGGACAGCGAGGAGTACAGGGATTAGCCAATATTGATATTACCCCAGAGTTTGCGGTCAAATTGGGTGCTGCCTATGGTTCAACCTTAAAACCGGGTTCAATAGTCACCGTTTCCCGTGACCAACGCAATGTTTCTCGCATGGTGACACGCTCTTTAATTGCTGGTTTAATGTCTGTAGGTGTAGATGTGCAAAACCTAGATACTACAGCTATTCCCATTGCCAGGACGGTGATCCCCACAATGTCCGTAGCGGGGGGTATTCATGTGCGAGTACACCCAGAACGCCGTGATTATATCTTAATTGAATTTATGGATTTTAAGGGCATTAATATCTCTAAAGCCCAAGAAAAGAAAATTGAGGGGGCCTATTTTAAAGAAGATATGCGTCGTTCCCAAAGTCATGAAATTGGTGATGTCATATATTCTAGCCAATTGATGGATCGCTACTGCAAGGCCTTTGAGAAATTATTGAATGTGGACACTCTGCGTAACAGTCGGGCAAAAGTAGTCATTGACTATGTTTACGCCGTGTCTGGGGCAATTTTACCGCAAATGCTAGATAAATTTGGGGCCGATGCGGTGGTATTAAATGCTAGTTTGAATAAAACGGCCATTTCTAACGCTGATCGAGAATTACTATTAACTCAATTAGGCCACGTTGTCGAGGCTGTAAATGCTAACTTTGGGGTACAAGTATCAGCTAATGGGGAACAACTAATTTTAGTTGATGAATCGGGTTTTCCCATTCGCGGTGAAATGTTAACCGCTTTGATGGTTGATATGATGTTAACTGCTAACCCTAGAAGTTCCGTCGTTGTTCCCGTTCATGCTTCTAGTGCGGTGGAATTAGTTGCCCATCGTCATGATGGTAATGTAATTAGAACTAAAGCGAATCCGACGGCTTTAATGGAAGCTTGTCAAAAAAATTCTCATGTGGTTTTAGGTGGTAGTGGGGAAACTGGGTTTATTTTCCCCCAATTACACCCAGGGTTTGATTCCATGTTCTGTATAGCCAAGCTGATTGAAATGTTAACCATTCAAGAGCGATCGCTGGCAACCGTACGTTCCGAATTACCCCGTGTGATTAATAGAAATTACACCGTTCGCTGTCCCTGGACTGCTAAAGGGGCGTTAATGCGTTATTTGGTCGAAACCCACCCCGCTCAAAATTTGGAATTAATTGACGGTGTGAAAATCCGTCAACCCTATGATGACAATTGGCTTTTAATTTTACCAGATGCCAGTGAGCCTTTAGTTCATCTCTATGTTAACAGCAGCGATCGGGATTGGGTTGATGAAACCCTCAGAGATTACCGTTCCCGTATTCAATATTTTGTCGAACGTGAACAGGAGAATTACAGATTGGATATGTAATTAGGGCTTGCTGAAAAAGTTGTCTGTTAGGCCAGGGAACAGTGAACAGGGAACAGGGAACAGGGAACAGTTTTAACTGTTTGGATATTCTCAATTTTCCAAATCCGACAAAGAAAAATGCAATTCATTACCCTAATTAGCGGTATAAATTATGTTTCGCATTCAGATACAAAGGAGCAAAAACCCAAAGTTTGAGACTTTAAATCCTCTCATGGTTATTCCCTATTTCCTGGAATGATTTTGGATTGGGAATACATGGACGGGAACAGAATATTTACTAGTTACGTCAAAATAAACGAGTTTTATCTGAAAATTACTTTTACACAACTATTGTCTAAAAAACTATAGTTGTTTTTTTTGCATCTATCTACAGTTATCAGGACATCTCCCCCTATGATCAATCATGTCATGTTCCGATATGGAACTTTAACGCTTTTTTCTATATTTACCCTTATAGGAACAATTAGCGGTAAGACTGTACTTGCATCATCAGCAGAAGAAGCAGCCAATCGCGTTTGTACTCAAGGCAGTGCCGCCGTTATCACAGTTAAAACTAGTAACTCCCATGGTAGCGGTTTCTTAGTCAGTCAGGATGGTTTAATTATTACCAATGCTCATGTCGTAGATGGTGGTTCTAGTGTTGTCACTGTGGTATTTCGGGATGGTAAACAAGTACCCGCCGATGTGATCGGTTTTGCTAGGGGTGGAGTGGATTTAGCAGCTTTAAAAATCCAAAACCGCAGAAACTTACCACATCTAAATTTAGCTCGTCCTGGCACTGCTAAAGTAGGTTATCGAGTATTTGCGATTGGTAGTCCTCTTGATGCTGATAACCGTGATACCTGCACCCAAGGTAATATTAGCCGCATACGTCCCGACGGAACTATTCAACATACCGCACCTTTAAATCCTGGTAATTCTGGTGGCCCCTTATTAAACAGCCAAGGGGGAGTTATTGGTGTCAATACTAGTGTAGCTTTATCTCCCGTTATTGTTGGTGGTATACCAGTGGGTGGTATACCTGCTGGAACTGGAATTAACTTTTCTCAACCAGGAGAAAAAGTCAAATCTTTTTTAGCAGATATCAAACAACAAAAAGTTTCTCCTATCTCGACCCTCCCTAAAGCCGAAGAACCATCTATAAAAACTATTTCCCTTGACGGTCAAATAATTAATAGTAGTTTAAATGGTAGTCCTGATTATTATATATTTTCAGGTCGAGGAGGTGAAACAGTTGTGATTGAAATGGATAGTCAAAAAATTAATCCTTTCTTAACCTTATCTCAAGTTATCGAATCTGATGCTGGGAAAGAGATTGAAAAAATTGCTGAAAATGACGACAAAGGTGCAGGTAATTTTAATGCTAGAATTGTGATCACATTACCAGCAGATGGGACTTATTTAATAGTTGCCAATTCTTCCGAAAAGGGGGAAACTGGTAATTATAGTTTACGGGCTATTTCCAAATACGAGTAGGTTGGGTTGACGAAGGAAACCCAACATCCATAAACAAACACCCTCTAACTGTGTTGGGTTTCGCTGTTGCTCTACCCAACCTACATTTTCACA
>Ga0315905_10001587_pt1 | contig 24339 bp, 22 predicted proteins | sample LakEriMetagenome_5_FD_203522 | JGI IMG/M metagenome (GOLD analysis project Ga0315905, IMG submission 203522) | Freshwater fungal communities from buoy surface, Lake Erie, Ohio, United States - Buoy 4 MA121 | ecosystem: Environmental > Aquatic > Freshwater > Lake | place: USA: Lake Erie, Ohio...
TGCACCCGCGCGGCCAAGGCTTTGTCGAATGCTTCGGTCTGCGTCGCGCCGAACCCGTAATCGAGCCACATGCCGGACTTCACCAGCGCGGCGGCTTCCTCTGCCGTTATGATCTGGGGCATGTCAGGCGCGCTTCCCCGCGCGCAGCAGCCAGAACGCCGCCGCAAACAGTCCCGCGACGAGGAGGCTCATCCACAGCTGCGAGGCCAGGTCCGGCTGCAGTCCCATGAACACGAGCACGGCGAGCATCGCCGCCAGCGCGGTGAGCGTGCCGAAGGGATGGAACCACATCTTCAGCGTCAGCCTCTCCGGTGCCTCGCGCTCCATGCGCGTCCGCTCCTTGAGCTGCGCCACCGCCACCAGCATGTAGAGCAGGATCATCGTCACGCCCGAGGAATTGACGAGGAAGCTGAACACCGTCCCCGGCGAAAGCCACTGCGCCGCAAGCGCGCCATAGGCAAACAGGCTGGCGGCAATGATCGCTCGTGCCGGCACCCCGCGCCCGTTCACGTGCACCAGCCAGTCCGGCGCATCGCCAAAGCGCGCAAGGCCGAACAGCGCGCGGCTCGTCACATAGAGCCCGCTGTTGAGGCAGGAGAGTACCGCAACCAGCACCACCGCGCTCATGATCGTCTCGCCGCCGGGAATCTGCATGGCGGCCAAGGTCGTCGCGAACGGGGAGTGTCCCGGCACGATCTGCGTCCACGGCACCACCGCGACGATAAGCCCGATGGCGAGCACGTAGAAGATCACGATCCGGAGCGCGACCGAAACGGTCATCTTCGCGATCACCTTGGCGGGATCGGGCGATTCCGCCGCCGCGATCGTCGCGATTTCCGCCCCGCAGAGCGAGAAGATGGTGGAAGCGACGCCCGCCAGCACCGGCCCCCAGCCGTGCGGCGCAAACCCGCCATGCGCGGTGAGGTTGCCGATGGAAAAGCCCTGCGGCGCCGTGATGCCCAGAACCCACAGGCCGCAGATCAGACTGAACACGAGGATCGCGGCCACCTTGATCGAGGAGAACCAGAACTCGAACTCGCCGTAGCTGCGCGTCGAGAGCAGGTTCACCGCCGTCATCAGTGCGGTCAGCCCCGCGCCGATCGCCCATTCCGGTACGCTTGGCAGCCAGCCGCCGATGATTTTGGCCCCGGCAATCGCCTCGACCGCGACGACCACGACCCAGAAATACCAGTAGAGCCAGCCCGACAGAAAACCAGCCAGATGCCCGAGGCCTGCGCGCGCAAAGTCCGGAAAGGTCCGCACGCCGTCCAGCACGATCGCCATCTCCGCGATCATCCGCATGACAAGCAGGATCAGCAGCCCAGCGATCAGATAGGACATCACTGCCGCCGGCCCGGTCAGCGAAATTGTCGTGGACGAACCGACAAACAGCCCCGCGCCGATAATCCCGCCAATCGCGATCATCGAAACATGGCGCGGCAGCAATGTGCGGCTCAGTTCCACGCCGCCTGCCTGTCCTGCTTCTGCGATCCCCACTGCGCTCACGCCATTCCCCTCTATTCGACCCGCTCTAGGGATAGGCGGCCCGGCGGTGCTGTCAAACCCCGCTTTGCACAGATCGCGCCTAATGCCCCTCCCCGGCGGGGAAGGGCTTGGGGAGGGGAAGGTCAGTGCAAACGCACAACCCGCCTTCAAAACCCCAGCGGCGCGTTCTCCTTCACTTCCTTCATCACAAAGAACGTCCGCGTCTGGCGCACGCCGGGGAGCGTCAGCAGCCGTTGGCCGTGGAGCACATTGAAGTCGGCAATATCGCGCACCCGGATCTTGAGGAGGTAGTCGAAGTCCCCCGCCACCAGATTGCAGTCGAGCACTTCCTTCATCCCCACCACGGCACCCTCGAACGCGGCAAAGCTCTCCGGTGTCGAGCGGTCCAGCACCACGCCGACCATCACCAGCGTGCCGAGACCGACCACGCCCGGATCGACCGATCCGCGAAACCCCGTGATTGCTCCTGCCTCCACCAGCCGCGCCACCCGCCGGTGGCAAGTCGCCGGGCTCACGTTCGCTGCCTCTGCCAGTTCGGCATTGGACCGCCGCCCGTCCGCCTGCAGCAGCCGCAGCAGGTTGCGGTCGATCCGGTCAAGCTCGATGGAAGAATCTTTCATATTGCAGGCCAATAGCGGAAAAATGCGGAAAGAGAAGGCGCGGCAGACCTGATCCGGGCCAGTCGGTCACCCAAGATTGCAAGCACCTTCCACCAACATTCGGATAGGTTCCCGGCCGAATCAATCGCCAGCCGGAGCCACCATGTCCCTGCTCTCACAGTTCGAACGCTACCCGCTCACCTATGGCCCGACCCCCATCGAGCATTTGCCCCGCCTCAGCGAAGCGCTTGGCGGGAAAGTCGAGATCTGGGCCAAGCGCGATGATTGCAACTCGGGCCTTGCCTTCGGCGGCAACAAGCTGCGCAAGCTCGAGTATATCGTCCCCGATGCCATCGCCTCGGGCGCCGACACGCTGGTTTCGATCGGCGGCGTCCAGTCGAACCACACCCGCATGGTCGCCGCTACCGCCGCAAAGCTCGGCATGAAGTGCGTCGTCGTGCAGGAGAAGTGGGTCCCGCATTACGATGCCGTCTACGACCGCGTCGGCAACATCCTGCTCACCCGCCTGATGGGCGCGGACAGCCGCCTCGTTGATGACGGTTTCGACATCGGCATCCGCCAGAGCTGGGAAGACGCGATCGAGAGCGTGAAGGCGGCGGGCGGCAAGCCCTATCCGATCCCGGCGGGCGCTTCGGTCCACAAGTTCGGCGCGCTCGGCTATGTCGGCTTTGCCGAGGAAGTCGCCGCGCAGGAGGCAGAGCTGGGCTTCACGTTCGATTACGTCGTCGTCTGCGTTGTCACCGGCTCGACGCAGGGCGGCATGATCGTCGGCTTCGCCGCGCAGGACCGCGCGCATACCGTCATCGGCATCGACGCCTCGGGCACACTGGAGCAGACCCGCGCGCAGGTCCGCTCCATCGTCGACAACACCGCCGAACTCGTCGGCCTCGGCCGCAAGATCCGCGAGGACGAGATCGTCATCAACCCTGATTACGCCTATCCGGCCTACGGTGTCCCATCCGAGGAAACCAACGAAGCCATCCGCCTCGCCGCTCGCACCGAGGCGATGATCACCGACCCGGTTTACGAGGGCAAGTCCATGCAGGGCATGATCGACCTCACGCGCAAGGGCTTCTTCCCCGAAGGCTCCCGCGTCCTCTACGCCCACCTCGGCGGCGCGCCTGCGATCAACGGCTACAGCTACTACTACAAGGACGGCTAGGTCCCATAACCTTCGCCACCCCCGCCTTTGCGGGGGTGGCGAAAACTTGGTGTGATCTGGTCCTCCCCATTTTTGCGGACAGCACAAATGGGGAGGTGGCCCGCCGCAGGCGGGTCGGAGGGGCTTACAACCTGTCCAGCCTGAGCAACCGCCGATCCCCCAGCCATGCCCGCTCCAGCGCCGCTTCCGCTGCGCGGGCCTCCAGCTTGTGCCCCAGTGCGGCCTCGCTCTGCGCAAGGCCCCACAGCGCCCAGCCGTTCCCCGGCGCCACCAGCAAGGCTTGCTGGAACGCCTCGCGCGCCTCGGCCGCCTTGCCGCCCGCCAGCAGCGCCGCCCCCAGCGACTGGCCCACCGGGTAGTACCAGTAAGGCGGCTCCTGATAGGGGATCGTCCCCTCGATCGCCTGGGCGCGGCGGTAATGCTCTGCCGCCGCGGCAAAGTCTCCCTGCGCGTAGGCCATGCGCCCGCGCATCACATGCTGGGCGAGGTGGATGAGGTCTGTCCCCGGCACGCCCTGGTCTTCCAGCGCCTTGATCCCCGGATCAGCGACCAGCTTGTCCATCGCCGCCAGTTCCCTGCCCAGCGCGCCCGCCTGCTTCAGCTGCGCAAAGGCGACGCCGCGCGCATAGTGCCACATCGCACGCACATAGGGCAGGCGCGCATCGGGCTTGGGCAGGGCGAGGATCTGCGCCGGGCTCGCCCCTTGCGCAAAGGCGAACGAAGGCGCGGCGACCACCGCCTGCACCCAGCCCAGTTCCACCGCCTTGTCCGAAGGGATGATCCGCATCAGCTTGCGCGCCTGCGCCACCGCGAGCCCCAGATCGCCCGCCTGCTGCGCCGAAGTCACTATGAAGTGGACGTTGTGCGGATAGTAGCCGTAGCGGTAGAGCCCGTCGTCCGGCACTTTCGCGAGATAGGCCTCGTCCGATTTTGCCGCTGCCACATTGGCCCGTATCGAATCCTTGTAGCGCCCGACACGGTAGTAGATGTGCCCCGGCATGTGCACTAGGTGTCCCGCCTCGGGCATCGCATTCATCGCCAGCGCGTCGGCCGCCTTCTCGGCCCGCGCGGGGCTGACGTGGTTCTCCATCAGGTGGATGTAGAGGTGGGCTGCCTGCTGGTGCCCGGGGTGCCGCGCCAGCACATCTTCCACCAGCGCTACCGCCTTGTCGATCCGCGTGCGCGGTTCGCTGCGGCCGGGCTGCCAGTAGTTCCATGGGCTCGTGTCCATAGCCGCTTCGGCGGCCAGCACCGCGAGGTCGTCGTTGCCCGGCCGCTGCGCCGCCAGCCCGAGCATGGCATCGGCATAGGCGGCGTCCATTGCGGCCCTGTCCGCTTTGGGATTGGCGGAATAGCGCGCTGCCAGCGCGGCGATCAGCGCCCGGTCGAGCGGTGTCGCATGGCCCGCCAGAGCCTGTGCCCGCGACAAGGCGTCAAGCGTTGGCGCCAAGGCCTTCGCTTCCATCGGCGCGTTGATATTGGGCCCTTGCACCAGCGCTTCGCCCCAGAAGCACAGCGCGCACCCGGGCGCGAGCGCCTGCGCCTTGCGGAACGAGGCGACCGCCGCCGCGTGGTTGAAATTGTAGGCCATCTCGAGGCCCTGATCGAACCAGGGGCGCGCCTCTGCGGTCAGCCCGCCCGGCTCCAGCGCCGAACGCGGCACGCTGCCATAGAGCGGGAACTTGCCCGGAACCACCGGTCCCATCAGCGAGGCCGCCTGCTGCAGGCGCCGCAGCAGGATCGGTGTGCTCGCCCGCGCCTTCTCCGCGCAAGCCGCAGCCGCCAGCCTTGAAGGATCGAGCATGGCGAGCGTTGTCGCATCGGATCGCGGCGGGCTGTGCAAGGTGGTAGCAGCGGCCGCCGCCCCGCCCGCCAGCAAGGCCAATGCCAGCATCCTATACATGCGCATGATAGTCCTCCCTCGTCCCTCGGAAGGATGCAGACTATGCCTCAAGCCGCCGCGGCGCAATCGGCGTCGAGACTATTCCGCGGCCTCGCGCTGCGCCTCGCGGGCAAACATCTCGACCAGCTCGTCGTCGCTCGCCGCCAGCAGCTTGGCTGCCCAGGTGTGGAAGACCTGGCCGCCGCGCTCGTTGCGGCCAAACAGAACGTCCTTCATCAGGCCGCTCTGCAGCGCCACGTGCTGGCGCTTGCCGGTTTTGTAGTCCTCGTCGCGCACCACGATCTCGAGAAAGTCGAACTGCTCGTGCGCGGCCTTGATGGCCACTTCGTCCGAGGGCTTCTTCTCCATCACGTAGAACTGGGTGGTATAGCTTTCGCCCACCGTGTCGCCGGGGAAGAGCTGGCTGATCATCGCGCCGCGCAGGCCGCCACCGTAGAAGCTGGCGATCGAGATGTGCGGGAAGATCGTCCACACGCCCTGCACCAGCACGTCGTCGGGCAGCTCGTCGTCCTTGAGCGTCGTAAGATCGATCTGGCGGTCGTCTTCCGAGGAAACCTTGATCGCGTACTTGGAAGGCGTCGAAAGGCGCTGGTGCGGCCCGAACTCGAAGTAGTTGGCGCGGTTGTAGAAGTCCGACCCGAACGTGTTCGCGTGGAGCACCGGCAGGTGGTAGAAATCGAGGTAGCCGTCGTAGGCGGTCTTCCAGTTCGGCCCCGCAAGCGTGCGCTGGCTGAAGAGGTACCAGTCCTTGAACCCGAAGGCTTCCAGCAGGGCGTCATAGCCGCAGAGGTAATCGGCGATCGAAAGCTTCGAGTTGGGATCAAGCGTCGCCCAGATCAGACCGGCGCTTTCATAGACCGGGAAGCGCGTCAGACAGAGCGCCGCCTTGTCGACCGCGCCGAAGTCTTGCGGGCTCGCCACGCCGACAAGGTCGCCGTCGTTCTTGAAGGTCCAGCCATGGTATCCGCAGGTGAAGCGGCTGGCATTGCCGCTGCCCGATGCGATCGGGTTGCCGCGGTGGCTGCACATGTTGAGGAAGGCGCCGACCGATCCGTCGCGCTGGCGGGTGAGCAGCAGCGGCACGCCAGCAATGTCCATCGCCTTGTAGTCGCCGGGCTCGGGAATTTCGCACGAAGGCGCGACCATCAGCGGCAGGCGGCGGAAGATCTGCTTCTTCTCGCGCTCGAACAGCGCCTCGTCGGTATAGGTCGAAGCCGGAATGCGCACGACCCCGTCCGCGAGTTCCATCGTCCCCGCATCGCCGTGGGCGATGAGCGAACGGGTCATTTCGATCAGCTGTTCACGTGACATGGCTATATCCTCAGAATCCCGGACAGGGCTTTTGCGATAGACAGTGATCCCCGGCAGCCCTGCCTGCAATTGTCATTTTTGCTTGGCGCAACCGGCTTGCCCGCCGAGAGCGCCCTTGTGCAACAAACTGGTACTTCCCGGCAATGGAGTTACAATCAAGCAGCAATAAGAAATAAATCTTGGATAACAACAATGTACCAACATGAAACGACCCAATTTCTGCTCCAGATGGCTGGTAGACATCGACCGGGTGGTGGCACTATCTAGCGGTCAAGTCGCAAAAAGATGGTGAAAGATATGCTCAAGCAGGTAATTATTACCCTCTCGCTCGCTATTGCTGGCTCATCGCCCCTCATGGCTCAGTCGTTTACGTCAAGTACTACCGACTATACTGGTAACGACGCGGTCCGGCTGACCTTCGAATCCCCGCTCCCCAGCGGCTTTTCGCTCAATGGTGGCCGCATCACCACCGGCAGTATTGGCGGTGTCCAAGCCCAGCCCAAGGGTTCCACCGGAAAGTACCTCACCACCGATATCGGGACAGCCACGATCAAGGCCGACAAGGGCTATGGCGCGGTCAGCTTCCTGTGGGGGTCGGTTGATACGTACAATGCCGCCGAATTCTTCGACAAGGCCGGCAAGCTCCTTGGCAGCCTCACCGGCTCGCAAGTGGCCGATGCGCCGGTGAACGGCGATTGGAAGTCGGACCGCACCAACCGCTATGTCACGTTCTTCGCCGATGCCACGGCTGGCCAGAGCATCGCCAAGGTGCGTCTGAAGTCCAGCAGCATCGCGTTCGAGACCGACAACTTCGCGTTCATCCCGGCCAAGGACCCGGTCGTGGTGCCGGAACCAGGCGTCGCCTTGTTGTTCGGCTCGGCCACCGCGTTCGTGCTGCTGCGCCGCCGCCGCGCGTCAGGCTCCGGCGCCGCCGTGCCGGCCTGAACTCCGCAGGGCCGCAGCCCGGCCCTCGCCGAAACAGCGAACGTCCCGTGCCGCTTGACGGAGCCTTACACCATGAAATTCCTCAAACCCTTCGGCCTCGTCCTCGCGGCCGTCCTCGCCGCGGGGGCGCTCGCGGCCTGGACTTTGCCGACCCCGGCGGAAACGCTACCTGCCGCCCAGCCGCAGGCCCAGTTCGTCTCGCCCTATCAGCCGGCCGCGATCAGCGTCGAGCAGGGGCTGGCGCGCGTCCAGGCCGACCCCGGACATGCTGCGGTGTGGCGCGATCTGGGGAGTGCGCAGCTGAAGGCGCGCAAGTTCCGCGATGCGGAGCAGTCCTACGTCAAGGCGCTCGCCCTCGCGCCCGATCATGCCGAAACCTGGTCGGCGCTGGGCGAGGCGCGCATCCAGTTCCAGAATGCCGATGGCGCACGCATGCCCGCCGGCGCGGCGGAAGCCTTTCGTCGCACGCTGGCGCTCGCGCCGCGCGATCCGCGGGCACGGTTCTACTTCGCCATGGAAAGGGATTTTGCAGGCCAGCATGATGCTGCCATCGGCGAATGGCTGGACCTCCTGCGCGAGGTGCCAGCGGGCTCGGACGCGGACAACGCGATCCGCGCCGCCATCAGGGCCTCTGTCACGCGCAATCACAAGCTGATTGCGCGGGCGATCGAGCGCGCCGCTCAGGCTCAGCCCCGCAACACCGGTATCTGATCGCGGCGGCCGCCGCGCGGCCAGGCAGGAATGACAAGCGCGGCGGCTGGTGCCATTCCGGCTCTTGCAACTGGCGGCCCGGGGCGTACCTAAGCGCGCATGCCCTCGCCTGAATGGATAGGCCGACCATGATCCGCTCATGCTGGCGCGCGCTGATGGCGGGCGCCGCGCTTCTGCTTGCCGCTCCGCTCGCGGCCCAGTCCGCCCCGCAGGGCGAAGTCATCACCACCGCCTCGGGTCAGGTCGAAGGCTTCGTCCGCAATGGCACGCTCGAGTTTCGCGGCATCCCCTATGCCGCCCCCATCTCCGGTGATGCGCGCTGGAGCCTGCCGCAGCCTGCCGCGCCCTGGGCCGGCGTGCTCCCCGCGATGCACTTCGGCGGCGCCTGCCCGCAGGCCGCGCGCTATGGCCTCACCGAACGCAGCGACGAGGAGAACTGCCTCACGCTCAACGTCAGCCTGCCCATCGCCAAGGCCGCAAAGCGCCCCGTTCTCGTCTGGCTCCACGGCGGCGCTTTCGTCGGCGGCGCGGCCTCGCTCTACCGGCTGGACCGGCTCGCCAAGGGCATGGATGCCGTCGTCTTCAGCGTAAACTACCGCCTCGGCGTGTTCGGCTTCATGGCCCCACCCGCTGGCACGTCCGGCGCCGGGCATGTGCTCGGCCTCGAAGACCAGCGTCTCGCCCTTCGCTGGATCAAGGCCAACGCGGCGGCCTTCGGCGGCGATCCTGACAACATCACCCTCGCCGGCGAATCCGCCGGTGCCGCCTCGGTCTGCATGCAACTCATGGACCCTGAGCAGGCCAAGGGCTTGTTCCACCGCGCCGTGATCCAGAGCGGCGCCTGCGGCACGCCCTTGCGCACTCTGCCGCAAGCGGAAGCGTTCGCCGCCAGGGTCGCAAAGGAAGCCGGCTGCACCGATCTTGCCTGCCTGAAGGCCGTCGACCCGCAAGCCCTCATCGCCGCCGGGTCACGCGCGGCGAGTGGCGAACTCCTCGCCTTCGCGCCCTTCACCGGAGGCCCCACCGTTCCGCGCGCGACGCTCGACGCCCTGCAAACCGGCCAGTTCCTCCGGGTCCCCATCCTCAACGGTTTTACCCGCGATGAAATGCGTCTCTACGTCGGCTACGATGTGCAGGGTGGCGCAAGGATCACCGCCGAGACCTACCCCCTCGCCGTGCGCGCGATCTATGGCGACAAGACCGTCAGGGTCCTCGCCCGCTACCCGCTCAAGTCCGGCGAACACCCCGCCGAAACCCTGGGCTCGCTGATGACGGACTTCATGCCCGGCCTCGGCATCACCCACTGCCTCATGCTCGAAAGCGGCCGCCTGCTCGGCGCCTACACTCCGGTGTTCCAGTGGGAATATGCCGACCGCACCGCGCCTGTGCGCGGCGTTTCGATCCCCATCAGCCCCGAACCCGGCTTCAACCTCGGCGCGGTTCACTCCGCCGAGCTCAATGCGCTGTTCCCCAATTTCTCCAACACGGCCGCCATGTCTGCGCCCGATCTCGACCCCGTCTCGCAGCAACTGGCTGACCTTATTGTCAGGGCATGGGCCGCCTTTCTGCGCGGCAACCCCAGCCCGGAGGAATGGCCCGCCACGCGTCCCGGCTCCGTGATGCGCTTCGAGCCCACCCGTGTCGGCCCCGTCGATGCATCGACCGAGTATCAGTGCGATTTCTGGAAAGCCGAGTACCCGGCCTTCTTCGGCAAGCCTGCAAAGGAAACCCAATGAACACAGCCATCGTCACCGGTGCCGCGCAGGGCCTCGGCCTCGTCACCGCCCGCCGCCTTGCCGCCGCCGGCTACCGCGTCGTCCTCACCGATCTGCAGGACGTGTCCGAACAGGCCGCCGCCATCGGCGCGCAGGCCATCGGCATCAGCGGAGACGTTGCCAGCGAAATGTTCGTCGAAGACATGGCCGCGCGCATCGCGAAGGATTTCGGCGGCGCGCAGGTCCTCGTCAACAATGCCGGGATCAGCCTGATCCAGCCCGCCGAGGAAACCACGCTGGATCAGTGGCAGCGCATGATGGCGGTGAACCTGCAAGGGCCGTTCCTGCTGTGCCGCGCCTTCGGCCGCCAGATGCTCGCCGCCGGCAAGGGCTCCATTGTCAATGTCGCCTCGGTCGCCGGCCTCGGCGGAGTGATCCACCGCTCGGCCTACAACACCTCCAAGCACGGCCTCGTCGGTCTCACCCGCACGCTCGCGGGCGAATGGGGTGGCCGCGGTGTGCGCGTGAACGCCGTTTGCCCCGGCTGGATCAAGACCGAGATGGACGTGAAGGACATGGGCTCGGGCGCCTACGACGATACCGATATCGTCAACCGCGTGCCGATGGCCCGCTTCGCCCAGCCGGAGGACGTGGCAGAGGCCATCACCTTCCTCGCCTCGGACGCTGCATCCTTCATCAACGGCGTTTCGCTCCCCGTCGACGGCGGCTGGACCGGGGATATCAGCTGGGACAGCCTGCGGTTGAAAACGCGGGGCTGATCGTCCCCGATCCTCTGCATTTTCACGAAGTGCAAATGGGAAGGCGGTATCGGCAAAGCCGATGACGGAGGGGCAGAACTTCCCCGTAGCGGGGAGAAGAGCCATCGAGGATGGTGGGGTGGGCAAGTCGGCCAGAAGCCCGGTTCATAGATAACAGACGCGTCTGTTATTCATAAACCGCTGTCCTACAGCCACCCCCGTGCGGCATGATCCTGCCATGCCGCACGGGCTCATATCCGCCATGCCGTTTTTCTCGCTTTTCCGCCGCATCCGCGTCCTCCGCCCCTTGATCGCTGCAGTCGATCAAACTCCCCTCACTGATCGAACGCCATTCTTCCCCAAGACAGTGTCAACTGTGTCAACTTGGTGCCGCGCGGCCTGTCAGATTGAGGAGTGGGCAAGCCGTGCCCCCGCGCGTTTCATGGGCGCTGCAAGATAGGGAGAATGCCATGCGTGTTGCTCTGCCGGAGGCCCATCACCAGAACCCGCTCGGCCACTTGTCCGAGCACTACGCGCCCGAGATCGTGAACGCCGCATTCGGCTTTTCCGATGTCACCTACCGCATGTCGAAGCTGCCCACGCGCCTGTTCGAGGGCGCGCGGATGCGCACGGCGCTGATCAACGGGTGCCAGCTGTGCCAGAACTTCCGCGTGCTGCGCGATCGGCCCGATATCGAGCACAACAATGGCCCCGCGCCGGACGAGGCTTTCTACGCCGCCGTCCACGAATGGCGCACTTCGTCGGTCCTCTCGGAGCGTGAGAAACTTGCCATCGAATATGCCGAAAAGGTCGGCCTTGATCCCAAGGGCCTTGCCGTCGACGAGGACTTCTGGTCGCGCTGCAAGGCGGCGCTGAGCGATGATGAGATCGTCGACCTCGCCTTCTGCGTCGCGGTATGGATGGGACTGGGACGCGTCGCCCACGTTCTCGGGCTCGATGCGGTCTGCGCGCTGCCGGCGCTGCGCGAGGTGGCCTGAAGCGTTGGCCTTGCGCTGATCCGCCACTATGCTGGTGGACAAACGGAGGGCTGATGATGGAAAGCACAGGGATCGAGTTCAACCGGCGCGGCCTGCTCGGCGCACTGGCGGCGGGCGGGACGGCCCTTTCGCTGGGTGCGGCTGGTGCGGCCCAGGCAGCTCAGGGCCCAACGCCCCGCGCAGTCCATGTTTACGATGCGGTTGCCCTGCTCGAGGAGACGATCCCCCATGGCACCACGCCTTACGGCGAGCGCTTCCGCGTCCCCATCATCGGCGGCAGCTTTGCAGGGCCTGATATCAAGGGCCGCATCCTGCCCGGCGGGTTTGACTGGCAACTGAAACGCCTCGACGGCTATCTCGAACTGGTCGCCGACTACTTCATCGAAACCGATGATGGCGTCCGCATCCAGGTGACCAACCGCGGCCTCGTCCAGACGGCGGGCGGCACCTATGCGATGACGACCCCGCGCTTCGAGGCCCCGATGGGCAAGTATGGCTGGCTCAACCAGTTCATCTTCGCTGGCTCGGTTGCGGAAGGCAATGACAAGGTCCCGTCCGTCCACCTCTCGATCTTCAAGCTGGTCTAGCAAGCGGCGATGGCGACCCAGACCAACCTGTCGATCAACCCGCGCCGGTTGTGGGAGACGATCCACGATACCGCGCGCTTCGGCGCCACAGCGAAGGGTGGGCTCCGCCGCCTCGCCGCGTCAGCCGAGGACAAGCAGGTGCGCGACTGGTTTCGCACGGCCTGCGAAGCGGCGGGCTGCACCGTCACGGTCGACCAGGTCGGCAACATGTTCGCCGTCTATCCCGGCCGGCGCCCTGATCTCAAACCCATCGCCGTCGGCTCGCACCTCGATACCCAGCCGACCGGCGGCAAGTTCGACGGGATCCTTGGCGTGCTTGCCGGGCTCGAGGTGATCCGCACTTTCGACGAGATGGGCTATCAAACGAGCGCACCCATCATGGTCATCAACTGGACCAATGAGGAAGGCTCGCGCTTTGCGCCCGCCATGCAATGCTCGGGCGTCTATGCTGGTGCGCTCGACAGCGAAGCCGCGCTGGCAACACCCGACCGCGATGGGGTGACGCTGGGCGAGGCGCTGGCGGCGATCGGCTATGCCGGGAGCGAACCCGTGCGCGCTGACCGTTTCCAGGCGCTGTTCGAGCTGCACATCGAGCAGGGCCCGATCCTTGAAGCCGAGGGCGTGACCATCGGCGCGGTGCAGGGCGTGCAGGGCATCCGCTGGCACGAGGTGACCCTGCGCGGGCAGGACGCACACACCGGCGCGACCCCGATGGCGATGCGCCGTGATGCGCTCTGCGGCATGGCCGCGGTCGTAGGCGCCTTGCAGGATATTGGTCGCCGCCATGCGCCGGGCGTCGCCAGCGTCGGCATGGTCGAGAACCGGCCGAACAGCCGCAACGTGGTGCCCGGCGAAGTCTTCTTCACCGCCGATATCCGTCATCCGGACGAAGCCGTGCTCGATGCGATGGAAGCCCAATTCCTCGCCACGCTGGCCGATGCGGCAGAGGCGAACGGGCTGGAGGTGGAGCAGCGCCGCAACTGGCATTCTCCCGCCATCGCCTTCGATGCGGCGATGATCGAATGCGTGAGGCGCGGCGCGGAGCGGGCGGGCTATAAGGCGCGCGACATCCTGTCCGGGGCGGGCCACGATGCGGCTTATCTCGCCCCGCTTGTGCCCACCGCGATGATCTTCGTGCCATGCGAGGGCGGCATCTCGCATAACGAGATCGAGACCGCGACGCTGGAAGATTGCGGCGCGGGCACGCAGGTGTTGCTCAACGCCATCCTTGAATATGATGCGCGTCTGGGCTGAAACGGTCCGCGCACTCAATCCGAATGGGGGATCCATCATGAACACGCCTGATCTTGCTGCCTGGTGGATGCCCTTCACCGCCAACCGCCAGTTCAAGGCAAGCCCGCGCCTCCTCGCCGAAGCGCGCGGCATGTTCTACCGCTCGGACGATGACCGCGAGATCCTCGACGGCACCGCGGGCCTGTGGTGCGTCAACGCCGGACACGGGCGCGACGAGATTGCCGATGCGGTCGCGCACCAGATCCGCACGATGGATTTTGCGCCCGCCTTCCAGATGGGGCATTCCATCGGCTTCGAATTCGCCAGTCGGCTTGCCGAGATCGCGCCCGCCGGGCTTGGCCATGTATTCTTCACCGGCTCTGGTTCGGAATCGGTCGATACCGCTCTCAAGATTGCGCTCGCCTACCAGCGGGCCATCGGGCAGGGCACACGTACCCGCTTCATCGGGCGGGAGCGGGGCTATCACGGCGTCGGCTTTGGCGGCGTTTCGGTCGGCGGCATTCTCAACAACCGGCGCGTGTTCACCAGCCTGCCCGGCACCGATCACATGCGCCACACCCACGATCCGGCGCGCAACCGCTTCACCCGCGACATGCCGGAGCATGGCGCGGAGCTCGCCGACGATCTCGAGCGGCTTGTCCAGCTCCACGGCGCGGAGACCATCGCGGCGGTGATCGTCGAGCCGGTGGCGGGCTCCACCGGCGTGCTGCCGCCGCCCAAGGGCTATCTCGAACGCCTGCGCGAGATCGCCACGCGCCACGGCATCCTGCTCATCTTCGATGAAGTGATCACCGGCTTCGGCCGCCTTGGTACGCCGTTCGGCGCGGACTACTTCGGCGTTACGCCCGATATCATCACGACCGCCAAGGGTATCACCAACGGCACCCTGCCGATGGGCGCGGTCTTTGCCAGCGACGCAGTACATGACGGTATCGTGAAGGGGCCGGACAACCTCATCGAGCTGTTCCACGGCTATACCTATTCGGGCCACCCAGTCGCCTGCGCGGCGGGCCTTGCGACGCTGGACATCTATGCGCGCGAAGGCCTGCTGACGCGCGGCGCAGAGCTGGCCGGGCTCTGGGCCGATACGCTCCATGCCTTGCGCGATGCGCCGCATGTGATCGACGTGCGCACCATCGGCCTCGTCGGCGGGATCGAGCTGGCCTCGCGTGATGGCGCGCCGGGCGCGCGGGCCTACGACGTGTTCACCGACTGCTTTCGCGCCGGCCTCCTGATCCGCGTGACGGGCGATATCATCGCGCTCTCCCCGCCGCTGATCATCGAACCCGATCATATGGGCCGCATGGCCGAGACGATCCGCGCTGCCTTGGAGCGCGCCGGGTGAGGCATTGGCTGGCCGTCGCGGCGGCTCTTCTTGCGGTTCCGGCGGCGGCCAAACCCATCGGCATGAGCGAGACGGAGCAGCTGGCACCGGCGGTGCCGCCGATCCTTTCCGCGCGCGAGCGGGCCGAGACCGAGAACCGTATCCTCGCCGAGCGGCTCGATACGGTGATCCCCGCGATCATGCGCGCGGAGGGTATCGACCTGTGGCTGCTGGTGGCGCGCGAATACTTCGAGGAGCCGGTGGTCGCCTCGATGCTCGATGCCGAGAACATGCACGCGCGGCGGCGGACGATCCTGATCTTCCACGATCCGGGCGAGGGAAAGCTGGTCGAGCGACTCACGGTCAGCCGCTACAGCCTTGGCGGATTGTTCCAGCCGGCATGGGACCCGGCGAAGCAGCCCGACCAGTGGCAGGCCGTGGCGGACATCATCGCGGCGCGGGGTCCGGCGAAGATCGCAATCAACGTTTCCGATCTCCACCAGTTCGCCGATGGCATGACGGTGAGCCAGTACGACAAGTTCAACGCCGCGCTGCCGGCGGCGCTGCGCCAGCGCATCGTCAGCGGCGAGGGCCTCGCCATCCGCTGGCTGGAGACGCGCACTCCTGCCGAGATGGCGCTCTATCCGGCGATCGAGCGCACCGCCCATGCCGTCATCGCGGAAGCTTTTTCGCGCAAGGTCATCACCCCCGGCGTCACGACCGCAGAGCAGGTACAATGGTGGTACCGAGACCGACTGCTCCAGCTTGGTCTCGATGCATGGTTCCATCCCTCGATCGCCATCCAGCGCGCGGGCGTGAAGGGCATGCTCGAAGGCGCCGAGGTGATCCGGCCCGGCGATCTCCTGTGGACCGACTTCGGGATCACTTATCTGAGGCTCAACACCGACACCCAGCACCTCGCCTATGTCCTGAGGCCGGGCGAGACGGAGGCGCCCGCAGGCCTCAGGCAGGGCCTCGCGAACACCAACCACGTTCAGGATATCCTCTTGCGCCAGTTCGCGGTGGGGCGCAGCGGCAACGAGGCGCTGGCGCAGGCGCGCGCGGAGGCCAAGGCGGCGGGACTTGATCCGTCGATCTACTCGCACCCCATCGGCCTCCACGGCCATGGCGCGGGGCCTTCGATCGGCTTCTGGGACAACCAGAACACCGATCCGCGTGGGGAGGCGCCGATGCGGGCCAATACCGCCTGGTCGATCGAGCTGACCTCCTACGCTGCCGTGCCTGAATGGGGCGGACAGCGGGTCGACTTTCGGGCTGAGGAGAATGCGTTCTTCGACGGGAAGACCGTGCGCTTCATCGATGGGCGCCAGACCAGCCTGACCCTGATCCCTTCGGAACCTTGATCCTGTTGAAGAAGCGTTTGACGAGATTGCGCTGATAGCAGGTCCATGGCGCAAAGCGCGAAGCGCGGCCTCCGGTTGGAGCGGTCAGGCATGTTGGCCCAGATGTTCCGTACCGCTGCCGATTCGAAAGGCCGCCTGAGTTACGCAGTGGACAACAACTCACCCCGATCCACGAGCTTGTACCCTAGCTCTCGGGCCTGGCGTTCTTGCGGCGCGGGCCGGTGACGGACTGGCGCGATTCGTACAGGGCCTCGAGCGCGGCATCGGCGCGTTTCAGGGCTGCCCGGACGATCGGCAGGTCGCCCTCTCCGATCGCCGCCACCAGCGCGCCAACCACTTCCCGGCTGAGCGCATTTGAGCGCCTTGCCACTTCAATCCCCTGCGGAGTCAGCCGGGCGATGACGATGCGCGAATCGTCAGGGCCTACTTCTCTCGTCAGGTAGCCGAGTCCTTCGAGGCGCTTGAGCTGGTGCGAGATCGTCGATTGCGGCAGTGCCATGACCTTGACGATCTCCCCCGCAGTCAGTTCGCCGCGTTCGGCAAGCAGGACGATCATCCGCGACGTTACCAGATCGACTCCGGCTTCCTGAAACCAGGGGTTCGAAATGCGGGCCATGTGGGCTCCGACGCGGTGCACGAGGAACGAGATGCGTTCTGTGAGGGGCGGCAGGGCGCTTGCGTCGCCATCGGGGTGCTGGTCAACTTGGTCAATCGGCATCGCGGTGCGAACCTTCGGCGCTCGGGCCGGACATATGCGGATAGGGCCCCAGCAGGAGCAATATGCACCCCGCTACGGCAAACAGCGCCGCCGAGGACAGAAAGCTGGCCGCGTAATCACCCGAAACCTCGCGCAGGCGGGAGAACATCGCCGGTGCGCTGGCGCTGCCGACGGCGAGGCCGGCATAGAGGAGCGCATAGAGCTTCGAGAAGCGGGCCGGGCCGAAATAGCGCGCGGTGAGGAAAGCCAGCAGATCGAGCTCCGCGCCGGCGGCGAGGCCGAGCGCTAGACAGCACAAAGTGAGCTGTAGGCCGTCCGTCGCGCGGATCAGGACGAGGCAGGCCGCAGCCGGGATGAGCAGGATCACGCAGCCGACCGCCGGCGCCCAGTAGCGGTCGATCAGGACGCCGACGAGCACGCGCCCCGGGATCATCGCGAGGCCTACCATGCCGGCAATCACGGCCGCCCGCGCAGGGGAGACGCCGCGATCGGTGAAGGCCGGAACCAGGCTGGTCAGCACGCCCGAGACCGCAAGATAGCCGCACAGGATCGAGATCGCGAGGACCGCGAAGCGCGGGCTCCGCACGGCGCTGCGAATGGAAACGGCAGGCTGCGCCGCCGCCTGTGCCGTGCGGCTCGGTTCGGACGGGAGCCAGAACCACGCGGCCGGCAGCGAGACAGCAAGGGGCAGCAAGGCCACCACGGCAAGTGCGACATGCCAGTTCGTGCGTTCGATCAGCAAGGTGATCAGCACGGGCAGCAGGATTGCCGACAGGGCCGTGCCGACAAGCGCCAGCCCCAGCGCAGTGCCCCGCGCATGATCGAAGCGCGAGGTCACCACTTTCGACCAGACCACCGGGTTGGTACCGGCACCCAGCAGCGCTGTCAGAGCGAAACCGAGGTAGAACACCAAGGGTGAGTGGGCCGTCGCTGCCACCATCATTCCCAGCGCTACGCCCGCGAAGCCCGGCAAGGCGACCATGCGAACGCCAAGGCGATCGACCATCCAGCCTGTGACCGGCGCCGTCAGCGCGCCGAGCCCGGAGCTGAACGCAATAGCAAACTGGATATCGCTGCGCGACCAGCCGGTCTCCAGTTCGATCGGCTTGGTCAGCGCGCCGATGCTGTAATAGGGCAAGGCAATCGCGCTTGCCGCTATGCCGAGCGCGCAAGCAACCAGAATGCGCCAGCCAGACCTGAGCTCGGCGATGGCGGCAGGCGTCATCATTCGGCGGCATCTCCAGCGCGTCTGGTCACCCCGGCACGCTCCGGCAACAGGACCACCTCTCACGATATTGTATTGATTTCGATGCTTCACAAGGCATGGCCGCCATGTCAAGTGATGGGGAGGCAGGACCGCCGGTCGCTCAGGGGTGTGTTCCGGGTGTCTGGCGGTAGCACGGCACGGGAAGGAGCCTGAGGCAAATGGATCTCGGATTGAAGGACAAGGTGGTGCTGGTGACCGCGGGGAGCCAGGGCATCGGTCTTGCCACCGCACAGGGGTATCACCGTGAGGGCGCGCGGGTTGCGATCTGCGCCCGCAATGCCGACAAACTCGCCGCCGCCGCCGCAACGATGCCAGGCTGCCTTGCGCTGCAGGCAGATGTTTCCGTGGCTGCCGAGATCGAGGCGATGACTCTGGAGGTGGCGGCCACGCTAGGGCCGATCGACGTGCTGGTGGTCAATGCCGGCGGACCGCCGCCCGGGCTCTTCGCAGATCTCGACGATGCGGCATGGCTCAATGCGACCAACCTCACGCTGATGTCGGCCGTGCGCATGACCCGTGCCGTGCTGCCTGCCATGCGAGAACGGCGCTGGGGCCGGATCGTCATCATCTCGTCGGTCGGCGTGAAGCAGCCGGTGCCGAACCTGACCTTGTCAAACAGCGTGCGCATGGCCGTGCTCGGCTGGGCGAAGACGCTGGCGCAGCAGGTGGCGGGTGACAATGTGCTCGTCAACACGGTCTGCCCCGGCTTCACACGCACCGCCCGGATCGAGCAGATCCTTGGCCCCACCGGGCAGGACGGGCCGAGCCCCGCCGAAGCCGCCATAGCTGCGCAGATCCCGCTGGGCCGCATTGCCGAGGCCGAGGAGATCGCCGGCCTTGCCGTGTTCCTCGGGTCCCAGGTTGCGAGCTACATGACCGGCACGGCCATCGCGGTGGATGGCGGCTCCGCGCGGGGATACGCCTGAGATGAGCCTCGCTGCCGCCCGCGTCATCGATATTCACGCCCATGCCGTCATCGAGGAGACCTTCGGCACGGCAGGGCGGTTCGGCCCCGAACTCTATGATGACGCGGGCGTGCCGGTGTTCCGCATCGGTGACTACAAGTTGCGCGGCGTGCGCTATCGCGGCAGCGCCTTCATGGACCCGGATCTCCGGATCGCCGCGATGGACCGCATCGGCATCGACTGGCAATTGCTCTCGCCCAACCCGCTGACCTATTTCCACTTCATTCCGGCGGCGGAAGCGGTAGCCTTCTGCCGGACGCACAACGATGCGCTGGCTGCGCAGATCGCGCGCTTTCCGGACCGGCTTGGCGCAGCGGCGGCCTTGCCCATGCAGGATGTCGATGCAGCGATTGCGGAGCTGCGGCGGGCGGTGAACGAACTGGGCTTCCGCGCGGCCTACATCGGTACGGACATGCCTCAGGGCCTGTCCGATCCGGTAATGGACCCGTTCTACGAAGCTGTCGCTATGCTCGATGTCCCGCTGTTCATCCATCCGGCATCGGCGGGCATCGATGGTCCTCCTGGGCCTGCGGCGTTCGCCAAGTTCGAACTCGATATCACGCTCGGCTTCGCGATGCAGGAGACCGCGGCGCTCGCCACGCTGGTGTTCGGCGGCGTTCTCCATCGCCACCCTGATCTCGATGTGTGCATCAGCCATGGCGGCGGGGCGCTGGCGCTCCTCTGGGGCCGTTTGCGCCATGCCGCGCACAAGCGGCAGTGGGTGCCGGAATACCTGCGCTGCGAAGGCCAGTTCGAGGACGCACTGCGCCGCATCTGGTACGACACCCACATGCACGACGACCTCTCGCTCGATCTGCTGATCGAGCGCGTTGGCCGTGATCGCCTTGTCTACGGGACGAATTTTGCCGGCTGGGATGCGCCGCAGCAGGCCGAGACGCACGGCATGGAAGCCCTGCTGGCCGACAACGCGCGCCGCCTGCTGCGCGCCTGACCTTAGTCGCGCGACACGCCGAGCCCGAGGCCGCCGTCCACATCGAGGATCGCGCCGGTCACCCAGCTTGCCCCGACAAGATATTCTGCTGCCTCGGCGACATCCGAACCCTCACCCAGCCGGTCGATTGCCTGCAGACTGCCCATGTCGCGATAGCGCTGTGCCGCCTCTGCCTCGCTCAGCAATCCTGCGCGCATATTGATCTCGGTCAGCACCCCGCCCGGCACGATGCAGTTCACACGCACCCCGCGGCTTCCCATTTCCGCGGCAAGAACTTGCGTCAGGGTCTGCAGCGCACCTTTCGTCGCGGCATAGGGCGACGCGCCCGGAAACGCGCGGCGGGTGTGGCTGGAGCCGAAGAACAGCACCGATCCCTGGCTCGCTTCAAGGTGTGGCATCGCCAGCGAGGTCAGCATCATCGCGCCGACGACATTGGTGTGGAACAGGCCGAGCAGTTGCGCTTCATCGAGCGCGGCCACAGGGGTGCGATACATGTTGCCGGCATTGTTGACGAGCACATCGAGCCCGCCGCCTTTTTGGGCCGCCGCTGCGACCATCGCCTCCCGGTCCGCTGCGACGGTGACATCACCAATGACCCCGGCACATCCGATCTCGTCGCACAGCGCCTTGATCCGGTCTGCGCGCCGCCCGCTGATGGTCACCGCAGCGCCCCTGCTGACGAAATGGCGCGCCATCGCCGCCCCAAGCCCGGAACCGCCTCCGGTGATGAGTATGCTTCTGCCCTCAAGCGTCATGCGCGGTCTCTTTCTCGCAAAGCCAGCTCAGCATGGCTTCCAGAATGGCGACATGTCCCGCCGCGCCCAGCGAGCGGGCATCGTGTCCCAGGGCATCCACCACGATCCTGCCCGATCCGTGCCGGCGCCGCCACACGACTGGCTGGGGCCCCTCTCCGGCATCGGCGGTCGCCATGATCTCGCAGTCCGCCGCTGGATCGAGATGGTGATAGGCCTCGTCGACGATCTCGAAGGGTGCCGCGAAGGCAGGCGAGGGTTGTACGGTGATGGGCCCAAGCGGCGGATGGTACGATCGGTCCCAGTTCCAGCCGCCGCCCAGCAGGCCCAGCCAGCCGGGCTGGTTGTCCCAGCAGATGACCGCGGTATGCATCGCCAGCAGGCCGCCGCCGCTTGTCACATGGCCTGCCATCGCGGCGAGGTGCCCGTCGCTCAGGCGCCCTGCCCAGTGAGGGCGATCCGCCGCATAGCGTTCGAACTGGGTCATCGACCAGCGCAGTGCATTGATGGCCAGAACATCGCGTCCCGGCCTGAGCGGCGCCAGCGCATCGGCGAGATCGCAAGTGATCTCGGTCGCCAGCCCCATGCCCTTTGCTATGTCCGCCAGAGCCTCGCTCGATCTTGCAAAGGGGTGGTTGTAGCCGTCGCTGTAGAGAATCAGGCGCGGCGGATCGGCCGATGTCATGTGCGCGGCAGGTTCTTCAGCACGGCATGAGTCACACCGCCATCCACGACGAGGTCATGCCCGTTGATGTAGCCGCCCTGGTCGCTGTCGAGGAAACAGACCGCGTTGGCGACATCGTCGGGTGTCCCCAGCCGTCCTAGCGGCACACCGGCCGAGCGGCTCGCGCGGACCTTCGGATCGGCGTAGATCGGGGCGGACATGCCGCCGTCGATGAAGCCGGGCGCTATGCTGTTGAACCGCAGGCCGTCCGGGCCATACTCCATCGCGAATTGCCGCATCAGCTGCAGCACCGCGCTCTTGGTTGCGGGGTAGGCTCCCGATCCTGGCCCCGGCCCATAGGCGTTGATCGAGGTCAGCGAGACCACATGGCCCGAGCCACGCGGCAGCATCCGCCGCACCGCTTCGCTTGTGACAGCAAACACGCCCATGAGGTTGACCTCGACGACTCGGCGGAAATCATCGAGTGCGATATCCGCCAGCGCTCCGAAGCGGACGATCCCGGCATTGTTGACGACCAGATCGGGTGCGGCGCCGAGTGCATCGAACAGGGCGGTGACGGCGCTGCCATCCGAGACGTCGCACCGATGCGCCGTAAGCCGGTCCGAAACGGCGACGGCTTCGATATCGGCATCGGCAACCGCGACCCGGTAGCCGCGTTCGAGCAAGGCGGCGGTGATGGCGGCACCGATGCCGGCCGCGCCGCCGGTGACGAGAGCAAATTTCATGGGGCGCCTTTCGGTGTGAAGCGAACCGGGAAACGACCCCAGTTCGGCCTGAAGGTTCCTGCATCCCGCTGCGGGGGATCGTCTGCCACGCATCGCGCGCCGCGGCGCAGCAGTTCGACAAGGATCAGCGTCACGATGCCAAGCTGCGCTTCGGCAGGATCGGTGCCGGGTTTGGCCACGACCCCGCCGTCCAGTTCCCGCCCGAGGCAGGTGTGCAGACCGATGCCGAAGGCGAGGCCGGATCGCAGGGCGGTGCCGGGGACTTCGCGGTCGGGCTCGAACCGGTCAGCGGTCTCGCCAAAGATCGCGGTATCGCGGTTGGCCAGATAGAGGTCCAGTTCGACGCGGTCCTGCGCCGCAACCTCGCCGATTCCCGCGACATGCATGGGGTAGGTGGCGGTGCGCCATGCTTCCGGGCTGGCCGGGTGCAGACGCAAGGATTCATGGACGCAGTGCTGGACGAAGACCGGATCATCAAGGTGGGTCCAGCGGGCTTCATCCTCGCCCGCCCATTCGAGGATTTCCCACAGCGCGTGTACCACTGCATTCGCGGTCGAATGGGCGCCCGCCTGAAGGTAGAAAGCGATCTCGCGCTGGAGCTGATCCTCGCCAAGGCCGAGTTCAGCGTTGCCGGCAAGGAGCGTCATCAGCACGTCGCGCGGAAGGTCGGAGTCGGCTATGCTCCCGGCATTGCGCTCTGCCAGCAGCGCCCGGCGGCGCGCCAGCGATGGCAGGAAAAAGCGCTCGCGCAGCTCCGCCTGCACCGCCGCCACTTCGGTGCTGACTTCTGCATGATCACGCGTGCTGTGGACGAGGGTGGCGCCTTCGCCGAGCTTCTTGGTGATGGCGATCAGGCGCTCGGTCTCGTCCGCGCTGCGCGTCGGGCGGTCGATGCCGGCAAAGTCGGCGGTTAGATTGACCGTCAGCCGGTAGCCGATCTTCAGGAGATCACCGCCGCCCGCCGCGACATAGGGCGCAAGTGTCTCCGCCAGGGTGCGCGGGAAGACCTCTTTCTCGTAGTAATGGAAGAAATTGCGCCGAAAGACCCGCACTTCCACCGTGCGCCGCGCCGCATGCTCCTCACCGTGCAGGGTGAGCAGGACGCCGTCCATCACTGCCTTGCCGGCGTCGTAGAGCGCTTGGCTGAGATCGCGGTTGCGCAAGGCGGCCTCGCAATCGCGAAACGCGGCAATGCGGTGGCGCGCCATCAGATAAGCGCTCGCGACGGGTCGAACAGGATGGGATAGGTGGCCCAGGAAATGCGGGTGATCCCCTTGTCCAGCTGCGCCGGGGCATCGGGATCGGGACGGACGCCCCGCTTCAGCAGCGCCTGCACGATGAGCGGAACGGTGCCGAACTGATGGTCGGCAGGATCGCTGCCCGGCTTTGGCTCAACGCCGATGGCAAGGTTGCGGCCAAGGCAAGCATGGGCGCCAACGCCCATCGAGATGCCATGAGGAAATGCGGAACCCGCCACCATGCGATGCGGATTGAAGCGATCCGCATCCTCGCCGAAAATCGCGGTCTCCCGATTGGCGGTGCGCAGATCGACGACGATCACATCGCCTGGCTCCGCTTCGCTGCCGTCGGCGAGAGACATCGGGCAGGTGGTGCGGCGCTTGGAAACGGGGCTCGAGGGATGGAGCCTGACACTCTCGAACACGCATTGCTGGATGAAGAAGGGATCATCGCGCAGGCGCGCCGCATCTGCGGGATGGGCGTCGATCCAGCGCAGGATTTCGTGAACGGCATGGGTCAGCGAATGGATTGTCGTATGCGCCCCCGCCATCGTGAAGAAGATGCCTTCCTGCAGGAACTCCTTCTCCGTCATGCCGAGATCGGCTTCCCCGGACACCAGCGCCATGAGCACGTCTCTTGGCAGCGCCTCGGCGGCAAGTTTGCCCGCCTCCACCTCAGCCCTCAGAGCGCGCCGTCGTGCCAGCGAGGGATCCAGAAACTGCGTCTTGAACTCGGCCATCGCCGCCTCGATCCGGGCGCGCTTTTCCGGGCGGTCTTCCGGCGGGGATTGGCCCAGCGCGGGCGCAAGGCTGAATTCCTTGAGCAGGCGCAGCAGCTCTGCCGTCTCCTCCGGCGTGCGCTTCACTCGGTCGATCCCG
>Ga0315905_10001588_pt1 | contig 24336 bp, 19 predicted proteins | sample LakEriMetagenome_5_FD_203522 | JGI IMG/M metagenome (GOLD analysis project Ga0315905, IMG submission 203522) | Freshwater fungal communities from buoy surface, Lake Erie, Ohio, United States - Buoy 4 MA121 | ecosystem: Environmental > Aquatic > Freshwater > Lake | place: USA: Lake Erie, Ohio...
GTCTCAAGAAGCACAGATTGGGGCCTGAACTGGTGCTTCAGCAAGCCCGAGAGTTTGGGGAGATGTATCGATATCGGGCTGGTTGCAAGCCTGATCCGGATGCGCAGCGGGACTCTTCGGATGACAGTGCATCCGAATCAGGCAGAGCCTCAGGCCCAGAGGGCACCCAGGCCCAATAGGGTATCCTGCGAAAGCTCTTCCCCGGCGTTTCTCTCTCACGAGTTCTCCCGAGCAAACTCAAGGCTTGCTGAAGGCTTATCAAGCAAAGGCCTCAAGCGGGAGATAAACGGGAGGCAAGGGGAGAGACAGGTAAGCTGCTGAGCCGATGGGATTCGTCCCGAGACGGACTAAATGGTAGGTCCAGTTGGGGGGCGAGAAGGGGGCTCGAGGGAGCGCTGAAGGACTTTTTTGAAGGGCCGGAGTGGCTCAGCGCATGCGGTGCGCGCCAAGGCGGGATAAACGTCGCCTGAATTGGTCTCTAAACCTATCTTTTGGGTGGAATCGCCGCTCGATTCCACCACCGACCGCCCAATTCATCGCGGTCGTTTCCCTAACTAACTCGCGAATTAACTTGGGGACAGTCCCCGCGTTTTATCGCGATCGTTAGCAGAAGGTAAGCTGCTGGGCCGGTGGGGTTCGTCCCGAGACGGACTAGATGGTAGTCCAGTTAAGGGGCAAGAAGGGGGCTTGAGGGAGCGCTGATGGATTTTTTTGAAGGGCCGGAGTGGCTCAGCGCATGCGGTGCGCGCCAAGGCGGGATAAAAGTCGCCTGAATTGGTCTTTAAACCTATCTTTTGGGTGGAATCGCCGCTCGATTCCACCATCGACTGCCCAATTCATCGCGGTCGTTTCCCTAACTAACTCGGGAACTAACTGGGGGACTGTCCCCGAGTATTTGAGAGGGACAGTCCCTGAGATTTAACTGAGATTTAAGGTATCGTGCGGGTCTGGTCCCCGCGACGCCCCCCCCTTCGATGCAACCTGGGTATGGTCCTCCCGGTGTCCTTCCTGGATCGCTGCTCCAGCTAACTCCAGGACTCGCCGAAAAAGAGAATGCTCCGAGCGAGAATTCTCCGCCTCTGAGCCCTCGGGATCCGCGCGGTTCAGAATCTCAGTAACTCAAACTTTCAAGCAGGGCACGGGAATTGGACCAGGAGAGTTGTGAGAAAAATCCGCCTCTGCCCTGGTCCTCAGCCCTTTACTCGGCCCTACGTGGATCGATGCAGACGGATTCCATCGACGGTATGATGATGTGAGCAAAAGAAGTTCTCGGACGCTCGACTTCTTGAAATACCCGTCGAACCAGCAGAGACCACCGCTTATGCCAACACCAAAGCTGCACCGTTCGATCGCTCTGCTGCTGATCTTGACCCCATGGTTCTTAGGTTCCTTGACCTACGGACTTGCCCAAGACTCCTTTGCCCCCGATTCGGCGGCGTTCTTCGAATCGAAAATCCGCCCCATCTTCGAATCCCACTGCTTGGAATGCCACAGTGGACCATCCCCCAAAGGCGAGCTGAGCCTCGCAGACCAAGCAGGTTGGCAATCGGCCGGAGTCATTCAACCAGGTGACCCCAAAAAAAGCGCACTGATCGATGCGATCACCAGCGACGACCCGGAGTCTCACATGCCTCCAGCGCCCAAGCCCGCATTGAAACCCTCGGAAATCGAAGCCCTACGTGCCTGGATCGCCGCAGGGGCCTTCGATCCACGCACGGATCCCAATGGCTTGGATCCCAATAACCCGTCTCCTTTGATCGGACCGAAAAAACGGAACCGGATCTTCGAACTCACCGACGCCGATCGCGCCTATTGGGCTTTCCAACCCCTCGCAAAACCCGAGAGCGAATCTGCGGATTTGCATCGAAGCCCATCGGATAAAATCGATCGGCTCCTGCCGAGCAATGATCTACCTGTGGCACCTCCAGGCGAACGACTCCGTCGACTTTACCTGGACCTATGGGGGCTGCCACCGACCTTTGAACAGGTCCAAGCGTTCGAAAAAGATACCTCCCCTGAACGCTGGAATTCGATCGTCGAGGAACTGCTCGCCTCGCATCACTACGGCGAACGTTGGGGCCGATACTGGCTCGATTGGGTCCGCTTCGCTGAAACCAATGGTTACGAACGCGATGGCCTAAAACCCAACGCCTGGCGATACCGTGACTACGTGATCGACGCTTTGGTCCAAGACAAACCCTACGACCAATTCATCATCGAACAACTCGCCGGTGATCAATGGGCCGAGTCCCAAGGCTACAGTCCAACGAACCAGCAGGACGCTTGGCGCGAAGCGATCATCGCCACGGGCTTCTACCGACTCCACGTCTGGGACGATGAGCCCGATGATACCCTTGCTGCCGAATTCGACGACGCCGACGATATCATGGTCACCATCGGGTCGGCTTTCCTTGGGCTGACCATCGGATGCGCACGATGCCATGACCATAAATTCGATCCGGTCAGCCAAGAGGATTACTACGCACTGCTGGCGTTCATGCGCGGAATCGATCCCTATGGACTCTCGAAAACTGGGGGAGGGGGGCGTGGGACGGGTCGTATCGAACGCATCCTGGCCTCCCCTGCCCAAGTCGAAGCTTGGGACTCGAACCGCCAAAACCAAATCGTCGAATTGCAAAAAACACTCGACCAAACGCTCGATGCAAACTTGAGGTCGGAACTCGAAAATCAGATTAAGGGCCTTCGCGATTCGCTCCCCCCTTTCGAGAAAGCCCTTGCGGTATGGGAGATCGGCTCAGAGCCCAAGCCAACGCATGTGCTCCATCGTGGGGATCCAAACTCACCGAAGCAGCAGGTCGCCTCGCGCCCTCCTGAAGTCTTCTCACACTTCGGAGAAGAGCCAACCTCGGCTCTCGATAAGAGCATACCCCACCGTTTGCAACTCGCCCGCTGGATCGCTCACCCCCAAAATCCTCTGACGGCTCGCGTCCTGGTCAACCGAATATGGCAACGACACTTCGGGATCGGAATCGTTCCGACAACCGATGATTTCGGAAACACCGGCCTGCCACCTGCGAACCCACTTCTACTCGATTATCTTGCTGGTGAACTGATCGAATCGGGTTGGTCGATTAAACATCTTCATCGTATCATCCTGAACACCCAAGCGTTCAGCAAAAGCACTCGACCTGCGATCGACCCCGATGCTCCTAGCTACTACCAACCCCAACTTCATCGCCTCGATGCCGAATCGATCCGCGACTCGATCCTGGCGGTCAACGGCACGCTAAACCACAAAAGCTCGGGTCCGAGCATCTACCCCACGCTGAGCCAAGAAGTCAAAGACGCTGCCAATCCAGTCTCGGTCTCGATGTGGCAGGAAAGCCCCAAGCAACTCCAAAACTGCCGCAGCGTTTATCTGATCGTCAAGCGGTCCTTGAAAGTCCCCTTCCTCGAAACGCTCGATTTCGCGAATAGCACCTCACCAACAGCCATTCGAAACGTCACGACCACCGCCCCGCAAGCTCTCTTACTGCTCAATGACCCATGGCTCCATGAACAAGCCGACCAACTCGCGCAGCGATTGATCCGAGAGGCCGGCTCGGAACCGACCCAACAAATCGACCTTCTCTGGAAGCTTGCTTACCAACGCCCCGCGAGCGAACAGGAACTCCATTGGGCCAACTCTTACTTGCAAAATAACCCGCAGCGATTGGCAAGCCTTTGCCGATCGGTTCTCAATAGCAACGAATTCCTCTACGTGGATTAAACCCTGATGCTCCCCGAAGACCACCGGCCGAATCCTCGGCTCGACCGACGGCACTTCTGCACCCAAACCGGCGCAGGCTTTGGCTCCCTGGCCCTTGCCTCGATGCTCCAGGGACAGGAGCCCAAACTGCCGTCGAAAGCCAAATCGGTGATTTTTCTCTTTATGTTCGGAGGGCCCTCCCAAGTCGATCTATTCGATTACAAACCTGAGCTTCAAAAACGCGATGGCCAAAGCATCCAAAACGAGTTCCGACGCGGCAGCAAAACCCAAGCGGTCCTCCAAGCGAGCCGCCGCAACTTTGCACAACACGGAAACTCAGGACTCTGGTGCTCAGATGCGTTTCCAAATATCGCCAAACACATGGACAAATTGGCGATGGTCAAGTCACTGACGAGCGACTCGTTCGCCCATGGAAGCGCCCTGCTGCAGATCAACTGCGGGCGAATCCTCCAAGGCCACCCGTCGCTCGGCTCCTGGGTCAACTACGGACTAGGATCCGAAAACCAAAACTTGCCCGGCTTTGTGGTTATGCTCGACCCCAGAGGTGGTCCGACCAGCGGTGCTCCGAATTGGTCCAACGGATACATGCCAGCATCCTACCAAGGCACCTTGATGCGATCCGGAGCCCAACCGATCCTCAACCTCCGACCACCCGCAAATATCGATGCAGCAAGCCAACGCGCCGAGATCGATCTGCTCAATGAACTGAATCGCAATTATTCGCAAGATCGCAATGGCTATTCAGAGCTCGAAGCCCGCATCGCTAGCTATGAACTAGCTTTTCAATTACAAATCGCAGCACCCGAAGCGATGGATCTCAGTCAAGAAACCGCAGAGACGATCGCCATGTACGGCATCGACGAACCCAAACCCGATTGGCACCCACTGGCGCTCGGACCGAGCACCTTCGGTCGCCAATGCCTCATCGCCCGAAGACTTGTCGAACGAGGGGTGCGCTTCATTCAAATCTACTCCGGGGGCGGGAACGCCGGTGGACAAAACACCTGGGATGGCCATCATGGAATCGAAGAGAACCTCAAACTCCATTGTCCCGAAGTCGATCGACCTATCGCCGCCCTGCTGTCTGACCTAGAGCGGTCTGGTCTGCTTGAATCGACCCTGGTCGTCTGGGGAGGTGAATTCGGACGAATGCCCGTCTCGGAGACTTTTAACACCGGTGGCAAACCTGGGGGGCGAGATCACAATCCCAAGGGGTTCACCTACTGGTTCGCTGGCGCGGGAGTCAAGCCTGGGACCAGTTACGGCCAGACCGATGAACTCGGAGAAGCTGCCGTTGAGAACCCACGGCACCTGCGCGATCTGCATGCGACGATCCTGAATCTGATGGGACTCGATCACCGCAAACTGACCTACTTCCACGGTGGCCTGGACGAAAAACTCACCGGTGTGATCGATGCGTCGCCGATCCGTGAAATCTTGATCTGAGTCGCATCGGCGTCTTGCGAATTCGGCCTAAGGCCGCTTCGTTAGTCGTTTGCCACAGCTTGCAAGCGATCGGTGGATCGACTCGTACTCGGGCATGGCCCCCTTGCGAGGGCGGATGACATAGTCGAACGATCCGGGCAGAATGTGTTGAAGTCGTCGAAACGCTTCGCGTATCAACCGCTTCCATCGGTTCCGTACCACGGCATTTCCGACCTTGCGAGACATAGATATTCCGAGCCTAGGACGACTGAGCGAATTGGTTGCGGTATGGATAACCAAAACCGAGTCGGCAATCACCCGACCGGTCTTGAATAAGCGATCGAAGTCGCGTTGCCTGACAACCCGTTTGGATTTTGGGAATCGTTCAGAAGGTTGTTCAGGCATGCATCGCGACTGGAGGATCAATCATTGATCTTCGCGTTGGAAATGAGTTTGAGGAACTCTTGGTTGCTGGCGAATCGACCGAGTTGCTTGGTCAATTGCTCCATGGCTTCGACAGGATTCATCGAGTTGAGAGTTCGCCGAATCATCGTCACGGAGTGATAGGTATCCGGATCGTGAAGCAATTCCTCACGTCGGGTACCAGATTGCGTGATATCGATCGCAGGCCAGATCCGTCGATCTGCCAACTTGCGATCCAAGACCAGCTCCATGTTTCCGGTACCCTTGAACTCTTGGAAGATCAATTCGTCCATGCGAGAGCCGGTATCGACCAAGGCTGTTCCGACGATCGTCAAGGATCCGCCTTCGGCAAATGCTCGCGCGGTCGCGAATAGTTTCTTGGGAATATCCATGGCCTTGATGTTAACACCACCGGACATCGTAGGGCCCGAGTTTCCAACCCACTTGTTGAAGGCACGAGCCAGTCGGGTGATCGAGTCCATCAGCAAGAACACATCCTTGCCCATCTCAGCGAGCCGACGGCATCGATCGATGACCAGTTGGCTCAATCGAACATGGGAATCGACATCCTCATCCAAGCTGCTCGCGATGACCTCGCCACGCTTGACATTCATTCGCATGTCGGTGACTTCCTCAGGCCGCTCGTCGATCAGTAGAACGATCAATTCGACTTCAGGGTAATTTTCCGCGATCCCTCTGGAGATATCTTGAAGCATAATCGTCTTGCCCGATCGGGGTGGAGCAACGATCAAACAGCGTTGGCCACGCCCCACGGGAGCAAGCAGATCGATCACCCGGTTGGTCAGAGGCTTCGTGCCGACTTCAAGCCTCAGCCACTTCTCTGGATTGATCGCTGTGAGGGTATCGAAGACTTTGACGTTGGCGTACTCCTCAGGTTTCATTCCCTCTACGTCGAGGATTTCTCGGACGCGAGGACCCTGAGAGCGCCGACTATGTTGCATCACCGCACGGATCTTGAGCCCCTGACGAAGTCGGAACTTCTCGATCATTGTCCCAGGCACAAACGGGTCGGACCGTTCCCTAGAATAGTTGTTCGAGGACGATCGCAGGAATCCATAACCGTTCGGATGCATTTCAAGCATCCCGTAGAATTCCTCACCGGGTTCTTCTTGGACCGCCGCGGCTCCCTCTGGCCGAGGAATCGGATTGCCATCCTCATCAAGTTGCGGCTCTTCGGCACCTTCGTCATTAACCGGAGCTTCGTCCGGATTTCCAAAGGCTTGTTGGTAACCTGGACCATGTCGCCTTCGAGGACGACGAACGCGAGGCCGAGAACCCGGCGCCGCACCCGCACCACCACCACTTCCACCCATGTCATCTCCGTGTGAACGCGATCGGTAACGCTTCTTTTTTGGCATACAATAACCCAGAAATCAACGAAAAAAAAGAATCCTTGGGCACGCGGGAACAACGAAATCGAAGACCCTGCGAGACTTTAAAAATCTGGGACGTTCAACATTCCGTGAACGTCACGACAACCTAGTTGCTGACTGTCTGCTGGAACCCAACTCGGCGATGCTCACATGCACCACGGATACCAGGAACAATGAAACCGTTCTGCCAATCGCTACCCTAGAAAGGGTGGCCTAAGCGCATGAAACGAGGAGAACACAACCGTTTCCGACCAGCAATACCGCAAGCTTAGGCGTTTCCTGCGGAAATGTCAAGCGTTTGGCACTTCTGGCAGATTTCTTCCGGCAATTTTAGCCGAAAACCTCCAATTTGCTCGACCCTCATCCTCCTCGCATCCGATGCAATCGTAAAAGTCACCCCGCATTTAATCCTCGGTCACTCCGGAGCCGTTACGATGCAAGCCCGCTATGCTCTCCTATACCCAACGACGCTCCTGCTGCTCTGTACCGCGATTCTTGCTACGGCAATGCAAGCAAAACTGGCCCAAGCCGCCGGCGAGCAAATCGAATGGTCCGAGAACCTCGCCGAGACCATGAAACTAGCCCAAAGCTCTGGCAAACCCGTTCTGGTCCACTTCTACGGTGACCACTGCCCTCCGTGCCGTATGCTCGAGAAGAAGGCCTTCAAAGACCAACAGCTCATCGCCGCATTCGACGAGCATATCCTCGCAGTCCGTATCAACGCCGAACAGGACACCAAAACCGCCGCGATGTTTCGCGTCAATCGCTGGCCAACCGATGTGTATCTCTACGCCAATGGGGATGAGATCTATCGAAATATCAGCGCGCAAGACCCCGGGGTCTACGAAAAAACCATCGTTAAAGTCGCCGAGAAAAACCAACGTTGGATCGCGCAACGCCCCGCAATTCGATCCGATTCGACAGGGCAAGATCGATCGCTCGCCCAGGCCGATAAAAAACCCTCGTTCGCACCCCCAATCGCCATGGCTAGCGGCCAACGGATGACCCAACCGGCTCGCATTCGTCTCACCGAAACGACCGTCGCCTCGGTCGATACCGCCGAGGTCACTATCGCCCAACCCAACGAGCTAGCCCTTACCGAACTACCCAACCCAATCGATGTCCAAGCACCCAAGGTGATCGAAGCCCTTGCTCCGAGCATCGAACCGCCAGCATCCACTCCTGCCCTAACCGAAGCATCACCGACCGAATCATCACCGACCCAACTGCTTCCTACCTCTGTTGCACTGAACGGATTCTGTCCGGTCTCTCTGAGCGCTTCGATCGAAGCCTCCCAATCGGGAAACAACGCACAAGCAGCCTGGGTCAAAGGCTCTCCGGAATTCGCCGTCCGCCACCGAGGTCGAATCTATCACTGTGTCTCGCAAGAAATGCTCGCCAAATTCCTCGAATCTCCCGATCGCTTTTCGCCGGTGTTAAGCGGTTGCGATTTGGTCGAATATTCCAAATCGGGCAAATGGATCGATGGTGACTGCCGATTCGGTTTTATCGAACAAGAAACCGGACGAATCTTTCTTTTCTCCTCAAGTTTGAATTGCCAGGAGTTTGCGCAAAACTGTGAGGCATACTCGAACATGGTCGGCAAGCCCGCTGCTCGTTAGATGTTCGCTCAACGCTCGCCGCCCTATTTCCTAACTTCTAGGACGGCAAGCATGGCTCAGCATTCTCCAATTCGGCGTTTCGCAAAAAACAATCTCCTGATGACCCTCGTCTCGGGCGCGGCCGTAGTCCTTTCGGCCAACGAATCGGCCTGCGGGCAATCTATCCACTGGCCCCGGCAAGATCTAGCCATCCCCTTCGAACTCAGTTCCATCGGGACCCCACCGGCTCAACTGGTGCTCGAGGTCTCCGAGGATGCAGGAAAAACCTGGCAAAGCGTCGCCAAAGCCGACCCCAAACAACGCCAGTTTCAATTCCAAACCCAACGCGATGGGGCTTACTCGTTTCGGGTCAAGTCGCTCGACCTCGGTGGTCAAGTCATCGATCAACCAGGCGAGACGATGCACATCGTCATCGATTCGACCAAACCGACCGGGCAACTCTTGATCGATCTGGACCGAAAAGGGGATCTTCAAGCCGAATTCCGAATCGTCGAATCTTCGCTCGATCACAACTCGATCCGCCTGGAATACCAAACCGAACTCGATTCGGCTTGGAAAGAGATTTCCTGCAAAACCGAAAAAGGGACCCAAGAGCACGAATGGATCGGATCGGCGAGTTGGTCGATCCCCCATCAAACGACCCAACTGGTCGTGAAACTCTCGGGGCGTGATCATGCGGGAAACACCTTCGATATCACCCGCATGCCCAGGCTCCCTAAAACCGCTCTGGGGCTCACAGGCTCGATGAAATTGGCAAGTACCCGACAGGACGGAACGCCGGCCACGGACCGACAGCCATCCACCGCATCGCTACCGACCAAACCTACCCCAACATCGCTCATCGGTTCAGGGGTGGCCAAGCCCACGTTGAGTCTTCCAACCCTCCCAGGCGGATTGAACCTAGCTCCTGCCTCGCCCGCCAAAACATTGCCCCCACAGAGCATTCCTTCGCAACCTACACCGGCTCAACCCCCGATGTTTACCTCCACCGGCCTACCCGTGCGAAGCATCGAAAACATCCCTGCCTCGAGCCTGAGCAACTCCGCGCCGCTGGCCGGGGCATCCGATGCCCAACGCCCAGAAATCGCTCGACTCCCCACCCTCGATCCTCCCCTGCCTAACCTCTCGAACCCTCAAGCCAACGCCCTGCACTCGTCGAGCAAATCCTTCGAACTCGATTACGCCATCGTCAACGATCCCGGCTCGCCGATCGCAAGCGTCGAACTCTGGGGCACCCTCGATCAAGGCAAATCCTGGGATCGATGGGGGGTCGATGCCGATCGCGAAAGCCCTTTTGATATCGAAGTTGAAACCGAGGGAATGTTCGGCTTTCGAATGGTCATCGTAGGGAGCAATGGCCTAGCCTCCCGCCGCCCACTGCCGGGCGATGCGGCCGATGCCTGGATCCAAGTCGATTCGACGGTGCCTCGTGCTCGAATTCTCAGCGCTCTGGCAGGAAAAGGATCCGATGCGGGCTCCTTGGTCGTCGAGTACCAAGCCCTCGACGATCACTTCATCGATCGACCTATCTCGCTTTACTATTCCGAAACGCCCCACGGGCCCTGGATTCCAATCACCCAAGGTGCAAAAAACCAAGGCCGATTCGCATGGAGCGCTGAGAGCCACCTGCCTGAGAAAGTCTACCTGAGACTCCATGCAACGGATGCCGCAGGAAATGTAGGCGAACACATCTTGGATCTGCCCGTCGATGTCCAAAACGCCGCTCCGCGAGGAAAAATCCAAGGCTTCCGTCCCCGCTAAATTGCCAGCAGGTAAATTGCCCGTCGGTGATGGGAAGCAAACTCTCAAGGTCAAGAACTGGTTTTTCTAGATCGCGCTTAGTTCGGCTTTGGAGTGTGCAGCAACTGGCGATATACTGATAGCGATCGAATGATGTTGACTTGCGTAAAGTCAACTTCTCGCACTCGGTCAATGCCAGAGCGATGTCTTGCACACGCCGTCCCATCGAGCCCACGCCTTGCCTTGCCATGCGCCAAACCGGTCCTGCTTTTCACCGATGCCCATCGCGTCCACGGATCCCAATCCGTCGCATTCGCTTGATTCATGCTTGCTTGTCCATCGCCCTGCTCTTATCCCACGCCACAACGCAGCACCTGCTTGCATCCGCTCAAGACGTTGGCCAATCGCACCAGGAGTCGGGTCCGAAAAAGCTCGCATCAAAACACTTGCCCAATGCGATTCAAGTCCGCAGTGGCGTGATCTCCGGAGGGCTTCCCGTAGGCCCAGCGGCCTTTGCCGAACTCCGCGATCTCGGGGTTCAAACCATCATCAGCGTCGATGGTGCAAAGCCCGATTTGGACCTAGCCAAAGAGTTTTCGATGCGCTATGTCCACATCCCCCACGGATACGACGGCATACCCACTGAGACCATCGCGGCGATCGCCAAAACACTCAACGAACTGCCTGGTCCGATCTATATCCACTGCCATCACGGAAAACATCGAAGTCCAGCGGCTGCCGCATCGGCCTGCGTTGCCCAAGGAACCTTGAGCGAATCCGAGGCGATCGGAATCCTCCAGCTAGCAGGCACCAACCGTGCCTACCGAGGCCTCTTCGAGACTGTCAAAAACGTCAAGCCTATCGATCCACTCGAGTTGTCAAAGCTCAATTTCGATTTCCCCGCCTCATGCGATGTTCCTCCCCTGGTCGATGCCATGGTCGCCTTGGAAGTTACGTTCGCGAAATTAGATAAGTGTTCGATGGGCGGTTGGAAGCCTCTCGAAGAGAACGAGTCGATCGATATGTCCCACCAAGCGGTCCTTCTCCAAGAGCACTTCGAGGAATTGCTCCGCCTCGATGATGTCAAAAACTACCCAGGGACGTTTCGTGATCTGCTCAAAGAATCCCAACTCGCAGCTCTCAGGGTCCAGGTTATGCTCAACCCCAGTTCGACGGACACCTTGGGTGCACTGACGCCTGAGCATCGCGACGCCCTTGGGGTCAATTGGAAGTCCATTCGCTCGGCTTGCACGGAGTGCCACCAGCAATTCCGCGATAAGCCCAAATAGTTCGCCGAATGACAAGCTTGTGGCCCAGGCGTAGGATCCATCAAGATCCCGGCGCGAGAAATGGCCATGCAAGGGTATGACTATCGACCTAGCGTGGTGTCCAAGTCGATGGGCCCATTGCTGTGGTTCTTCGCAAAGGAATCGTCCGGCGATTGACCATCGTCGATCCATCGGGCATCGTGAGTTTCGCGTAGACTTCCACACTCGTGCCAGCAGGCCTCTGCTCGGCCCATCGGATCGGAATGTGCAAGCCCGGCGCCGATCCGACCGGCTCAAGATAGTCCTTGAGCTCCGCTTCGGGAAATTCATATCGACCGATACGTGCGACCGAGCCGTCGGCAAGTGTCTCTTCGACCACAAGTGTCAAAGCTCCGAGCGATGGCACAAACTGCCCGGCGGTGTTGCGCGGGATCAAGACCAAATACAGTCCGTCATCACCGGGCTTGCCATCGGAGTTCTGAGCCCGGCACATCGTCGGGTGCCAGTCGATTTCTCGGACGCGGCTGTCGGTAGGCTTCGTCGGAACCCCTCCAGGTTTCCCTCTGGCTTCGAGGGCTTGGACCGCAGCGGTTTGGATCACCGGTGTAGCGATGCCTGATGGGTTAACGCCGGATGGGCCAACGCCGGGTGCTGTCGATGCAGGGAGCTGGATTTTTCGATCCAAGAGGGAAGCTTCCGAGTCGCCCGAGGGCAAGCCTCGCGGGGCTCGTTCGAGTATCGAACCGCTTTCGATTCCAGGAACTACCGGCAAACTTGCGTCTGGGATTTTGAACTCCGGACTCTTCGGGCTCGGAGTCTTAAAATCAGGGGCCTTGAGCTCAGGTGTTCTAAGCTCCGGTGTTTTCAGCGAGGGGGGCCCTAGTTCAGGCAGGAGCTCCCCGCTTGGTTCCCCAAGGATTAGAGGATCGATCGCTTGAGGTTCACGCACTTGCGGCTCGGGAACCAGTGACTTAGGAGCCAGTGACTTAGGAACAAGTGACTTAGGAGCCAGGGCTTCCGGTGCCGGCAAAATCGGTTCGGTCGATTGTTTTGGGACGACGATTTCCGGCGGTTCGAGGATCAACGAATCGTCGCCTCGGTTGCGGCCTGGCGGCAGCTTCAAGGGAGCTGGAGCACCACTTCTGCTTTTGGGGGATTCGGGCCTTTGCGTTTCTGGCCTTTGCGATTCAGGCTTTTGCGATTCAGGCTTCTGCGATTCGGGGCGAATCGTCAAAGGCCGATCGGAGGGCGAAGTGTCGATGCGACTCGATTGACGCTGGATCTCTTGCAATCGCCCCTGTAGCTGGGCATTGGCGCGACGCAGGTCCTCGAGCTCGAATTCCATCGATCGGTTTTCCGCATCGAAATCATAGACGAGGTCTTCCAGAGCTCGGTTTCTTTGAGCCATCTGCTCGACATATAGCTCGGTGACGGCTCGCTGGCGACAGGCTGGAAAACTCATCAACAGCAACCCGAGTAGCATCCAACGCGCGAGGTACCACTGGCCGAGCGGTAGGCCGAAGCGCCGCAGAACCGGAAGTAGTTGTTGAGGTTTTGGTGCAGAACCGATCATGCAATTGCTGGTTGGCCAAGCCCGAGATCTTTCGCGAAATCCACGACGTTGGTGGACCTCGAATGGTAGTAGCCCATCGGACCTTGCTGCGTCAAGGCGAGTCGTCCCTTGAGGATAGGTAACGCTAGCAATAAGTCGGAATAGGAGGATTTGGTGGATTTTGACGATTGGGTGGACTTTTGCATCAAGATTCCTGCAGTTCCCAGACGAAAGACGAGATTGGGGGCGGGTTGGAATTGGCGGCGACCAAGCATGGCGCTCGCAAACAGAGTTTGTATATATTCTCCACCGGTTAACTCGCATGACACATAAATACCAGTCTCGACATACGGATGTTTGTTCGGTTGCATCGTTGGGCGTCCGTTGGATATTGCTCGGCTCGATGTTGCTGGCTCTGGTTTCTTCGACAGGTTGCAACCTCCTTTTCGGACGTCGGGGTGGACCGGGCGGAGACTTGGATTTGACTCAATTGCAGCGAGAAGGCTATTCGCTTGGTACCAACGGCGTGATGCTCGGTGGGACCGTTGACGACACGAGTGTGTTGTTAGAGGTCAACGACGGCAAGAAGCATTTGGAGAAAATCCCGATGACCGAGGGCCAGCCGATGTTTGTGGCCGATCTGATCCGCGACGCGAAGTTGCACAAAAAGGTGGGACGAATCCATGTGCGGGTGGTAAGGCCCAATGGCACGGCGGCACCGGTGAGGATGGACATCGACTTTGACGAGTCGGGCCGACGCGTCAAAGAGAGTACCAACTACTCGCTCAGGGCTGGAGATCGCGTGGTGGTAACCAAGGACGAGTCGAACTTCGTCTCTCGCATGTTTACCAGCCCTACGTTGTCCGGGTTGATGCGATAAAGAGCTACCCATGTCGGATCGATGGTTTGACACCGCATCGGCTGTCGTAGGGGTGTTTTTAGTGATGGGTGTGGGGGGCTTGGCCCGCCATTTGAAATGGTTTAGCCCAGAGGCCGATCGTTCGCTTGCGAGCTTGACTTCGTACGTGCTCATGCCATGTCTTTTCTTTCACCGCATCATCACCGACGCTTCGTTATCCGCGGATCTGGATGCTTGGTACCCTGCAGTATTGGGATACGTTTGCACCTTTCTTGGGGTCGGGATCGCTTGGGGTGCAGCAACGACCCTTGGCGATAGGTTTGGGCTTGCGTCGGATCCGGAGCAAAGGACCTTTGGACTTACCGTAGGGATTCCCAACTACGGGTACATCGCCTTGCCGTTGGCCGAAGTTTTTTATCCTGCGTGTGTCGTGACATTGATGGTCCACAACGTTGGGGTCGACATGGCCCTTTGGAGTGTTGGTCTTTATACGATTTCGGGCAAGGGGCTCGGCGAATCATGGAGGCGGATTGTGTTGAGTCCCCCTCTTTTGGCCGTAGTTCTAGCCGTTTTGATCAAGCGATTCGATGCTGTCGCCTGGGTGCCCAGTCCGCTCGAGCAAGCGACCCAGAAGCTAGGGCTCTGTTCGGTTCCGATGGGTTTGGTGCTAAGCGGTGCGATTCTCTATGACTATATCGGCATAAGTTCATGGGCCAAGGCTCGGCGAATCTTGAGCTTAGCCATCCCGGTCCGGATGATGATTTTGCCTGTAGCGATCCTTGCGATCGCCACTTGGGGGACCGACTCTGAGTCGCTCAAGCAAGTGTTATTGATCCAAGCGGCGATGCCGGCAGCGACCTTTCCGATTGTCATGACAAGGCTCTACGAGCAAGACGTCCAGACGGCTTGGGTCGTTGTGGTGGCGACATCGCTTTTGAGTCTTTTGACGATCCCGGTTTGGATGATTTTTGGCGCGGCATGGTTGGGGCTTGGTTGACGTGAATCAATCGGAACTAGATGGGAAATCATGCAACCACGGAACACACCGAATACACGGAAGCATTACATAACGGTGGGGGGATTCGTTTCCGTATGTTCGGCGTGTTCCGTGGTTAAAAAACCGGATAGCGGCTCAGGCCCAAGTTCAATGGCCAAATTGGGTTGATCCCTTTCTCGTAGTCAAGGATACTAGGAGGATACTAGAGGCAGTGAGCTAAATTGTTATTCGTACGTGCCGCTGAAACGGCAATCGCAATTACCGAGTCTGAAGCAAAGTTAGAGAAATACCGTGCTGACGCTTGAATCCGAACTTCGCGAACTTGTGCAACGCTTTAATGAAGCGAAAATCGAGTACGCATTGTGCGGAGGAATGGCTGTTGCCCTCCATGGCCATCCTCGATTTACAAGAGACATCGATTTTTTGATCCCTCCCGAATCGCTCAACCGAGCAAAAGAAGTTGCTGCGGCAACTGGTTTTCTTGACGAATCAGGTCGAATTCCGTTCCCCGACTCTGACGTTTATCGTATTCTCAAGATCGTAGGTACTGAATACCGAATCCTCGACCTTCTGGTTCCAAAAAGACTGGACACAATCGCATGGACCCAGCGCCAATGGTTTGACTGGAACGGACTTCCCATTTGTACCGTATCGAGAGAAGGTTTGATCGAAATGAAACTTGCCGCTGGGAGAGACATCGATCGATTCGACATCAAACAACTTGGGTTCGCAGAAGATGAATAGCGAATTGAACGCACAGCGGTTTCCAAAGTCCCCGCTAGTGGATATGTCGAGCGCAGCGATTTCAAGTCGCCTTCGAGAGGTCAGCGAACTCCATCAACTTGGTTTGTCTCTCATGAAGGCAAAACCAATGGCAAATGCACCTAACCCCTCAACCACCACTTTCGTTGCCCCAGACGCTCCTGTGAAATCATCTTCCGTTGCAAGTAAGTAATTCTGCTAGTCGCTCCGTGAAACGGACTATGTCGATGTTGCCTCGATGGATCCGGCGACCTGAGACGGTTTCTAAAGAATCGATCGAAGGTGTTATACTTGCATGTAGTCAACGCCTCGCACTGGGTCGATCGGCCCGGATTAACCCAAGCCGACTGCGAATGCCACCGCGTAGGCCTTGCAGTGGGAGATCGATACCTCGACTTTAGTAATCCCAAGCTCCTTGGCGATTTCCAAGGCGCGGTTCCATAAGATCACCGAGGGTGCCCCAGAAGGCAAATTCACCACCTCGACATCTGTCCACTGGATTCCCCGGGACCAACCGGTACCTAAGACCTTCAAAACCGCCTCCTTGGCTGCCCATCGCCCAGCATAATGCAACTCAGACGTCTTTCGGTCTGCGCAATAGGCGATCTCCCTGGCTGTGAACACACGGCTCAAAAACTCCTCGCCATGCTTGTGCTCCATTCCAGCAATCCGCTCGCACTCGATGATGTCGGTTCCTATCCCAAGCACCCCTCGAGCGGCCTTCGATCCTTGTTCTTCTTGCATTAATTGATCCCCTGCCCCGCGCGCCTTTCGTTCTCGATCAAGATTCCTCGCCCCTTGCTGCTTGAATCCCCGATGGAAGCATCGCCAGCAATTGCCTCTGCGATAGTATCGTCAACGATTGGCCCTCGGAACGCCGGTCCTGGATGTCCCGCTCTCGACGGGATGTCATCCCCGCGAGAGCTTGGGCAAATCCCGCCAAGCTCGTTGTTTGGTCCGGCTGGCTATCGGTCTCCTGGAGGTTCCCTTGAATCACATAGTGGGTCTGCAAATTGATGTCCGTTTGCACTTTGGCCCCCAACTGACTTAAAAATGCTGCCGAGTCCTCTCGGTCCAAACCCAACAGGGTTCCTACCAAAACGAGGTGCTTGCCCTGCATCGGTAAATCCCCTTTGCATTGCGTCAAGATTTCGTCGGCAATCCGACGTCCACGGCGCATTGGGTCGGTTTCCAAGGGTCCACCGTCGCGGCGAAATCGCCGGGGTTCTACCCTCGTTGGACTCTCGTCGACCTTCTCGATGCGAGAGCGACGGACGGTCCTTGGGTGTCGGACACGATCGCTCCAGACCCGACCTCGAACCAATCCGAATTGTTCCTCGAGTTGCTCAAGACTCCCAGCCCCAGAATTCATAGCCGCTTGGATCAGGATCGCTGCCGAGGCCTTGGCGTCCTCGAGCGCATCGTGATGCTTAAACTCGATGGCCAAATGCTCGGCCATCGATGCGAGCGAATGCGATCGCAGTTGAGGCCAGGCTCGCTTGGCTAACAATCGCGTGCACAGCACGTCCATCGGTGGAATCGCCAGCTCGTAGTGCATGCAAGTCGACATGAGCACGTTGGCATCAAAGCCAGCGTTGTGTGCTACGAGCACCGAACCGTCCAACCACTCATGAACCTCCGACCAAATCGCATCCCAAGTCGGCGCATCGAGGACATCGCTCGCACAGATTCCATGGACGGCCACACAGCGGGGTGAGAAATACAATCGGCCAGGACGTATCATCCATTTCTTCTGCCGCACGATTCGCCAAGGCTCTAGGATCGCAATCCCCAATTGGCAAGCCGAATTGGCTTGATGGTTGGCGGTCTCAAAATCCAACACAGCAATCGTTTGCATCCGCAGACCCTTAAACTGCCGACTGGCAAGCCGGGAACAATAGGGCCTGCCGCTGGGCCGATAGCTTACCGGCATACTCGGAGACCTCGTAAGCTTCGACGAGTCCGGGGCTAGGACCCCATTGACTGTTCCAAAACTTCTCCGCCCTTGCAGCAGTCCTCTGGAGGAAGAACTCCTTGAGCCACACGTTCCAATCCCCTGGATCGTTCGGGGGTGGTCCAAGACGCTCGATCCATGGAATCCACTCAGCGAACTGGGAACGATGGCATTGAAGCATCCGCAGGATCCCCTCGAGGTGCTCGGTCGCATCGAAAGTAAAGTCCGCGCGGAATGGCGAAGGCCGTGTGAATAGATCGACCATGTAAGCCACGACGGGTTCGCGACGAGGAACCGCATAGCCGGGTGCGACCTTCGGGACCATCACCATGTACGAGGCGTCTTGGACGGCCTGCCCTACGGCTCGATGGTCCGGATGGTAATCCCAGGGTCTATGGGTCAGGACCAAATCGGGTTGGAAATCGCGGATCTGGCGGATGATCGCTTCGCGGACCGCAAGGCTCGGCTCTAGATTTCCGTCAGGAAAATCCCAGCAGTCGTAGCGACATCCAAGCACCGAACCGGCCTCCTGTGCCTCGATCCTGCGCCGTGCGACCAACGCATCGGAACTCATTTCGTGATGTCCCGATTGCCCATTGGTCACACTTACAAGCTGGATTTGTGCCCCATGTTTTTTGTGCTCATGAAGCAACCCACCGGCGAAAAACTCCGCATCGTCGGGATGAGCTCCCAAGACCAGAACGCGGCAGGCCTCATCGAGAGCATTCGTGCTGGATGCATCGTCCATAAAAAATCAATCTCAGTCGGTTTGCGTTATTTCAAGGGTGTATCGAGTCGAGCCCAGTACGGATGCTGGCGGTCGGCCCGTCCGAGCACATCCTCGAGGATCACTTGCGTCGAACCATTGATGTCGTATCGCCGCGTTGTTCCCTTGGCATCAATCGTAATCTTCTTGCTGAAATCCACCATGTCTGGATTGAGCCAAATGCTGTACTCTTTGGCCGCCGCCTTCTGAATGCGGACCGAATTGTTCTCCTTGTTTAAGGACGCTTCGATCTCATACTCGTCCCATTTGTCAGGCTCGAGCAGGGGATGGACAAGCTTCTCTGGATTCAACTGAGCCGTTTCGAACCACCAGAAGAAACGATCCCCAGCCCGGCTTGTGAACACGTTGAAACGATCGGGGGCGACGTTTCTTCGCCGAGTGGGTACCTGCATCCAATCGACGATCCTCGGGAGCTCTTCCTGGAAATGATCGTGTCCGCGACCTGTATACAGCGTGATCATGGTGTCGACCTTGCGGTCATCGAGCATGTTGTCCCAAGTCGATGCGTTGAGGTACATCGGGTTCTCGCCATCGAATTGGCCGTTGACAAAGTAGGTCGGCACATACTTGGCGTTAGGCCAATATTGGATCACGTATTTTTTGGCGATCCCGCCGATGATGATCGCACCTGCCCACATGTCTGGATGTGCGAGGGCTAGGTCCCAAGCGGCATCGGCACCCATGAAATGGCCGGCGACAAAGATACGATCCGAGTCGATGTTGAAACGCCGCATCGCATCGCGAAGAGGCCTGAGTATCCGCTGATGCTCGTTCTCTGTGTAATTGTACATCGGCTGCTTCGGCTCGTTCCATTCCGGCGAAATCACGATATAGCCGTTGCGCGAAGTATCCCCAAAACACCTCAATTGCGAGTCGTAGCGGTTTAAAGAGGTCCACCAATCGAGCGAATCGTAAAAGGGAAGCTCTTCGCTGGGTAGAGCCAGCACGCAGGGGTATTTCCGATACGGGTTGTACTCGGGGGGCAACTGAACCATGTATCGGACCATATTTCCTCCGAGCTCTCGGCTGGTCGGAACTTCCAGCAGGAACCGACCAGGAACCGATCGCTCGGTCAACGTCTGGGGATCCTCGGAGCTGGGAACCTGAAGTTTGACCTCCGAGGTCGGCTCGGTTGGGACTGCAGGAGGCATGTTTTCAAGAATCCTCGAGACATAGCGAGGTGTACCTGATTCGAGCTTCATGATCCCTTGGATCAACGCATCATTCTTCCGCTTTGCCCCGAGCAGCTCGGAAATCATCCGTCGAGCGATGTATCCGGATCGGACCACCGAGAGGTTTCGCTCGGCGAGCCCCGCTCCATAAAGCCAGCCGGAAAAGCCCAGGGCAATCCGTTGGTCGGGGGTCAAGGTCGGATCGGTCCTCAGGTTGGTGTAGTCGGCAAAACGGACTCGCGTGTCCTCGGTCAAATGCTTCGATATCTCTTCAAGGACCGGTTCGAATTCTTGTTGCACCGACGGATCGGTTCCCTTGGACAAATCCTCGCGCAACGAATCGAGGATCTGCGAGCACTCCTTCTCGACCGTAGCGATGGCCTCGAGCCTGCGCTCGATCTTCAATTGCGTTTCGACCGAAAGGGTGTTTGCCTCAAAGCCTCGCAGGATTTGTTCGGCTTGCATATACTGTCCTGCGTTTTGCGAGATCAACGCCGCATCGAACATTTGCTCAGCCAATAACTGATCGATCCGTTTGATCTCGGGCCGACTGGTCTGAAGCTCTGGGAATCGCTGGATGGCTTGCACCAACATCTCCCGAGCCTCGACATACCGTTTGGCTGCTAAGTACACACTGACGATGTCGAGCCAGTCCTGAGCTCGATTCGGATCGGCATTGCGAAGCAAAACTTCTCGGAGTTGTGCTGGCGGTATGGCCGCCATCGCGACTCGCATGTCCCAAGTGATCGAGGTCTGAAGGGTGTCTCCCCTGAGCCCTTGGATCCGGACGTACTGAGGAGAGACCTCGGTAATCCCCTGGACGATTTGCTTGTTGGGAGACTGGAACATATAGATCCGTCGACCAAAGGGGTCGAAAGGAGTCGCGCTAAATGCATTTCCGAGCCCTCCTTGTATGACCAAGTCGGTCTTGCTCACATCGCTCTGATTGACCTTGATCGGGATCTTGAAGGGCTCAGGCGTTTCGATCGGCTCGCGGGCGACTCGCTTGCTGCTGACGTAGGTCATCCGCAGGCCGTCGTCGATCTCGGCGATCCGGACGGCCGCCTGGGTCTCGTTGCTGCCTGCGAAACCTTTCTTGTCCAAACGGGCTTGGGCTCTGAGGATTCCAGGTCCGATGGCCAAGCCGTTGTCGAGGATCAGAGTTTGTTGCTGGGCAGTCGATCGATCGATCCACGGCCCGGCAAGAAGCATCGCGGTCAGGAGGAGACAGAGCCGCCAAGGCCAAGAGTCGGTTCGCATGATCTCTTTGCCTTCTTGGTTCGCGTATCGACCTGTTCGCGGATTGGGGCCTGCCAAAGACGATTGGAAAAGATTTATGTCGTCAAGTTTTACGCCGAAAAGTTTGATGCTGGGCGCCTCAGGGCTCCTGCGATGAGGCTATCGACCGCCGAAGTATTTCTTGAGAGTTTCCGAAGCAGCATCCTTGGTGTTTTTGGTCGTAGGCCCTGTCGTCGGCTTGGGCAATTTCATCGGGGGTTTCTTTTCAGGACGTTTGGACTTGCCCGCTGTCCCTTCGGAATCCGTTCCCGATCCGCTGTCGCTGATCGAGGGGTCGCTCGCAGGAGCTACATCCGTCATCTCCTGGAGCATCTCTGAGTCCAAATGGGTTGTCTCATCCATCTGGAACTTGCGAGTGTCAGGTTCAGCATCCACAACACGCCGATCGACTTGGTCGGCTTCGAGCAACCATGAACTGATGTCGAAACTCTCTCTGGAATCGGTGAGCTTGGACTCTGCTTGCTCGACGATCCGCTCTGCGACCTCTTGGGCAGTATGGACCTCAGGCTTCTTAGCGCTGGCGATTCCGATTTCGATAAGGACCTCGAACTCCAGTTGGCCGACACGGATGTGGTCTCCAGACTTGAGGATTTTGGCCTTCTCGTGCGACAACTGCTTGTCATTGACGAAAGTCCCATTGCGGCTTTTGAGGTCCAGGAGCAATAAACGACCTTCCTTTTGAACCAATGCGCAATGACGACGGCTGACCGACTCACTTTTAGGTCGGAGTTGGCAATCGTCCCCGCGTCCGATGAAGAATTTCTCCTCCTTAATCGGAATCAATTTCCCCTCATGGTTTCCAGAAAGAACCTTGAGCGAAATCTTCATAAGCTGCCTCGCGTAAATAGACTACAATGCCGTCCTTCATCCCAAGACTTGGTAATCCAAAGTCTCGGTGCGCCTTCGACGCGAGCGAAATCGTCGAGTGCAATGCTTGTTAACCGAGCAATTCATTAAATTCTAACCGATCGCTCACGCAGATTCAATCGGAATCCATCCTCAGGCAAACCCAATAACCCACCAATCGCCGAGAATATTCTCTGTTGAAACCAATCCACCCAATCGGATTTACCCTCAAATACCCCCCCCATTGGCGTGGCCCTGCCCCCGAGATCCTCAACTCCCAGCAAACTCCGATACTCCAAGGATTTCTCGATCAGAAAGCTCCCGTGCTGCAATAATCCGGACTTGACCCGCCGTTGAGCGCTGCCGAGTACCTTGTGGTCTTGGCCCTGATCCCCCCCTAGGACCACATCCACAGGCGTGCGCCTATGGAAACAAAGGAAAGGCTCGTTGGACTTCGTGGCGGCCTTCGGCGAACAGGTGCAGGACTCTGACAACTTCGCATCCAAACCTAAAGCCCTTAAACCCTCGACGACCTCTTGGTGCACAGCTCGGTACAAAAGCTCGCTGTGCCCCTTGGACGAGGCAAGGGGCTCTGTACCACTCGGTACGATGATGCTGTAGGTCAGTTCTCGATCGTGAAGAATCCCCCCACCACCGGTCTTGCGCTGGACCCAAGCCAAAGACCTCAGGCTCGGATGTTCCCTGGTGTCCTCGGCTTGCCCAAGCTGCTCGATGCGTTGGAAATGACCGAGCGACAAAGTGGGCTCTGCCCAAGAGTAAAATCGGACGGCGAGCAACGGCCCATACGAGGCGCTTAACCATTCGCGCAATCGATCGCGCTGGGGGGCATCCTCGGCGACGAGCCAATCTAAATCGCGAGCCCCCAAGCCGTTGAGCAACCGCTCATCGATGGCCATGTTCTCATGGCCCAAGCGAGGAGAATCTTCTAAGACGAGCATCCGCAGATGTGCGATCATCGATTCAACCCCCCTGGCGTTGGATCCCCGAGCCACGCATCAACCATTCTGCGCCAGGAGCTTTTGATAAGCCGCAAAGTCGAGCAACCCATCGAGTTGACTCGGATCGCTCATCTTGACTTTGATCAGCCATCCTTGGACGTAAGGATCAGAGTTCAAGGTCTCCAAACGATCGACGATTCCATCGTGAATCTCGACAATCTGACCTGCGATCGGACTGTACATCGGACTGACGGCCTTGACGCTCTCGACCTCTCCGAACTCCTGCCCAGCCTCGACCTGCTGGCCTACCTTAGGCAAGGCCATGTAGACCAAGTCATTGAGTTCCGCGACGGCAAACGCAGAAATCCCAATCGTGGCAATCCCGCTGCCATCCTGCGGCGCGTAGACCCACTCGTGGGATGGTAGGTACTTTAAGTTTTCTGGTTGAAGTGTCATCGACTCGCTACCCTTGAGGAAAATGATCTGTCCGAAAGCAGAAATCTAAACGGTATTCGCCCGCTTGTAAAACGGCAATTCCTGGACCCAGGCCCGAGAGGTCGAGCCCCGGATGTCGACCTGGATCTCGGCTCCCAGGATCGCCGCGTGACGGCTAAGGTAGGCCATCGCGATCGGTTTTTGAAGCGTCGGAGAAAAGCTCCCGCTCGTCACCGTTCCGATTGGATTGCCCGCCATATCGAAACAAGCCGATTGCTCCCTGGCCGCTCGACGACCCTCGAGCACCAATCCTACGCGTTTGACTTCAATCTCCTCTTTGGATCGCTCGGCCAAGACGTCCCGGCCGACAAAGGTCCGGTCTTTGCATTGGCAAGCAAAGCCTAATCCGGCCATGTAAGGATCGATATTCTCTTCGAGTTCATGGCCATAAAGGGGCATGCCGGCCTCGAGCCTTAAGGTATCCCGAGCCCCGAGCCCCACCGGGGATACTCCAAAGGCTCGGCCAGCCATGAGCAGATTTTCCCAAACCCGAGGCGCATCCTCGGCCCTTACAATCAACTCGAATCCATCCTCTCCGGTATAGCCCGTCCGCGAGACAATGCAGGGCTTGGACATCTGCTCGGTCACCCTGGCGCGATAGTATCCGAGCCCCAGGACGCTAGCAGGAAAAAGCTTCCCACAAATCTCGATCGACTTGGGACCCTGGATGGCAATCATCGCCGTCGACTCGGTCGCGTCGTGGAACTCCACATCCGGAAAGTCCGCCAGATGGGGAGCCAACCATCGCACGATCTTGGCCTTGTTGCTGGCATTGACCACCAACAAAAAGTAAATCTTCCCGCTTGGGCTCTCCAAACAACTGACCAAGATGTCATCAAGGATCCCCCCCGACTCGTTGCACACCAAAGAGTAACGGACCTGACCGGGCTGCATGTCCAGTACACGCCGCGTGAGGACTTGCTCTAGCAACTGATCGGCCCTGGGTCCGTCAAAACGCAACCGACCCATGTGCGAGATATCGAATACCCCCGCCGCTTGCCTAGTCGCAAGGTGTTCTGCGACGATCCCCGTGTATTGGATCGGCATCTGAT